>Ga0075106_1000485_pt1 | contig 21064 bp, 21 predicted proteins | sample AntDeeMetag02WF4_FD_69796 | JGI IMG/M metagenome (GOLD analysis project Ga0075106, IMG submission 69796) | Saline lake microbial communities from Deep Lake, Antarctica - Antarctic Deep Lake Metagenome 02WF4 | ecosystem: Environmental > Aquatic > Non-marine Saline and Alkaline > Saline | place... | reverse complement strand
GCGCCTGCGCAAGCGTGCCATCCAGCCTGTTAAGCTCGGAGGCCGTGGCAAGCAGATTAGCATCCATGTCATCCAGTACGCTGCTGTGCGCCTGTACATCAGCGCCTATTCCAACACCAAGATTCGTGCGGGAAGCCGGCAATACGGCATTATTGGCATCGGGCAGCATAAAATCCCCTCCAGTGGGATAGGTCGGGTCATCAGTGAATTTCGCTGGGACATTTACAATATCGGAGGTGGCCGTCGCCGAAAAGTTGCCGCTTGTATCAATGGCCTTAATCCAATACGTGAAATCGCCCGCCGTGGTAATATTATCCGTCATCTTCGTGCGCTTGGACTTATCAACATACGTACCGGTTGCCCAATCAATGCCTACCCTAACTTCATATTGCTCGTTATCAGTCTCATCAACAGGGTTCCATGTTAGCCGTATTTGCGCCTTATCAACGCTAACCACGAATCCGGTTACATCAGGCGGCAGCTTTTGCTTTCCTTCAACTGTATGAATGTCAGATTGCACCCAGCCTGATACATTGTTTTTATAACGGCTCCGTATCTGAATAATATAATCCTTACCCCGCGCCACATCCGGAAGTGATACAACGCCTAAATTGGCATCAGCCTTAAATAGCCCTACCCATCCCTCCTTTGAACCGACGGGACGATAACGTGCTTCTACTTCGGTCGTCTGGTTGCCCTGCTGAATGGAAAATGAAACTAACATTCGAAGCCGGAACGTACCATCATCATCCTTATACAAACTATTATCATCAGAGCGCACCGAATCAATGACAGGCGCTGGTGGTGTGGTATCCTCGAATTCTAAAGGCTCTGTTATTTGAGGGTCAAAGGGAGGAATAACGCCTGTGTCGGCATTATAAATCTCACTGGCTTCATCAACCATTGTGATTTTAGCAGTCAAATCTGGACCAGGACTAATCCCAATAATACGTAAACGAGCAGGGTTGCCGTAGCTGTATAAATCTCCTTCATTTATATCTATTTGTGACAAGCCAACAGGCTGAACTATCTTATTTTCACCTACGTCAGTTTCAATCTGAAAATTAAATACAGAACCATCTGATTGTTGAACGTATAAATAATACTGCTTGCCAACCGCCATTTTAATTGTGTCATCAACTTCAATGCTGGTGACTTCATTATTGGTATTGCGGGTAACTTCTTTGATCCTCCCGCTTCCCCCTCCGTGTAGTACCACATCAGAGGCGCTCAGAATTAAATCCCCCCTCGTAAACCGGATGTTTTCCGCATCAAGGGTTCTTACATACGTCTCGGGACGAAGGACCCTCTCCGCTAATTTATAGCGTACTAACTTCCAGGCCTGTTCCCATGTAGTGACCCCATCGAAGGTGAGATCTGTAAATATAGTGGCAGTAGTGTACCCTCCATCATCATCTGGAAAGGGAGGACCCCCACCAGTAGGTGGATTACTTGCATCCTTACAGTACCCATCCGCGTAAACTGTCTTTTGAGTGTTTACCCATCCATTTTCTGAATCCTTGAATTTTACTTGAATACCATGAAGCTCCTCAGGAAAAACACGGGTGGCCTTAAAATCAGCCGTATTTCGATCTGTGAGCAAGCCTGTAGGCTGGTCTCCAGATTCATCTAATATAGGACCCCAACCATTTCCATGATTACCAATTGCAGCACGTCCGGCGGCAGCAACATTTTTAGCCAATTGAGCTACTGTCGACTGATCATCTATGACTGTATTATATTCAAAAGAAGGATAATTATCAGCCCAATATTTTAATCTCTCACCATTTAGCTTGTCATACAAGATTCTGCTCTTATTTGTTTTCCCAGCATATAAATCAGCAAGTACCCAAGCAGGTTTTGATGTTACAAGCCCTCCTGAGCCTCCTCCTGTGTTCGCATTAAATGTTGGGTGTTGCCAGTCAATACCATCATAGTAAGACAATCTTGCTTTTGCCTCCACATTAAATTTGTCTAAAACACCATTTAATTGGTCAGTAGCTTTAATACGCATCCCAATCTGTACGGTACCCGGCAAATTAGTAGGCTTCTTATCAGATATTGAGCGGAAGGCTGAAACGATGGCGCTGTTTATCGTAAGATCCCCTTCTTCAAAATCATCGGGTGTAATCCAACCTGAATCAGGGTATGTAGGTATCTCCCACCGATATTTTTTATCGCCATCATTCGTATCAATCCACGTATCACCGTGTATCAATAGATTGCCATTTTCGCGAGTTACGGGCTCGTAATCTGAGTATATCGTAACTTGAGGCACCGGCGTCTTACGCACAATCTTAACATCGTATTGGCCGGTAGCTGGGAAATCAAATTTCATGCCTGTTCGATACGTTTCCTTTGCAGCAGATGTTGCAACAAAATCAGGCGACATGCGTATATTTTCAGCAACACTTATTTGTGTCCATCCACTCGTTCCAGTCTCCTGATAGTATAAATCAAATTCAACACTACGTTCTTCAATGGACCCGTCATCCCGAGACACACCAAATAATCCCCGCGGAAATGTAACATCTAATGAAAACGAATCCGTATCAGGAACTGTCGTGCGAATCATCTCGGCGTCCATCTCATCTAATGCTACATTAAGCGCCTCTTCATTAATATCATTGGTATAATGTTTTGGATTTTCAGCGACATCTATTTGAACATCTTCAAAATTATCATTTGAAATAAAATCATTAGCGTTGTCAAGACTACCAAGAGACGTGTCTTTAATCTTAGGATTCAATAATCCAAGTGGTCCTCGCCCGGCATTAAACAAAAGATGTAAAAACTGTTGATTCCCTACAATTTCCGTATATGGCTTAGCTGCCATTGGCGGATACATCCGCATGTGTCCGTACACACGAGGTACAGGGCCATAAGGGACTAATTTATTCTTACTGCCAGTTAACGCTCCTCGCCTATTAAATTGTGTCGTATTCGAACTATTTGATAGATCAGGAGTTGGAACTAAGCCTATCGCATTAATGCCATACTTGGCTCCAACAGTAGCTGCCGCTCCAATGGCTGCTGATAAAGCTGGCGAAGCTATTCCTGCAGTCGCATAAGTTGCGGCTGCGGTAGTAGCAATCAGTATGATAGAAGCGGCTATGTTTTTGCCACTATCACTTCCAGAGGGGAGACGTACGGCATGTATTATGTCATTTTTAGCAATTAAACGATCATAATCCTCAGTAATTTCTCCATTGAAAAGAATTTCAATTTGCGGAGACATACCAGGAAGAACATCATTAATTGACTGTCCATATTCTACTTGGCAGTAAACGGCCTCACCGCCAATTAATTTGTTATGTATAATAATTCTATTCATAAACATACATACTATCTATTCGTTGATTCCAAAGCGTTGATTTTAGCCTTTCATGCTTTGAATTTACTCCCTCATGCACATGTAAAAACCAAGCTTCGCCTTTATTAAATCCAGTACACACACCCACATGATGAGGTTTTCCTTGAATTGAAAATATGATTATAGCTCCTTCTTGCGGTTCATGTACTTCTTTCCAGTTTTTTTGTTCATTGTCAATACATTTACCAATGCCTTTATAATCACCTGTATTTTCATAATCATCACTAAAATCAGGAAGTGGATCAAAGCCGTGTTTGAACTTATAAATTAATTTTACAAGACCATAACAATCACACCCTGCTAATGTCCTTCCTTTTTCACGAAATTGAACTCCTATAAAAGGTGTAACATTTATCATTCGAATACCCCAGCGGCTGTTTCAGGATTAAATGTTCGAGAAGGAAATTGTCGGTATAAAAACTTTTCATCTAATGCAATAGTACCTGTAATTGTCTCAGGAGTTACATCATGCTTAGTGTATTCTAATTCAATAGGCCCGTATTCAATGTCGTCCGAAGTTGGTAGGTCATCATTCCCATCCACATAAATTACTTTTATCGTAATCGTAGGGGCAGATTTGAGGCTTCTTAAAAGGGCGATAATGTCTTGGTCAATATTACCAATGGTAATACGGGACTGTACTTTTTCATCGGAACCTGTTGACTGTGGAAATCGCACCTTGAAAGGATAAAACTGATATTCTTGAGTTAAATGAAATACATTTTCATTATTATTGCAAAAGAACAGCGTAGTTTCATCAGGATGTTCAATTTTAAGCAACGTAATCGGAACTAATTGACTGGATTCAGATGTCATCGCTGCCGCAGCTGATTGACTAACTTGTCTCATGACTATGGTAGTCTAAAAAGGTTAAACTTAACACTCCAAATTCTTTTACTGGCATTCTGGGAAGGGACCTCTAAAGAATATTGTGGTGGTTGCCTAAAACGCCAGCCTTGGATCGTATCGTCTCTTGGGTCCTCATGAAGGAAATCAACATTATTAGAATGAAAATTGTCTAATATATTCCGCTCACTTCCATCAACAGTCATTGAAACAGTCAATTCACGAGGTTCCCCTGTGTATCCTTTCCGAACCTTGCCTGGACCACTATCTGTTGAAAATCTAATATACGGATCCGTTTGTTGGTCGTCAATGGAAGTTTCCCAATTTGGAAGGGAAGATGGAAATGAATTCATAATTAATACCCCGCTCTTTTAACTCCAAAATTAGTTGATAAAGCGTTATCGTATTTACCCGTACTAAAACCCTCACGTACCTTATTGTCCACTAAGACGTCAAGCTCAACTCCACCTCCGGCTTTCTTACGCTTTTTAGTACTTATTTCATTGTTGTTCTTGTCAATCACATTTATAGTAACTCCTCCACCTCCTCCTCCCTCATTTTCATTGTTTCGGATTGAGCTATCTTTAAAAGCATAAATATTATCATCAGGGCGCATTTTCACGACCTTGCCATTACTGGTCACTAACCCATCTGTAATGTATGAAGAGCCACCATACTTAGCATTAGCGGATTGTCCGGATGGTGCTGGTTGCTTCGCACTAATAGATCCTCCCAACCAGTTAGCAAAAGCATCGCCTAAAGGTTTGCTGACAGTGACTCGAAGCAGGATTCGTTCAATGTCTTTTAACAGGGCATTTAATGTGTCCCCTAAACTTTCACTGGAAAGGATTGCGTCTTCAAAGGCGCTGGTAAATGTGAAGCCTAATTTTCGCGCTGTGTCAGCCACCGATTTCGTCTTTCCATCTATTTTATCAAGTTCTTTTTCAATTTCTGCCCTCTGCCCTCTAAGACCCTCTCGAACATACTTCAAAGGAGTTGATCTTATTTTTTTATTTAATTTGGCAATTTGACTTTCATAAAATTCTATTGATCCTTGGAATGGCCCTGTTATTAGATCGTCCTTTGTCACCTCTGGTACATCCAGATCAATAGATAACTTTGCAAAACCAATATCTATTCCTTGAAGCTCAATTAGGGCCCTTTTAAATTTATAAACCTGGGCTTCAGCTTGCTGGTATGCTTTAGTAGTAGGATCAACACCTTCTAATTTTAATTTTTTAAGGGCATCCTCACCTGCTTTTATTTTGGCTTTAAATATATTTTCCTTTTCATCAAACTCAGGCCACAGTTGCGTATTTTCCGCCTTAATATTAATCTCATCTAATGACTGCTCAAGCTCTTCATAAACAGCCTTTATTTTCTTTTGGAATTCAGGCAGTTCAACGTTGCTCACGGACCTCAATTTGTCAACTATCTTTTGTATTAGGGCAGTTACATCGTCCCCCTCCGGCAAGTCAATCGCAGAGGCAAGGATCCGTTTGTAAATATCGGCTTGCTCCGTGGCTTTATCAATATCAAATATGTCAGGAAATTTTAATTTGCCCGATAAGGTATCAAGATTTTTTTGAAGCTTCTTTTGTAATTCTTTGACAGCCTCAGAAATGTCATCACCTATTGGACCGCCAGAGCCAGCCCCAAAGGCAACTGGCTCAAAGCCAATTGGTACCCTTATATTGAATGGCTCAGGCTCACTTATAATAGATTCGAAATCTAAACCAAGGTTTTTAAAGAAATTACTGTTATTTTGCTCCGCCGTTACGAGCATTCCTACGGGCTTAATATCATCTAATAGTTTTTTGGTCGTTTTTATCTTTTTATTCAAGGTCTCTATGTCCCTTGGGTGCGCTATAATTGTTCTACCGCCCCGACCTATGTAATTCTCATCACGAACCTCTTTTAGCTTTTTCTGTAATGTTTGGAGGCGTGTCTCAAGATCCCGCCATGATTTATTGTCAACCTTAATATTAGATAATTTGTTTACTTCCCCCCTTAATTTTTTAGCATGTTCATATGTGTCAAACAATTCTTTTCCAAGAAGCCCTATACCAACTATCACAGCCCCTATGCCTGTTGCCAGGACAAGGCCCTCAATTATTGTCAGGGAAGTAATAGCCGCTGCCAGACCTTGTTCAGCCGCAATGAGGGCGGCTATATTTAAGCCTTGAAAAGCGCCAATAATAGCTGGGATGGACGTGAAGGCGAGAAAGGATATGGCTTTAATAGTCATCCCTACGGCCCGACTTATCTTGCCCATCACCCACGCCACTGGGCCTAAGGCTGCGGCTGCCGTTGCACCTATTAGGAAGTTTTCCTGGGCGGCTTGGGTAAGCTCGGTAAAAGACGTAAAGAGCCCCGCTAAACCCTTTGACACATCAATAATAATTGGGATTAAAGTTTCACTAAGATTTTGTCCAGCAGTTTTCAGACTGGCAAGAGCCTTTGCAAGTTGAAGTTTTGCAGTTTTTGAAGCTATGGCAAAAGCTTCTCCAAGTAAGCCTATTTCATTGTTTAATTTTTTAGAAATTGCAAGAAATGATTCCTCCTGTGCAGAAGCTGTACCAAGAACAAAGGCAAGCGCTCTTACACGCCCAGTAAAGTCAGACAGCGCCTCCTGGTTACCTTCAAATCCTTTAACTAATCGAACAAGCGTTTTAGGAAATCCACTTGTACGAATAGCCTGTTTTAACTTCTTAAACGTATTAATACCTTGGTCGCTTACTTCGGCTAACGCTCGTTTGGCACGTGGAGATGTGCGGAGAATAGCGTTTAATGTACTTCTCACCCCAATGACTGCCTCCTGTGTTCTAACACCTAAACGAGTAAATGAGGCAATTGAGGCACCAACATCAGCAAATGAAACACCTAATTCCTGGGCTATTCCTGTCACTCGTCCTAACGTGCCCGCGAGATCCTTGGCCCGCAAGTTACCATATCGTACTGTACCAATTAATGTATTAGTGGCTTCTGCCGCAGTTAGGCCCTCCTTAGAATATGCCTGGAGAATACCTGTAAGTGCTCTTGCAATCGTGTACGTCTCACCAAGCCCAATTGCGGATGCTTTGGCCGCTTTTTCAAGTACATTAAGCGCTTTTTGTCCTCTTAGACCCGCTGAAGTAACAGCAAATAATGCTCTGGCTAATTCTGTGGGGCCCTGACCTGTTTCTTGGGATAATGAAATGACCGTTTTTTCAAATGCCTTAACCTTTTTCGCTGAAATACCAACCAGCGTTTGTATTTCGGTCATTTTAGCTTCAAAATCAACACCCACTTTTGCGGCGGCTCCAGCTGCGGCAAGTAACGGAAGCGTTAAATTGCGGGTAAGAGATTTGCCTACACTTGTTAACTTAGAACCTACTCTATCAAAAGATTTTGAAAGTTTGCGGGCTGTTTCTTTGCCTTGGCGTTCAGTTCTTTTAAGGTCCTCCCGCATCTTTTTGTGGGCTCTTTTCCACTGGGAGATGTCTGCGCCAATGCGGCCTACTAAGGCTCCTAAATCTTTTCCTCCAGCCATGTCAATTATCCTCTACTGATTTATTTTCTTGTGAAACATCGACTTCTTTTAAATGCGAAAGACCTAAAATGTAGGACTTCATTTCCTGCACCGTTTGAACTCTAACCTTTTTAGCCTCTTCCCAAGGAAATTCCACAAGATCACGAACATCGTCTATCATGTCCTTCTTTTCAAGGCCTTGTGTGGAGTTATGTGTAATCTGCGCTACCATACGCAACATTTCACACGTCCTTTTCATTGGAGTGAAGTGCATTGTTTCATGGTCTTTTAATGCCCAATGCAATTCTACTGGCGTTAACTGATAAAATTCTTTTGAAGTTACACCCAGCCGGCTCATGGCTATTCCACAAAGTTCATTAAGACCTACTTCTTCGCTTTGTTCGTCCGCTTGGGCTTTTTTCCACCGTCTTCAGCTTCTACTTCCATGTCCTCCTGATCTGGGAAGAACTTGTCCGAACTAAATAAGTCCAGGTAGTCACTAAAACAAAGATCAAGGATCATAGGAACTTGTTCTTTCTCAAGATCCAATTTCTGGTCTTCAGCAAAGGCTCCCATTTGTAATGAGGCCCATAAAATGGTCTCATGAATCTCAATGCCGATGTTTCCCTCATCAGTGTCTATGCTTTTCATGTCAGCATTACCGATTTCTTGGGATTCATCAACTTTACTAAGCACGTGAGCGAAAGACATGCCAGTTTTTTCTTTTACTTTTTTCATTACATAGTATCCAAGTCGGATGGGATACCTTCTGTCAAAAATTTCAATGTATTCAACCATAGTATGCTATTTTGTTATTTAGGGGTATAGTTAGGTATGTTGGACCGCAAGAACACCGGTTAGACGTAAACGTCAGAACCGGGTTCTAAGCTTCTAGGGCACTATTTACCAATAATGCTGATTATGACCCAGTTGGGGTGTCATCTACGATTTTTCCGCTGATTTCAATAGTCACATCAACTGTAACTCTGTCATCCAACGGAACATCTATTGGAATTTCAGTGACTAAACCTGTAAGCGTCAATGTGGTGGTGTCTTCATCAGGAAGCACCACTTGGTATTTTGCAGCTTGGTCTGCCTCAAAATCACCTTTCAGAATTAAGTATTCAGCGTAGGCGAAATTAAGTGAAAATGTGAGCTGTCCGGGATCTCGAAGACCTCCAATTTTTTTCATGTATCCACTGTCCGCGTCATACGTGGTAGTTTCAATGGTATTACGGGACATACTTGGTCCTGAAATACCATATACTTTTGCCAATTTTATATACGTACCACTCGCCGCTGGATCTTCTCGTGAAAACGTTGTGCCAATGCCTGAAATAGCCATGGTTCCTCTTTTTTTAAGTTAAACACACGCCAGTTAGGACGTCTGCTGAATATTGTAATTAGTTATAATTCGTGCTCGATTGTTTTCATCCCAATCAAGTAAAAATGGATTATCTAATGCCCTTATCGCAGTAATATAGGTGGTGCCTTGTGTCATATTACCAAGCCCATGTAAAATGTCTACAAGCTCTCGGGCAATTTCCATTGCGATATCATATCGGTTATTGCGGACCCTTATTTGTACGCCTCCATATTCATATGGATCATCTTTCTCAGCATACAAGACCCTTCCTCGGTTCGCGGTGTCAAAAATAGTTATTGAATTACTTGGGCTACTTGGTTCACGCCCAATAAAAAGATCATCTGCAAATACATAGTTAGCATTACTTTCAATAATATCCTTAATATTTATAGAAGGAAGTATCATTTAAATTTTGAATATTTTTGAATTTTGCGCAGCATCTGTTGTTTACTGACTTGTAATGCTTTATAAAGCCAACGGGCGTGCGCGGAACTACGTTGAAAATTAGCATCAACCATCTCATGTACAATAACGGAATAATTGGCAGTATAGCCAAATACTAAAATAGGAGTCTCATCACTACCTATTAATTCTGCCGCTCCTTGTGCAGCTTGTTTAACTGCCTGATGCTGTGCAGTAATTTGGGGGTTTGGTTTAGGGAAACTACCAGACTTTGTAAAAACACGTTTAGAAACATCATTTTTATAGGTTACCGTAAACCATGAAGCCCTCATATTACCAGTATCAATAGGCGTTCCTGGCTCCGCTGCTCTTTGTAACACAATAACCGCACGAATCAAGCCTTCTAATGTTCGATCCTGTAACTGCGATATCTCATCATTAAAATTGTTTAAAAATTTTTTTTCTCCTTTCCAAGAAAATGAGTTTTTAGCCATGAGAGATTATAAGTAGATTAAAAATATGTCAAAAGTATCAGAAGCAAATTCTGGATGACGTTCAATTACTTCAATTTCGTACGTGCCATCAATTTGAGTAGGATCTTCATTAATATCTATCCCACTTAAGTCTCCGTACTTAATCATGCCTCGTTCCTCATAATCACGAGTGACAAGTAATTGAGCCATGCTCACAAACTCAACACCGTTGCTGGTGGTGACGACTTCCTTATCATCGTCCCAACGACAACTAATTTCTTCAGGAGGTGCATATCCAACCCCTCCAAAACCGTCGGCACCGTCAAACTTCCAATACACGGCAGTTTGTTTAGTCACCCTTTCAATAAATGATTGTAAACTCATTCTTTCACGGCTTTAATTACTATGGACTGATCATCATCACTTATGTCAGACAAAATGCCTGTTGGATCAAGACTAATTGCCATCTGTCCATATGTAGTGGATTTAAAACCTTCATCAAATATATCTGAGAATTCTTGCTCCGCTGGACCAGCCTTTTCCATAATAGCTTGCCGATCAATTGTGGACGCTATTAAATGAGCAGTCATCCATCTCTGAATTTCCTTCATTAAATTTGGTTCCAGATTTGCACTTGTCAAATAACGATCTGTCAAAGCTGTGGAATACTGAATAAAGGCAGATACATTCACATCATCTACCTTAACGTCCATTATTTCCTTAACATCCTCAGGGACTATAGTAATCATAATAACTAAATATAGGTCCCCAGTAGATCCTAAGGAGCCTATTTAATTTATGTTTACGACGGTGCTGCGTGAACAATGCCTGTTCGGCCTTCTTGATCACCACGCACTTGTGGAACTTGGATGGAAATAGTTTTGAATTTGTTCACAAAACCTCCTTCCGTTTCCCACTGAACATTTTGCATTGCAAGTCCCTGAACAATCCGAATAACATCGCTTGTCATTTGGGGCATCACTACATTGCTGTCGGGCAACGTATCAACAACCACAATATCCTCAATGTTATTAATTGACATAATACGTTCTCGGATCGTATTCGTGTTCTTACTGTCAGAATAATCCTGATCCAACTTCGTTTCAAAGTTAGTAGGGATATATAGGACCCAAGGACCGTAGTAATTATTAGTGATGGATGCCTGCTTCATATTAAGCACGTCACTTATAATATCAGCACCTGAGGTCGCGTCTAATGACCAATTCGTAATATTACCAATATTTTGATCTCCGGTACCAGCCGCATGGATTCGATCGGGGAAATTCAGGAAGCTATAAATAGTTCCACCTCCAAAATTATAATCCGTATCAGAGAAAAGCATTTTCTCACGCTTCTCCATGATTTTACGGGTTGCCCGTTCCGCACTTATGGTATCCAATGGATTGCCAAGTCGGCGACTGTTTTCAAGTACCCGCTGATTAATTTCATAATCTGAGTGGATAATTGGGATGGGCAGAAATACGGAGTCAAACTCGACTTTATCTCCTTCCGTCCGTGTGACAGCATCCATGGATAATTCAGCCTTCATCGCATCGCTGACATTATGGTACTCCAAGGAAGTGGTGCCCATGGCATTGCCGAGATTGTACGTTAGTCCTCGGTTAATGATGTCCTGGACGCCGGATAGACGGTTATCAGCAATTTTTACAACTGCCTCATCTAACTGACGCCATTCATCACGCCGTAGCGTTCCTTTTTTATTGATTTGCATTGTCTTGTAACTGGACTTTTTGTTTGTTGGACCGCCTGAATAAGACGTCATATAGACTTTACCATCCTCTCCTACGAAAGGACGCATGGCGCCTAGATTTAACCGATTCTCACCAGAAAATTTAGACGCCAATTGTCCTTGGCCTCCTTCTTTTCCTACAAGATCGACATTAGCATTTTGTGAATTCATAATGTTCCTCTTTTATTTTAAGCATTAAATTTTGATTATACCCGACGGCAAATTAGCCGGTAATTGCTGTCATCATCTTCTTCCACTTTTGCAATAACTTGGAAGTCTGGATTATCCGGAAACGACGTTCCGGGCGTACCGGATGCCGCAGCTTTTACCTGTCCACTTGTAGTGGATGTGGTAACATAGGCGCCAATGTCAGGGTCAAAGGTGTTGCTGCAATTAAGCATGACTTCTTCCCCTGGGGTTACATACCAGCAGAAAACAACATCTCCGGCCTCGTATGCATCTCGAGTCGTTTTTCCTTGCAATTCATCCTCGAGCGCGACCATAGTTGCGACACCGCCTCCGGCTTCTGCATTGTTATTTACCGTACCGTCACTTTGTAGGGCCAGAATGGCTCCAGGCAAAATTGATTCCCCAGCAGGGTATTCATTCACGATATCACTATACCGCTTGACTTTAACTGTTTTGTATGACATAATTAATTAGTTTTAGATTCAAGTTCAACGCCGGCAGGTAATAACATTTCTATGTCATCATCTGAGGCTTCATTTGTAGTTACAGGACCTTGTCCGCTGTAATCCACCGGGCGAACCGATTTGGACAAACGTTTCAAGTTATCTGTCTTCATATCCTCCAGGGTATCTGTCGGCCAGTCCTCGTTTGAGGTATTGTCCTGGATTGATTTAATTAACTGCTGGCGTGCATCCTTATAGGATTTCAAGCCAAGCTTAACTTTGGATTTAACATCATTTGAGATGATACCAGTAAGCTTTTCAATATCACTAAGCTCCTCGGACAAAGCTTTGACAGCTTCATCTTTATTCACCTGTGTCTTAACAGGCTCCATTGGTTCCAAAACGTTCAATTGGTCGCTATTTAACTCCAGCAACCAAGTACGATCAGATTTACCAAATCGAGTTTGTTCGCTGTCAATTAAACCAACAACCTTTTCCATAACGTCGCCGGAAAGTTCATTTCCGTCTGAATTCTTATTTCGTTTCATAGTATTTGGGCTATTATTAAAGTTAGAATTTTCTTCATCATTACAATTACATTCACTTAACGCCTGCATAGGCGTGAATTGAACTTCTTTTTTCACTTCCTGCAATCCTTGTTCGAATTCTATGCCATCATCGTCAAGAGCATAGGGCTGTTTATAAAAACTTGATTTCCCACTACCACTGTTTCGTACCTGATAGATAAAGTAGTCATTATAAACTTCCGTCAAGTAATGCGTACGAATTTGGGAGTCCATACCGTCAAGCTCACTTTGAACTTTTTTAGATAATTCAACAAACCCTATTTCGTTATTTTGAAGGCCATCAATCACATTGCCTCCATTTTTCTTAATTTGGCTTTTCAAAACTTTAAGAAATGGTTTCATATCGGATTCTTCAGATTCAGATTTATTTACTCGAACACCACAACCGTCATCCCAACTACATGCCCCCTGACCTCCAGGAAGTAAGGCAAGGTGATCAGGCCAGTATGCCATAGTCACCGTATCGTATTCATCACCATCATACGTACCCGGGTCTGGTTGGTCCTTGGTAAGCGCCCCAATGGAAACGTCAAGTGGGCGGGCTTCAGAAAGATAGTTAATAAGTTGTGGATTAATTGCAATCGCTCGCTGTTCAGAAATATAAGCGTTTGCCTTTAATTTGTTCTTTTCAACTCTTGCATCCTTAAGTTCTCCAACAACCCACTGATCCTCTTCAACACTATTAACTGAAACAAACTGATCATCACTATTTGAAGGATGATTAACTGTTACTGGAACACCGTCCCATGCCTCAGGCTCTTGGGAATAGTTATCAGACAAGTGTAACACTGGCCCACCACTCCCATTTCTAACGCCCTCGGTCATCATGACAACAGGAACAATTAAGAAGCCATTTTCAAGCCTACATTCATAGGGCGTTTGTTTGCTATCTATTTGAATTAAGTTTTTTCCTGACATATTATCAATAATCAATACTATTTGAAGCTATTCCCCTGCCATTCAATTTATAATATAGTGTGTATCGTAGACATTGCCAAGTTTTTAATTAGCCTCTATCTCCTCAAGTGTAATAGGGAGGGCAATGCAACGACATAATGGGTGGACAGGAATTAAATTGTCTACCTCGCTTAAAGAAAATATTGTTCCTGCAAGACCGGCACATTCTGCACAAACTCGACCATCCCCGGCAGTTCGGAATTCAGCTTTGACATGCACCCCCTCCACCCCCCAATTTCTGTATGTTTGTACCATACCCTGGTGATGGGCACGAATTACTTCTGTACGGGCAAGTATTTCCGCTCTTCTTTCCGCTGGAATAAAACGCCCTAACGTATCCGTCAATCCTAAGTCCGCCCCACCCCCCTTTATTACTTTATTTAATTTTCTGGCAATAAGGCGTGGATTATCCCCTTCAATAAGTCCTTGGGCCAGTACTCGACTAATTTTCTGGTTCATCGAATCTGTTATTCCCCGCAGCTCATTAAAAGCCCGAGAATACAGGAGGCCAACTCGGTTAATGTGCGGAGGAGCGCTCATTACGGCAGCAATGCCTCCTCGTTTTTCAATCGAAGAGACATTATCATAGCCAGCGTTTTCAAGTTCATACGTACCTCGTAAAACGCCTCTTTTATAACTGTCTCGTATATACGTGTTCTGCCAACTGTTATCAATAGCTCTACCAAGATCCTCTCGGTAGCCTATTGTCAACAGCCCTCGATCCTCCTGGGATTGCAGCCATTCCATAAAAGCATCCAATTTTCCTTTATCAAGAGGGAAATCAAAAGCTTTTCGAGGAACATTTGCATTGGTTTCATTGATTTGGAGATTTACGGCAAACAAATTGCCCAAACCAAACACATCCTTATCAACAATAGCATCTCTTATCACACCTCTCAACCGCCGGAACCTCTTGCGAATAGCCCGTGCGTACCGTTTGCGGAGTGTTATTGTACGGGTAGGATCTGAGGCTCGGTACGCGGCGATTGAGGGTTGCATACTATTCCTCCTCACTACTTGAGGGCGTATCTTGTTCTAATTCAGCTTCTCTGCCAAGCTCCTCGGACATTGCAGAATCACGCATGCTGGTGATATCATTTACCTGATCCTCATCCATTTTAAGGAAATATCGAAGGAAGGCTTCGAATGGAAGTTCTGTTTCGAGCGCAGGGTTTTTATAGTATTTGGATAACGCATCAGAACGTTTCGCCGCAATATCCGATTTAGCTTTTTCACTGACACTAAATAAATCCGCCCAACGTATTGAGTATCCTTCTTTTTCTTTGGCTTCAGGCAACGCCCCGTATTTTATTAGTCGATCAATTAGCGGTCTTAAAATTTTAGGGCCCGCTTCCTCTGTTCTACGGGCTTGTAGGAATTCATGCCAATTAGTACGATCCTGTGAAGAGGCAAGCTCCCCAGATTCACTTCCAATTAATATGCGGGCGGGGATTCCGGACAGGGCTGACAACATTTGTACCTGTACCCTTACATGACTTTCTGGGTCTGAAATCTGTTGTTCAAGGGACTGTATATCAACACCCTCGGCAATTAAAAAGCGCCGCAAGTCATTTTCGTACTCATCAAGTTGTTCTCGTAAATCCTTTTCAGCTTCGTCCCCGACACTATAATCTTCTTTAGCAGAGCCGAAGTAGCCCGGACGGGCGCCCCGCCAAAACATTTCAGCACCCCCACCCACTAACTTTTCTAAGTCCTTAAGGCGATTAAAGCCTGTTTTTAAAATAGGTACGCCTTCAATTTCATTTTCAAGCAAATTAAATGCCACATGGATGATACGGGAGTGGTGTACTATAAGAGATTTCGTGGTCGTCTCATTTGCACCCTCACCAGTGGGCGTGTCAAAATCAATTCCATATGTTTGCGGTTTTCCAAAACGAGCATGGCTGGTATCCTGCTGGTACGTTTTGATAGAAGCGTTCTTGCGGGAAACTGGGCGTACATACTTTAATTCACGTCCCCCCGTCGGTTCTCGGGTCCATTGCTGAGGACCACTGTCATCAAATCCTAAAAGCAAAACCGCGTACTCACCAAGCTGTGCGAGTCGATCCACACGCAGTAACTTATTTTTTATCTGCACCTTGGGGTCAAGCCTGGAAAAAGCGGTCTCAAGATCGGTCTTCCCCTCCTGTTCAGTTTCCTCAATACGGATATCACCCTGCCAAGTCTTCTTTACAGGGCGATCAACCAATGCCCGTGCCATGTCGTGCCGTTTCCACTGGGCCATTAAGTTCTCTACATCAATGGAGCTTGGATAACCCAATGTATCATATAAGTCACGCTCACCTTGGTGGGAAAGCCCTAAGCCTCCAGACAATGCCGCTCGGTTAGTGAGTTGACTTAATGTTTGGAGGCGTTTTACATCCTTTAATGTTTTCTCAGCCTTTCCATTCTTTGAAGACGTTTTATCAGCCATAACAACAATTTAATTTCATTTTGTACAGTATAAGAATTTGTAGCCTCAACTCATAACACGCGCTTTCTTGCGGGAAGATAAAAAGGCAAAAGCACCAGCGGCCGCATCCACTTGATCCTTAAATGTACTGTTTGGGAAGAATCTATGTTCGTCAACAAACGTATCCTCCCAGGAGGCTTGTAAAATATGGACATTGCCATGATTTACCTGAACTGAATAAGGATCAGCCCGATACACCTTATCACCAGTTGGACTATTTGCTTTAACAGTAAAGCCAGCAAGGTTTTTAATAGTACCTTCTGCGCTTTCTTTACCTCCACTGCCTGGTTCTTGCTCAATACCAATAGAAACTGAATGCCCGTCCGCAATAGCTGTTTGTTTTATTTTCTTTTCACGATCACCACTCCCCCATCTGCCCCGCACTACATTGAGGATAATAAAATTACCATTCGTTAATTTAGCCATTTTTACACCCACAGTCCAAGCAGGACCTTTATTTTTAGATCTTCCCGTAACCTCCGTACCCGCCTTATCCCAATACCGGACAATGCTTTCTATTTTAGGCTGTTCAGGTCTTCGGTCAACAAGTTGAAACTTATCTACCTCAAACATACCCCCACTTGGTGGTGAAGGGGATTGTCCAATTTGTCCGGCATACCCATACTGACCCAAATCATCCTTTAGCCCATCGAGAATGCCCCAAGACATCCGTTCTGGGTCCAAGAGTCCGTCTGAGGTATATTTTTCTTTCAAATAACCTGGGGAAACTTCTTCCTCATAATTTTGTATTTCCCCAGGGAGGCTGATTAGGGAGGAATCATTATTCTTCTTTGCGAGCTTATGCCCAGTTGGATCGTCCTCATGTAGCCTCTGCATGACATAAATGACTGGAGAACACGCTTTATGGACTTTTCTGGTGGGAAGCGTGGTGTCTAACCAACGGTTTGCCGTGTCAAGCTGAACTGGAGATACCGCTTGTTCAGGGTTTATAGGGTCATCAACAACCGTTATGTGGGAGTGGAACCCCGTTAATGTACCTCCCACCGACGTACTGTACCGTGAGCCCCCGGAAGACATGCGGTCCCGTGTAGAAGGATTCTTTTTCAGTACCTTTTGGATCTGGAAGTTACTTTTCTGGTTCTTGTCTCTTTTTATCCTTAAATCTGGGTAAATAACTTGGAAACGTTCACTTTGGATAAGATTACGATGGGACTCCGCCGCCTCCAAGGATAGTATATTTGAATAAGAAAGACCTATAAACTCCATCCAATGCCATCGGCTCCAACACCAAGCTGGGAACAATACACTAACCATAGTCGTTTTTGTACTGCCTGGGGGCACATTTATGATTAAATCTGCTATCTTTTGTTTTCCCCCCTGGCGGGTACGTTCGGTATTGACGGCTTCAGCAAGATTTTGCAGCTGTTGGCAGATATAGGGGAGATGCCAATTAGGCTGTAACTTTTCATTACTTACCGCAGGCCACATAAATTCCAGGAAGCGATAAAATGAGCGATTATTTAGTTCACGGATTGCAAGGTGGGGACGGGACAGTAATTTCTCTGCAATCTCAGGCTTGTTAGGCGTGGTTCTTTTCATAATAATATTAGGTGCAGATTTCCTCATTCAGTACCCTCCGCAACTTCATTGCCCTTCTTTAACCCAAGTTTAGCGATAGTTTGTAGCTCCTCATCAGTAAATTCGGATTCATCCGAAATTTGTTCTAAGATGGTATGAATATTAGTCCCCCCAACATGAACGTGCCCATGTTCATGATGTACTTTTTTCTTGTCCCCCCAATTATCATTTTGTCTGGCAGAGAGCCATAATTTAATTGCCTTTACAGAAGGCTTGATATGTTCTGTATATGGCACCTTAAGCGCTTCCGTATGGGATGAGATTACATTGCCATCATCATCATATTCTTTTACTGTACTCTTAAGCACCTTTGTCGCGGGTTGCTCGTATCCTACTGCCCTATGGTACAAGGCTTCAGCTACTTCAGCATCCGCCTCTGCCCTCCCTTGTTCAACTGACTGTTTAAAGTCATCATACTTCTTTATCCAATTGTTCAATGTCGCTTTACTCACATCAAAAGCAATAGCAAGTTCTGCATTAGTATGGCCTAGGAGACAAAGCCGAAATGTTTGTTCAACTACGGCCTCGGTACATTTAGACTTCCTCACTCGCTGGGATTGTCCATTGACGGCAGGTGTTTTCATTTCCGTATGTTTTGTCCTTTTCATAATACACTAAAGTACAGGAAAATTTTCTAGGTCCAAAATACACCCTTTTAATCTTTAGTCATACCTTAAGGATTCTGGTGGGTTTACCCAGTATAGTCAAGACCACGTTAGAAATTAGTTAGTAAACCCTTTTGCCCATGGATTCCGGTAGGACCGGTGACTATGTCCTTAAATCACCCATAATGACTACAATTACAGGGCAATTATGGTGGAAGAACATCAATTATTCCCCAAAAATGGGTAAAACCCACTAAAAACGAACAAAATCCACTAAAAAGTACCTTGTCTTTGTCAATTACTGGAGGTTTATGGGCAACTCCCCAAGTTTCACTTAGTCTTTTAGGAGCCATAATTGCCGGTTTCTTACCTTATGATAATGAAACAGAGACTATGTTGTCTTTGTCTCTGTATTGCCCCACGAGTTCTCCCCATGAGATGTAGTAAACTACTATAAAGACAACGACAATTAGTGGTAAAATCATAGAATAGGCTCCATAGAACAATGGATCAGCATAGTCCTTGTAACCACAGACAATACAAAAGTTACACTACTACACTCTAATGTGATTAAGAGCAGTGAGTCCGCTGATATGGGCGGACTCATTACCATCACCCCTGTGCATGCCCACTACTGGGGACATCAATATGGTTATTCACTTAATCCCTACGGTGATACCCTGTTCAAGCGCTTTGTCACCCTCAAGGACGTCTATGTACTGAATAAGACAATTCCGTACAGGTTGTTTGTGAGGTTTGAAATTGATGTGATGATTGATACAGGTTGTTTGTGAGGTTTGAAATTGATGTGATGATTGATACAGGTTGTTTGTGAGGGTAGCGTTTGGTTTGAAATTACTGGGGGTCCATCCCCACTTTTGGCGTAAACCCACGTGCAAGACCCCCCCATACTGCTCACAGGGCGATTCAGGTACGCAGAGCTTTGATTGTCAGCTGTGAACATGCAACTTAAACACTACGTTATGTCAAAAAGCTGTTTGACGCTGTGAGCCACAAAGCTCAAGGGTGAATTCGCAGTCGTAAATTGATGGCAAATTAGCTGAAGACGGTGCGAGAGGCCAGCTCTGCCCAATAAATTCACGCCTAAACTCCCTACCATAACTCTATTTTTCAACCCACCACCCAGTACGTCACATCCAATTGTCACCGTAATTGAGGCGTTCTACTATGTAGCTACCATAAAAACTGCCATTCGTGAATTAACCACTCCCACACCGCTTCACAATATTCCTAAACAGTCAATTAATTTCATAACTACTGTGACTTCTACCTAAACCAGCTACTCGCACACCAAAGGCATCCAATTACGCCTCTTCTGCTATTTCTTTCTCGTTCTTCACTTGTCTATGTCTTCTACTTATTTCTTTCTCGTTCTCCTGTTTCTTTAGATTGTCTAAGATCTACCTGTCATTCGCCCTGTCATTCCCTTCCAATATAACCTAAAGGAAATTGTAATAGTCAACTTTACTTTAAAAAAAGGAAATTGTAATAGTCAAGTAATAACTAAAAACAATTTACACCGTGTATTCAGAGGCTGCCATTTTTAAAAAATAGTAAGCAAAAAAAAAACAGCACGTTTTTACACGTACTGCTTTAATTAAAATTAGCGCTAATTAAGCTTCAATTGGGCTATAATAGCGTGCAACTGCTGGCAACTTGTTTTCTTTGCCTCTTTTCCAGCTATTGGTCCAGCCCTTGATTGTTGACTGTTTCACAGCTTTGTCACATTCACTATGCAACTTCTCAATGTCTCGCTCGCCATTTTTAAAAGCTATGTAAACGGCGGCTTTATTTGAGCGACTGTGACGCTTAAAGCCATATGCATCTTGTACTGTGGCGCGATCTTCATCGCTTGCTAAAAAAGCTTGAGCTTCTTTAAACGTGCCATTCTCAATACGTTCAATGGCCTCAACTGCTGAGACGTCATTGCTGAATTGCTGTTCAGTTTTTTTGCTGTCATTTACTGTTTTTTTTGAGTCTGTCATAATGTTCACCTTGGTAATTTTAAGTTAAAAGCGTAAACACAATTTGTGTTTCTCGCTTACACCAATATAATAAATGTAGTGTTTAAAAGCAAGTATAATTTTAAAAAAAAGCAACTATTTTTAAAATAAAAAAACATGTAGCTATACAAAAATAATTGTAATAGTCAACTTTACTTTAAAAAAAGGAAATTGTAATAGTCAAGTATTAAATTATTTTTGTTTCTACTACATATTCAGAGGCTGCCATTTTTAAAAAAACATGTGGCTATACAAAAATAATTGTAATAGTCAACTTTATTTTAAAAAAAAGTAATTATTTTAAATTTTGAGGAATCGCAAACTTTTTTGTACTTTAAGTTAACACACTTAAATAAATAAGCAATGAAACACATTCACTTAAATAATTTAGGCGGCTCAAATTTTACATTTTTAACAGTAAACAGGCCTATATCAGCAATTGAAACAACGGCATGTGAATTAAAGG
>Ga0075106_1000480_pt1 | contig 21176 bp, 14 predicted proteins | sample AntDeeMetag02WF4_FD_69796 | JGI IMG/M metagenome (GOLD analysis project Ga0075106, IMG submission 69796) | Saline lake microbial communities from Deep Lake, Antarctica - Antarctic Deep Lake Metagenome 02WF4 | ecosystem: Environmental > Aquatic > Non-marine Saline and Alkaline > Saline | place... | reverse complement strand
AGAGGAATGGGAGGACGAGGCAGAAGCGAACACGCGGTCGGCATTGTCTGGAAGACTCTCGACGAGGTACACGAGGAGCGCGACCGCGTCGGCGGTGTACGTGGCCACGTCAGGTTTTCTCGTAGTTTCGGTCACGGCGATCACGGAGGCGTTCGCTCAGCTCTTTGGCGACCTCCTCCCGCTTCTCGTCGGGCGTGTTCTCGGGCACGAGTAAGCCGCGAGCGCCGGTGCGCGTGCGCTTTTTCACGACGAGTCCCTCGTCTGTGTCGATTCAGACGACCTCGTCGCCCGGGTCGAGGTCGTACTTTTCACGCAGTTCCTTAGGAATCGTCGCCTGCCCCTTCTCTGTCACGCGTGTACTCTTACTCACGGCCGGTAATATGTCCCGTAATATCAAAATCTTGTGGGTGGCTACACCCATACGGGGTCGATATCGATCGGCGAAGTAGCTGGCAGGAGCACAAGGTCCGCGAGTGACAGAACAGCCGTGCTGCATGGAGGGCGCGAATGTAGCACGAGCCGATGACCGATCTGGAGGGGTACAGCTGATCGTCGGTCTCCGCGACGAGGACGGTCCTGCAGTTGAAGCCGCGAATTGAATCCTGGATTGCTACCACAACGCGAATGCAGAGTAAGCTGGAACTTGACGACTCACGGCGGGTTCGGTTGCTGGAGGTGAGCGAGGTTGCCGGATTCGACGGTATCACGCCAGAGCTGGAGGACGGCCAGCGTGACCAGCGGAACCATCTCGACCTCGATACACGACGGGACGGCATCGTGATCGGCAGTCGGTGGTTCGTGGAAGTGTTTCTCGGGGACATCAGTCCGGGGATGGCGGTCGTACCGGTAGTTGAACCCTTCGCTCTCGGTGTAGTGATACCTGTAATATCCCTTTTCCGTCCAAGTTACGTCGAACCGGGCGTTTTCGGCCCAGATACCAGCGTCCACGAAAACCTGGAGCATCTGGGGGTCGACTGGCGAATCGAACCTCGTCTCGCTGACAAGCGGTTCGTATTTTTCGGCAACGGTCCGTACCGTCTGGAGGCGCTTCAGGTCGGGCGATCCAGTCTCGATCCGCTTCCAGTCGTCGACCACCGGCTATGCCTCGGCGAGACGATGGGCTTCGTCGACCTGGAGGGCAGCCTGGGCGATGGCGAGGTTCCGCCGCGTGGCCCGCCAACGCCCGACATCCGCCCATCCATCGGCGTCGTCGTCGAGTTCGATAGTGAGTTCTTCCGGACCCTCCACCTCATAGGTGTCACGGTACTTCTGAAGCTGTGCTTTCATATCGCGGATCCCGTCGATGAGTTCGTTCCGCGAGGTGGTTTCCCGAAGCTCGTCGATCCGTTGGTCGATCTGATGGCCGTCGTTTCGCTTGTAGAGTGTAGTCCGACCGTCCTGTGTCGTGATCCCGATGCTGTCCTCGACGAGCTCGTCGAGGTACTTTCGCGTCGTCGGCTCGCTAGTGAGCGCACGGTCGGCGATCTCCGCGGCCGTTGCGTACTCGGCGGTTTCCTTGAGCACGGACCGAATCCGCTCGCGACTCGTCGTCTCCTCGCGCCACATCTCCCTCGCTCGCTCGTTGATATCGGTCATACAGCAGATTGCGCCCCTAAGATAAAATATCTTTCCCAGTTTAATATTTATTATCTCTATCTGTGCTGTTGTGTCAGCTTTCGTCGTCCCTTAGTGCACGCAGTTCCTCCCACCGGGCTCGGATCGTCACTGACGCCACGTTGACGACCGCAGCAAGATACCAGTCTGCGTCAGACGCTTATTCGGCAACGTTCTTTGATCCGTTTCCGCCTAATTGGCGAGAACCTGACCGTGGCCTATGTCTACCGTGGCCAAAACCAGATTCCCTCAGAGTCGCCCTCTACCGTCAAAAACCGGTGGCCTCGGCACTCATACGCGTTCGATCACTTCACGGAACTGTTCACCTACACAGTCGAAATGGATGGTATTGCGGATGAGCACGTGTCCGAGCGTGAAACAATTCTCACATGGCTTCCATCGCCGGGACATCAATTTGGTTGAGTACATCTTCGATGACGTCACTGCGATCATCGCCTTCGATCATTGCGGAGGAACTCAACACGATACGGTGAGCAAACACTGGCATAGCGAGTGACTGCACATCCTCCGGGACAACGTACTCACGACCACGAATTACAGCGCGCGCGCGAACCGCCTCAAGCAACCGTTGAATCCCACGGGGCGACACACCGACGTCTACGGCAGCGTGCTTACGAGTCGCCCGCCCCAAGTCAAGAATATAATCACGGATCTTCGAGTCAACGTGAACGTACTCTACGGCTTGTTGCACAGTCGTGACTTCGTCCGGGTCGATAATTCGTTGCACAGACGGGGAAGGAACCATTCGGTTAAGCCGCCGATCGAGTAACTCGCGCTCATCATCCCGGGCAGGATACCCGATCGATGTTTTTATCATGAATCGATCGCGTTGCGACTCCGGCAGTGCAAACGTCCCTTCCTGTTCAACCGGGTTCTGCGTCGCGATGACAAAAAACGGCTCCGGCAGGTCATGCGTCGTATCACCAATCGACACTTGCTTTTCCTCCATCGCCTCCAACAAAGCCGCCTGCGTTTTCGGCGGCGCACGGTTAATCTCATCAGCCAACACCACGTTTGCAAAAATCGGTCCGGAATTGAACTGAAAATCCCCTTGACTCTCATTAAACACGTTCGAGCCGGTAATATCACTCGGTAACAAATCCGGTGTGAATTGGATACGGTTGAACTCTAACCCGAGCGCACCCGCCAGCGACTGCGCTGTGAGCGTCTTCCCGGTCCCAGGCACATCCTCGATCAACACGTGCTGTTGGGCAAGCACACCCGTCAGGACCGTCTCAAGAAACGTGTCCGTCGTGATAACCGCGTCAGATACTTCATTGAGAACGTTCTCACAGAGCTGTTGCGATCGTTCAATCGAGATCGGCGGATCCCCAACATCGTCGTTCATACGTGCACTGAAGCAAGGCGGTGGCATAATTGATCGGGTTTGACATCCTCCACACGGCTGAAGCCGTGGGATTCCTCGCGTTGGGGGTCTGGCATCAGCACCAGTCCCCACGGAGGCAACTTTCTCCTACGCGTGGAGGATATTCTGGTCTGTATGCTCCTCGTTGGGACGGCGAGCGCGTGGTGACGCCGACCATCGGTGGTCGTCCCACTTGAGGCATACGGGCCGTGCCATCGGCCGTGATACGTCTGCTTCGTGCCGTCGGAGGAACGTCTCCGACGCCGTGAGGTCCGCGTGGCTCTCGAAGCCACACGAACAGGTGAGCGTGTCTTTGTGTCGGATCGTGTCTTCCCTCGAGCCGCACTGCGGACACGTCTGTGAGGTCCACGCTTCGGGGCGGACTTCGACGGTGATGCCAAACTCCTCGGCGGTACACGCCAGCCGATCGATGAACGCCCGGAACGCCCAGAAGTTGTGTGTCTTGGCGTTCGCTCGCACCGACCAGTGCGTTTCCAGTACGTCGGTGAGGTCGCCGACGTAGGCCGTCGAAACGCCCTCCTCGTACAGTCGCTCGAAGAGGTCGCGGGCTAGCGCATCCATGGCATGGTCGCGTCGTCGCGTCCGTCGGCGGTACAGCCGTCGAATCCGCTTCGACGTGTACCGCCCCTCTTCGCGCTTCATCTTCGACTGCTGTTCGGCAATTCGGCGCGTTGTCTCGCGGAACCGCTCGAAGAGATCGCGCCCCTCGTAGAGATACTGCTGGCCGGTCGTGGTTGTACAGGCGACGATGTTGTTTGCGCCAATATCCAGAGCAGCCGTTTCGTCGGCTAGTGGCGAATCCTGTCGAGAATTGTCTACTGTGACAGGCTGATTGGCCCTGAATTGGTCGCTCAACTCGTCGTAGTACAGTTCCAATCGACCGGGTTTGCCGTCCCACTTGGGACGGCCGCGTACTTCGAGACGAAGTCGTTCGGTGTGGCCGAGGCCGAACTCGTCCTTGAGGTCCTTGCCGACGGGAATTTCGAGGCGGGAGCAGTCGCCCATCTCTAGCGTGTACTGATCGCACCGACCGTACCAGCGGAGGTCGCGCCCCTCCTCTTCGTTGCCCCAGTAGCCCGGCGGCCCGGCGGGTTCGCCCTTCTCTTTAGCGGCGAAGAACGACCTCCACGCTTCGTCGTTCTTGCGCTTCATTTCCTTCGCGGCGGCCGAACCGAGCACTCCCTTGTAGGTGTCGTGGACACGCGGGGCGTTCCAAACACTTCCGTCAAGTTCACCAAAGAACCGTTGCCGGCGCTCGTAGGTGAGTTCGTTCCACAGGCTGGCGGACGCATCCAACACACGAGACAGCACCTCCTCGTCCTTCGTCGAACGGGGCGCTACGTCGAACGTGTTGGAGCGTTTCACTGTCCTGTTTGGGCTTCGATGTACGCTTCAACAGTTTCGTCCGCCACGTCGCCAGCGGAGGACACGAAGTAGCTCCGCGTCCACAGTGACGGAAGGCCGAAGTCGAACTCTTCGCGCATCCGGCGCGAAGAATAGCCTTTGACTTGTTGCATGATTTTGTTCGGGGCGAGTTTCGGATTACCCTCGATGAACAGGTGAACGTGGTCGGGACGAACCGCAAGCGCCAGTATCTCCAAGTCGAGTTCGTCGGCTTTCTCTTCGATGAGTTCTTCGAGTCGGTCCTTTGCCTCGCCAGTGAGCACCGATTTTCGGTACTTCGGACACCAGATGAAGTGGTAGTGCAAACGGTGGACCGAAGTCTGCTCTTTGCTGTACCCGCGAGGCATTGTCAGTATATAGATGTCTCACACCAATAAGTGTAACCCATCTATTGAGACCCCGGTCGAGCACGATCCGTTGTTTGTGGCCGCGTTGTCCGCTTAGACCCACCCTTTTACGGGTGGGGTTCCGCTCGATTAAGGCTCACCTCCACCCCGCCCAGTAATCTCAAAGGTTTTAACCTGAAGCTATCAACGTACCAAGCAACTATGGCTGACGACTCCCGGCTCTCATCAGTACTCGATGACGAGGGCCGGCTCTTCGGGGTAGTAAACGTCATTGACGCCCTTGTGGTGCTGGTCGTGATAGCACTGCTTATCGCCGGATTTGCGCTTCTAACCCCTGGAACCTCAGACACTCGGTACGCAACCATCGACCTCGGGGCACAACCAGATCACACGGCCGCCCAGATCACCCCCGGCGACGAATGGGACGTCGACGGTGGCCTCACAATCACTGACGTGTACATGTACCCTGCCGACGAGGACGCTGATGGCGACACGAACGTGATGGTCCGCGCAGCGGTCAACGGCACGACAATTGATGCTGAGCAAGGAGACGGGACACCCATCTCGTTTAACGGTGACCCGTTACGATTCGACCGTCAGCTAACAATTGAAACCGTGGAATGGGCCGCCGAAGGAACGGTCGTCGATATCGGTCCTGAAGATGACTCCTTGGAAACGGTCTCTGAAGACCTCGTGGTCCAAACCATCGTCGATCCAACGACTGCACAACAAGTTCAGCCAGGTGATACGTACACGGTGGGTGACACCGAATTACTCTCCGTCCAATCAGTAACCGTGTACCCGACCGCAACCCCGAACGAACGACGCGTAGTGCTCGGGGTTACAGCAGCGGCACGACTCGATGATTCAGTGCCGCTGTTTGGCGACCAACCAATCCAAGCGGGGACGACCCTCCCAGTCCGAACCGGTGCGTACTCACTGACCGGTGACGTCGTCAACACGGGGAGTCTCGAAGAGCCCGGCACCCCAGCGACGCGGACCGCGACAATTACCATTGATAGCCTGCCGCAGGATCAAGCCGACCGCCTTAGCGTCGGGATGACCGAAGCAGTCGGGGATGTCCAGACAGCCGAAGTGGTTGCAGTGGATAGTCAGCCGCGCGAAGAAGTTGTCCAGTCCGGCGGTGAGTATCAAGTGATCGAACACCCGCGTAATCGAGAGGTAACGCTCACCGTCGACATTGATGCGTACAACCAAAATGACGGCACGGTCAGATTCCGTGGGGCACCACTCCGTATCGATGATGACGTAACGTTCACACTGGACGGCGTCACCGTGCAAGGTGAACTCACCAGCATCGAGTAATCTGAACGCCCACATGGCACGCTTGAGCGACCCGATCAAACAGAACTCGACGGCGATCCGCATCACCCAGCGATTCCACAAGCGAATGCTAGACGCGGCCGATACGGCTCGAACAGTCGAACTACTACACACAGTCGGAGTGCGGAACGAGTCTGGGTCCACGGACCCATCAATCGAAAGGTCAAGCGAACCCGATCGAACTCGTGAGCGCAATGGCAACACCGAACAAGGAACGCGTGAGACCACCGGGACAGCGGCGCACAAGCCAACCGGCGACCCAGGAATTACGGATGCGCCTGAACAGGTAGGCAGGACCGACGACCGAATCAGTGAAGCGAGCGGCACAGCCACACCTCCCACCGAACCTACCCTAGACGGACACCCGGATACACCAACACAACCACCCACTGAAACGCCCCCGGACCAGAAAACAGGAGGGTCTCCCGTGGTCAGAGCAGCGGGAGTGTATCACTTCTACAACTACGGCCGGCGTGCCGGGACATCATCGTGGCTATACCGATGGCTCACCAAAGAGCCTGAACCGGAGGTCATCGTCATTGATCTTCGAGACACGTGGTCAGTCGGCCCGTTCCTCGTCCGACTTGAAGAACTGATCAAAGAAGTAACACCAGCGACAGTCAGCTCCGCACTCGTCCGTACCGGCTATCGACTCCGAACCCGAACACTCCAGCGACCGATCCGGATTGCCAGCATCGCTACAATCGCGCTCATCCTCGTAGCAATCATGGCGGCAACAGTAAGTGAAGGCTCAGTAGGCGCAGAACTATTCGTTCTCCTCGGACTACTCGTACTCGCCGTGCGCGGGACCCAAAGCACACGCTCATGGGACGAAATCACCGACACACGATCGTACGAATGGCTGCAAACCGCATTCGAGCCACCCGCCCCACCAGAGACCCATGCGAGTGATGGTACTCCGCACCAACCAGCCACGGTCTCAACGTCGGGAACAGGTGACCCAGCAACAACGAGAACCGATCCTTCGAAGACCAGCACAACCGGAGAAACGAGCGACTCCCTAGAAACCGCAGATCCCCACGCAAACAACTCCGACAACGGGTCCGACGCGAACCAACGAAGCTAACGATCGAATCTATTCTACCCGTCCAACACGAGCTCATTTCTCAATTTTCCGTACGATTGGTTCCGCAGTCAATGTTGATTTGTGCACCATTCGCGTCTGTTTCGAACCGTAGTAGAGCCATTCGTGCAGGTTCAACGCGACTACTGGGGCTGTCGGGAAGCGTCGCGCCTTGCGTGTCTAGGCAATGAATTGCTCGCAGATACCATCGAACGAGTATTGTTGAAACCCTACTCTTCAGATACATTCTCGTCTGAAACGATCGGTCGATAAAGCTGAAATAATTCAGCGCCCCATAGATATATATCGACAGAACAAGTAGATACAGTAACGGGCCCCCATATATGGACCTCACAGACATCCCCGGTGATGCATACGACGGCGAGGAGCCACCGCCTGAGCTCGACGCGTTAGAATCGCCTGACTCGCTCCTCAAAGATGGATCAATCCGAAAGCGGCTCCTCGACGCTGTCATCGGAATCCGGACGCCGACGAAGGTCTCGACGATCGCAGAGCGTGCTGATTGTGACACCGAAACAGCACGAGATTACCTAGAGTGGTTCGACGAGATGGGTTTGGTTCACCGGCACGACGGCCGCCCGGTTCGCTATGAGCGTAACGACGCGTACTTCCAGTGGCGGCGTATCGACCGGATCCGCGAGGAATACTCTGAGCAGGAAATCATTGACGCACTCGGTGACACGCTCGAACAGATCGAAGACTACAGAGCACAGTTCGATGCAACGCACCCGGACAAGGTGTCCCTCGTCAACGCGGCTCAAGAGCAGGATCTGTCTACTGAAACAGCCTGGGAAGCGCTCTCCGAGTGGGAGACACTTGAACAGCGAGCCGCACTCCTCGACGAAGCACGCCGAAACAATCCAGTCACCGGTAGCAAGCCCGGTCCAGTCGATGCCTGAGGACACATCAGACCCACCCAGTCACGGTCCCATCGATACAGAAATCCTCGACCGGATTGCCGCACACCTCGCCCGTAGCGAACGATTCGACGACATCCAGACACGACCAGAATACGCACCAAACGCGGTCGTCGTTGACTACGATCTCAAATACTTTCCAAGCGGCGTCACCCGTGCATATCTACGGATCCGCTGGTTCGAGACCGACGACTTCAGCATTCATTATTCGGAGCAATACCAGACCCGCAACGAGTGGGAGAGCCGATGGGACCGCCATCCGAATGATAATAACACCCGCGAGCACTTCCACCCGCCCCCAATTGCGTCGACTCCCGGAGAGGATGCCGACTATCCTGACGACTGGCGAGACGTACTCGCAACTGTCCTTACCGATCTCGACGACCGAATCAAAGCCTTCTGGGACGAATGACGACCTAACGGGATTGACATCCTCCCTGCCCTGAACAGTAGACGCCGAATCGGATTTCTCTCTGCGGTTGCTCTTCTGTTCAACCGTTTTTCCACTGGTTGTTCGAGACGCTCGTGATGAATTCCGGCAGAGCGAAGCGAGAGAACGCCGCCGAAGGTGGCGTTTCCAAGCGATGCCACTCTAGGCTGGCGTTCTGACCAGTCATCCCGGTCGACGCTCGCTGACCGCTAACCGTATGCGTGCGGGATCACCAGCGTTCGGAAGATGCGTGTCGAAATCTGCGGCTTTCTCGGGAACGGCCCACCGGAGATGAGGACGTTCGCTAACACCCACAGATTGTACAGCAGTGACCTCGACAGCGGACTGCAGTCTTCAAGGTTGAGATTGTTGCCTCTCGCTAGTTGAAGGTACCTGGCACTGTCGTTGGTGAACGCTCGTTCGAATAGGTGTCATTGGGCTTCGCTCCAAAATCCAGAGATAGACAGAGCAGCGATCTTGCTGCACGACAGACCTGCCGTGCCGCGGTGGTTGCGACCATACTCATCGTACGTTGCCACCGGAGAAACCCGTCTCTCAGCAACTTCAGCAACTACTCCTCAGGGCGGGGAGGATGTCAATCGCGGAGCCACTCGTACCACTATCCGAGATCAACGAGGTGGTTTTCGAGCCTACCAGTCCCGTACTGGTTGAAGACCTCGTCAACGGTTCGAGCAAGTCCTTCCGAGCCCTTGTCCGGCAGGTTCTGATCGTAGTAGAGGAGAACCCTTGTGTGGTCATACTCGGTGTGGAGTGGCTCGAAATCTTTTGCGTTGTTCGACACCGGAACAGTTCCGGACTTGCCACAACACTTCACCAGTTCGGCATCACTCGTGCGTTAACCGAACTGATCTTTCGCTTGCACAACGTCGTAGCCGCGCTCTCGGAGGAGTCGTTCGAAGACTCGCATGACGTGTTCGTCATGCAGAATCCGCGCCCCCGTCACTGGGCGGTTTCTATGGGTTTCAGTGTTGACCCTCGAACGTCTTTGAATGCCGCTTCGTTGTCGGCCTTAAGGGCGCGCATCTCGTCGATGTGAATGTAGTAGTGCGAAAGGGCTTCGTATACGTCTGCAAGGGGCACATCAAGTTGATCTGCGACGTGGGCTGGAGATTGTCCGCTATCAACCACCCATGTGGCCACGTGGCGAACACCGATACGCGTTCCGTCGATGCGTGGCTCGCCACCGAGGACATCATCATCACGAGTGATCGTCATTTGATTCTGTAGCCCCTCGCACCGATTATGTCTTTCCGGCACCAGATCGGCGTGGTCGCGGTGGAACGTCGCAGAGCGTTTGTTGTACACGCCGCTCCACACATCGAAGTGCGGTTGACAGAGGACCAAGGAAAGTTCCCACGGATTCTACCGTGAGAGGATCTCAATGATTCTTAGGAACGTCGTCCCATCAGTGACGCTGTCATGAGGAGTGCCAGTATACTGACGGGGATACCAAAGCCCGGGACACTTGTGGATGTGCTATCATCGCCATCCTGTGAGGATGACTCGGAACTATCCTTCGTTCCCGTCGCATTCGATTCGGAGTTTATCTCATCCTCGGATGCCTCGTCTGTGGAGTTTAACTCAACCTCGGATTCCTCGCCTGTAGAGCTTTCCTCGTTGGACTGCCCGCTTGGTGATTCATCTGTCGGTTCGGTGTTCGCAGTGACTGCCAATGCACCGTCGGAATAGGTTTCCAAGCTTGCGACGACTTTGCCGTCTACAGTAGTCGTATCGAGTGCAATCCACTCTCCATCGACCTGCTGATGAACGACGATATCATCCATCATCACGTCTTCAGGAAGGGCGTCATCGTGAGCCGCAATTTCGACGTCCATCTCCGCGATGTACCGCTGTTCCGTTCCGATGATATTGAAATCGACGTATCCAACCGGTTTGCCAGCGTCCGAATCGACTGCTGGCATGCCGGATGGGCCGGCAGTTGGATCAGCGACCTCGAAGCGGAAGTCCGATGGCTCGAACTTGAAGTCAGCCCGAATCGATTCAAGCGTGAGCGTATCACCGACGACGACATCGTCGGTCGTGATCTCTGTCTCACCGGATGGGGGGATCGATGAAACGCGGATTGTGGTTTCGCTGTCAAATTCTAATATCTCTATATCGACGCTTTCCGCCCCGCCAAGACTGCCACCGCCGCCACCGCCACCACCGCCAGCAGCCCCGTCATCACCTTGACCATCGGTCGATCCGTCATTCGTATCGTCGGGCTCGGCAATCTGGAAAGTGATCGACCGCTCGTCAGTGTTGGATTGCTCATCAACGAGGACGAGCGTCGCGGTATACTGGGATCCGGTTTCGACGTTAAGGTTGTGGGTGACGGTTCCCGAATCGAACTCTACATCCACGGGTGTGCCGTCGATGTGAAGTGCCGAAGCGGACGTGTCAATGGCAGGTCCATCAGTCTCATAGTCGAAGCGGACGTCGACAGTCTCCGTTCCTGCCTCAAGCGTCTCACCATCCGGTACGAAGCTATCAGTGATCGACGGCGCCGTCGAGTCGGCCACCTGAATGGTGGTGTCGAACTCTGCGATATTGCCGGCGTTATCCGGTACCTCAAGATGCACGTCGTAGGTCTTACCCGGGGAGACATCGAGGGTGTGGTTCGTCTTGCTGGAAGTGATCGTTGTCCTCGACGCGTCCGTAACTGGTGTGTCGCCAGTTCCGTCGTCGACGAACACCTTGATTGCCGAGACGTTCACCTCGGAGAGCACGTCCTCATATTCGAACGTGGCGGTCACGGTCTCACGATCGCCTGTGACAGTTCCGGATTCGGGGGAGCTATAGACGAGTTGCGGGGGCGTCTCATCGGAGATCGTCGTTCCATACGTCGAGAACCCGTCGACAGTCGTTGTCAAGTAGGTCCCTGAAAGAGTAATCTTGTCGCCGCTTTCAGAGAACTGTTGGTCAACCTCTTCGACAGTGGTCTCGCGGTCAACCCACTGGTCGAGCGTCTCGTTGTAGTAGGTGATGTGTACGTCTTCTGGCTCCGTCCCCTCCGGCAGTTCCTCGCTGGCAACCGGCATGTGAATGGTTGCATTCGTGAGGTTGGTATCGAGTTCTGCCCCGAGTTCGGACGTAAGGAACCGGATCCCATGGCGATCATCAGTGAGTTCTTGGGGCGGGAGATCGTTCTCCGAAACGGTGACGAACGAGTTTTCGACGGGTGAGTCAGTCTTGAAGACGATAAACGTCCCAGTATCCTCGTTCAACACTGTCGCCGTTCCGTTCGTCGTGTTCACCACTTCAACCGTTGATACCATGCTGTCAGACCCGACGTTTCCGGCCTGATCCGTTCCGTTTGTCAATACGGTGTATGTGCCGGATCCGTTCAATTCGAACGTGTCAGTCCACGTGTTTCCAGCGCTTGGTTCAACCGAGACGGGCCCTGCCGACTCGTCGGATTCAAGGCGGACCTCCGGCACCCCCTGTAACGGTTCGTTTGACCGGATAGTGAGCGTTCCCTCCTCGGTCGTTTCGTTGAGATCGAGGACAGCGCCAAGCTCTGGCGGCGTGCCATCGTAGGTCACCGTCTCATCGCTTACCGAACTATTCGTGTTCTTCGCGGAGTCGACAGCGATCGCACGAACAGTGTACGACCCTTCGTCGGGCAGCGTCCCAGCATCGAGTGTCGTTTCCCATCGATTATCCTCACCGTCAACGCGGGTCGCCTCGGCAATGAACCGATAGGTGGTAAAGTCTGCATTCAATTCGAGTTCAACGGTCTCAACATCGTCGCTCTCACCGAGCCTATCGTCTGCCTCGACCGTCACAGAGATCGAATTGTTCGTCTGGATGGTTCCCGTCTCTTGACTTCCCCCGGACACATCCACGACTTGGATGTTTGGCTCAGCTGTGTCAACCGAGATTGGCTTCCTTGTTGTGTTGACGTTTCCTGCAGCGTCAATGCTGCGAACGACAACAGTGTACTCTCCGCTGGGAACGGGCTCCTGGGCTGGGTTCAGTGCTCGCCAACTACGTTCGGCTAGTGTTCCCTCCGCAGATTCTGACGTAATATCCTGTTCATAGACGATAGTATCCTGTGAATCTCGGATTTCGAGCTCTGCCGTGTCAAGTCGCGTGTCGTCCGTGCTGGTCGTGATCCGAGCAGGGTTGTCAGGACTGATACGGGGGAAGCTCGAATCAGCTGGAATCACCGCAAGATCGACTGTGGGTGCCTGTGTATCGACGGTAATGGTGCGCTGTTTCGTCGTTTCATAGCCGGCGTTGTCGACAACGGTAACTGAAACGGTGTGTTCGCTGCTATCTGCGTCAGGACGACCGATTGCGGATTCAGGAAGTGTCAACTCCAGTTTCTCATCCGTTACCTCAGCAGCGGTGAGGTCAACTGGAGTGCCGTCGACGGAAAGCGTGATTGCTTCCGGATCGATATCGGTATCGCCTGAGACGGCATCATCGGTGTATGCGACTTGTACCGTGGGTGTCGTGGTGTTGAGGAGTGCCCCTTCCGCTGGTTCAACCACACTCACTGTCGGTTCCGAAACCAACTCGAGCGGAATCGTCTCCGTGTGGGCGTTGCCCGCAGAATCGGTTGCTGATACTGTCAATTCAGTCTGCCCTTCGTCCCAGCCCTCTTCGCTGACATCGATTTCGTATGGCTCCGACAGGGACTGTGGCGTCTCCTGATCGACGTGATACGTTACCTCCTCAATCTCGTGTTGCTCATCCACGAGTAACGTGAGCGTCGTCTCGTCGGTGTACTGGACCGGGGTATCACGGTCGTGATTAGCAAGTGATACGGCAGGCGGAGTGGTGTCAACCGTGAACGAGATGTTGTCACGCGAACTCGCGGCGGGGAGTTCACTCCCGTTTTCAGCGAGCATCCTGAGTTCGACGGTGTGATTTCCATCCGCTAGCGAGGGGAGTTCTGTGGTAAAATTGCGCTCTTGGGCCGCCTGATCGAACGCTGCAGATTGCCATTCCCCGTCGTCAACTCGGTATTCGACCGCGTCAGCGTTTGCGCCATCGGCATTCGAGACGCTGTACCCGATATTGACCGCGCTAGTGTTGACCGGTCCAGTCGATGCCGGCGTCTCGATCTCGATAGTTGGGCCGTTCCACTGGGTGTCGTCGTTCTCAGCGCCTCCCTCATCGGTTCCATTCTCGCCATCACCAGTGTCTCCAACCTGGACGCCGTCAGTAACAGTCGTCTGCAGGGTCTGCGTCTCAGAGAACGACTCCCCTTCCGGCACTGTGGCAGTGAGCTCCAGGTCATACGTGCCGTTCTCGAGGGATGGAACCGTGATGGTGAGTTCGAACTTCGCCTGCTGTGGACAGTCACTACCGACAACCGCCGGGCACAGGAATGTTCTCGCTTCCAGTTCATCTACGGCTGCCTGTTTAGAGCCGATTGTCACTTCGATATCTGCATTCTCGAGGATCTGTTGAGTATCTTCTCTTGATACGCTATCACTGTAGGTGATCGTCCCGACGATCGGTATCTGCTCTGAGGATTCGGCGGCGGCCGAGTCATCAGTACTCGGATCGTCGACACTGATCGATTCAGCAGAGATCGAATCCTCGGTTGAACCAACCGTTACTGTGTGAGACGTCTCATCAAGCGTCTCACCGTCGGTGGAGGCGATCACGTCGATCGACCGTTCTCCAGTCTGTTTGAGTGTCGCCGTTAACTCTGCAGTAGCGTCATCACCGGGCGACACGTCGAGAGTCTGCACATCACGGACCTCACCGTCGATACTGAGTTCGACATCAACGCTACCCGCCTGATCACCGACGTTCTCAATTACTGTCGTGGTAGTGATTGTATCGTTGATTTTGAGGTCCGTGTCAGCGGGAACTGCTGTCTCGACATTATATTCCGGACCGCTGACGTCGACAGTGACAGTTGTGGATGCAACATCTGTTCCGACGTCGTTTGAAACCCGAACGGAGACAGTGTAGGTACCGGCCTCGTCGAATTGGTGTACAATACCGGCGCCCGTTGCATCATCATACTGACCGTCGCCATCGAGATCCCATTCGTAGGTCAGTTCCGAGACCTGTGGATCTGTAGATCCACTTGCGTCGAATTCAATCCGGTCATTGGTTGTCACGTCCCCGGTGTCAGCCTCAATCGCTGCCGTCGGTTCACCTTGGACGCGAGTGAGCTCGAACGAGTGCACAGTTTCCGTCCCGGGGTCGACATCGATCGTTTTCGTCGTCGGTTCATACCCCTCAGCGTCGACTGTAATCTCGTGAGTTCCACCCTCAAGCGTAACTGCTACGGGTGCTAACTGTGATATCTCGCGATCATCGACAGTCACAGTTGCACCCGGCGGTTGACTCGTGATTGTTACCTGCCCCACGTCTGTGTCGGCCACTGTCACGGAGTTATCCGCCCGCGCACTGTCGAGTTGCGTCGTCAGCGAGTTACGGTCGGATTCCAGCCATACCGCCGTCACGAGATCGTACTCCCCCTCTGGGAGTGATTCGCTCACCGTCCACTCAAGCGTCACCTCGGTACTGCTTCCCGGCGCGACGCTGACCGTTTGTCCCGTCGAGTCATCCTGGTCGTAGAACTCGCCGTCCGGGCCTACGGCGGAGTATCCAACGAAGTACTGATGTTCGGTTTCACCGGTGTTTTCGACCGTGACGTTCGATGTCACCGTGTCGCTGGGAGTCACTTCCCCAGTTGCCGTCTCCGTGAACTTGACGTCCGCGTCGACTTCGGCTTCGTGGGCAAAGGAGAATGTCATATCATCGTGTATGTCCTCCTCGTCGCGGATATCTGCTGAATAGGAGGCGAGTTCGACCGTGACGTCCCACTCCCCGGATGAGATTTGCTCGACATCATCTGGGAAGACCGGAACGGAGACGCCTTTTTCTTCGGCCTGATACTCACCATCTGCGATGGTGTTTGCGTCGATCGGTTGACCATACTCCGCTGAGTACACGGTTCCTGATTCGTGTTCAGCCGTGACGTTCAGAACGAACATGCCTGACTGGGGGCCGGTGTTCGCTACGGTGAGGTTCGTCATCATTGTCCCGTCAACTCGTGTAATATCCGGTTGTTGTCCCTGTTCGGGGGAGGAGATCTCTCCGTCGAACTGCTCGTGGCTGGGTGCAATTTCTTCGGTGAGCCACGTCTCCGTATCTGTCCACACTGTCGATTGCATGGGAACCGAGCCTTTCGATGGAGCTTCAGGGTACGTATACACTTTCCCTTCGTAATTCGCCCAAGCCATCTCTTCGGTTAGTAAGATCGTTTCGTATTCCCGCATGTCACTATCAGTTGTCGGTCCCCATGTAGGACCATCTCCACTTACCGGATCGGTGTACTGATTCGCGTATATGAGTGGATGAGGCTCCGTTGAGCCAGGTTCGAACTCTAAGTTGAACAATTCTGTCAAGTACTGTTCTTGATACAGTTTCTGGTATTCGTATCCCGTCGGTACAGGCTCTAGCGCTTCGGATTGAACCGTTCCGCCGTATGGTTCGAAGAAAGTTGGGTGAGATCCTTCCCCGGCGAACAAGATCGGCCTATTCTCGGACTTATTGACTTTCTCCCACCGTCTAATTTCCCCACCGAAGTGCTGCGCTGCAGCGATCCACTGGGGGCCGGATTCATTCATCAGAAGCAGGACCTTCTCTTGATCGCCGGTGTGCTTCGCTCGTTTATGAACAAAACCCGAATCCGATGGCTTGGGATCATTCACATAGAAGAACCAGTAACTCACGCCGACGTACTCTTCACCCTTGTACGATACGTTCTCATGAACGCCCGAGTAAACTGTTTCCCCGTATGTTTCAAAGTCTTGGAACTGCAGTAGTTCCTCGTCATCGGTTGTCTGAGGGTCGATTTGTTCGCTCCCTCTTTCGAGATCAAGCAGTGACGGGTTTGACATTTCACTGGATTGCGTCGCCACTACGGAGTTCTCCACGTAGGCTTCGTACCGCGTCGGGAAGAACCGCTCATCCGGATGGAAGTTCAGAATCGGGGCATACTCTTCTGTGAGTTCCTCTGCAGTGGTATCCAGCGATTCGACTTTCTTACTTTCCACTTGAATGTTCCTTTTCAGGACTTCAGTATCCCCGTCGTCCTTGATGACGGCGGTGACAGTATACGTTCCCTCGGCGTTGACAGTCAGGCTCGTGTCCGTTCCAGTGTCATGGAGCAGTTCACCAGCATCCGATTCCGGTGCTTGCTCAATGCTCCAGTCGATCTGAGCATTTTCCGGAGCACCCGTCACACCGAGAGCGACCTTCGACCCCGTCGCAGCGGTTGTGCGTCCGGTTTCGAGTGTCGCGTCGAACGAGGTGTCCGTTCCGACGCTAAAAGCACTCTCAACGGTCATCGTATCGAGCGCCGTCTGGAGTTCGTTCCGGTCGGACTCCCACCACGTGGACACAATAACGTCGTAGGTGCCATCGCTGGCCACGTCTTCGACGTTCCACTCGAGTATTACCTCCTGAGTCTCTCCAGGCGCGAGCGTAACGCGCTGTCCCGTAGTTCTATCATTGTCGTATACGTCTCCGTCCGAGTTCAACACGCTGAACCCGACGAAGAACTCGTGTTCGACGTCGCCAGTGTTCTGAACGGTTGCTTCGACTGTGACTGTATCACCACGCTCGTAAGCCGTCGTCTCGTCAACGAGCACAACATCGTCGACCGTCGCGTCGGCGTCGTCACTCGGAACGACGACGGTCAAGTTGAGCTCCGTATTCTTTTCGAGAGTGAATCGTTGGAACGTGTTATGGTGGCCGTCAGCACCGGCGCTGATGGTGTAATCTCCCGCCTCGAAGAACTGATACACCTTGTCTCCCCGACCGTCCTTGACGAGTTCGTTGGTTTCATCGTAAATCTCGAAGTCGGGTTCGACATCATTGCCACGCTCGTCAACGAAGTCCACGTTGAGCTTACCGACGTCAGGCTGAACCATCGTGACGTTGCTCGTGTCAATAGACACGCGCTCATCGTCGGAAAACTGGACCGTGTAGAGTTCGTGACTGAACGCGCGCGTCGCGGTGTTGACACCGTAGAACCGCTGTTCAAACGTGACGGCCCGCTCTTCATCGGGATCAAGCGTGACTCGCTTTGTTTTCTCCTGGACTTCGATGCCAGTTGGCGTCTCAGCTTCGATTTCGTACGTCTGTCTAACGTTGCCAGTATTTTTGATGACGGTTTCGACATCATACCACGTATCGAGCTCGTAGACATCCCCCTCGGCGGGGTTCTGGTAGCCAACGATCTTGCCGCTGGGCTCGTCAACAGTGACAGTCTTGTTTTCAGTCGTTGAGGATTTACCTGTGTTCGGGTCGATAGCCTCGACGTAAACTTCGTGTTCGCCTGGTTCCTCGAAAGTGAGTTCTGTGGAGGCTGCAGCTCCGATATCCCGTGGCTCAGGATCGGTCGTGCGGGCCACTTCCTCATCGTCAATGTACCAGACGAACTCGAGTTCTTCTGCGGGGGCGGGATCCGCAGTACCACTCGTCCCCGAACTCCCGGCTTCTCCCGTCACCAAGGCGGTCGCTCCGTCACCGGCAGTCACGTCATCCGGAGGGAGCTGCGACCAGCTGACATCAGGAGGTGTCGCTTCGATCAGCGCCTCACCAGAAACCGTCACGCTTTGTGTCGGATCGCCTTCATACCGGCCGTTCAAGATACCGATCGTCAGATCCTCTTCGAACTCGCCTTGCGAGATGGGTTCGACGATGACATAGTCGTCTCCTTGATCAATAATGTCAAACGGACCCGAAGGAACTCGCCACTCGAGATCTCCGCCTCCGTCATTAGTTACGTCGATCCGGACGGCTGGTGGGTCATTATAGTCGTAACGGCCAAGCTGACACGCCTCACAGCTGACCGAAAGTTTCGGTGCGAGACGCTCGGGAATCGATAGATCCACCGTCTGTGACGCATCCTGTGGGATCGATGCGGTTGTACTCTCGGTGAACGTTTCACCATCGCGATCCACTTCGTCATATTCGATTTCGATGCGTCGGGACCCGGGGTCTGCGGTGACATCCTGGCTCCGTGTCGCCCCAGCCGGAACAGACAGCGTGTCGACTTGCGAGTCGTCGACAAGAATCCGGATGTCTTTGGCTTCGTCGTCATTGTTGTGTACTTGGACCGTCGCTGTCCCGCGTGGAACTTGCCTCTCAAAACTGTCCGTCGATTGCTGGTTGCCGTTTGCGTCGGACGCACTCACATCGAAACTAAAGCGTTCACCGTACCCGATCTCGAACGTGGCCTCGTAGGTGTTGCCATCGGTGGACTCCATGGGTACTGTCGTCCCGAAAACGTCCGTCCACCCGGTGTTGTAATGCAAGTCAATGGCGTCAACACCACTGCGTTCATCGGAAACCGCAGCCGTCACCGTCACTTCGGTGCCGTCATAGGATGTCTCAATGGAACTGATACTCGGTGGCGTCGTATCGTCCGGGATCGATTCTGTTGTCGTCCCGCTGGTGTCACTACTGCCGTACTCGTCATTAGCCTCGACACCTAATTTGACATCTTCTCCCCAGTCAAACGATCCGCTTGTGGGAATCGTATACTGATAGGTTCCACTCCCCATATACTCCATCTCTGCGGATTCACCGCTCCATGGATTCAAGATACTCCCCGAATCCCAGTTCACAGAGGCGTCCGTGATCGACCCTGTTCCCTCAGAGACCGTTGCCGTGACCGTGATCTGTCGATCGTCAATATCGGTGGTGACGGAGTCGATCGAGGGGGGACGGTTCGGGTTAGTTGTTACCGTCCCGACATCTTGTTCTGAAGTGCTCCCATATTCATCGTTCGCGATGACGCCAACTTCAACATCTTCGTCCCACCCAAACGTTCCACTGGCCGGGATAGTTGCCTCGTACGTGTTCCCGCCTACGGAGGACATCTCAACGGCCTCGCCGCTCCAAGGATTAAACGCACTCCCCGCATCGTAATTTGCGTACACGCTCGTAACGGACCCGGTTCCTTCCGACACTTCGGCCGTCAACTTGATTTCCCGATCATCGACATCCGTATCGACAGCCGTGATGGCTGGTGGGTCGTTTGAATCCGTCTGAACGGTAGTCACCCCTGTTTCAGTACTTGTCCCGTACTCGCCGATCGCCTCGATCCCAATCTCGACGTTTTCCTCCCAATCAAAGGTCCCGCTTGTCGGGATCGCTAACTGATACGTATTCCCACCTTGATACTCCATTTCCGCAGATTTCCCGCTCCACGGATTCAAGGAGCTTCCGCTATCCCAGTTGACCTCAACGGAGTCGATCGGGCCAACTCCTTCACTAACCCGCGCAGTCACGACGACCTCTCGACTGTCCATCTCGGTCCACCAGCTGGTGATTCTCGGCGGGTCGTCGTTTACTTCGACAGTTCGCGCTGAGACTGTATCAGAATGAGAGAAATATCCGGGCTCTTCCGCCTCAATATACAAATCGGCGCTATCACCTGGATCAAGACCAAGTTCATCCGGATTTGTCTCAAGAGCGACTGTCCCGCTAGAATACACTGTTCGTGTGTCAAGTGTCCGATCTAAATTGAATGACCGCGATTGTCTTAAACGAACGTCTGTCTCCTTGCTCGTCGCCACATAGCTTTCGACTTCGATTGTTTCCCCTGGAGCGACTTCAGCACGCGGTTCTTCATCCCACCAGACACTGATGTGATCCGCAGCAGCGATGCCCGAAGTCATCAATAGAAGGACTGTACCGATTATAACCAGCCGTTTATCCCACTTCATACGACATTCTCCAGATCGTTATGCATAGACGCTTGACACATTTTACTGGCCGTGTTTATATTGAATCCACTTAAACAATCACCCCGTTAGAGGACTATTACTGACTCAGGGAATGCCTGAACACATCTCTGAGATAGAAAGAGATTACTGACAATATTGAGAATTAGTATAAGCTTACTAAGTTACTTTCACGCCGTGGAGAGCAGAGTCTGTGGAACAACGCCCATGTAGAAGGTGCACGTCACCATCCACGGATTTGGCTTTGTTAAAATCCTTAGAAGTTGATAGTTTTCACCTTCAATCGCTCAGTCAGAGACTGAATACGATACGGCGGATTCATCGACTACCTCGGTCTAGACATGTCGCTCACTCCTCGGATGACGATTAGGTGAGTGACGAAAAATCAAGCATCCAGCCCTCCACACATCATGTACTGAGCGGATGGCTCGACCCGATTCCGACCACCGTCCCGTACGACCTCGGAGGAAAAGCCGCGGTACTCGTCTCTACCGGCATCTCGGTGGCTCAGTTCGGCTAGGTCGGTCTCACCGGCGGCGTGTACCGCGTCGGGATACCAGTCTTCGTTACGGGATTTGCCGTGTTCGCGTACGGCGTATTGATCCCGGTAGAACCCGACAGTGTCTGAGAATTGCCGCCATGGGAAGAGTTCGCGTCGTCGGGAGTAACCGTCTCGGTAACGGAACCGGCGACGAGCGGTTCACAGGTCTCATCAACCGGCTATTCCAGTTAAGAATATGTCTGTAGGATAAGATTTCAACAGAGCCCCTGTACGCCAATCTCAAAGGCCGTCTCATCGTCACCAGCGACGACGACTTCGTCCAGATACTGGTTGACTCACACAGTGG
>Ga0075106_1000477_pt1 | contig 21236 bp, 19 predicted proteins | sample AntDeeMetag02WF4_FD_69796 | JGI IMG/M metagenome (GOLD analysis project Ga0075106, IMG submission 69796) | Saline lake microbial communities from Deep Lake, Antarctica - Antarctic Deep Lake Metagenome 02WF4 | ecosystem: Environmental > Aquatic > Non-marine Saline and Alkaline > Saline | place... | reverse complement strand
TCCGTCTCCTCTCCGATATGGCGTGATGAATGCCCGCTCCATCAATAGTTACCCCCGATACCCATATTCCTATCCCCCTTGCAGGCCAAGAAGGTAGACAGGAAGGCGGGACCTACCCGGTCTGGCACATTCCTGATTCCGTCTCCAGGTGTCCGGTGGTCGCCCGAGGTGTCATGTACCCGTGCGCGGCCAGCCGCGCCCCCGCTTCCTTCTCGATCGCCTCGATTTCCGGATCCGTGAGCCCGCCGAGCACGTCTTCATTCATATCCCTGATTGGCTCGACCACACCGTGGACATGCCAGCTCCGGGTCACGATCTCCGGTGCCAGTGACGGGATCCCCAGAAACTCCGTAATCCCCTGCAGCACTTCACCGGGACGTGCAACCAGGTCTTCATAATAAATCTGCAGTACATGCGGTATTTTCAGGCTGTCGGCAGCGACCGTTTCGTCCGAAACGCGCCACTGCCGTGCACACAGTTCCATCGGATACCGTTGCCCCTGATAAGGACCACCCCAGCGCGATACATTCGCCTTGCGATGAATGCCCGCGGATACGGCGTACCCGTTGCGCACGATGTAGATGAACCGGGCCGGCCGGAAGTGGGCTGCCAGAAATGGCATCCGGGCCGCGTTCGCAATCGATTTCTCGACAATATTAGGTCGCCCCGTAGGCGCCCAGATCGACCATTGCCGACGAATCCGGTCTGCAAGATGCGCGTCCCGCTCCGGGTCCAGGCGCACGCGGTCCACGCACTGCGCCCAGTTCCGCGGCCAGCCATACTTCTCCGGATACGGCAGCACATCGCTCAGATAGACGCCTTCCGTCGGCAGGCCGCCAATGAGCGGGTGCTGACGAAGAATATTCGCCAACAGCGTGGTGCCCGAGTTGTAGCAACCGATAATGAAAATCCACCGATCGGGGGCCAGCTCGCGCCCAAATGGGAGCAACGCCCGTTGCACGGCCGGTTGCATGGCAACTCGGTCACGAATCCGAAAAGGCAGGTCGCGCAAAAACCCGCGGAACGATTCCATTTGATCCCCCTGTAAGTAACCTGTTTCCTGCGCCGCGCGGCATTTCGTAGCTACCGACTGAGAATAGTTCATAGGCGGAATTCCCGCCTGAAAGGCGTGCACGATCACCTACCTGGCGGGCCGCTGTCGCGCGCTGATCGCGCGTAACCGCTTGCGCCCGCCTGACGCCACCGCTCCACGATCAGCGCTGCCGCAACCAGTCCACCGGTGCCCCGCCCAAACGCTGACGCAGTCGCCGTAGCTCGTCCGCATAAAGGTCCTCGAGGAAGACGCGAAACCGTTCCAGCAATGGATAGGTTGGATTCGAATTGACCACGTCCTTCAGAGGCATCCTTGACCAGTCAAAATCAGTATCCACACCAATGTGAAGGAATATTTTCCCCATAAGCCCCCCGCGGATCCGACTCGATTTCGTCGAAGAAACCGATCAGCAACTGTTCTTCCGGAAAGTAGCTTGTCCATTGGTCAATCGTGCGACAGTAATGACCCTGCGGCATCCCCGGCGGATAGGCTCCGGTGGGGTGTCGTTCAGGCCGATACGCCCACTATTTCGCGCAGTACTCATGGAACTCGCTATCGTCGAGATCTTCCAGCCGACACCCCCTCTCGGCCGCCACTTTCGACAGCGTCCGTCTTGCTCCAGACCATGCCCGATATACGGGATGACGTACCATAAGGAATAAACGAGCATTGGGCATAAACCTATGGATCAGGCGGATCCGCTCGGGTCGCAGCAGATTGTAAGATGGGGTTATTTCCCCTGTCGCGCCCGACTGACTCTTACCGCGCGCAAAAAGCGAGCAGTAGTACGACACGCGACAGTGATTGAACGAGTAATCGAAATAGTGGGCCTCCTTGTTCTCCGGCATAAACACACGCGCATGTTTCTGGAGATTTCTGAATAGCCATGTGCTGCCGGCCTGGCCGGACCCGCTACCCAGAAAATCCGGGAAGAGAAGATTGCCGGGATAGCGACGGCGGAACGATCGTTCCGCCGCATAGACGGGAATTTTCAGGGGTCGCAAACACTCTTTTGCAGGTCTCATGGTCCGGCCTCACCGTCACCTGACCACTCCCCTGATGCTATTCGGTTTTCATTCGCATCGCCATTACGGTGCCGCACATGCAGTCCTGGACAATGTCGCGCGGCACGCACTCCATGCAGTTACGGACTCCCCGAACAGGAATTCAATTGCCCGAAAATCCACTTGCGCGCATGGAACGCTTCCGCGAAACCCTCCGGTGCGGCGCATTCGATACCCCGTAACCGCATGAGTCCATTGAATGTATCAGCGGTAAACCAGGAATGACCGCCCTGACTCGGAAAACAATCGATCAGCGTTTCGACTTTTCCTTTTCTCTGACTATCCGTGATCGGCATGTAGCAATTCGGGACACCCGTATCGCCATCGTACTTTGGAATTTCATACTCGAGTACCATGTGATCGCGGAACGTGTTCCACGTGAGATCCGAAATCGTCCGATGATCCTGATGTCGGTCATGCCGGTAGTGTGTAAACACGATATCCGGCTCCACGTCGCGTTTAAGCACCTCAAACCTGTCTTTAATCGCAGCACCATCCCAGGGAAAGTAGCCGTCACGGAACGACTCGACCGTGACGGATCGATCGCCGGTATTAGTCAGGATACGTTCCGCCGCCAGCCGTGTCTCCTCCGCACGGCGCCCGTCGCCGCTGAACACGAGCCAATGGACCGAGATGCCCGGATGGGCCTCGGTCAAAGCCATCAGGGTTGCGCCACAGCCGATCTCGATGTCGTCACTGTGGGCTCCGAGACAGAGTATCGTTCGCGGTGCGGCGTTAAGTTCCAACATGCCCGGTCCTCAACCACTCGCATCGACAACACTGAGAAGCCCGGCACCGCTTCGCACGGGCGCGTGACGCCAGACCTCCCAGGGTCGGTCATCGCTTTCATGCAGAGCATCGAAACGCTTCTTGTCCTTGAACGTATCCATGGCCTGCCAGAAACCGTCGTATTCGAGGCACATCAATCGGCGCTCCGCGATAAGGCGATGAAATGGTTCCTCGACCATCTCCTCGCCCTCGTTGATGTAATCGAAGATGGTGTTGCGCAGGATGAAAAAACCCCCATTGATTCGTAACGCGTCGTGCAGATACTCGATCCCCGTAACCCGTCCGTCCGCATCCGCGCGTACGCCGGACAGACTGTTGGAGGGTCGCACGGAAACGAAACAGGCGACCGCATCCGATCGGCGGAATCGTTCGATGTAACTATCGAGCGGAAGGTCGCTGAGACCATCGCTGTAGTTGGCGAGGAACATCTCATCATCGGCGACCCAGTCCTTCACTTGCATGAGACGCTGACCGATATTGGCGGTCAGTCCCGTATCGACGAAGCTGATCCGCCAACGCTGGATATCTTCTCCGTGGAGGTGGATATTGCGCCCATCGTTGCTCAGGGTGAAATCGTTTGAAATCGCATCTTTGTAGTCGAGGAAGAATTCCTTGATCATTCGCCCCTGATATCCGAGACATAGCACGAACTGCTCGTGCCCATAGTGCGCGTAATAACGCATCAAGTGCCACAATATCGGTCGATCTCCGACCGGTGCCAACGGTTTCGGTATGGTCTCCGAGAACTCACGCAGACGGGTTCCAAACCCCCCACAGAAGAGTACGACTTTCATGACCTGGGTTCCTTGTTCATGCGGTCCTCGCCACCATGGAGTCCTGTCGCAGCAGGGTGTCCTGTTCGACTCTCAGACGATCACAGAGACGTCCGGCCGGCAACTCGATGTCGGCGTAGGTCAAGACCGTGTCCTTGTTAATGTCTCGCTTCAGGACACATTCTGCCGATACGCCCATGGGCAACAGGTTTTCGGATCGCGCCTCCGCGTAATTTTCGAGCAGTGTATAGCAGCAATAACCGCCGATCCCGTCGAGGGTTTCTCCCGCCCGCAGATCGCGCTTGGCGACTGCGACCGCATCAGCCACTGGCAGTCCCTGCGGGGTGACCGTGGCATCACCCAGCAAGGCGGCACGAGCAACCGTATTGGGGACCTCGAGATGCGGCAGGTGGAACGGCGTGTAGAATGCATAGAGCGGCCCGTCGCCCATCTTCAGATAACGCAAATAGTCGGCACGGACGGGGTCGTCGGTTCGGCCAAGGACGAAGGCACCATTGGCCGGTTTCGCTCCGCATAGAAAGTCGACCATTCCACCATCAATGAGTTTATCGGCGTAGTAGGCGGGCGCCGCATAGACGTCGTCAAGGGCCGGGCCATACATTCCCCGTCTGGCAACTCCGAATCCGGAGGCGTTCGCCAGGACCGCGAGCTCCATCGACAGCTTGGTGCCGTCAGCAAATGAAGTCATCGCCTCCGGCTTTTGATTGTTTCGTCGGGCAAATTCCGCCTGCGTCGTCGGATTCCGATAACGGTCGTAAAGCCCCTTGAGGTTACCGGCGACGACGGGGTCAAGCCCGATCGAGCGCACGAAACGCAGCATATTCATGGCGACGCCGGGCTCATCGCCATCCGTATCGGTGAACACGACGCCAGCCCGATCCGCGTACTGACGGAGAATCGGCCCTACCGTCGCGTCCATCTCGGCATTCACCAATACGACGTGCTTGCCATGACGGATCGACTCCAGTGCAACGCGGGCACCATGTTCGATCGTCCCCGTCGCCTCGATCACGACATCGACATCCGGACAGTTCCACAGTACGTCCGGATCTTCGGTGACCGCGTAGTCACGCGCGCCAATACTGCGCTGGAGGGCCGTCGGGTCAGTCACCCGCCGGGTCCGTTCCACGCCCGCCAGGCGATACGCCGCCTCGGCATGAGCCTGCGTGCGGTTCGCGACTGCGACCACGCGCAGCCCGGGGACCGCGGTCACGATCTGATGGACGATGCGCGAGCCGCTGAAGCCGGCGCCGACGACGCCGACACGCACCGGGTTGTCCTCTCGCACGCGCTCGGCGAGTGCGCTGTCAACAATGATCATTGATGATCTCCTATATCCACTAGACCATGATTCCGGGAACCGCGGCCGCAACGAAATCGGGCCAGTTGCGGTCGGCGTCCGAAATCACGACTGGATCGCACGGCCAGGCGATATCGAATGCCGGATCGTCCCAGCGCACGCCGGAGGCGGCCCGCTGCGCATAAAAAGCGGACGTGTGGTAATAGATTTCGGTGTCGTCCGTGAGTGTCATGTAGCCCTGGGCGCAGCCCGCCGGTACATACAGGGCCCGGTGATTGTCCTGATTGAGTTCGACACCGAACCATCGGCCATGGGCCGACGAATCCGGCCGCAGATCCACGATGACGTCGAACACCGATCCGCGCGGGCATCGGATCAGCTTGGTCTCGGCATGGGGAGCGCGCTGGTAGTGGAGCCCACGCAGCGTTCCGCCTGCGCGACTGACACCGATATTCGTCTGACGCAAGGTCGTGTCGAGACCGTGTTCGGCTAGTTCCCGCTCACACCAAAGCCGCGCGAAAAATCCCCGCTCGTCCTCGATCCGTTTCGGCTCGATCACGAAGGCCCCGGGGATCGGGGTGGCAATGAATTCCATACGTTCCCCCTCAGACGGCCAGTGCCGCCATTCCCGCCCGCCAGCGCAGGGTCTCATCGAGATCGCCGGCCGCGATCCGCTGCTGGAGCTGGGCAATCCGTTTGTAGCGCGGCCCCTCATAATCACCACGATCCAGGCCGATTCGGCGGTAACCGTCGTAGAGTTCGCCTACACCTTCGCGAGCCGTCCATTGCGGCACATACTCCGGGAACGCCGTGGCGAAGCGGTCGAAACTGACCTGGTAGTCACGCTTATCCGCCTCGGCCCCGCCAGCGAACGCGAGTTCGCACCCCGGCACGACGTCGCGCACCATTTCCGCCAATTGCCGCACGCGATAATTCTCCTGGCTGGCGCCAATATTGAATGCGCGGTTGTGCATTGCACTGCGCGGCGCGCCCAGGACCGCCAATACGGCACGCGAAATGTCGGCGATGTGTACAACCGGCCGCCACGGCGAACCGTCACTCTTCATCAATACCTCGCCGGTCGTGTATGCCCACGCGGTCAGGTTATTGATAACGACATCGAATCGGATTCGAGGAGAAAGGCCGTAAGCGGTCGCATTGCGCATGAATACCGGACTGAAATGCCCGTTCGCCATCGCCGATACCTCGCGCTCGACGAGGACCTTCGATTCCGCATACGCGGTAACGGGATTGAAGGTCGCACTCTCGTCCAATGGCGCGTTGCCCCCGGCCCCATACATGCTGCAGGATGAAGCGAAGACGAAACGGGTGACCCCGCACTCGCGGCTGAGCTCCGCAAGCCGGACCGACGCCCGATAATTGATATCCCACGTCCACTCGGGATTCAGATCCCCCAGCATGTCATTCGACAGTGCCGCCAGGTGGACCACCGCATCGACCCCTTCCAGATCAGCCGCCTCGATGTCGCGCACATCCTTGATCACTTCGCGATCCGGCAAGCGGGGGGCTGGCCCATAAGTACTGGCCCGATAGAGATCGCTATCGATCCCAAGCACCTCGTAGCCGGCATCCATCAGCATCGGCACCATGATCGTGCCGATGAACCCTTTGTGCCCGGTAACAAGAACACGCATCTTATCCACACTCCCCACTTGCTTGCCGGCCAGTTCGCCCAGGCCGTCAGATGAAATCTTTCGGCAGTTCATCGAATACCCGCAGTTCCGGAATCGGAACGATCCACTGCCCACCCCACTCCCGGATAAACGCCGTCTGCCGTCGGATCTCCTCGTGCAGATTCCACGGCAGTATCAACAGGTAGTCAGGGCGCGCCGCGCGGATCGCCTCCGGACCGAGAATCGGAATACGTGTCCCCGGCGTATAACGCCCCTGCTTGTGCGGGCTTCGGTCGACCGTAAAATCCAGAAAATCGGTCCGGATACCGCAATAATTCAACAGCGTATTGCCCTTTCCCGGGGCGCCATAACCGGAAATTGTCTTGCCGTTCTCTTTTGCTTCAATCAGAAAGGAAAGTAACCGGCGCTTGGTCGCATGCACCCTTTCCCCGAACGCGGTGTATGTCGACATGCGCAACATGCCGCGCTCCGACTCGCGCGCGCGCAACTCCAGAACACGTCGGGAAACGGACTTACCATCGTCTTCCCGGTGCCTCGCATAAATCCGCAGTGACCCACCGTGTGTAGGGATCTCTTCCACATCGAACAATGTCAGCCCCTGGGCACTGAAAATTCGTTCGACCACCATGAACGAGAGATACGAAAAATGTTCATGATAAATCGTGTCAAACTGATTGTTCTCCATCAGCTGCAGAAGATGCGGAAACTCCATCGTAATCACACCGTCCGGCGCGAGAAGCACACGCATCCCGGCAACGAAGTCATTTATATCCCGAACGTGAGCGAGGACATTGTTTCCGATCAGGAGACGCGGCTGGCCGTAAGTCTCCGCGAACGAACGTGCGGTCGTTTCCCCAAAGAACTCGACCGTCGTCGGCACTCCACGTTCGCGAGCGACCGCGGCTACGTTCGCGGCCGGATCGATTCCGTGCACGGGAATGCCATACTGGACGAAGTGCTGCAGGAGATACCCATCGTTGCTTGCGATTTCGACCACGAGGTCGTGATGGCCGATCTCGAACCGTTCGATCATCGTCTCGGAATATCTGCGCGCGTGTTCGATCCAGGAATCGGAATATGACGAGAAGTAGGCATACTCGGAGAAGATCGCTGCTGGCGCGACGTATTCTTCGAGTTGAACCAGAAAACACTCTTTACAGAGCCACACGTGCAGCGGCCAGAACGACTCAGACTCGTTCAGTCGTCCAGGCTCTATATGATTCTGGGCCAGCGGCGAAAGACCGAGGTCGACGAACGTCGTCGTGAGCTCGGCATTGCAGAATCGGCAACGAGGATTACGTTCCGCCGCATAGACCGCGGCGACGTCACCTGCGGTCACCGCAGCAGGGGAGTGGACCGGACTCACTGCAGCGGATTTTGCTACTTTACCAGACATCATGTTGAAGCTCCGGGTCGGGGGCGCATAAGTCCGAACAGATCGCTCGCCAGCTTCCCGCGCCCCCAGTACATGAGATGGAATATATGACGGATCACCCGCAACCGCTCAGCCGGCAGCATGGGATACGCGAGGGCACGTCGGATATATCCGCCGTACATCCGCCAGTGCGGGGCGATAAACCGGTTTTCCGTGTTGCCCCAGAATGTCGACTGCCGTTCGGTATCCGCACGGTCCCAGCTGCTCGCGTCAACGTGCATCCGGCGGTAGAACAGCACCGGTTCGAGCTCCAGGAACTTCCCGAGCAGGATCAACTCGGCCATCATCCGGGTGTCCGCGGCCGGCATCCGGCCGTTGCCCATGAGCGACGTACGACCGAGTACATCGCGGCGCATGAGTCCATAAATGACATTGGTCAGGCCGACTTGCTCGAAAAACGCACGAAAGCGCGCGGACGGTCGTGAGTCACGCAAATGAAGGTTATCGTCATAGTCACCGATGACTCGACCGTCGGAATCGATCAGCCGCGTACGCCCGTAGGCCAGGACGGTACCCGGATGCTCTTCAAGCGCGCGGTAACAGAGCGCGTGCAGATCGGGTTCGATCAGGTCGTCTGCATTCATCCAACGGAAATACGGCCCCCGCGCCAGCGCGAAGGCATGATTGTAATTGCCGGCCGCTCCCAGATTGCGCTCGTTGCAGGAATACCTGACCCTGCGATCACCCGCGGCGAGATCACGGACAATCTCCCGCGTTCGGTCGGTGGAGGCGTTATCGCAAACGATCAACTCAAAGTCGCCGAAGGTCTGATCGAGTACGGAACGCAACGCGGATTCGACGTAGCGCTCACCGTTATACACCGGCATACCAACACTGATTGTCGGACGATCGTTCCCCGAAATCACGACGGTTTTACCTCCGGCTCGGCAGCCCGATCCCTCGCCTGACAGACAAGGTCAGCGATGCTCCGGAACTGTTCCTCAAGTTGCGCGCGGTTCGTCGCGACCGCTTCATCGATACGTATATAGACGTCCGGTACACGATCCGCCAGGGCATTGATGCCCGCGACCATCCGATCAACGTCGATCTCGTCGATAGCAATTACCGAGTCCGCAAGACCGGCGGTATCCATGACGTCGCTGGTTTTTCGGTGATAACAGACGGAGAACACGGGACGACCACAGGTCAGTCCCAGCACGGTGCCGTGAAAACGGGTTGGGACGAGCAGGTCGGCCGTACGCAGGAGATCGAACAATTCATCGACGTCTGCAGGTGCATGTATCGGGACTGCCCAACCCGCCCCGGTCTCGCGCAGAGCTGCCGCTATGTCGTCGATGACGTGTTCATCACCGGGTTGCATCGCATACAGAAAAAGTTCATAACCCTGCCTGCGCAGTCGCGCGACCGTTTCGGTCATCATCGCTACATAACTGGCATACCGATCGGCGTGCGCATCTGGCCAATAACGGGCGTCATACACCGGCATCGGATTGATCCCGATGGTTCGCACGGTATCGCCACGTGCGCCGACGTCGGGGCGGAGGGTAAAGGCGAGATCCGGATAGACGTGACCGCGCTTTGAATCGGGTCGAGCACCCTGTATCAGTTCCCGTGAGGCCTCATCGCGCCAGGAGCTGTAGCAGGCCAGTCGCAGAGCGGAACGCGCGAACAGTCGACCCAGTCGCCCCACCAACGGGCCGGCGCCGACGCTGACGAACGCCACCGGCGTACCGGCGAGCCTTGACACCAGGGCCCACTTGAAAAGCGTCCATGGGTAACCGAACGCACCCCCGAAATTGTCGAGAAACTGATTCGACCCGGTCACCATGACCAGATCGACCCCCCGGACGAAGCGCCACACTCGTATGAGGAACAGGCACTCGCGAACGACCTCCCGCAGCTTCCGTGCGACAGCCCGCAGAGGGCCAATCAAACGCACGAGCGCGCCGTCGTGTGCGCGCTGGCCCGAAGGACTCTCTGTCGGCGGAACTTTCGACCCGACGGCCCTCCTTATTGGTTCGGGTTGCGGAGACGATATTGACGGGTCCGCCACCGCCGGCGAACGCGCTCCGCGCCGGACCGGAAACGCGGCAACGCCGTGGCGATGTGCGGAATCGGCGGGGTCCATGGACACCGCAATCGGAACGACACCGGGGATCGTGCGCCGTAATCCCGTAAGCGTTGCCGTGATAATGGACTCATCACCGAGGTTGCGGTTGCCGTAATGGCCGAGTACCGCAATCACGGGTTCCCGACCGTTGTATTTCGTCGCCATGCGACCGTCTCCAGGGCACGAACCCGGTGTCGGTGCGACAGGAGGATCCCGGTCGCCGCGCCGCTGACATCGTGCCGGCCGGAATGACTACGCGCCGCGGCCTCCGGTATCTCTCGGAGACCGGGACCTGTCCTCCCGGTGCCGTACTTTTATAGATGCGGCCCGGAGCCTTTGCAATGCACGGAAACCGCTTTTCGAAGGGGAAATATTGCCCTGCGGGGAACGGCGACGTTGACTACACTTCGTGTCGGACTGATTTAATTCACACGGCTGCCGGAGCAGGACCAAAGTGCCCCTGGAAACGACCCGCATGCAGGCGAACATCGTCGGCACGGAAGCCACTGATACGCTCGACTGGAATGAGCGCCGCCTGGCCCTGCCATTCCGATTCGGCGAATGGCCTCTGTGGACCGCCCGCTTCAGGGGCCTGTCGGCACACCCGGATCCGTTCACCACACCGCCCATCGTCGATCCAGCCGCACCCGTGGCAACGCTCGGCGCCCGGCGGCATTCGGCGGCCTTCCTTTACTCGTGTCCAGTCGTGCACGAGCTGCCGATTCTGACCGTGCGCGGCGGCTGGCTGCGCTATGTCGTCAGCCAGTACCCCCATTATTCGGTTGACGTGTCGGGATCGTTCGACGCCTACCTCCAGGGCTTTCGGGGCAAAACGCTCTCCACTCTGCGACGCAAGATCCGCCGGGCCGGCGAAACCAACGAGCGGCAGCCCCTGACGGTCCGCTACGACACAGCCGCGGCATTCGAGGAGTTCTTCGAACTGGCCGAGCCGATCTCCCGACAGTCGTACCAACAACGCCTGTTCGGGACGGGCCTCCCCGAGACCGCCGAATTCAGACGGGAGGTCGCGGCTCAGGCCGACCGCGGCGACATCGTGGGCTTCATCCTGTTTCTGCATGACCAACCAGCGGCCTACACCCTGTGTCCGCGGACGACACCAGGCGTCGTGCTCTATGACCACACGGGTTACGCCCCGGCGTGCGAGCAGTGGTCCCCCGGCACGGTCCTTCAGTACGCGATCATCGAGGCGCTGTTCGCCGACCCGAGCACGCGCACCTATGACCTGTGCACCGGTGGCGGGCGCCACAAGGAGTTGTTCGCAAGCGCCAATCAGCTCTGCGCCAATATCTACTTCCTGCGGGTGCTCTCCTGGCCAATGCCCGCAGTGCTGGCACACCAGGCACTACTGCAGACGAGCGCACTGGCAAAATCCGCGCTCGAACGGCTGCGCCTGCGGGATCGGGTCAAGAAACTGATGCGGCGGTACGCCTGACCCCCGATTTCACGTGGCCTGAAGTGGGGAGCCGCCAAGCAATTCGGAAACGGTCACTGCCTCCAGGCCGCGTGCGGCCATGTCTTCCAGCAGACCATCGACGGCTGGAACCGTGTACCCATTCGTATCGTGCAGCAGGATAATGTCGCCACCCCGGTAGCGGTGGCTATGGATATTTTCGAGGATCTCGGCGGAAGAACCTGCCCGGTAGTCGCGCGGATCGATGCTCCACAGGACGTGACGGCGCCGATTCAGCAGTGCATAGAGGAGCGATGAGCAGGTAACGGACCCTTTCGGCGGCCGGAACAGTCCGTTGAATCCGGCCGACCAGCGCGCGGCGGCCAGCGCCATATCCGCGGAACCGATCTCCTCACGTAACCCGGCATAGTCGAGCTCGTCAAATTCGGCGTGCGACCACGAGTGATTGCCGATTTCGTGGCCTTCCGCAACGATCCGGTCGACCAGATCCGGATACTCGGCGACCCGTTCGCCGACGAGGAAAAACGTCCCGCGACCGTTGTGGCGCCGGAAGACCTTCAGCAAATCAGCCGTATGGCTGGGGTCTGGACCATCGTCGAAAGTCAGGGCCACGCGGTTGGAACCACCGCCGGCACGCTCGACCACTAGCGGGGCGAGCAGCGTTCTTTTCAGCATGCGCTTCAGCGAATTCATTCCAGCAGCCCCAGCCACTGCGGGAGGAACCCGTAACCGATCCGCACGCCCGCCCGGGCGAACCGCGCGTTAAAACTAGCACACCCCGACCGAATTACACAGCCGATGGCGTTTTTGTAGCCCGGACATGACATCCGTCAAACTCGCGGCGGAAAAATGTGAACCAGTCGGCGGCTGAACCGGCGCTCAATCCATAACCTGCGCTCAACAAGAAGACGGTCCGTTTGCGCGGCGCCGTTCGGAAGAATCGATCCCTTTTCAGTACAGCAGCACCCGGTGCGGTGGGCACCGGGCGACGGGGGTATGTTCGCGCCGATCGGCCCGGCAGGGCACTTCGGCACTGTGTGCGGTTAATTCAGCTTCCGGAAAACCGGAAGGAGATCAGCATGCAACCGGAAACCCCGGAAACGGTACTGCACCGACCCAGACACCCCCGCTCCATCCTGCTCCTGCGTATCGCCGCCCTGAGCGCGATGCTCGCCGTAACCACGGCCTGTATCAATGACAGTTCCGGCGACGAATCGACCAGCGACTCCGGTTCGACCGACTCCGGTTCGACCGACTCCGGTTCGACCGACTCCGGCTCGACCGACTCCGGCTCGACCGACTCCGGCTCGACCGACTCCGGCTCGACCGACTCCGGTTCGACCACCACAGCGGTCGACATCACCTTCAGTCCGAGCAATCAAAGCAGCGGCATCGCCCTGTCACGAACCGTCAGTTTTGAGGCGGATACCAGCCTCGCCCCGGCCTCCGTCGACAGCGACAGCTTCATCCTCGATGGACCGAACGGCCCCGTCTCAGGCACGATCGACTACAGCAATGGCACCGCCGAGTTCGATCCGGCCGACGAGCTCGCCCCTGGGACCAGCTACACGATTACAGTCACGACCGATCTGCAGACAGCCGACGGCGACCCTATCGCGAAAGAGCATTACGCGAACTTCACCACCGTCGAGGCCTCCGCCCGGCCGCCACTGATAGACCAGTGGGAACAGAACATGGTCGAGTACGGCAACCAGTGGGGCCAGGCACTACTGAACGAGACCGACTACCTCAAGAAGTTCAAACTGCGCTACTACGACGCCCAGCGCGTGCATGAACAGATCGCCGAGTATCTTGGCGAGACGCAGCCCTGGCGCGGATACGGGCAATCCGCCGAGGACAACTACAAGACGTATCTCGAAAACGCGAACTTCCGCGCCGCCGGCTACCAGCGCTTCCCGCATGGCCTGTATCTCGACTGGAAAAATACCGGCGACTCGGAATCGAAAGCATACCTGGACGAACTCCGGGACCGCCCATCGTTCTCCTACCCATCGGGCTGGGAAGACGAATGGGCCCAGCAGAAGTACTCGCGTGAAATCGCCTACTCCATCCAGAGCCAGATCATCGCCGAGCGCGCCGGCTACCCGCGCCAGACCCAGCGCCTGAACACCCTCGTGGACCTCGCGCTCGGGCACATCGACATCTGGGTGACCAAGGACTACATCGACAGCGATCCCGACTGGCAGTTCTGCCAGGCCTTCATGGTCGGCCTGACCGCCTCCGCACTGATCGAGTACTACGAGCGCTCGGTCGACCTCGGCAGCCCCGATTCGCGCGTGCTGCCTGCGATCAAGCGGGCGGGCGAATTCCTCTGGGACGAGATGTGGGTGCCCAACGCAGATGGCAGCGGCTACGGGGCCTTCGAGTACGTCCAGCCATCGACGAGCGGCGTCGGGAGCGAGAGCCCGGCCCCGGATGTCAGCCTGCTGATCGCGCCGATGTTCTCCTGGCTCTATCTGCAGACCGGCAATGCGACCTGGCTCCAGCGCGGCGACGACATTTTCGCCGGCGGGGTCAAACTCGCCTGGCTGGAGCGGGCCAAGAATTTCAACCAGAACTACCGCTCGAGCTTCAACTTCATCGAATGGCGCGCTGAAGCCGTGGAGAAATACGGTTCGCGGTAAACGGCCCCTAACGATCCGGCCCCGGTCCGAACCGGGGCCGGGTCGCTTTCTTTACGCGCACCGAGCGCACGACGGGTAGCTCAGTCAATAACACCTCCTTGTCTGCAGCGACGCCAGATTCCATCGTTCCCCGCACCACCCGCCTTTACGCCAAAGCGACAGTCAAGGCCCTTCGTGAATGTCGGGCACAGGCTAGACAAGCCGGTGACCCGCGATCGCGCACGGCCCGTTGCACCTGCGATTTTTGCAGGCCGATCAGGAATATCAGCCACATTCATCTGGATCGGCGAGACGGGCGAGTCTGGCGTTATTGACTCTCAGTACCTACGATCCTTCCTGTAACCCTGACTGACTACGTTCCCGAAACAGCGTGCTCCATAATCAAACTGGACATCCATGGAGGATTCCGGATTGTCGTGTCCCGTCAATATGCTGCTGCGCGTCACAACCCTGAGCGCGACGCTGGCCATGGCGGCCGCCTGGGGCGGTAACGGCGGCCACCGCCCTGCCGGCGTCGGAGACCGGGACGGGAACGGCTCGACCGTGGACGCGGCCACTACGCTCCCGAGAATCGACGACTGGGAACGCAATATGGTCGAGTATGGCCACAAGTGGGGCAACGCACTGCAGAACGAGACCGACTACATCGAGAAGTTCAAACTGCGCTACTACGACGCACAGCGCGTCCATGAGCAGATCGGCGCGTATCTCGGCGAGATCCGGCCCTGGCGGGCCTACGGCCAGGAAGCCGAGTCGAACTACAAGATCTACCTCGAAAAAGCCGACTTCCAAGCGGTTGGATGGCAGCGGTTTCCGCACGGTCTGTATCTCGACTGGGAACATACAGGCGACAACCAGTCGCGCGACTACCTCGAGAAACTGCGTGACCGACCTCCGTTCTCCTTTCCGATCAACCAGCACGCGGAGTGGGCCCAGCAGAAATACTCGCGTGAGATCGCCTACTCGATCGAGAGCCATATCGTTGCTGAACGTGCCGGCTATCCACGGCAGGCCGAACGGCTATCGAAACTGGTCGATCTGGCCCTTGGGCACATCGATATCTGGGTAACCAAGGACTACATCGACCGCGATCCAGACTGGCAGTTCTGCCAGGCCTTCATGACCGGCCTGACGGCTTCCGCCCTGATCCAGTATTACGAGCGGTCGGTTGAACTCGACACCCCGGACGGCCGGATCACCCCGGCGCTGGAGCGACTCGCGGACTTCCTCTGGGACGAGATGTGGGTCGCAGACGTCGACGGCACGGGCTATGGGGCATTCAAGTACGTCCAGCCCGGCATTAGCGGTGTGGGCGGCGAGTCACCGGCCCCGGATCTCAACCAATTGATCGCCCCAATGTTCGCATGGTTGTATCTCCAGACAGGGGACGGTGCCTGGCTGCAGCGCGGTGACGCCATCTTCGCCGGCGGTGTGGAACTGGCGAATCTGACGACCGCAAAACTGTTCAATCAGAACTACCGCGACAGCTTCCGGTTCGTCGAGTGGCGAAGCGAGGCGATCGCGCGTAACGCCGACCGGTAGAGGATCACCACGCTCCGCACTGTCCGGATTTTCCGAAGGCCGGACCAGTTATCGCAACGATCGCCCCGCTCGTCCGGAGAAGCGTTGACCGGCTGCGACCACAGCCGTACAAGGTCGCCTTTCGCGTGAAACTCAACAGGGAACTGGCCAACCGGCCCCACGCAGGGAAAGCGTATCAATCAATGCCAGAGGGGAAACGTTTCCGTTCGCACGCACGGAGACTTGGGTGTGCGGCCCACCGACCGTGGAGTCAGCCATGCACCGGAGTTCCTCGCGCACACCCCGTAGCCGATCCATCTTCTACCGAGCCGGACCGCTCTGCGCACTGTTCGTCGCCGCCTCTATGGCAGGCTGTGGCGGTGGTGGCGGTAGTGGTGGCGGTTCTGGCGACGGCGCCAGTGGCACGTCAACTGGCGGCAGTGACGGCGTGCAGCGCGACGGCGTGATCGAGGCGTCGAGCCAACCCCCCGAATTCGATACCTGGGAACGCCACATGACGGAGTACGGTCGCAAATGGGGCCAGGAACTCCAGAATGAAACGGATTACCTCAAACGGTTCAAGTTGCGGTATTACGACGCTCAGCGCATCCATGAGCAGATCGGGAACTATCTGGGAGAGAGCCAGCCGTGGCGTTCATACGCTGAGGCGGCCGAATCAGTCTACAAGCGGTATCTGGAAAACGCGGACTTCAGGGCCGCGGGTTACCAGCGATTCCCGCACGGGCTGTTCATTGACGCGACGCGCAACGACGACGACGAATCGTTCGAGTATCTCGCCCGACTGCGTGACCGCCCCCCTTTTTCATTCCCATCGCGGTCGGACGGTGAATGGCGCAAACAGAAATATTCGCGCGAGGTCGCCTATTCGCTGGAGACACAGGTCCTGGCCGACCGCGCCGGTCACGAACGGCAGACGGGACGCATCCGGGCACTCGCTGATCTCGCGCTCGGTCATGTCGACATCTGGGTCACGCGCAATTATGTCGATACGGATCCGGACTGGCAGTTCTGTCAGGCATTCATGGGCGGTCTGACCGCCTCCGCGCTGATCGCGCATTACGAGCGCTCGGTCGAGGTTGGCGATCCGGACGCGCGTGTTCTGCCCGCCCTCAAACGTCTCGGCAATTTCCTCTGGGACACGATGTGGGTCACGAACGTAAACGGCAGCGGCTACGGGGCATTCGAGTATGTGCAGCCCGCCACCAGCGGTGTGGGCGGCAACGCACCGGCACCCGACCTCAACATGCTGATCGCACCGATGTACGGCTGGCTGTTCTATCAGACCGGTGACGAACGCTGGCTGAACCGCGGCGATGATATCTTCGCCGGCGGCGTGGAACTCGCGAACCTTCAGTCCGGCAAGCGATTCAACCAAAACTATCGAGCCAGCTTTCAGTACGTCGACTGGCGCACAAGAGGACTGGAGCGTCACGGGATCTGAGCCGATGGCATCCGGCGAGGCGCAAGACCATCCATCCGGTCGAACCGCGGCACCGGAGCCGGTCACGGCAGGGGATCTGCGTGGCGGATCGCCCTGTCCTGAACTACATTTTCCTCGAGTACCGCGCGGTGCCGCCCCGCTCGGGCACCCTCTCGAGGAAAACCAATGCTCTCGATACGCCTATTCCCGATTCGGGTCCAAACCCGGTGGTTGCTGCCCCCCCTGCTTGTGATCGCTCTAAGCGCGTCATGTACCGTTACCGATCCGGAACGGCGGCCACTGGTCTCCAGGGGGCCCGTCGTCGGCTGCGCAGCCGATGGTGAAATGCAAAACAGGCTCGAAGCACCGCAAAGCAATCCTGAGGCCCCCCGCGGACTGACGACGTGGGAGGAGAACATGACGGATTACGGTCGACGCCGCGGCGACGACATGCTCGCTGAAAGCAGTTACCTGGATCGGCTGAAGCTGAATTACTACGATGCCCAGCGGGTCTTTCTGCAGATTGCCGACTACACGGGGGATGAGCAACCCTGGCATCGCTACGCGGAAGCGGCCGAGTCCGTTTACAAGACATACCTTGAGAAGAACGATTTCAAGGTCGCCGGCTACATGCGCTTTCCGCACGGCCTGTTCATGGACTGGCAACGCACCGGCGACCAGCAGTCGCTCGATTATCTACTCCGCATGCGCGATCGCGGCGCCTTCTCTAACCCGGAGCAGCCGCGATTCTCGAAACAGTGGCGTGATTCTCGCTACTCGCGTGAAGTGGCTTACGCACTGGAAAACCAGATCCTCGCCGAACGTGCCGGCGCGCCTCCCCAGACGGCCCGCGTCGATCTCTACGTCGATATGGCCATTGACCACGTCGATGCCTGGGTGACCGGCGAGTTCGGCCACGACGATCCGGAATGGCAATTCTGTCAGGCATTCATGGCCGGCCTGACGGCCAGCGCCCTGATCGCGTACGACGACCACCTCGAAGCCACCGGCCGCGCTCGCGACCCGCGCATCCTGCCACGACTCCGGTTACTCGCCGACTGGCTGTGGGAGACCATGTGGATTGCCGGAGTCGGCGGCAGCCGTGGCGACTGGTATCCGTATGAAAGTTCGCCGGTTGGCGCGTTCGAGTACGTCCAGCCGACCGTTGATGGGGTCGGATCAGAGAGCCCCTCGCCAGACACCAGCCTCCTGATCGCGCCGATGTATGGCTGGCTCTACGCGCGTACCGGCGAACCACGTTTTCGCGACCGCGGTGACGCCATCTTCGCCGGCGGCGTAGAAATGGGCTCGCTGCAACAGAACAAGCAGTTCAACCAGAGCTACCGCAGCAGCTTCGACTATGTGGAGTGGCGCAAAGCCGGCTCGGTAACCGCCGCCGATAATTGAAGTCACTGACCGGGCGTATTGTCCCGCGCGTCGCGCCGTTCGGCGCCCGGCGTTCGGTCGTATCGGGTTCGGTACGCGCGCGTGAAATACGCCGCCGAACCGAAACCACAGGCGACGGCGACCTCGTTGACCGGGAGTTCGCCGTAACGGAGCAGATGGCGGGCCCGTTCCAGGCGCAGCCGCAGGTACCAGCGCTGCGGAGGCTCGCCGAGGTGGCGGGCGAACAGGCGCTCCAGGCGTCGCCGGCTCATATCGCAGGCGGCCGCCAGTTCGTCCAGCGACAGCGGATGCTCGAGGTGGTCCGACATCGTCTCGGTGACGCGCACGAGATCCGGGTTCGAGGTCCCGGCGCGCGTGTCCGCCGCCATGCGCTGATGGGCACCGGCGGCGCGGATCTCCGTGTGCAGGAACTGATCGGCCACATCCGCGGCGACCGTGCCGGAATGATGCTGACCGATCAGGTACAGCATCAGGTCCATTCCCGCTGTGGCGCCGGAACAGGTAAAGATCGGACCGTCGATCTCGTAGAGGGAATCGCGGGCGTCGACGTCGAGCCAGGTCTCGCGGAACGCCTCGACCGTTTCCCAGTGCAGCGTCACCCGGCGTCCGGCGAGTAACCCAGCCTCCGCGAGCACGACCGTCCCCGTTTCGAATCCACCAAGCTCGGCCCCCTGGCGGTGAAGCCGCTGCAGCCATCGGTACAACCGCCGTCCGGCTGCAGCGAGCGGATCGTAACTGGCGAACACGGCGACGCACGGGAAATGGTCGACTGTCTCGATTGCCGCTTCCGGGGCAATCGGGATGCCATTACTGGCCGCGACCGGTTCGCCATCGACCGAGAAGAAATGCCAACTGTAGGCGGCATAGCCGAGCGTGCGGTTTGCGCCCCGCAGCGGCTCGACGGCCGACAGGAGGCCGATCAGCGAGAATTTCGGCAGCAGCAGGAAACCGATGCGCCTGGGACTCTCGGGCTCAAGACGTTGCAGCATGGATTGGTACGACTGCGGATTCAGAGTTGACCTATCCTGCCGTCAACCGGAAACAAAAGACAAGTACCGACCGCATAAGGCTCCTATGATGATCATCGTCAACGATGAGGAAGGAGGACCGTTCATGACCGAAACGGCGAGTCGCACCGAGATTGCCAATGGCCGCCTGACCATCGCGCTCGGCGATGGCTCCGTACGGGAACTGCACCCGTTGTGGCTGCGTGAGCGTTGTCCCTGCCCCGAATGCCATGATCCGAAGACCGGCCAGCGCCTGCTCGATGCCTGGTCGCTGCCGCTCGATACCGCGGTATCCGACGCGCGCAGCGAGGGTGAGCGCCTGGAAGTCACGTTTGCCGATGGCCACGTCGCGCCCTTCGACATGGGCCAACTCGAAAAGGCGCTCGCTCCGCGGCAGACCGATGAGCGCGACGACATCGTCACCTGGGACGCCGGCCTCGATCCCATCCCCGAGACCGACTGGTCCGTGGCAAAAGACGATCCCACGGCCCTGTACGACATGCTCGAGAAGCTGCGCCGTCATGCGTTCGTCGTCGTGCGCAACGTGCCGCCGGAAATGGATGCCGTCACCGAAGTGGTGGAACGAATCGGGCCGATGCGCCGCACCAACTGGGGCGGTGTGGCCGACGTCAAGGCCATCCCGGACGCGTTTGACCTGACCATGACCACGCGCGCCCTGGAACCGCACACGGACAATCCCTACCGCGAACCCGTCCCCGGTTACATCTTCCTGCACTGCCTGGTGAACAATGCCGAGGGCGGCGATTCCACCGTAACCGACGGTTTCCGGATCGCGGAGGAACTGCGCCGGACAGCGCCCGAGGAATTCGAGGCGTTGACGCAGGTGAAACCCGATTTCACCTATGTGGATGAGGACACCATCCTCGAGAACAGCGGCCCGCTGATCGAGCTCGACGACCGCGGGCGCGTGCGCCAGTTACGGATGTCGAACCGCACCGATGCCGTGGCCGCCGGCGATCCGGATCTGCTCGATCGGTACTACCGGGCGCGGCGGCGGATGACCGACCTCGTCAACGATCCGGCCTACCAGCTCCATTTCAAGCTGGAACCCGGCGACCTGCTGATCATGGACAACTACCGGCTGTTTCATGGCCGCGCCGGCTACAAACCCGGCACCGGACACCGGCATATGCGCCAGTGCTACATGGATCGCGACAGCGTCGGCAGCCGCCGCAAGGTGCTCGCCCGCGAGCACGCGCGGCGCTGAGCGCTCCGCCGTTCCAGGTTCAACAAGCCGTTTTGGCAGTCCCGCCCGGTGTCTCCCGCCGGGCGGATTTTTGTATGGTGACCCGGCCCCCGCCAGACAACGGGCAGACAGCCCCGGAGCGAGTCGGGCGTCCATCCATGCGCGGGGATGTCAGGATGGTTCACGCAGAGGCGCCGAGCACGCGAAGAGCGCGAAGAGCGCATTAATCAGCGCGTAGCCCGGATGGAGTGAAACGGAATCCGGGGTGGCATATCCGAGTGACACATTCCGTAATGTCGTGCAGGGCGCCCCGGATTGCGGCTTCGCCTCCATCCGGGCTACGCGCTACCAGTGGCAGGCCGGCTTTGGCCGTCGGGCTACAGCCGGCATGCGCTTGCACAGGGCCGTGACCTC
>Ga0075106_1000474_pt1 | contig 21306 bp, 18 predicted proteins | sample AntDeeMetag02WF4_FD_69796 | JGI IMG/M metagenome (GOLD analysis project Ga0075106, IMG submission 69796) | Saline lake microbial communities from Deep Lake, Antarctica - Antarctic Deep Lake Metagenome 02WF4 | ecosystem: Environmental > Aquatic > Non-marine Saline and Alkaline > Saline | place... | reverse complement strand
GACCATCTTCGTCGGCATTCTCTCAATCGGTCTCGTGGGAATCGCCAGCGATTACGCGTTCCACCGTCTCAGTCACTGGCTGTTCCCCTATATCAAGCGCGAGCGGGAGACCTGATCAATGCACAATCACGAGATTAAGGTCGAGCACGTCGGCAAGGCGTTCCAGGCCCGTAGTGGGACCATTGATGCGCTCGACGACGTCTCGCTGCATGTCGCCGACCAGGAATTCGTGGCCCTGATCGGCCCCTCCGGATGCGGCAAGTCGACCCTGCTGCGCATCCTTGCAGGGCTGACCCGCGCCACCAGCGGCGATGCCCGACTCGGCGAGGAAGTCATCGACGCGCCACACCCGCAGATCGGCATGGTGTTCCAGGGCTACGCCTCGTTCCCCTGGTTGACGGTACTGGAGAACACGCTCTTCGGCCCCGATCTGCAGGGCATCGACCGCGAGGAAAGCGAGCCAATCGCGCGCGACATCCTGAAACGGGTTGGCCTGACGAAGTTTGTCGACGTCTACCCCACGCAGCTATCCGGCGGTATGCAGCAGCGTGTGGCCATTGCGCGCACGCTCGCGAACAAGCCCGATGTGTTGTTGATGGACGAACCATTCGGGGCGCTGGATGCACTAACCCGCGTCGACATGCAGGAACTGATCCTGCGGCTCTGGCAGGAGGAGCGCAAGACCGTCGTGTTTGTCACCCACGATATCGACGAAGCGATCTACCTGGCCGACCGAATCGTCGTCCTGGCACCGCACCCTGGACGGCTGCACGAGATCTGCGAGGTCGATCTGCCACGGCCACGCACCATGGATACCATCGAGGAACCGCGCTTTATCGAGCTGCGCGCACACCTGCGCCGCACCCTGTTCGGCATGAAAACCCCGGCAGCGGAAACCTGATGCGGCGCGTAGGTCTGATCATCCCGCATACCGACACCACGCTAGAGCGCGATCTGCAACGCAATCTGCGAGGCGTGGACGGGGTCCACACCGAAAGGATATGGCTCGACACGGTCACGGTTGAGGCCGAGGAGCTCATGCTGCGCGATGAGGTGCCGAGAGCCGCCGATTACCTGGGCCCGATTCGACCCGATGTGGTCGTATTCGGCTGCACCTCCGCGGGCGCGCTGCGCGGCGTCGAGGGAGAAAATACCTTTGTCGAGTGGCTTGAAACCACGCTCGAATGCCCTGTTGTTTCGGCCTTCGGCAGTGTCCGGCGGCACCTGTTCAGTGGCCATGGTGACGCCAACGTCTGGCTGGTCAGTCCATACGTGCGGGCCGTGCACGAGACCATGCTGCGCAGTCTGGTATCGTCCGGCCTCGCAGTGCGTGACGGCGGTAGTATGGGAATCGAGAACGATACCGAGGTGGGTAATATCACGCCATGTGAGATCAAGAGCTTCGTAGTGGACCGCGAACTCGCTCCGGCCGGAGGCGACTGCCTGTTTCTGTCCTGCACGAACCTCCGTGCGGCCGAGTGTTCGGAATCGCTTTCCCGGCGACTCGGCTGCCATGTGACATCAAGTAATCTTGCCATTCTGGATGCGCTCACGCGCGTCCTCGATCAGTGAGGGAGGAACAATGGCGCTGCACTTCACCCGCGAGGAATACGACCGTCGGATCGCCAGGACATGCGAGGGAATGGCAAGAGAAGGCCTCGACGCACTGCTGTGTTTCCGCCAGGAGAGCATGTACTGGCTGACCGGCTACGACACGTTCGGTTATGTGTTCTTCCAGTGCCTCGTCCTGCGCGCCGACGGTCGAATGACCCTGCTCACTCGGGCACCGGATCTGCGCCAGGCGCAACTGACATCGATGATCGATGACATCCGCATCTGGGTGGACCGCGAGGGCGGCAATCCCGTCGACGACCTCAAGGGCATCCTGTCCGAACTCGGCCTCGAAGGACGGCGGCTTGGCGTCGAGTACGAGGCATACGGCCTCCGGGCGAGCGACGGCCGCCGACTCGACGCGGGGCTGGACGGCTTCGCGAGACTCGATGACGCGTCGACACTCATCAGCCGCCTGCGCGTCGTAAAGAGTCCGGCGGAAATCGAGTACGTCCGCCACGCCGGCGAACTCGCCGATGCCGCGCTGGACGCGGCCTGGCCGCTCACCCAGCCCGGCGCGTTCGAGGGGGACATCCTCGCGGCCATGCAGGGGGCCGTCTTCTCCGGCGGCGGTGACTACTCGGGCAATGAATTCATCATCGGCTCGGGCAATCACGCGATGCTGTGTCGCTACCAGACCGGTCGTCGTTACCTCGATGCCAACGACCAGCTCACGCTCGAGTGGGCCGGCGTCCGCCACCGCTACCACGCCGCCATGATGCGCACACTGGTGGTCGGCGAGGTGCCGCAGCGACAGCGGGCGCTTTTCAGCGCGGCGCACGATGCCCTGCTCGCCGTCGAAGAGCAACTCGTGCCCGGCCATTGTTTTGGCGACGCGTTCGACGCGCACGCGCGGGTGCTCGACGACGCCGGCTTGCGCGAGCACCGCCTGAACGCCTGCGGCTATTCCCTCGGCACCACATTCGCGCCCAACTGGATGGACTGGCCGATGCTCTACGCCGGCAACCCCGTCGAGTTCCAGCCGGGCATGACGATCTTCTGCCACATGATTATCGCCGACAGTGACCACGGCCTTGCGATGACGCTCGGGCGCACCAGCCTGATCGGCGAGTCTGGCGCTGAGCCACTCTCCCGACATCCGCTTGATCCGGGGTTCTCGACCGATGTCGCGTGACACCACCGTCGTGCTCTGGTAGTTCTGGTTGAACTTACCGGCCGGATCCACGTCCAGGCATGGCAACCACCCTTGGGCGAGGACGCGGGAGCGGCGCAAGCCGCAAACCAGTCGGTACCGACTTCGTGGGTACGGTTCTCTGCCCACACCGCACGGGCAGTACCCGGGCGACGGTGCCGCTGGATCCGCCCCACGCCGTATGCGGCACTTTCCAAAAAGGCTAACCGATGAACACGCAAGACCAATGGGATTTCTGGGTGGACCGCGGCGGCACCTTCACGGATATCGTCGCGCGCCGGCCCGACGGCGAGCTTGTCAGCCACAAGCTGCTGTCGGAAAACCCGGAACAGTATGACGACGCGGCCCTTGCCGGCATCCGCCATCTGCTGGGCATCGCGCCGGAGGACGCGGTGCCGGCCGAGCACATCGGTCGCGTCAAGATGGGCACGACCGTCGCCACCAACGCGCTGCTGGAACACAAGGGCGAGCCGACCGCGCTGGTGACCACGCGCGGTTTCCGCGACGCCCTGCGCATCGGCTACCAGGCCCGCCCCGACATCTTCGCCCTGGACGTGCGTCTGCCGCAGATGCTCTACACCACGGCCGTCGAGGTCGACGAGCGCCTCGCCGCCGATGGCGAGATACTGCGTCCGCTCGACGAGGCCGGGGCCCGTCAGGTTCTCGAGGAACTGCGCGCCGAAGGCTACGACAGTGTCGCGGTCGCCTTCCTGCACGGCTACAACTACACCGGCCACGAGCACCGCGTCGCGGCCATCGCGCGCGAACTCGGCTTCACCCAGGTCTCGGCCAGCCATGAGGTCAGCCCGACCATGAAGCTGGTCGCGCGCGGCGACACCACCGTGGTCGACGCCTATCTCTCGCCCGTGCTGCGGCGCTACGTCGACCGCGTAGCCGCGGATCTCGGCGACACGCGCCTGATGTTCATGCAGAGCAACGGCGGCCTCGCCGAGGCGCACGCCTTCCGCGGCAAGGACGCGATCCTGTCCGGCCCCGCCGGTGGCGTGGTCGGGATGGTGCGCACCGGCATCGCCGCCGGCCACGACCGGCTGATCGGCTTCGACATGGGCGGCACATCGACCGACGTCAGCCACTATGCCGGCGAATACGAACGCACGTTCGAGAGCACGGTCGCCGGCTGCCGCCTGCGCGCACCGATGATGCGCATCCACACCGTCGCCGCCGGCGGCGGCTCGATCGTGCACTTCGACGGCACGCGCTACCGGGTCGGCCCGGACTCCGCGGGCGCCGATCCGGGTCCGGCCTGTTACCGCAAGGGCGGCCCGCTCACGGTCACCGACTGCAACGTCATGCTCGGCCGGCTGCGGCCCGAGCTGTTTCCGCGCGTATTCGGGCCGAATGCCGATCAGGCGCTGGATACCGGCATCGTGCGCGAGAAATTCGCCGCCCTCGCCGCCGAAATCCACGCCGCGACCGGCGACGAGCGGACCCCCGAAGCGGTCGCCGAAGGCTTCCTGCGGATCGCGGTGGAGAACATGGCCAACGCCATCAAGGAAATCTCGGTCGCGCGCGGCTATGACGTCTCCGGCTACACGCTGAGCTGTTTCGGCGGCGCCGGCGGCCAGCACGCCTGTCTGGTCGCCGATCTGCTCGGCATCGACCGCGTGCTGCTGCACCCGTATGCCGGCGTGCTCTCCGCGTTCGGCATCGGTCTCGCGGACGTGCGCTGCGTCCACGAGCGCGCATTCGAGCAGCCACTGGAACAGGCGGCGGAGGATCCGCTGACGCGCCTGCTCGACGAGCTGACGTCCCGCGCCGTCGCCGATCTCGAATCCCAGGGCGTGCACAGCGATGCCATCTCGACGCGGCGACGCGTGCATATCCGCTATCAGGGCTCGGACACGGCGCTGCTGATCGACGCCACCGACGCCGTGAGCATGCGCGAGGAGTTCGAGACGCTGCACGGCCAGCGTTACGGCTTCGTCTCCCCCGGCAAGACCGTGATCGTCGAGACCGCCCAGGTCGAGGGCATCGGCACCAGCGACACGCCGGACACGGTGCCCGTGCCGACGCTGGACGCCGGCGATGTCCGTGAGCACGGCCGGTTCGAGACGGTGATGGCCGGTCAGCGCCACGACACGCCGTTCCTGGAACGCGCGGCCCTGGGCGGTGGTGACCCGGTCAACGGTCCCGCCGTGGTGGTCGAGCCGAATGGCACGACCGTGGTCGAGCCCGGCTGGCGGGCGGTGGTCACCGAACGCGGCGACCTCGAACTGGAGCGCGTCGTGGCGCGCGCCGGTGCCGGCGGCGTATCGACAGCGGCCGATCCGGTCATGCTCGAGGTCTTCAACAACCTGTTCATGTCGATCGCCGAGCAGATGGGCGCGGTGCTCGAGACGACCGCGTACTCCGTCAACATCAAGGAACGGCTGGATTTCTCCTGCGCCGTATTCGACGGCGAAGGCGAACTGATCGCGAACGCGCCGCATATGCCGATCCATCTCGGTTCCATGGGCGCGAGCGTGCAGCGTATCCACGCCGCCAATGCCGGGCGCATGCGCCCCGGCGACGTCTACATGCTGAACGACCCGTACAACGGCGGCACGCACCTGCCCGACATTACGGTCGTCAAACCGGTGTTCGACGACGCCGGCGAACGCATCCTCTTCTACACGGCGAGCCGGGGACACCACGCCGATGTCGGCGGGATCACGCCCGGCTCGATGCCACCCGACAGCAAGGTGCTCGAAGACGAAGGCGTGCTGATCGACAACATGCGCATCGTCGCCGACGGCAACCTGCTGGAAGACGACATCCGCGCTCTGTTCGAGGGCGCCGTTCACCCCGCGCGCAACGTCGACAACAACATCGCCGACCTGCAGGCGCAGATCGCGGCCTGCGAGAAGGGCGTGCAGGAGCTCGGCCGCATGATCGATCAGTTCGGTCTGGAAGTGGTCGAGGCCTACATGCAGCACGTCCAGGACAACGCCGAGGAACAGGTGCGCCGGGTCATCGACGCCCTCGATGACGGCGAGTTCGCCTACGAGATGGATGACGGCTCGGTCATCCGCGTGGCGGTCACGGTCGATCGCGCCAACCGCGGTGCCCGGATCGACTTCACCGGCACCAGCGACCAGCACCCGACGAACTTCAACGCCCCCGCGGCGGTCGGCCGGGCGGCGGTGCTTTATGTCTTCCGCTGCATGGTCGCGGACACGATCCCGCTCAACGGCGGCTGCCTGAAGCCGCTGGAGATCATCATTCCGGAGGGGACGATGCTGAACCCGCGCCCGCCCGCGGCGGTGGTCGCCGGCAACGTCGAGACCTCGCAGTGCGTGGTGGACACACTGTTCGGCGCACTCGAGGTGGTGGCCGCCTCCCAGGGCACGATGAACAACTTCACCTGGGGCAACGCCAACCACCAGTACTACGAGACGATCTGCGGCGGCGTCGGCGCCGGCCCGGACTTCGACGGCGCCAGTGCCGTGCACTCGCATATGACCAACTCGCGCCTGACTGATCCGGAGGTCCTCGAATGGCGCTTCCCGGTCCGTCTCGAAGACTTCCACATCCGCACCGGCTCCGGCGGCCGCGGCCGCCACAACGGCGGCGACGGCACTTATCGCCGCGTGCGCTTCCTGGAACCCATGACCGCCTCGATCCTCTCGGGCCACCGGCGTGTGCCGCCCTACGGCCTCAAAGGCGGCGAACCGGGCGCCTGCGGCAGCAACACGGTCGAGCGCACCGACGGCACCACTGAAACCCTGGAGAGTCGCGACAGCACCGAAATGGACACCGGCGACGTCTTCATCATTGAGACACCCGGGGGTGGCGGCTACGGCGAGCCGGAGTGACTGCCAGCAACGCCGGATGAATCACGGATGGGCCTTCAACGATGGAACGGGAGGCCCGTAGGCCATATATGGCCTACGGAATACGGCGGGCGGGGGGTGGGAGGTCGGGAAGGCGGATGACAGCCCCCGGTCGATGCCGGACAATGCGCACTCCTCCCAGGACGATGTGAGCCCATGAGCGATTCCCCTATTCCGATGGTCGACCTGAAGGCGCAGTACGCGGCGCTTCGGGGCGAGCTTGAGCCGGCTATGGCGCAGGCCATGGCGGCGACGCAGTATATTCTCGGGCCGAATGTGCAGGCCTTTGAGCGCGAGGCGGCCGAGTATCTCGGCGTGCGTCATGCGCTCGGCTGCGCTTCCGGCACCGATGCGTTGCATCTGGCGCTCGCGGGGCTCGGAATCGGGCCGGGGGACGAGGTCATCACGACGCCGTTCACGTTCATCGCGACGGCCGAGGCGATCCGCTACGTTGACGCCACGCCCGTGTTCGTCGACGTCGACCCGCGCACGTTCAATCTCGACCCGGCCGCCGTCGAGCGCGCGATCACCGAGCGCACGCGGGCGATCATGCCCGTACATCTGTTCGGCCAGCCGGCGGACATGGACACGCTCAACCGCATGGCCTGCGACCGCGGTCTGCTGGTCGTGGAGGACTGCGCGCAGTCGTTCGGCGCGACCGTCGACGGTCGGCAGACGGGATCGCTCGGTGCGGCCGGGGCGTTCAGTTTCTTCCCGAGCAAGAACCTCGGCGGTTTCGGTGACGGCGGCCTGGTCACGACCCACGACGACGCGGTCGCGGAACAGATCCGCTCACTGCGCAACCACGGCCAGACCGCGCGCTATCACCACCCGCGGATCGGTTACAACAGCCGCCTGGACGAGCTGCAGGCGGTCGTGCTGCGGCACAAGCTGCCGCACATCGACCACTACAACGCCGAACGCCGGCGCGTGGCGGACCGCTATGACGCGGGTCTGGCGGACCTGCCGGTGGAGACACCGCTGCGCCGCGACGGCGCGACGCACGTATTTCACCAGTACACGCTCTTGAGCGACCATCGCGACACGATCATGCAGGCGCTGAAGGACGAATCGATCGCCAGCGCGATCTACTACCCCGTGCCGCTGCACCGCCAACCCGCGTTCGCCGACGCCGAGGTGCCGGCCAGCCTGCCGATTGCGGAATCGCTGGCCGAGCGCTGCTTCTCGCTGCCGGTCTACCCGGAACTGACGGACGCCATGGTCGACCGGATCTGCGCGGTGATCCGCGATGCCGTCGGTGGCTGAGCGCCCGCGCCTCATGATCTCCGCCGGGGAGGCCTCCGGCGACCATCACGCGGCCCGCTTCGTGGAGGCCCTGCGCCGCCGCGGCAATGATCCCGAACTGATGGGTATGGGCGGGCCGCACCTGCAGGCCGCCGGCATGGACGTCGTGGTCGACTGCCGCGATCTCGCGATCATCGGCATCGTCGAGGTCCTGATCCACTGGCGGCGCATCATGCGCGAGCTGGAGAAGCTGCGGGCGCGGCTGCGCGAAGACCGGCCGGATCTGTTGATCCTCGTCGACTACCCCGAGTTCAACCTGAAGCTGGCGGAGACGGCGAAGTCGCTCGGGATCCCGGTCCTGTTCTACGTCAGCCCGCAGGTCTGGGCCTGGCGCGCGCACCGGGTCAAGCGTATCGGGCGGCTGGTCGACATGATGGCAGTACTGTTCCCCTTCGAGGTGGATTGTTACCAGCGCGCGGGCGTGCCGGTGCGCTATGTCGGCCATCCGCTGGTCGATGAGATCCACCCCAGTGTGACGCCCGAGGAGGCGCGGACCGAGTTCGACGTCGAATCCGACCGGCCCGTGGTCGGCCTCATGCCCGGTTCCCGCCGCGGCGAGATCCAGCGTCTGCTGCCCGTCATGCTCGCCGCGGCGGAACACCTCCAGGCCGGACGCGAGCCGATCCGCTTCGTGCTGCCCCTGGCCGGCACGCTGGACGCGGAGACCGTACGACCGCACCTGGAGCAGGCCGAGGTGGATGTCCGCCTGATCGAGGGCGGACGCGCCTACGATGTGGTGCCGCTGTGCGACAGCGTCATCACGGCATCGGGCACGGCGACCCTCGAAATCGCGCTGATGGGCGTGCCGATGGCGGTGATCTACCGCGTGAACTGGCTTACCTGGCAGATCATGCATCGGCTGATCACGATCGACGATATCGCGCTGGTGAATATCGTCGCCCAGCGCCGGGTCGTGCAGGAATTCGTGCAAAAGGCCGCGCGGCCCGACGCCATTGCCGCCGAAACGGCGCGCATCCTCGATGACGCGGATTATCGCCGCCAGATGGTCTCCGCCCTCGCCACCGTCGCCAACCGCATGGGCGAAGGCGACGGCCCCGGCCGCGTCGCCGCCCTCATCGAGGAGATGCTGGCATCGCCGCCTGCCGAAGAGCCGGTTCCTTAGATACGCTTCGAGTAGTGAGCGTGTCGCGTCGGAGTAGAAACGTTGACAAGGCGTTCTCGCCGAGGCGCGGAGATCGCGGAGTCCGCAAAGAAAAGGCTATGGATTGAAAATCCAGTTTCTCACTTTGCGCCCTCCGCGCGCTTCGCGGCTCTGCGAGAAAACGGACGAGCCCGAAATCACCAAAGCACGCATCAGCGCGGCAATGCGGTGATCGTGGCTCTCGCGAGTAGGTGCCTCAGCGGACGATGCCGCGTTGGCCCTCTTCGATGAAATCGCGCAGGGACGCGACTTCGGGGTAATCGTTCGCGAGCCGATCGACCTCGGAACGGGCCTCGTCCGAGGCGCGGCGCGATTTGATCATCACCATGTAGGTGCGGTGCAGCGCCTTGACCAGGGCGGGTTCGAAGCCGCGCCGTTTGAGTCCGTTCTTGTTGATGCCGTAGGGCTTCGCGTGGTTACCCGCGACCGTAACGAACGGCGGGATATCCCGGGTGACGACCGTACCGAGACCCGTAAAGCTGTGGGCGCCGATGCGGCAGAACTGGTGGACGCAGGTGAAGCCCCCCAGGATCGCCCAGTCCCCGACCTCGACGTGACCGGCGAGCGAGGCCGCGTTGGCGAAGATCGTACGGCTGCCAACCTCGCAATCGTGGGCGACATGGGTGTACGCCATGAACAGGTTGTCGTCACCGATCCGCGTGACACCACCACCGTCGCTGGTGCCCCGGTTGAACGTCACGTACTCGCGGATGGTGTTGCGGTCGCCGACCTCGAGCCGGGTCGGTTCGCCGTCGTATTTGAGATCCTGCGGCGCCTCGCCGATGGTCGAGAACGAAAAGATCGCGTTGTCGCGCCCGATCCGCGTCGGCCCACGGATCACGACGTGCGAGCCCACCCGCGTACCGGAACCAATCTCCACTTCCGGCCCGATGACGCAGAAAGGACCGATCTCCACGTCATCGGCGATGCGTGCGCCGGGATCGATGAGCGCCTGCGAATGAATCACGAGCTTACTTCCCGCACGGCCCCCATCAACTCCGCCACACAGGCGACCTCGCCGTCCACGCTCGCCTCGCAGTAGAACTTCCAGAGTCCCCGCGAGGAGCGCACGAGCTCGACGCTCAGATCGAGACGGTCGCCCGGCTGCACCTTGCGTTTGAAGCGGGCATTGTCGACACCCACGAACAGATACAGCTTATTGTCCTCCGGCATGACCCCCATCGTGCGGAAGGCGAGCAGGCCCGTCGCCTGGGCCAGCGCCTCGATGATCAGGACCCCCGGGAAAACGGGATGCGCGGGGAAATGCCCCGGGAAGAAGGGCTCATTGAACGTGACGTTCTTGACCGCCCTGAGCCGTTCACCGAGCTCGATTTCGTCTACGCGATCCACAAGCAGGAACGGATAGCGGTGCGGGAGGTATTTCAGTACCTCATGGATGTTCATCTCGCTCACGGCGGGTCCCTCAGGGCTTTTTTTCGGTGCGGTCCTTCTCAAGCGCGTTGATGCGCCGCGCAAGACTGTCCAGCTGACGGAAGCGGGCCGCATTGCGGCGCCAGTCCCGATTCGGTTCGAGCGGAACGCCCGATGACCAGGTTCCCGCCAGCGTAATGGATTTGCTCACCATCGACATCGCCGTGATGTGGACATCGTCCACAATTTCCAGATGTCCGAGGATGGCCGCCGCACCACCAATCGTGCAACGCGCGCCTATCACTGCACTGCCGGCTACGCCGACGCAGCCCGCCATCGCCGTTCCGCGCCCGATTCGCACGTTGTGTGCGATCTGGATCTGGTTGTCGAGGATGACACCATCGGCGATCACCGTGTCGTCCGAGGTGCCACGGTCGATTGTCGTGTTCGCTCCGATCGCGACGTCATCGCCAATCACGACCCGGCCGATCTGCGGAATACGGACCCACCCGTCGCCATCGCGCGCGAAGCCGAAGCCATCGCTGCCGATCACCGCCCCGGGCTGCACGATACAGCGCCTCCCGAGAACGCAGCGATCGCCGACCACGGTGCGGGCGCCCAGCCGGGTATCGGCACCGATCCATGCATTCGCACCGATGACGCACGCCGGGCCAATCACGGCGCCGGCCTCGATCCGGGCGCCGGCCTCGACAATGGCGCCGTTCGCGACCTGGGCCCGATCGTCGATGGACGCGTCTGATGCGACGGTCGCTCCGGGCGCGATCCCCGGTTCGACCGCCGGCAACGGGTGCAGGAGCTGCGATGCGCGCGCGAAGTGAAGGTACGGCTCATCGCTGACCAGACACGCGCATGGAGCCGCCATGACATCGTCCGCACATACGACCACCGCACCGGCGCGCGTCGCGGCGAGCCGCCCGCGAGCGGTTCCGGGAACGAAAAAGCCCAGTGCGTCCGGCCCGGCCGCCTCGAGCGAGGCGGCGCGCGCGAGGGTGGCCGACCCCTCTCCGTGATACTCGAGACCGAGTCGTTCGGCGAGGCCCTGGACCGTCCACTGCACCGTCATCCTTCCCTACTGGGAATTGCCGTCGTAGTTGGCTTCCATCCGATCCAGAACCCGCTCGGTGAGATTCACCGCATTGCTGGCATAGAGCGCGCCCTGACCAACGATGAGATCGTAGCCCTCTTCCTCAGCGAGTGCCTCGACCGCCGCCATGACCGCCTGGCGCACGCCCTTGAAGGCATTATTGCGCTCGATATTCAGATCTTCACGGAATGCCTGCTGCATGCGCTGGATCTCACGCTGCATTTCGTTCAGACGATTCTGGGCCTCGGCTCGTTCTTCCTCGGACATGACGAGGCCGTCCTTCTGCAGTTTCTGCTGCAGCTGCTGAAATTCCTGCTGCTTCTGCTGGAGCTGTTGCTGTTTCGGTCCGAACTGGCTTTCCAGTTGGCCACTCGCAGCTTTCGCCTGCGGCGAGTTGTCGATGAGGTATGGCACATCGACATAGCCGAGCTTCGACTCCGCCAGGGCAATGCCCGGCAGCATCGCCACCATGAACAACAGACAGGTTACGCTTTTACGCACGGCTACACTCCGGGTAGTTGTCCGATTCTCCGAATCGGTATCAGAAAAGGGTACCGATAGTGAACTGGAACCGCTCGGTATCGTCACCGGGCTCATCGATAATCGGTTCGGCGAGACTGATCGACAGGGGCCCCACGGGGGAGCGCCAATTGAATGCGACACCGGCCGAGGCACGCAGGTTACCACTCTCGAAGTCCCGCGCGTCCGCAAAGACGTTACCGAAATCGACGAAGGTGCTCAAGCGCGTCTGCCCCGATTCCTCGACGAACGGGGGCGGGAACACGAGTTCCAACGACCCGGTGGTGACGAAATCACCGCCCTGGGGATCCTGATCAGTCGCCTCATCCGCCGTATAGCGGGGACCGAGGCTGTTACCCGCGAAACCACGCACGGAGCGGATGCCGCCGGCGAAATAGCGCCGATAGAACGGCAGGTCTTCCTCTTCGCCGTAGCCGGCGCCATAGCCGACACGGGCACTGGTCGACAGGACCAGTCTGTCGGTCAGCGGGAGATAGTTCTCGAAGCGGTAGCCGAGTTTGTAGTACTCGTAATCGCTCCCGGGCAGCGCGAAATCCAGCGACAGTGTCTGCAGCGTACCGCGTTCGGCGAAGATCGTCCGATTACGGGAATCCCGCGTGTAACTGAGCGTGCCGTTGAGTCCGAGGAACTCGTTGCCGCGCGCATCGATGAAATCCTCGATCGGCTGCGGTGTCGAGTCGGTCGTGCGGATACGGATACCGTCGAAACCAAGTCCATATCGCAGTGTGTCGTATTCGGACAGCGGCACGCCGAACCGGAATCCGATATCCGCGGAGTCCGCGAAATAGTCGGTCGTATCGAGGATGTCGTTCGGGTCGCTCTCCGTGTACACGAACCGCAGGGTCCGGCTCACGCCCCAGTCCGTGTAATACGGATCGGTGTAACGGACCTCGACGGTGCGGTTGATCTCGGTCGTGTCGATATTGACGTCCAGATCCTGACCGGTGCCCAGCAGATTGCGTTCACTGACGCCGATATTGAACCCGAGACCGGTACCACTGGAGAAACCCGCGCCCAACCGGAGCGAGCCGGTCTGGCGTTCCGTGATCCGGTAGTTGACATCCACCTTGCCGCTCTCGCCCGGCACCGGCTGCGTATCCATCTCGACCCGCTCGACCGAATCGAGGCGCTGTAGCCGTATGCGCGAACGGTCGAGATCGGAGGGCGAGTACAGGCCCCCCTCCATCTGCCGGAGTTCGCGCCGGTACACTCGATCCTCCGTCGTCGTGTGGCCGCTGAAAGTCACGCGCCGCACATAGACGCGAGTCCCGGGATCCACGAAGAACTCGAGATCGACCTTCTGTTCTTTTTCGTCAACCCTGGGTGAGACGTTCACGTTGGCGAAGGCATAACCTGCCTGGGCAAGGCGATCCGAGATGGCCGTTCGACTCGCGGTCAACGTTTTTCGGGAGAAAAGATCACCATTATTGAGCTCGACCTGTGCGAGCAGTTCATTCTCGTCGACCGGCAGATCGCCGGATATCGACACGTCGCGAACGGAGTATTTCTCGCCCTCGTCCACATTGATCGTGATGTAGATGTCTTTCTTGTCCGGGGTGATCGTCACCTGGCTTGAGGTCACCGAGAACCGGATATACCCGCGGTCCAGGTAATACGAGCGGATCGCTTCGAGATCGCCCTCGAGCTTGGCACGCGAGTATTCATCGGCGGACGAGAAGAACGCCCACGCGCTGGGAATACCGGATTCCATTTCGTCCTTGAGGGTGTCGTCACTAAACACGTCGTTGCCGAGAATCCGGATCTGGCGGATGCTGGCGACGCGCCCTTCGCGCAGCGTCACGTCGATGGCGACCCGGTTGCGTTCGAGATCGCGCACGGACGTCGACATCTCCATGCCGTACTTGCCCTGGCTGTACAGGAGCCGGCGCAGTTCCTGCTCCGTGCGGTCGAGCATCGCCCGTTCGAAGATCCGTCCCGGTGCCAGTCCGATGTCCGCCAGCGACTCGCGGAGTTGTTCTTCCTCCATGCTGTAGTCGCCCTCGAGATTGATCTCACCGATCGCGGGTCTTTCGGTGACCTCGACGATCAGCACCTGCCCGTCGCGGGCGATCCGGACATCTTCGAACAATCCCGTATCGTACAGCGCACGGACTGCACGACCCGTATCGTCCGGCCCGAACGTCTCACCTGTCCGCACCGGCAGATAGTTGAGGATCGTACCGTCAGCGATCCGGTCGGCACTGCGGATTTCGATGTCCTCTACCACAAACGGTTCCCACGCATGGGCCGGCATGGCAACAGCAATAGTCAACACGAGCGCGGCCAGCGCGCCGGTCAGGGATAAACGCATCGGGTCAGTGCACCAGGCGGACGAAGTCGTTGTAAAGTGCCAGCGTCATCAAGGCGAACAGCAGTGCGAGACCGACCTGCTGGCCCATCACCTGCACACGCTCCGACACGGGCGAGCCCTTGATGGCCTCCACCGCGTAATACAGCAGATGGCCACCATCCAGTACCGGGATGGGCAGCAGGTTCAGCAGGCCGATACTCACGCTGATTAGCGCCAGGAAGCCGAGGAACGTCGCGAGGCCGATCTGCGCCGATTGGCCGGCATACTGGGCAATCGAGACCGGACCGCTGATATTCGACAGCGCCGCCGACCCGGTCACCAGCCCGGTGAGCACGCGCACGGTCAGGGTCGTCATGTCCCAGGTCTTGACCGTACCCTGGATTACCGAATCGATCGGGCCGTAGCGCACGGTGGTATACATGCGCTCACGCTGCTCGGCACTCAGTTCCGGACCGCGTGCCCCGATTTGTCCAAGCGTACGGCCATCGGCCTCGATGGCAGCCGGGGTCACTTCGAGCTCGATCCGATCACCATCGCGTTCGACCAGGAGCGGAATCGCCTCGCCCGGACGTTCCTGGACATGGGTGACCCAGTCGGACCAGCTCCGGATCGGCGCATCGCCCGCGCGCACGACGACGTCGCCACCCTGCAGGCCGGCGTCGGCCGCTGCCGAACCGTCGATGACGCTGGTGATCCGCGGCGGCAGATCGGGTAGCCAGGGCTGGAAACCAAGCGTGCGGATCGGGTCGACCCCATCGTCGCGCAGCGACACGCCGGAGACATCGAGTCGGCGCTCCGTTTCGTAACCGCTTGCGCTGCGCACGGCGACCGGGATATGACTGCGATCGCCGTCGAGCCCGCGATCGAGCAGCGTCAGACGCGCCTCTGACCAGCTCGGCGCGTTGATCCCGTCCACGGCCAGGATGCGGTCGCCGCGCTCGAAACCGGCCTCCGCGGCCGGCGAGCCGGCCGTCACTTCGCCGAGACGCGGCACGACACCCTGAATACCGATCATGAACATCGCCGCGTAGGCAACCGCGGCGAGCAGGATATTGACCGCGGGACCGGCAGCGACAATGGCTGCGCGGCGGCCGACGCTCTTGCGATTGAAAGCGCGATCCGCCTCTGCGGGATCGACTTCGCCTTCACGTTCATCGAGCATCTTCACGTAGCCGCCGAGGGGAATCGCGGCGATAACCCATTCGGTGCGGTCGGCTCCCCAGGTTCGCTTCCATAGGGGTCGCCCGAAGCCGACGGAGAACCGCAGCACACGCACGCCACACCAGCGCGCCACCCGGTAATGCCCGTACTCGTGCACGGTCACCAGCACGCCGATGGCGACGATGAACGCCGCAATACTGAAAAGAATCTGGATCATCAGATACAGGTCTCCGACATACGCTCCGCATGGAACGCCGCCCGCTCCCGGGCAGCCCGATCCGCGGCCAGGATGCCCTCGAGTGAGTCCGCGTCACCGTCCACGGCCGCTTCACCGAGCGTCGCCTCGATTACGCCCGCGATCGCGGGGAACGAAAGTCGCCCGGCCAGAAAACGTTCGACGGCCACCTCGTTGGCGGCATTCATGACCGCGCCGGAGGTGCCGCCCGCCCGCGCGGCCGCCAAAGCGATCCGCAACGCCGGGAAACGCCCCGTATCCGGCGGTTCGAACTCCAGCCCCGCGAGCGCCGTCAGGTCCAGCGCCGGTACACCGGCATCGACCCGCTCCGGCCATGACAGCGCATGCGCGATCGGGGTGCGCATATCCGCATGACCCATTTCCGCCAGTACCGATCCATCCACATAGCGAACGAGCGAATGCACGATACTCTGCGGATGGACGACCACCTCGATCTTCTCCGGCGCCGCATCGAAGAGCCAGCAGGCCTCGATGACCTCCAGTCCTTTGTTCATCATGGTGGCCGAGTCGACCGAGATCTTTCGACCCATCGCCCAGTTCGGATGGGCACAGGCCTCATCCGGGCTGACGCTTGCGAGGGTTTCCGGTCCGCGCCGCAGGAAAGGTCCACCCGATGCGGTCAACAGGATACGCTCTACGCCGGCACCGTCGAGCCCCGCGGTCCGCTCCGGCGGTAGGCACTGGAAGACCGCGTTGTGCTCGCTGTCGATCGGCAGCAGGGTCGCACCGGATGAGGCCGCGGCACGCATGACGAGCCCGCCGGCCATCACCAGCGGCTCCTTGTTCGCCAGCAGCACGCGCTTGCCGGCGCGGACGGCGGCCAGCGTCGAGACCAGCCCGGCGGCACCGACAATCGCGGCCATGACCGTATCGACTTCCGGCGCCCGCGCGATCGACTCGAGCCCGTCGGGGCCCGCCAGAACCCGGGTAGCCAGCCCGCGCTCGCGGACGCGCCCTTCCAGATCCGCCGCCGCATCGGAATCCGCCATGGCGGCGTAAACCGGCTCTAGCGCCAGTACCTGTTCCCACAGCGCATCGACCTGTCGGTGGGCGCTCAGCGCCACCACACGGAAACGCCCGGGATGGCGCGCGATCACATCAAGCGTGCTGAGGCCGATCGACCCGGTTGCCCCGAGAACCGCGACGCCGGTCATGCGAGGAACCCCGTATCGGCCCATGCGAGACCGACAATGACGACCGGGGCCGCGGCAATCAGGCTATCGACACGGTCGAGCAGACCACCATGCCCGGGGAGGATTCTGCCACTGTCTTTCACGCCGGCCTCCCGCTTGATTACGCTTTCCAGCAGATCGCCGGCCACGGACATCAGGCCGGCGACGACCGCGATCGCCATCCACGGCAACCAGCCATAATACGGCACGCCAAAAAGCCCCAGACCGACGAGCGCATACAGTACGACCGCGACCACGCCGCCAGCCAATCCCTCAACGGTCTTGCCGGCGCTGACACGCGGTGCGAGTTTGTGGCGCCCCCATGCGCGGCCGGCGAAATAGGCGCCGATATCCGCGACCCAGACGATGCCGATGACGTAGAGCAGGAACGCGCGACCGATCCAGTCCGCGCGCTCGGCCAGCATCGCGATCGCCAGCGCCAGCGGCGGCAGAATCACCAGACCGATCGCCAGCCAGCCCCAGCGCACCCCAGCGGTCACCGCGCGCGGCCCACCGCCCCTCAGCAACCAACCCGCGACCCCGAACCAGAAGACGCAGACGGCCGTGAGCCAGGCCATCGTCAGGGTCTGCCCGATATGCCATATCGCGAGCGCCAGTCCGAGCACGGCGGCCAGAAACCCGACCCGCAGCCACCAGAAGGGACAGGACGCGAGCCGCGACCACTCCCAGGCAGCGACGAGCATCACCAGACCGCCAACGGCCGCCATCCCCACCGGCGGCAGGAAGAAGATACCGCCGATAACGAGGATGGCGCCGACCAGCGCCGTGGCGATACGGAGTCTAAGCATTTCGCTGGCGTTCAACCTGCTCGGTCGTGCGACCGAACCGCCGCTGGCGCCCCCCGTAACACGCGATCGCTTCCTCGAGCGCGGCGGGATCGAAGTCCGGCCAGAGCGTATCCGTGAACCACAGCTCAGTATACGCCAGGTGCCAGAGCAGATAATTGCTGATGCGCCGCTCGCCCCCGGTCCGGATGAACAGGTCCGGTTCCGGCAGATCCGACAGGCTGATGTACGCACCGAGTTTCTGCGCGTCCACTTCATCGGTCCGCAGCCGTCCCGCCGCGACCTCTTCCGCGATCCGCCGGGAGGCCTGGGCGATGTCCTGGCGGCCGCCGTAATTGGCCGCGATATTCACGGTGAGATTGTCGTTGGCGGCGGTCTTCTCCTCCGCGCGCCCGATCTCCGTCTGCAGGGAACGGCCGAGGCCCGCCCGATCCCCGATGAAACGGACACGAATCCCGTTTTCGTGAAGCCGCCCGATCTCCTCGCGCAGGGTGCGCAGGAACAATTCCATCAGGATCCGCACTTCCGACTCCGGCCGGCGCCAGTTCTCGCTCGAGAACGCAAACAGGGTCAGCGCGGTAACGCCGCGCCGCGCGCAGGCCTCGATGATCGCCTGGGTCGCGCGGACGCCGGCCTTGTGACCTTCCGTCCGCGGTGCAAAACGGCGGCGGGCCCAGCGGCCGTTGCCGTCCATGATGATCGCGATGTGTGCGGGCTCGCTGCCCTCAGTCATAACCGCTCCGGAACCCTGGCCACCGCTGGGCCTTCGCCAGCGCATCCCGCCGCCGTGTCGTGCGCTACGGCGACGAACGGATCAGACCTCCATGAGGTCGTTTTCTTTCCGTTCCAGCATGGCATCGACCTCGGCGATCGAGTCGTCCGTAATCTTCTGGATCGCCTGTTCAGCCGAACGCTCCTCGTCCTCGCTGATCTCCTTCTCTTTCTGAAGGGTCTTGAGGTCGCCGTTGACATCCCGCCGGATGTTGCGGATCGCAATGCGTGCGTTCTCCGCTTCCTGGCGCACGACCTTCACGAGATCGCGCCGGCGTTCTTCCGTCAGCGGCGGCATCGGCAGACGAATCACGGTGCCCGCCGTATTCGGGTTCAGGCCGAGCCCCGAATTCATGATCGCCTTCTCGATCTTCTGCACCATCGATTTCTCGAACGGCTGCACGGCCAGCGTGCGCGAGTCCTCGACGTGCACGTTGGCGGCCTGATTGATCGGTACCTCGGCCCCGTAATAGTCGACGGTGACATGATCAAGCAGGCCACTGTGCGCACGGCCGGTTCGCACGGCCGCAAATTCGTTCTGGAGGGACGAGAGACTCTTCTTCATGCGCTCGCGCGCATCCTTTTTGAGATCCTCGATCATGGTTCGCCTCGCTCGACGATGGTCCCGACCTGCTCACCCTGGATCAGGCGGATCAGATCGCCATCGTTGTTGAGATTGAATACCTGCAGCGGAATATGGTTATCCCGGCACATCACGATCGCCGTGGCGTCCATGACACCGAGATTGTTCGCGAACACCTGATCGTAGGTTACCCGCTCATAGCGTTGCGCGGCCGGGTTGTTGACCGGATCGGCGTCGAATACGCCATTGACCTTGGTGCCCTTGATCATGATGTCCGCGCCAATCTCGATCGCACGGAGACTGGCGGCGGAATCGGTAGTGAAGAAGGGATTGCCCGTGCCGGCGGCGAAGATGACGACGCGGCCTTTCTCGAGATGGCGTACCGCGCGCCGTCGGATGTAGTCCTCGCAGACCTCATTGATCTTGAGGGCCGACATCACGCGGCAGAATACGCCGAGCTTTTCGAGCGAATCCTGCATCGCCAGGGCGTTGATCACGGTAGCGAGCATGCCGATGTGATCGGCCGTTACCCGATCCATCCCGGCTTCGGCCAGTCCGGCACCGCGAAAGATATTGCCGCCCCCGATGACGACGGCGACTTCGACGCCCATCGCACTGACGTCGCGCAACTCCCGCGCGATTCGGGAGAGAACGGCGGGGTCGACGCCATACTGCTGGTCGCCGAGCAGCGCCTCGCCGCTGAGTTTCAGCAGCACGCGTTTATAGACGGGTCCCTGATCGGTCATCGGGTTACACAACCTCCGCGCCCTGTGGCCCCGGACGGGGCCCGCCATTGTAGCCGAAGCCCGCCGTACGGGCGCAGCACCGATACCGGCCGGCAATCGCCGGGGAGCCGTACCCGGCACGGCTCCCGGCAATCGACGCGCGGCTCAACGGGCCGGCCCCCGCCGCCGCGTCCAGGGTCCCGATCAGGCGCCCTTGGCCTGCGCCATCACCTCATCGGCGAAGTTCTCCTCCTTCTTCTCCTTGCCCTCGCCCACTTCGAAGCGGCGGAAGAAGGAAACGTCGGCATCGTTCGCCTTGAGCATTTCCTCGACCGTCTGGTCCGGGTCCTTCACGAACGGCTGGCCCAGCAGGGTGATCTCGGACAGATGTTTGCGCAGCCGACCGTCGACCATCTTCTTGACGATCTCCTCCGGCTTGCCGCTGTCGCGGGCCTGCTCCTCGAGGAACTGGCGCTCTTTTTCGAGTTCATCCTGCGGGATATCGTCGGCGCGCGTAGCGGCCGGATTGTTGGCCGCGACGTGCATCGCGACATCCTTGCCGACCTGTTCGGGCCCCGTATAGTCGACCAGTACGCCGATCCGGTTCCCGTGCAGGTAGCTGGCCAGTTGACCATCGGCGGACTGGCGCCGCTCGAAACGCCGGACCTCGAGGTTCTCGCCGATTTTGGCGACCAGTTCCTTCGTGGCCGTGGCAATATCGCGCTCATCGCCACCGCCAACCGTCAGACCGGAAAGTTCCTCGACATCCGCGGGATTCGAATCCAGCACGCGCTCGGCTACCCGGGCGGCGAACTGCTGGAACTCTTCGTTTTTCGCAACGAAGTCGGTCTCGCTGTTGATCTCGACCATCACGCCGGTCCGGCCATCGTCGGCGACACGCGTAACGATGACGCCCTCGGCGGCGACCCGACCGGATTTCTTGTCGGCCTTGGCAAGACCGGCCTTGCGCATGGCTTCGATGGCGCCTTCCATATCGCCCTCGGCCTCCTTCAGCGCTTTTTTGCATTCCATCATCCCCGCACCGGTCCGGGTGCGGAGTTCCTTGACCATCGCGGCGGTGATTTCCATCGCGGGGTTACCCCATATTGTCTGGCGGCGGGCCGGGCCCGACAGGCCCGGCCGCGGGAGTGGATTCAGGCCTCTTCGTCGCCCTCGCCCGCCTTGCTGGCGGCGGTCTTCTTCGAAGCGGCCTTCTTGGTCGACGCCTTCTTCTTCGAAGCCGTCTTCTTGGCAGCGGTCTTCTTGGCGGCGGCCTTCTTCTTCGAAGCCGGCGCGCTCTCACCGTCACCCTCTGCCTCGGCGGCGGGTGCTGCCGCCGCTTCCGGGGCTTCGGCGGCCGGAGCCTCAGCGGTCGCCTCCGGGGCCTCAGCGGCCTCGCCTTCGCCCCGCTCGGTCGCGGTGCTGGCCGTCTTCGCGGCGG
>Ga0075106_1000467_pt1 | contig 21511 bp, 22 predicted proteins | sample AntDeeMetag02WF4_FD_69796 | JGI IMG/M metagenome (GOLD analysis project Ga0075106, IMG submission 69796) | Saline lake microbial communities from Deep Lake, Antarctica - Antarctic Deep Lake Metagenome 02WF4 | ecosystem: Environmental > Aquatic > Non-marine Saline and Alkaline > Saline | place... | reverse complement strand
GTTTTTGATGTGCTTCTAATTTTTCATTGTCCATCTTTTTGAGAACACTCATCATCATATTCATCCGTTGGTTGTTTTTAAAAAGCTCAAATTATCGCAACACGAAGGTGAATTACAAATTTTTTTTGGAAATTCATATTATTTTCTTTGTTCAGTTACTTTCCACAATGAAAATATAGTTCGGAAGGATTTTGGTTCCGATTTTGTAAATTTATTTGTATTTAGTTTTTTATTGCGAAATGTATTTTACAAGGTTCAAATTTTTAATAAACCGGAAGTCTTTTTGATTCTTCGAAATAAATTCCAGTTCATAACAAATTACTGTAGAGGCAATGAGCATATCCGCAATTAGAACATTATGACTCAATCTGTACTGTTCAAAGAGCTCAACCGCGGTTTTAGAAATAGATTCTGAAAGGTGGAAAACTTCGAAGTGTCTTAAAAATTTATTGAGTTGTTTAAATTCCTTTTTATCTTTACAACCAACCATAAGTTCCAGCTTGGTTATGACGCTGACAGCCAGTAAATGTGATTGATCGTATCTCTCGAGCATCTGGATAGCCTGGGTTATTCCACGACTTGCATCAATAAGAATATCGGAATCGACAAGAATGAAAGACTTATCCATAGGTCACTTTTTTTTCCACTGGTTTTCGCGTTGCTCGCGCACCCAAGCCGTGCTATTTTCTAAATCGTCGCGATCCTTCCACATCCCAATAAAGGAATTTTTTGAAATTGCTTGATTAGGTTTCTTCGAAGGTTTGGATTTGACATATTGATCGTAAAGATATTGAACGAAATCGTTCGCTTTCTCTTTAGCCTCAGGCGGAAGCTGATCAATTTTATCTAATACACTATCACTATTCATATTTGTAAAATTTTAATGAGTGATTATCCAAAGTTAGCAAAATATCACAACAATCAGAATTATAAAGTGGGAATTGACGCAGTGTAAAGGGTTTAGGGTAATTGAGAGGTTTGGAAAAACGCGGTAATACAAAGGAATTTTAAAGAAAGTAAAGGTTTAATCCAAGACTACAGCAACGATTAGCTATCATATCTATTTAAAAATAGCTTAAAAAAAATTAAATTTAAAATTTATCTGGCTCTCGAATAATCTTTTCAGCCTGTTTTTGATGTGCTTCTAATTTTTCATTGTCCATCTTTTTGAGAACACTCATCATCATATTCATCCGTTGGTTGTTTTTAAAATAATCCTTTTTTTCTGAAAGAAAATTCCAGTATAACGAATTAAAGGGACAAGCATTTTCACCGGTTTTCTTTTTAACATCATATTTGCAGCTCTTGCAATAATCGCGCATTTTATTGATGTAGCTTCCACTTGAAACATAAGGTTTTGTCGCGACAACCCCACCATCGGCATATTGGCTCATTCCACGTGTGTTGGGCATTTCCACTCATTCGATTGCATCGATGTAAATCCCGAGGTACCAGGCATCAACTTCATCGGCATGCGTTTGGGTCAAAAGTGCAAAATTTCCCGTAATCATCAAACGTTCGATGTGATGCGCATAAACTTCTTCCAGACTTTGAGTGATTGCGTGGTGCAAACAGTTCATTTCTGCGTCGCCTGTCCAATAGAAATCCGGAAGTTGGTTTTGATTGTTGAGTTTATTATTTTGGCGGTAACCCGGCATTTTCATTCAATAAATCCCGCGCATATATTCACGCCAACCCAGAATTTGGCGCACAAAACCTTCGACTTGTGAAATATCGATTTCAGTTTTGTTGTCGTAATAATATTCTACTACTTTATTGACAACTTCTTTTGGCGAAAGCATTTTTGTGTTCATCGCAAAGGAAGCCGCGAATGAAACAGAAAACGCTCATTGGTGTGCAAAGCATCCTGATAATCGCCAAAATGAATCAGTAAGTTTTCACAAAAATAATTGAGTGCTTTTAAGCAACCTTCACGGGAAGTTGGCCAGCTGACGTTTTTTTCACGAACCGAACCAATTGTTTTAATGCCGGCCTTTTCAATTTGTTCTACAATAGTGGAAACGTCTTTTCTAAATCCTTTTTCGTGTGGGATTTCGGGCTTTCCTTTCCATTTTTTGCGGTTGCTTTTATCAAAATTCCATTTGCCGCCTTCGGGGTTTTTGACATTTTGCATCATTATGCCGTGCTTTTTACGCATATCCCGATAGAAATATTCCATCGTCATTTCCTTTTTCCCCTGGTAAAAATCAGCCATTTCGGTTCTGGACGTAAAAAAATGTTCGGTGTCAAAAGCTTGATTGTCAATTGAAATAGCTTTGCAAAAAGCCTTCAATTGTTCATCTAATCGGTATTCATCGGGAAGTTGGTATTTAAATTTTTTGATGGAATGGTCATCTATAAGTTTGTTGAGGTTTTTGACCAAATCCTGTTGATTGTCATCGGCATCAATCTGATAGTAAATAACTTTGTGGCCGCGGTCTTTCAGATAATCTGCAAAGTTCCGCATCGCGGCAAAAAAACCGATGACCTTTTGAATATGGTGATCTGCATAATCGGTTTCTTGGCGCATTTCTGCCATAAAATAAATGACGTCTTTATCAGCTTTATCAAACCAGGAATGATTGTGATTGAGCTGGTCGCCGAGAATGAGTCGAAGTGTTTTCATAGTATTGTTCTTTAAAACAAACTTTCCTGCAACCAGCGCTCGCGAAATTTCCCCTCGATGTCATAGCGATTGGCCTGGCTTTCATTATTGAATTTCCGGTCGCGTGGATCGTTGCCCACGCCGCTGTTATACATCCAGTTGCCCCAATTGCTGTGCACGTCAAAATCGATGAGCTGGCTTTCAAAATAAGCAGCCCCGGCGCGCCAATCCTGTTTCCATTCTTTGGCCCAAAAGCTATTGACATTTTGCCGGCCTCGGTTGCTCATAAAACCGGTTGCGGCAATTTCACGCATATTGGCATCCACAAAATCCTGTCCGGTTTTGCCATCGATCCATTGGTTTAATTTTCGGGATCGGTTCCCCAGTCTAAATTTTTACCTGAAATTCCGTTTAATTTAAAGAATTTATTACCGTGTTTTAGCGAGACATATTTAAAATAATCCCGCCACATCAATTCAAAATATAGCCAATAAGTGCTTTTGTTTTTGATTTCTTTTTGTTCAAATTTTTTGATTTCCCAATACACATAACGCGGCGAAACGCTTCCACTGGCCAACCAGGCCGAAAATTTTGAGCTGTAATTTTTTCCGAGAAGTCCGTTGCGGGTTTTTTTATACACAGCCAATTTTTTGGTGTTTCAAAAGTAATCCTTGATGCGTGTGTAGCCTTCTTTTTCGCCGCCGCTAAAGGGAAATGCCGACCGCGGATCAGCTTCAAATTCTTCAAGGGCTAAACTTTTTAGACTTGGAATTTTGGTTTTATCGCCGATTAAATTTGATTTATCTTTTTTCTGCGGAAGCTCAGTTAATTTTTTAATCTCTGAGGGTCTAATTCCCCGAAGCTTGCTTCGTACGAAGAGGAAAGTTTGAAGACCTTAGGTTTTCAATGAAAAAACTCTTTTCTTCTGAATACCTCGTATGCTTGCATCGAGGTAGTTTATTTTTTAATTTTCAAATCAACACATCAACACATCAACACATCAACACATCAACACATTATCACATCGTCAAATCATCCCATCATCCCATCATCCCATCATCAAATCACCACATTAATCTGGTTTTGCATAAGAAAAACGATCAATTAAACCGGTTTCCGAATAGCCATCAACCCCATTGATCGTTACCGAACCGGCTTTTTGTAAATCCACAAACCCGTCTTCTTCCAGAGCATTGTCGGGCAGAAAAACCTGTTCAATTTCCCCGACTATAAGACGACAGTCATTTTCTTCGATAAAATAATCATTGCGATATCGGCACGCCAACTGAATTCTGGATTCTTCCACATAAGGGGCTTGAAAATCGGCTTTGTAAATTTCTGTCAGACCGGTTTTGTCAAATTCTGAAATTTTGGGATCGTATTTAGCCGAAGTTTGATGCGCCGATTTCAATTGGGTTTTGGGCACGTGGTTAACGGTAAAAAACCCGCTTTCTTTTAAATTCTCAAAGGTATTGTTGTCACCGGAAGTGGGCCGCAGCATAAATCCCAGCAAAGGTGGATTGCTGCCCAAATGAATAACGGAACTGAAAATCGCCAGATTGGAAATTCCACTTTCCAAAGATTTGGTGCCAATTAAGTTAGCCGACTTAAAACCGGTGATGCTGTTGATGAGGTTGAGCCGATAAACTTTTTCAAAGTTGTTTATGTCTTCTGCCGATATTTCTTTCATACTTCCAAAAATATGGACAGGGATGCGAAGTTTAAATACTTTGTCAAAAATTTAAGGGAAAAGACAGATTTTTGCGAACAATGAAAAATGCCTTATTGGCAAGAAAGCAATCCCGCTTAGGGGAATAAAAAATTTAGAAATTTTATCTTTAGCAGTTTAGACCCCAAAGGTGTGTCACACCTTTGGGGTCTGATTTTAAATATATTGTCTTAAACCGAATCAATCAAAATTTCCAATATCTGAATCGCGGCGTCGCTGATTTTAGTGCCTGGGCCAAAAACGGCGACGGCACCGGCATCAAAGAGGAAGTCATAATCAGCTGAGGGGATTACTCCGCCCACGATGACCATTATATCTTCACGGCCCTGTTTTTTTAATTCTTCAATCACTTGCGGAACCAGCGTTTTATGGCCGGCGGCGAGTGAGGAAACCCCTAGAATATGCACATCGTTTTCCACGGCTTGACGTGCGGATTCTTGGGGCGTTTGAAAAAGCGGACCAATATCCACGTCAAAACCGACATCAGCATAACCGGTTGCCACAACTTTTGCGCCGCGGTCGTGACCGTCCTGTCCCATTTTTGCGATCATTATCCGCGGTCGGCGGCCTTCGAGATCGGCAAATTTATTGGCCAATTTTTTCGCTTGGCTAAACGAATCGTCGTCTTTTATTTCTTTACTGTACACGCCGCTAAAAGATTGATTTTGTGCTTTATGCCTCCCGTAAACTTTTTCGAGTGCTTGGCTGATTTCGCCAAGGCTGGCCCTTTCGCGCGCTGCTTCACAAGCGAGTTCTAAAAGGTTTCCGGTTTCATTTTCAGCATTTTTGGTTAAATTTTTTAAAGCTTTTTCAGTTTTTTTAGAATCGCGATTTTTCTTAAGGCTTTCGAGCCTTTCAACCTGTTGTTTGCGCACACGCTGGTTGTCCACTTCGCGCGTAACGATCGGGTCTTCTTTTTCACGCCTGTATTTATTGACGCCCACAATCACATCGCGGCCGCTGTCTATCCAGGCTTGCTTCTTGGCAGAAGCTTCTTCAATGCGTAGTTTTGGGATCCCTTTTTCAATGGCTTTGGTCATTCCGCCGAGTTCTTCAACTTCTTCGATGAGTTTCCAGGCCTTTTGGGCGATTTCATCGGTGAGTTTTTCGACGTAATAACTTCCCGCCCAAGGATCAACCGTATTTGTGATTCCGGTTTCTTCCTGTAAATAAATTTGGGTATTCCGGGCAATCCGCGCGGAAAATTCAGAGGGTAAAGCGATGGCTTCGTCCAAAGCATTTGTGTGCAAACTTTGAGTCCCACCAAAAGCCGCTGCGGAAGCCTCGATGCAGGTCCGCGCCACATTATTGAAGGGATCTTGTTCGGTTAAACTGTAACCGCTGGTCTGACAATGTGTGCGCAAAGAAAGAGATTTTGGGTTTTTTGGCTTGAACTGTTTGACGAGTTTCGCCCATAACATTCGGGCGGCGCGCATTTTGGCGACTTCCATAAAATGGTTCATCCCGATAGCCCAGAAAAACGATAGGCGAGGGGCAAAGCTGTCGATATCCATTCCGGCGTCGAGGCCTTTTCTGATATATTCCAATCCGTCTGCAAGGGTGTAAGCCAATTCAATATCGCAAGTCGCGCCGGCTTCCTGCATATGATAGCCCGAAATGCTGATGCTGTTAAATTTGGGCATCTTTTTGGATGAAAATTCAAAAATATCGGAAATGATTTTCATCGAGGGCGTGGGCGGATAAATATATGTATTCCGCACCATAAATTCCTTTAGAATATCGTTCTGGATGGTGCCTTTGAGCTGTTCGGGTTTGACGCCCTGTTCTTCGGCAGCGACGATATAAAATGCCATAATGGGCAATACCGCGCCGTTCATCGTCATCGACACCGACATTTTATCCAAAGGGATCTGATCGAACAGGGTTTTCATTTCTTCCACAGAATCCACCGCGACACCAGCTTTTCCCACATCGCCTTGCACACGCGGGTGATCGCTGTCATAACCGCGGTGCGTGGCCAGGTCAAAAGCCACGGAAAGCCCTTTTTGTCCGGCTTCCAGATTTCGGCGGTAAAAGGCGTTACTTTCTTCGGCGGTAGAAAAACCGGCATATTGGCGGATGGTCCACGGCCGGCCAACATACATCGTGGAATATGGCCCGCGTAAATAAGGTGGAATTCCAGCGGCAAAAGAGCGGTGATCCAAGTTTTCCTGATCTTTTTTGGAATAGTGCTTTTTGAGCTTAATTCCTTCAGCCGTCTCAGTATTTTTATCCTTTGATGAAGCCGGTTTTTTTTCTTCAGGTTTCCATTCGATATGTTGCAGGTCGCGTCTTTTCATTAAGTATGTTTTCTAATCAAATTGTCAATTTCGACTTTTAGTTTTGGGATGTGGTTAATTAAAATTGACCAAATATTTTCATCTGAAATATTATCATAGGCGTGGATAATTTGATTTCTTAATCCTATTATTGATTTTGTTTCTGAAATTTTTGCTTCAAATGATTGATCTCTTTGTAAAAGACGGTTGGTTGCTTCCCCAATAATTTCCAAATTTCTTTCGACTGCTCTTTTAAGCATCAAGTTATTTTTATAATTATTGAAATCTTTGACTTCATTATCAAAGTAATCGTCGATCTCATTTATTGCCTTTTGCATATCAAAGAGATACTTAAGAATCTTTTCATCCATAAACCAATTCTTTGGTTTTCTCAATAGAGTTGATCAAAATTGGGTTTTTAAGGGTTTGTTCTTCAACTAAATCAATCTGGCGGCCAAATAAATTTTCTAAATTTTCTTTAAAACCCATATAGTTAGCGAAGTATCCGGCGAGTTCCATTGATTTGAACTTCACTAAAAAATCAAGGTCGCTGTCTTTATTAAAGTCCTTGTTCAGTGCTGAACCAAATAAATACATTTTATCCACCCGATAAAGGCTGCAAAGTTCCTTTAATTTATTGCTATGTTTTTCTGTCAAACCCATAGTTTCAAAGTTAATGAAAAAGAATGAATGTACTTTAGCAAAAAAGAGCGATAAAATATTTACTTGTTTTCCTCTTCTTTCAAACGTTTTTGTTCCACTTTTTCTGCCAATCGTCTTGAGATAACCGGTTCCAGAATGGTTTGACGTTTGTTTTTGCTTAAAAAAGGATCGCGTTCCAACTCGTTTTTCATCTGGTTTTCCGGGTTCTCAAATTTATTGACGCCCACTAAGGTCATTTTTCCCTCATCAAAAGCACGCTGCTGTTGTTCAGCACTTTCTTTGATTTTTTGCTGAATTTTCCCGTTGTGCAAAGCCTTTAAAAAGCCACCGCTTTTTTCCAGCATTTTGAAAACATTCAAAGCTTTTTTACCAATAGTTTCCGTCAGGTTTTCAATATAATAACTTCCTTCCGCTGGGTTTTGAACGGCGTCAAAATAGCTTTCGTGCTTTAAAATCAATAACTGGTTTCTGGCTATGCGATCGCCAAACTCATTTGGATTGTGATAAATTTCGTCATAGGGCGCGTTGCAAATTTGATCGGCACCGCCCAGAACAGCGCTCATAGCTTCAGTAGTGGTGCGCAATAAATTAATATTGTAGTCGTAAATGCTTTTGTTGCGCTTTGTGGGAAAGGCTAAAATTTTAATGTCTTCGGGGGCGTTGAATTCTTTGGCAACTTGTGCAAAAAGAAGGCGCAAGGCCCGAAGCTTCGCAATTCCCATAAAATAATCACTGCCGATAGCCATTTTAAAGTTAAACCGAAGGTCAGAAAGTGCGGATGGATTTTCTTCAGCAAAATAATGAAGGTATTCTGCGGCCTGCGCAACGGCATAAGCCACTTGTTGAACAGCATTTGCGCCGGCATTTTGATAAACACCACCTGAAATTGAAATCGGTTGCTTAAATTTTTCCTGAAGCAGTTGGCTTAAGCTGAAATCACGGTTTTTACTGTGAAACCAATTTCCGCTTTTGGTCAATTTCCCAATTGGATCAAAACTTATTGTTGCGTTTATTTTTTTACGCGTAAGCAAATCCATAACCTCTTCCAGTCTCTTTTCGTCCGGTGAAAAACTTGAAAAATCCAAAAGCAAGGGAATACTGCCAAAATCAATTTCTTCGAGTAAATCTTCCAATTTAGATTCTTGAGATTCAACTACTAACCAGAAATATTCAATGCCCTTTTCAAGCGCGGTTTTAATTTGATCTTTGGTTTTCCGCTCGTTTTGGATATAAATTTTTGATGTGACCTTCCAACTTTCAGCAGCTTCGACAGCAAAACTTTGTTGACCGTCATCAGGATGATAAAAAGGACGGATGTCAATACCTTCAGCCGTTTTGGAAATCAACGAATTATAGTCTTTCCCTTTTAAATCGGCCTGGATCTTTTGTTTCCATTCTTTGGCAGAAACCGGATTAAAATCTTTGAACAAATCACTCATTCGGTTGGTTTTTTAAACTGTCTTGATATTCAATGATAAAAATTTCTTCGTTTTTGCGTTTCATAAAGTAATGTTCACGCGCATATTCTTCGAGCTCATCCCGATCGTTCAAATCTTCAATCAAGGCTTTATCGCCGGCAATTTCTTTTTGATAATAGGCTTTATTCTGATCGAGTTCGTCGATTTTTTCATCGAGCTCACGGTGGACCAGCCAGGAATTGCTGTCGAGAAAGAACATCCATACAGCAAAAAACAGCCCCAGCAACAGATATTTATTGCTCAATACCTTAAACCATTTTCTCTCTTTCAGTTCTTTCCAGCTCATTGTTTCAAATATATAAATTTAAAGCCCTGGTCGTTCCGATAAAGATTGTAACTTAATAGAAAATCAGGGAATTATAAAAAAATTGGCTTTCAATCAATACCACGGTCCTGCATTTTGTCCATATTTTTTTTTGTTAAGGTATAATCTTCCAAGCGCTTGCCCTTCCAACGGTGGTAGAGAAAAAGCGGCATCATTATAAAGGAACTCACCAAAACGGAAATCCCGATAATAATGTCGCCGGTGTGTCCCTGCTCGGTAAACCATTTAAAATAGAAACCCGTGCCCACGGCCAGCAGAACTAAAATAAATATGCTTAAAATGACATTCTTCATAAGTTCCAAAGTTAATAAGAAATTAGCTTTCGGCGGTATGCTGTGAGCATTTTTGATTTTGAAACAAAACCCACGTATTTATTTTCGTCATCAATAACGGGTAAATTCCAGGCACCACTGCTTTCAAACCGTTCCATAACGTCCTTCATACTGTCCTGTCCATAGCGGATATAATCTGGCGCGTCGTGCATCAAGAACTCCACGAGAAGTGAATCTTGCAATTCTTCATCAAACATTTTTTCCCGGATGTCGTCAAGTGTTAGCACACCCACGAGTTCGCCTTCATCGTTCAGCACGGGAAAAAGGTTGCGTTGCGATTTGGCGACGGCCTGGTGCAGCATTTCTTTCAAAGTCATTTTTGGCGTGAGTGAAATGAAGTTTTTCTCAATTACTTGATCGAGTTTTAGCAGTGTGAGCACAGATTGATCTTTGTTCTGCGTTAGCAACTCATTGTTTTTGACCAGATCGCGGGTATAAATATTGAAATCATATTGGGATTTTGAAATCAAAAACGAAATTGAGGTCACGATCATTAATGGTACAAACATTTCATAGCCGCCGGTAATTTCTGCAATCAGGAAAATCGCGGTCAAAGGGGCTTGTAAAACCCCGGCCATCAAGCCTGCCATCCCCACAAGTGTAAAATTGCTAGTGGGCAAATAAAGCCCGAGAAAGTTTGAGACATTGACAAAGAGGCTGCCGGTAGCCGCGCCCAGAAACAATACCGGTGCAAAAACACCGCCAACGCCGCCGCTGCTCAATGTCGCTGAAGTGGCAAGTGGTTTGACAAGGATGAGCCCTAAGGTCAATAAAACAACGACATAAGGATTGTCGATGAGCTCTTGATAGTGGAAAGCCTCAAAAGCTTTGTGATAATCCTGAAAAATCAGGTTATTCATAAAGCCGTAACCTTCGCCGTAAAGTGGGGGGATAAAAAATAAAAGAACACCGAGCAGAACACCGGCAATACCGACCTTGGCATAATCATTTTTAATTTTGGCAAAGTAATCTTCGGTCAAAAAATAAACCCTTGAAAAATAAAGCGAAACCAAAGCTGCAACGATGCCAAGGGCGACGTATAGCAAGATGTTTTCGATTTTGAAATCCCCAATCGCGTGAAAATCGACAATATATTGTTCCCCAATAAAAAACAACCTCGTAACCACCGCGACAATCGAAGCCATTAATAATGGCAAAAGCGACGCAAAGGTCAAATCGAGACTGAAGACCTCAATGGCAAACAAAATTGCCGCAATGGGCGCTTTGAAAATTGCTGAAAGCGACCCCGCAGCTGCACAGACTAAAAGCAACTTCCGGGTTTGTGGTTTCATATGGAACAACCTGGAAATATTTGATCCAAAACAGGCGCCTGTCGCCACGGAAGGGCCTTCTAACCCCACAGAGCCACCAAAACCAACGGTCAAGGGCGCGGTTATGAGCGAACTGAACATGTGGCGGCGTTGCATTTTTCCCGATTTTTTTGACATTGCATATAAAGCCATCGGAATACCGTGGCCCACTTGCCCGCGAAGAATAAATTTTTTGATAAACAAGACCAGCAGCAACCCGATCAATGGAAAAATAAAATATAAATAACTGTGATAAGCTGTAAAACTGCCACTTTCAAAAGTCGTGGTAATAAAGTGCGTGACATTTTTCAGAAAAACCGACACCAAACCCGCAAACAGGCCAACGATCAAACTCAAAAAATAGATAAAATTCTTGTCTGAAATGTGTTTAAACCTCCAAACTAAAAACCGACCAAAGGGCGTTTTTTTCTTAGCCATAATCCTGACTTGATTTAAGTTGCAAATTTACAGTTTTATGGTCTGAGAAAAAGAAACTTCTTTTATAATTTTAGTTCTAAATGAAGATCTTTCAATTGAGTTTTGTCAATTTTTGCCGGTGCCTCGATCATCACATCGCGTCCCGCATTGTTTTTAGGAAAGGCAATATAGTCGCGAATGCTTTCACGACCATCTAAAATCGCAACAAGCCGGTCCAGCCCAAAGGCAATCCCACCGTGAGGTGGTGCGCCATATTGCATCGCCTCGATCAAAAAGCCAAATTGCTTTTGAGCTTCATCCTTTGTAAAGCCGAGGTAATCAAACATTTTAGCTTGCAATTTGCTGTCGTGGATCCTGATGGAACCGCCACCGATTTCATTTCCATTCAACACTAAGTCATAAGCATTGGCCTTTACTTGTCCTAGATTTGATTCCAAAAGTTCCATATCTTCTTTCTTTGGCGACGTAAAAGGGTGGTGCATTGCGTGATAGCGTTGATTCTCTTCATCCCATTCCAAAAGTGGAAAATCAGTGACCCAAAGCGGGGCGAATTCTTCTGGATTTCGCAATCCTAATTCTTCGCCCATTTCGAGACGCAAGGCGCTCAATTGCGCGCGGGTTTCCTTTTCTGGGCCAGACAAAATCGCCATCAGGTCGCCTTTTTTGGCTTGTGTTGGTTTCATCCAATTTTCAAAATCAGCGGCGTCATAAAATTTATCGACCGAAGATTTAAAACTTCCATCTTTATTGCATTTGACATAAACCATTCCTTTGGCACCAATTTGCGGGCGCTTGATCCATTTGGTGATTTTGTCTATTTTTTTTCGGCTAAATTCAGCACCGCTCGGAATTGCAATGCCGGCGACGAGCTCTGCCTGATTGAAAATTTTGAAATCGGCATTTTGGGCAACAGTGTTCAATTTTCCGATCTCCATTCCAAACCGGATGTCGGGTTTGTCATTTCCAAAACGACGCATCGCATCTTCATAAGTCATTCTGGGAAAACTTTTGATGTCAACCCCTTTTAATTCTTTGAGCAAATGACTGGTGAGTTTTTCAAACTGGTTGAGCACATCTTCTTGATCGACAAAACTCATCTCGCAATCCAATTGGGTGAATTCCGGTTGGCGGTCGGCACGCAGGTCTTCATCGCGGAAACATTTCACGATTTGGAAATATTTGTCCATTCCACCGACCATCAACAACTGTTTAAAAGTTTGTGGCGACTGCGGAAGCGCATAAAACTGACCTTTATTGGTGCGGCTGGGAACCACAAAATCACGGGCGCCTTCAGGTGTTGATTTTATTAAAAACGGTGTTTCGACATCGACGAAACCTGCTTCTGTCAAAAAGTTGCGGATGTTCATTGACACCTTACTTCTAAAAAGCAATTTCTTTTTTATCACATCGCGACGTATATCGAGAAAGCGGTATTTCATTCTGAGTTCCTCGCCGCCGTCGGTTTCTTCTTCTATGGTGAAAGGCGGATTTTTGGAAGCATTTAAAATGTCTAAATTTTTCACTAAAACCTCGATTTCGCCGGTTGGCATATTTGGGTTTTTCGATTCCCGTTCAATCACTTCCCCTTTCACTTGAATCACAAATTCACGGCCCAGGGTTTGTGCTTTTTTAAAAATGTCTTCTGATGTGCGGTCTTGATCGACAATCAATTGCGTGATGCCATAGCGATCGCGCAAGTCAATCCAAATCATAAAGCCTTTATCGCGGGTTTTCTGGACCCAGCCACTCAATGTGACCTCTTTTCCAACTTCTTTTAATCTCAACTCATTATTGTAATGGCTTCGGAACATAAATTTGATTTTCAGGTGAGAAATAATTCCGCGCAAAATTAAGAAGTTATGTGGTAAACGCTTCGGCATAAGCCAAAAAATAAAAGCTGAAAACAACTCCAAAGTTAATTTTAAAAACCACTGTAAATCAGTATTTTGTGTTACAATGTTAATTTAATATTACCTAAACCTTGTTTTAATGTAAACTTTTATTATATTTAAATAAAATCACAACATTATGAAAAAGACCTTAATAATATTAGCTTTACTCATAAGCGGTGCGATCTATGCCCAAGATAGCGGTAGTCAAGAGAAAAATGTCGATTGGCAGGCTAAGGATAATTTAGTGCAGGGAACTTATTATTTTGACAACGGTACTGTTCATCAACAGGGGACTTTTAATCAAAATGGAAAATTGCACGGCGAATGGGTTATGTTTGACCGGAAAGGCAACAAAACCGCCCTCGGAACTTACACTAACGGCAAAAAAGACGGTAAATGGTTTTTCTGGGAAGAAAATCAGCTAACTGAAGTTGATTTTAATAGCAATGAAATTATGGATGTCACACAATGGCGGAACCAGCAGTCGATTGCCGCGATGAATTGAATTTTTTAATTATTTCAAAATTTAAAAACCCCAGATATTTCTGGGGTTTTTTATTGAACGCCAATGAACGGCATTAATTAATTTTGATGAAAATCGATATTTAAGATATTTTTTTGTAAGTTCCACAGTTATTAAAATATATATAATCATGAAAAAAATTACTCTATTACTTGCATTACTGACTTTTGGTTTGCACGCTCAGGACTTTCCAAGTCCATATTGTGATATCGATGCAGATGGCACGACGGTTGAAGAAATAACATCTGTTGATTTTGCCGAAACCAGCATTACAACTATGGATGCCTCTTCTATTTTAGTTGACAAAACCGATACTATAGTTGATATAACCCCAGATGAAACTTATACCATTGCAGTTGAGGGAGATACAAAAGGTGACTTTAATACTGATATTGTTGCTTTTGTCGATTGGAACCAGAACGAGGTTTTGGACGATGAAGGCGAAATTTATGAAATAGGAACACTCACCAATTCGACAGGAGACGATGGCATCTCTGTGAGTATGGACATCACAGTCCCTTCAGATGCTGTGCAGGGAACAACACGTATTAGGATTACAAAAACATATACTGATGAAGAAGGAGATGGAGGAGCCCCGCCATCCCCGGCCTTGATAAATCCCTGCGCGATAGAATTTGATGCTTTTGGTCAAGGCGCTTCCCCTGGCTTTGGACAAGCATTGGATTTCACCTTGAATATAGGAACCTTAGGGAACGAAACATTTGAAACTGATGCTTTATCAGTTTACCCTGTTCCTACAGAGGATGTTTTGAACTTAGACTACAATTCGATACTGAATTCGGTTAAAATCTACAACCTTTTGGGGCAGGAAGTCTATTCAAAAAATAAACCTGCATCTAATTTGCAACTCAATTTATCTGGGCTTAGCGCCGGCGTTTATATCGTGAAATTAGTTGCCGGGGAAGGGCAGGAGCACAGTTTTAGAATTGTAAAAGAGTAGAGGGCTTTATAGTTTGATGGTGATACAACGGGCATTTTTAAAATAAATGCCCGTTTTTTTCGTACCCTGCCAATATTCACAGATTGCAAGCTTTCAAAAAAGTATGTGTATGAAATATTTATACCAACTTAATGTTTCAATCTGGGGGAAAATCCCTCCCCAATTTCAATTGGGGAAGACTTTAGTGTTTTTGAGAGCACAATCATCCCCCCGCAAAAGTGCGGGGCAGGCTATCCTAAATCCCTGCCCGCCGGCAGGCAGGCGCTCGCCGCGGCGAGAGGACTTTTGCCCCCCAAGCAGGCTTGGGGGGAAGGGCTGGGGTTGGGATGAGTGTCATCTTTAGCCGGCTTCAGCCGATGGTAGTTTAGTTTTATTAGAATATAGAAAATTAACCACCCTATGCAAACCGCCACGATAGAAACGCCTTTGGGAGCGGCCAGTATCGAAGGAGACGAAAATGGTATTTGTCAATTGAAACTTCAAGAGGGGCGGGGAGGGGCGTCCAAAGAAGTTCCCGATGAATTACTATTTGCAGCCGATCAATTAGAAGCTTATTTTCGAGGGGAATTGAAAAAATTTAGTTTTAAGCTTAATCTACAGGGCACCGACTTTCAGAAAAAAGTATGGGAAAAATTAAGGGAAATTTCTTATGGAAAAACAGTTACTTATGCGGAAATCGCTCAAAAAATTGACAATGCAAAAGCCGTTCGTGCGGTGGCTGCTGCCAATGGAAAAAACCCGTTGTGGATTATTGTGCCCTGCCATCGGGTGATTGGCAGTGACGGTTCACTCACCGGTTATGCCGGCGGTTTGTGGCGGAAAAAGTGGTTGTTAGCGCATGAAAGCCCTCATCCGCAGCAAAGCTTGTTTTAGTATCAAAAGAACAAAAATAACATTTTGGCAATCCATGATTAGGTGTTGACCGTTCCTGTTTTTCTTCAAATCCACTTATAAAACTAAAAACATGATATTTATCATTTTATAATGGGATTTTTTTATTTAAATTTGAGAAAACATTTTGTCAAATTTTATTAAAACCTTAAATCATGTCAACTTTTCAAAAGATTTTAGTTACTACCGATTTTTCTGATAATGCATCTGTGATTTATGATTTTACAAGAGAGATAGCCAAAAATTTTGAGGCAAAAATAGATTTGATTTATATAATTTCTGAACCTCATTTTTTTCCGGTCGGTCTTGACTTCAAATCATTTCCTGTCGATAAACCTAAAAATGCAGAATTTAAAGATATAGTTGAGGAAAATCTTGAAACGGAGTTGAATGACAAAATCCCTGAAGAATACAGGGGGAAAACAATTATAAAAACCGGAAAACCTGCCGATGCAATTAGGGATTGCGCTAAAGAAGGTGGCTATGATTTAATAATGATAGCCTCTCGTGGCGAAGGGAATTCACTTTTTAATAAAGGAAGTGTGACCGAAAAACTTATGCGAATTTCACACACGCCTGTATTGAGTGTCCTAAATGATAGTGAAACGGATTTCAAAAGGATAACTGTTCCTACAGATGGTTCAGATATTTCATTTGAAGCCCTCCCTTTGGCTCATAGTTTAGCAGTAAAACAAAATTCTGAGATTGATTTGTTAAGTATTTCAAAAGCCGATTTTACCCACATCATGGCGGGAGAAAACACGCCTTATGTCCACAAGGATGCAGAGATTAAAGAATATATTTTTAAAGCTTTACAAGAATTTATTAAAAGTAAAACTTCCCAACTGTATTTTAAAGAAGAGCCAATATCAAGCGACGAAACTTTTCAGTTGAAAGATCAAAAAGGAAATAATGTACGCATTTCCATTGTTGTTAAAAAAGGCAATTCAGCACATCTGGCAGTGGTAGATTATGCCGAAAAAAACGCTCAGTTAGTCGTTATGGCAACACACGGCTACAGTAAATTAACCAGTATGTTTGTGGGATCAACAACTGAAAGTGTATTTAGAAATTTAAAGATACCCATTTTGACTGTAAAACCTGATTTTGCTAAATAAAAAGGCAATCAGGTTGTTATAAAGCTGTTTGAAATTAGCCATCCGCCTTTTTTAGGATAGAAACAAGCTTACTGATTTTATAATAAAATTGGTGAATTAGCTTATGAAGTGTTTGTGGAAGCAATACATTCGCACGAAAACAGTGAATCAAAACGAATGATTTCTTTGTTTCTATAAAGTTGTTTCAGGTCTATTGTGGCAGTAAAGCCGAGAAGTGTTTACTCGATAAATTTTAAAAATTCGTCTGGGTTGTCTAAATAGTGATCGATTGGTTCTAAAAAATCTGTCTTGCTTTTTAAACGGATCAGTTCAGTGAGAAGTTCATTTTTCCCCTCAACTAAATTACGGCACATTTTGGTTACCGAGTTCCGGCCTTCTTCCGTAAACCCAGCGGTGACCGTTTCATTTCTATTAATCCTGTATAGAAAATCATCCAGGGTAGATTCATTGAACACTATTCTGATGTCTTCGTAATTCTTTTTCAGTGATGCCAACTTTTCCCGTTTCGATTCCAATCCTTGTTTAAAATACCAGGATTGATTTTCAACATCGTCCAACTTTTGTTTCAAAATGGAATACTCGACGATACTATCAGCAAGGCTGGATTCGCTTTTTTTTTGACAACTAAATTTTCTACTGTCTTGAGGGTTAAAGCCATATTGATTTGATATAGAATGAACTGTTTCAAGCCTTTTTATCCCGGCTACTTCGGCAAGCTTTGCACATCGCTTAATACCGAATGTGATTTTTAATGTCGCATAAATGCTTCTTAAAATCTACCTCGGCATTATACCTTTATAGAAAACCTATTACGGCATTATAAAACTAAATTGGTATAAAGTGTGAAAGGCTTAAAATGCTTTTGATTCTCTATAGGGCTGAGGTTAAAACAAGAGCATTTTAAGTTTTTACTGATTAGTGACAATTTCTTCCCAATCTAAATGAAGGTCAGGCAGGGATATTTAATTGCCTGGAATCGGGATTAAGTAAGGTTTTTCATATAAGCAATTACTGCCTTCCAATCTTTAAAATCTTTCTCTTCTTCCGGGCCAAAATAAAGATGTTTGCCTGAAAATTCCCCTGCGCCATTTTTTTTACGATCATCGATGAGGAAATCACCTTTTGCCAAGTGTTTGTTATGCGAAAGGATCAATCTTTTATACGCTAAATCCGGTAAATATTTTTTTACCCAAAGTAATTTATCCGTCCAAGCCGACGGATTGTCCCACGAAGCGGTCGATAAAATATAAACCTCAAAATATTCGCAGAGCCATTTATAAGCTTTTATAGCTCCTTCATAAGGCTTCATTAATGAGAAAATCCCGGGCACTTCATCCATGTCGCCATCGTATTTTTTCCGGTCTTCATCTGAAATTTGATCGATTCCGGATTTAAAGTTCACCAGGACATCGTCCATATCCACGAAAACAATTTGTTTTTTATCACTTTTTTTAAGATCTAAAAGCTCTTTATAATTTTTAGTATGCCGCACCACTTCTTTACAAAAAAGATCAGAAGAATTGCCGTCGGCATATCCCGCTTTACTTAATGGGGTAACCCCAAAAGCTTCTCTTTTTTTATTGACCCGGTCTGTGTATGCCTGAGCCATAGGATTGATCCCTCTTGATCTTTCGTTATATTCAACTCCAGAATCTGAGATAAAATCTGTTTCTTCCCCAAACAGGGCCCTTTGTAATTCTTTCACTTGAGTAGAAAAAGTGGTTTGTCTTTTTTGAACATCTTTAAGTTTTTCAATTTCATAATCTGTCAAAAAATCTTGATAGTCATTCAAAATTTTTCCAATGGTCAATGCTTTCATAGTTAGTTTATATTTAAATATTTTTAAATCAGTTTGAAGATTTTCATGTCGCTAGCAGAACGCTACTCTCAAGGTTTTGCGCGCGGTGTTTCGGACATAAATATTTTTAGGTAGCAACAAAATTAAAATTTACAAATGTGTGTTTTTCAAGTCTTTTAAAGGTCATTTGCGAATTGTCTTTCAATAGGACTGTGTTCTGTGTAACTTGGTTCTTAATTTGTTCTTCATTTAATTCAGCTACATCATCATTGAAAAAGATAATGCTTTCAGCATAGATTCCATCCCAGTACCACTTTTCATAAACCACTTCATAGTCTTCGATTTTGGTTTCAAACCTTAGGATAATTTTAGTGTCTTCTTCGACAGGGATGTCTTTAAATTTTTCTTTCATAGTTGAGTGTTTAGAGTTGATTTATAATTTAGTTTAATTAATTGTTGAGCCCAGCAACAGATTTGTGCTAGGTTTTGCGTGCGGTGTTCCCGCTTGGAACTTTTGAATTTTGAGCATAGAACTTCTATGTTTTTAGTTTATAAAAACACAACGAACCAGTAAGCACTATAAAAAAAGGAATGAGATACATATTTTTCCTAAGGATTAGGCTCATTGTTTTAGCACCTTCGCCTGTTTAGGCAGGTTGCTATCACTTTGCAGTGATTCGTAATGATATTTCAAATATAAGAATATTTTTTTTAATGGTGTTTAATTATCTTTTTATTTAGTCGGGACTTATACGTAATGTGATTTATAATGCCGCATAAATGCTTCTTATACCAGTAAACTTGTGCAAACCCTAATTTGCACATATTGCGAAGCGAACAATTCATCCTTGTTTTTTAGCGTTTATAAAATTTATCCCCGTCCCATTTTTTAGGGTTGTCATTGATATATCGGGCAATGCGGTAATGTGATTGTTCGTTCCGAATAATGTGTTCGTAATAATTGCGTTGCCATAACCGTTTGTCAAATCAGTGCCAATCAAATTGTTTTACGCCACGTATGTATTCATTGGTGGTCATCGTTTTCAACCAACCCATGGCATTGCCGATGGTGGCGTTATATTTTTGATTCGTTTCGGGATGCCCACGCAGGGGCATGATTACATTGACGGGTGCGTTTTCCAAAATACAATGAAAATGATTGGGCATCACCACCATTTCCCGGCATATTTTGTCCGGATATTTGTTTTGCAATTCCCAATACCATTTATCAATCATTTTACCGGCATCGTTCAATATCATTTTTCCGTTTTTAACTTCACCAAAAAACCGCGAACGGTTTTGACAGCATATCGTCATAAAATACAATCCCCGGCGCGAATAATCATATCCTTTTAAACGAATGGATTTTCTGTTCCGATGTTTTCCTGAATAGTGTTTCATAACGGATTTTGTGTCCTTTCCAAAAAATCAGGACAATTCATATACTCATGCAGTGAGATATTTAAGAAAATTTTATAAATTAGGGGATTCGTAAACTTCTGAACAAATGAACCGGGTTAAAGCCGTTTTGCAAGAAAAAGGCCACAGCCAAAAATGGTTAGCCGAAAAATTAGGAAAGAGCTATAATATGGTGAATTCCTATGTTCAAAACCGGCGTCAACCCAGTGTAGAAGATTTATATCGCATCGCTAAAATACTGGGAGTGGAAGCGAAAGAACTTTTGTTGGAACATAAAGATTTAAAATCATAAATGGCTAAAAAGGCAATCAAAAAAGAGAAATCAATCGAGGAAAGCCTCTGGCAATCCTGTGATAAACTAAGAGGTTCTGTTGACCCGGCAGAATATAAACACGTTGTATTGGGATTGATATTCCTAAAATTTGCCAGTGACAAATTTGAGGAAAGAAAAGAAGAGCTTATAGCCGAAGGCAAAGAGAAATATGTAGAAATGAAAGACTTCTACAATATGAAAAACGTATTCTTTTTAGAAGAAATTTCCCGTTGGTACTACATCAGTAAAAATGCAAAACAGAATGATTTAGCTTTAAAAATTGATACCGCACTTCACACTATTGAAAAAGATAATCCTACATTACAAGGTGCTTTACCAGATAACTATTTTTCTCGTCTAGGATTGGAGCGTACCAAGCTTGCTTCCTTGGTTGACAAAATCAATGAAATAAACACTTTAGAAGATGAATCTCAAGATATAATTGGACGTGTTTATGAATACTTCCTTAGAAAATTTGCCATCAAAGAAGGAAAAGGAAAAGGAGAATTTTATACACCTAAAACCATCGTTAATTTAATGGCTGAACTTATAGAACCTTACAAAGGAATCATCTATGACCCCGCCTGTGGTTCTGGGGGTATGTTTGTGCAGTCCATAAAGTTTATAGAAAGCCATCAAGGAAGCAAAAAAGAGGTTTCTATTTATGGTCAAGAATCCTCTCCTACTACTTACAAATTGGCTAAAATGAACCTAGCTATCAGGGGTATTTCTGCCAACTTAGGTGACAGACACGCTGATACATTCTCGAACGACCAACACAAAGATTTAAAAGCTGACTTTATTATGGCGAATCCACCTTTCAATCAAAAAGATTGGAGAGGTACAGATGAATTGCTGGACGATCCGCGCTGGCGAGGTTATGACATACCGCCCAAGAGCAATGCCAATTACGCCTGGATATTGAATATGGTTTCCAAACTGTCTGATGATGGCGTTGCAGGCTTTATTTTAGCAAATGGTGCCCTTTCCGGTGGTGGGGAAGAATATAAAATCCGTAGAAAGTTGGTGGAAAATAATTTGGTGGAGGCTATTATAATTATTCCAAGAAATACCTTTTACACCACAGACATAAGTGTTACCCTTTGGATTCTCAACAAAAACAAAAAAGAAAGAACGGTTACTAAAAACAACCTGCCTGCAGTCAAGACAGGGGAAAAAAGAAACTATCGAAACCGAGAAAAAGAAATCCTGTTTATGGATTTAAGACGTTGGGGAAGCGAGTACGAAAAGAAGTATGTACAGCTAACTGAAAAAGATATTGAAGATGTAGCGTTAAACTACCACAATTGGCAGTCTTTAACAGGCTTAGACTCCCAAAATGTATACAAGGATGTACCAGAGTTTTGCAAATCTGCCAGTTTTGAAGATGTTGAAGCTAACGATTTTTCGTTAGTACCAAGCAAGTACATTGAGTTT
>Ga0075106_1000465_pt1 | contig 21552 bp, 17 predicted proteins | sample AntDeeMetag02WF4_FD_69796 | JGI IMG/M metagenome (GOLD analysis project Ga0075106, IMG submission 69796) | Saline lake microbial communities from Deep Lake, Antarctica - Antarctic Deep Lake Metagenome 02WF4 | ecosystem: Environmental > Aquatic > Non-marine Saline and Alkaline > Saline | place... | reverse complement strand
GGTCGGGCTCGGGCGATGATCGAGCGAATGGGACGGATTTAGTCGGCCTGAGCCGGCTCGGATCGGTCCTGCGTTCGACCGTGTTCGGTTCCGTCCGAATCCAGCCCGTACTCGTCGGCGGCCGATCGAGCCGAAATGAACCCCTCCCTCAGGTCCTCGCGGACCCGTTCCTCGGATCGCTCGGACGGATCGCCGTATCCGCCTCCGCCGGGACTCCGAATCTTGATCGTGTCCCCGTCGGTGATCTTCACGTCGGCGAACTTGCTTGGCGACGCCGTTCCGAAGGCGTCGACGAACGTCTCGAACTCGTCGCGGCCGGACCGCTTGACGGTGATCGAGCTTTTCGCGCCCTCCTCGCCGCCGTTCAGGCCCCAGGGGGCGTTTTTCATTCGGTCGAACAGCGCCGAGACGGTGATCTCCGGCGCGCGGGCCTCGATGGTCCGTTCGATCCCCAGTCCCCCGCGGTTCGTTCCCGCACCGCCCGAGTCCTGTCGGAGCTCGTAGTTCTCCGTTATCCACGGGTAGCGGGTCTCGAACACCTCGACGGGAGTGTTTCGGCAGTTCCCGTTGACGACGATGACCGAGTCGTTACCGTCACCGTGGGGTCGACCGCCCCACCCCATCCCTTCGAGGTGGTAGTTCACGTACGGCTCCCCCGTGTCCGGATGGGTTCCGCCGAACAGGAAGTTCATACACGTCGAACCGTCGGCGGCCGTGACCTGGTCGGGGAGCGGCTCGGCCATCGCCCGATAGATCGTGTTGACCATCCGCGGGTGGGTCTCCGTGTTCCCTCCCACCTCGGGTTTCGGGTAGTCGACGTTCGCGATCGACCCCGGTCTGGCGATGACGTGGATCGGTTCGTACGAGCCCTTGTTCACCGGCATGTCGCCCTCGTAGAGCTGCAGGAGCGCGTTCCACGTCGCCGAGCTCGTCACGCCGAACGTCGCGTTGATGGGTCCGTCCGTCTGGTCGTCGGTCCCGCTCCAGTCGGCGACGATCTCGTCGTCGCGGACGTCGATCTCCACGTGAAGTTTGAACGGACCGTCGTTGATCCCGTCGTCGTCCATGTAGTCCACCCCTTCGTACGTCCCGTTCGGGATCGATTCGATGAACGACCGCATTCGTCGTTCCGAATAGGTCTGGACGTCCTCGACGATTCGCGAGAACTCCTCGAGACCGTAACGCTCCGTGAGGTCCTCGAGCCGTTCCTGACCGAGGTCGACGCTGCTGATCAGCGCCCGAAGGTCGCCGTAACTCACGCGGGGCGTCCGAACGTTGTTCAGGATGATCTTCCAGATCGCCTCGACGTCCTCGCCGCCCTCGACGATCTTCACGGGCGGAAGCCGATAGCCTTCCTGGAAAACCTCCGTCGCGTCGGCCGCGAAGCCGCCGGGCGTCTTCCCGCCGATCTCGGCCATGTGGCCGATGCTCGCGGCGAATCCGACCAGCTCGTCGTCGACGAACGCCGGCTTCATCACGAAGTGTTCCGGAATGTGACAGCCGCCGCGATACGGGTCGTTGTGGAGTATCACGTCGCCCGGCTCGAACGAATCGACCCCGAGTTCCTCGACGCACCACTCGACGATGAACGGCATCGCGCCGATCTGTGCCGGACAGAACTCCGCCTGCCCGATCATCTCGGCATCGGCGTCGAATATCGCACACGAGAAGTCGAGCCCCTCGTTGAATATCGGCGAATACGCCGTGTTCTTCAGGTTGATCCCCATCTCGCGACAGACGGAGACGAGGTTCTTCGAGACCGTGTTCAGTGTGACCTGGTCGGTCGTGATATCACGGCCGATCGATCCGCCGCCCGTGTCGTCCGTTGATGGATTCGATGACATATTATTCGGTGTCGTTCAGCGTGATCAGCATGTTTCCGAACTCGTCCGTTTCGAGCGTCGCCCCGGGCGGTACCGACGTCGTCGCGTCGGTGTCCTCCACGATCGCCGGGCCGCTCACGTCGACGTTCGCGCCGAGGTCGTCGCGCTCGTAGATCGCGGTTTCGACGGTACCGCTCCCCTCGAAGTAGACCTCCCGGCTCGTCTTGGGTTCCCCGCTCGTCGTCTCCTTCTCCTTGAGCGGTGTGGTGTCCCGTGCTTGATGGGCCGTCACCTTGAACGAGATGACCTCGATCACCTCGTCCGGGTTGGCGAACCCGTAGAGGTTCTCGTGGAACTCGTGGAAGCGCTCGAACAGCTCGTCCATGTTCCCCTCCGTTACGTCGTCGAACCCGACGGGAACCTCGATCTCGTAGTTCTGCCCGAGATACCGCATGCCCATCGCGGTCGTCACGGTCGTTTCGCCGGTGAACCCCTCGCGCTCGAGGTCGTTGACTGCCCGTTCCGTCAGCGTTTGGAACATCGAGTCGATCTGATCGAGGTCGTAGCCGTCCGATCGCATCGCCATCGTCTGTTCGTAATCGACCCGGCCGTCGGCCATCACGAGCCCCGTCGCGCTGGCGACCCCCGGGTGGATCGGCACGACGACGTGTTCGATGCCGGCCTTCTCGGCCAGCTCCGCCGCGTGAAGCGGCCCTGCGCCCCCGAAGCTCACCATGGCGAACTCCGTCGGGTCGTACCCGCGCTCGACGAGCTCCGCCGAGAGCGCGTTCTGCATGTTGTTGTTCGCGATCTGCACGATGCTCGCCGCGGCCTCCTCGGCGGACATATCGATCGGCTCGCCGAGCGATTCGAGCGCGTCGTACGCCGCCTCCTCGTCCAGGTCGATCTTTCCGCCGAGGAAGAACTCGGGGTTGATCCGGCCGAGGATGAGGTGCGCGTCGGTGACGGTGGGTTCCGTCCCGCCGCGGCCGTAACACACTGGTCCCGGCTGTGCGCCCGCACTGCGGGGACCGACCGTGAGGAGTCCCCCTTCGTCTATCCACGCGATCGAGCCCCCGCCGGCGCCGATCGTTTCGATGTCGATCATCGGCACGTTGATCGGAAGGCCGAACTCGAGCTCGAAGTCAGTCGTGTAGTTCTGTTCGCCCTCCGTGATCACGGAGATGTCACAGCTCGTCCCGCCCATATCCAGACTGACGAGGTCGTCGAACCCGAACCTGGACCCGAACTGGAGGGCGCTGATCACGCCGCCCGCGGGGCCCGAGGTGATCGTGTGAACGGGGTTCTCCTTCGCCGCGTCCGGAAGCATGATGCCGCCGTTCGACTTCATGATGGCGGTGTTGTCTATCTCCCGTCCGTTCATTCGCTCGACGAACTCGTCGACGTATCGGTTCATGTCCGGCTTGAGATAGCTGTCCGCCAGCGTCGTGCTGCCTCGCTCGTACTCGCGCCACTTCGAGTAGACCTCGTGGGACAGCGACACGTGGGCGTCGGGGTTCTCGTCGAGGATTATTTCCCCTGCTTGCTGCTCGTGGCTCGGATCGACGTACGAGAACAGGAACATCACAGCGTACGTGTCGATCCCGTCGTCCATCAGCTCGCGAACGGCCTCACGGAGGTCCGATTCGGAGAGCGGCTCGATCTCGTTGCCCTTGTAGTCGGTGCGCTCGCGGACGCCGTAACAGTTCTCCCGGGAGACGAGCGGCTTCGGCTTGTCCCACGTCAGATCGTAGTGCCCCTTGCGATTGATCCGCTGAATGAACGGAACGTCGGTGAATCCGTCCGTGGTGATGTAGCCGATTTCGGACCCCTCGCGCTCGATAAGGGCGTTCGTCGTCACGGTCGTCCCGTGGATCAGTTGGTCGATCTCCGTTCCGTCGTCGACGATCGATTCATCGATACTGTTCAGGACGCCCTCGATCGGATTCTCGGGCGTCGACGACGTTTTCGAGATGGACAGCTCACCCGTTTCCTGATCGATCGACACGAAGTCGGTGAACGTCCCGCCGGTGTCGATGCCGACCCTATACATGGGTCGTCGGTTCCGTTGAGTTCGTACGGCTTTCGGTTAGGTAGTTTCCGTCGTACATCTATATTGTCGTTGAGTGTCGTGTTTCTTGGCCGGTTCTTACGCCGTCCGACGTTCGTATTCGTCCACACACCATTCCGAACAGACCTCCTCGTCGCCGACGGTGATCGTTTCACCGAAGGTCTTCTTTCCACAGAGGGCGCATTTCATCCCGCTTTCTGCGTAGTCGCTATATGCCATTGGTATTCAATCTCAACCCACATCAGAAAATTTCCGCCAGTGCTATTGAATGTTCTGGTCGGACTTCCCAGGTGCAGTGTATTTTCCGGACGAGTCGTTGGTCCTCATTGACTGTTCTCTTCATGGGGAAACGACCCGTCTCGTGTTTGAAACACCTCTCTCGGGCGATGTCTCAAGCGAAATTTCAAGCAATAAACGGCATGTCCCAAGGATGAAGAGGTGGGCATTTATTCACCGCATCTACACCTCGTCGTCCATCCCTACATCCCCCTTTACAGCAATGTTTCGCTTCGCCGGGATGGCGGTCAGGTACCCGGACGGATGGGGGATCCGCGGCTCGCAAGGCCTGAAGCCATAGTCAACAATCTCTCCCGTAAAATTCTCGAATAAAATTACGTGTGGGAAGAACAGATCACACTTCCACCTTATACGGTGTTTAGTCCGGTAATGTCGATCCTTGAATCATAAGAGCACCGAAAGGTATATGTTTAATTGCCCGCCCCTCTCATATGAGAACCGATGACAGTAACCAACTCAGGACGAAACCGAACGGACGAGAGCGACGAGGAGGATTCGCCGTCGAGGCGCTCCGTCATTCGGGGGGCAGGGACGCTCGCGGGTGCTAGCATGGTCGGCGGCCTCGCCGGCTGTATGGGTGACGGCGGTGACGACGGGGACGGTGGCGGAGACGGCAACGGTGGCGACGGCGGCGACGGCGGCGACGGCGGCGACGGCGGCGACGGCGGCGACGGTGGCGATGATAAACCGATGGCAGACGAGGTCGTCTACTGGGGGATCGCAACGGCCTTCCCACCGAGTGGCTGGGGGAACTTCGAAGAATCGACGGATATTACGGTCGAAGCGTCCGCGGCCCCGTGGCGACAGGGACAGGTGATGAACCGACTGGTCACCGGCGGTGGCGATCAGGACTACGACGTCGTCCAGATGGACTCGACGTTGACCTCGACCGTCGCGGAGCAGGGAGCGATCCACCGAACGGATCTCGAAAGCCTGCCCCTCTGGGAGGAAGCCTATCCCGAGATCAAGGAGAACCAGCACACGGAAATCGATGGCGAGCAGTTCTCCCTGACGAGCCTCATCAACGGCGACTCCGTCGTCTGTCTGGAGGAGCACGTTGGCGGTCCGAACGAAGTGACCTCGTACGGCGTACTGTTCGACGACGAGTTCGCCGGTCGAACCGCGCTGGAGGCCGGGTGGTCGATGCCGTTCCCGAAAACGGCGGCATATCTGGCGTTCAACGACCTCGCGGACATCACGGCCGAACAGATCCGCACTCCCGATCGGGAAACGATCGATACCGTGATCGGGTTCCTCCAAGAACAGCAGAATGAGGGCCAATTCCGGACCTTCTGGAGCGGCTGGGAGTCCGCGGTCAACCTGCTCGCCTCCGAGGAGGTGTACGCGATGGACACCTGGGAGCCGGTTGTCTTCGCACTTCGTAACGAGGGAATGAACGCGTATTACCTCCAACCGGACGAGGGATACGCCATCTGGAGCCACGGTCCGTGGATGACGTCGGCCGGCGTCGAGAAGGAGGGAGCCGTAGAGGAACTCGTCAGCTGGTTCATGGACGGGTTCTACGGCGCGGACGTCACGTCAGCGACGGGGTACCTCACAGCGACGCCTCGCGGCATCGATTACGCCAACGAGAGCGACGACTACGACGGCGACGCGGTCGAATCCGTCCACAACGACGTTCTCGAAAATCGCCTCCGCCACGAAAACAGTGTCTTCAGCGACAACTTCCCCTCGGTGGAAATATTCAACTACGTCAGTACTGAGTGGAACAGCCTAACTACATAAGAACGTTCCATTTTATTCATTCGTCATATGCCAACAGACACGACTAACACGGTCACTTCCGCAGTCGATCGAGCGCCAGCACCGGTTCGTCCCTTTCTCCGGAACGATCGGCTCCGCAGGGCGGTACTGCTCGCCCCGTGGGCGCTGGTGCTCCTGCTGTTCGTCTTCATCCCCCTCTTCGCCATCGTCGCGTGGAGCGTGATGACGCAGACGCTGTTCGGGGTCGAATACACGTTCACGCTCGACAGCTACATCGAGTTCCTCAGCTCCTACCGTCTCGGGGTGTTCCTCAGCACGATCGCCGCGGCGATACTGCAGGTAGTCATCGCGATCGTCTTCGGGTTTCCGCTCGCGTACTATGCCGGCGTCCGAATCCGTGGATCGAAATACGTTTTTCCGCTCCTGCTGCTCTTTGCCATCCCGTTCTTCGTGAGCTACATCCTGCGGGCGATGGCGTGGATCGGATTCCTCGGCGATCAGGGCGTGTTCAACACACTGCTCCTGGGGCTCGGACTCGTAGATGAGCCGATCGGTTGGTTTCTGTACTCTCATTTCGCAGTCCACGTGAGCCTCCCGTCGTCGTACATTCCGTTCCTTGTCTTCCCGGCGTGGCTCGCGATGGCGCGGATCGACGACGAGACGCTGTCCGCGAGCGCCGACCTCGGCGCGACGCCGCTTCAGACGATCCGTCATATCGTCCTTCCGCTGGCGATGCCGGGCATCGTCATCGGTGCGGTCTTCGTGTTCATCAGCACCCTCGGCGAAAGCGCGACGCCGGTGATCCTGGGCGGCGGAAACGTCGGATTCGTCGCGACGGTGATCGACAGCGCGGTTAACTCGCTCAATATCCCGCTCGCCAGCGCGATCAGTACGGTCATGTTACTTCTCGCGCTGCTGATCCTCGCGCTGTGGGAGCGGGTCTTCGGCCTGGAAATCGTGGGTGAGATCTGATGTCGGACACATCGACACAGACCCACCATCGCGGCGGTTTCGGCGCACGTCTTGCGAAGAGCGACAAGTGGGGCGACCGAATCTGGAAGGCGTTCGTCGCGTTCTGGGTCATCTACATCCTCGCTCCACCGGTCCTGTTGGTGCTCATCTCGTTCGATGGTGCGGCCTACATCCGCGTGCCACGATCTTTCTCGACGGCGAAGTACGAAGCGATGTTCGCGAGCAGCAATCTGTTACAGTCGATCCAACGGACGATCATTCTGGCGGTGATCACCTCGATCGTGACGCCGATCCTTGCGCTCTGTGCGGTGCTCACGTACCGCCGATCCGAGCGGAAACGGCTGATCATCGCGGCGCTGGTACTGCCGCTCTTCCTGCCGGGTATCGTTCAGGGGATCAGCCTGATGATCATCTTCCAGCAGATCGGCTTCGACGTAACCCTCGTCCGCGAAGCGATCGGGCACGTCATCTGGGCGCTTCCGTTCGCGTTTCTGGTGTTATTGACGACGATGTCGAGCATCTCCGAGGACAACCTGCTGGCCAGCGCCGATCTGGGTGCCAACGAGTTCGAGACGTTCCGATACGTCATCTATCCGCAGCTCAAACCGGGAATGATAAGCGCCGTGATATTCAGCTTCGTGCTCTCGTTCAACGAGTTCGCCCGAACGTTCTACCTTCAGGGCCGCCTCACGACGATCCCGACGTACGTGTGGGCGCAAATTCAGGTGACGGAGTCGCCCGAACTGTTCGCGCTGTCAGGGGCGACCGTACTGTTCTCGCTCCTCCTCATCGCGATCGGCTCGGTCTACCTGCACCAGGTTCAGTGAATTTTCGGCGTTTCAGTTCACTGCCTGGCCGATTTTTCGCCCGGTCTCATTCCGTGACGCCGAGTTCGCGGATCGTGAGTTCGAGCATCACTTTCGCTCCGGCGATCACGTGATCGCGTTCGACGAACTCGAGCGGTTCGTGTGAGAGCGCGCCCGCAGGTCCGTACTCCACGAGCGTGGGCGCATGCGTTCCGTGATAGATGAACGCCGCGTCCGTCGCCCCCGGGGCGATCTCGATCGGCGGTTCGGAGCCGATCACCTCGGTTGCTGACGCCAGCGCCGTCTTGACCAGGGGGTGTTCCCGTGCCGATTCCACGTCGTCGGCCAACGCGACGGGCGGGAAGAACCCGTGTTCGGGAACGTCGGCGGAGAACGACACCGCGTCGCTGGACGCCTCCGCTTGTCCCTCGACGATCCCTTCCACCTCCGCTTGCACTTCCTCGATACCGTCCGGGAAGCCATCCCACCGGGGGATCCGGATGTCGTACGTCGCCGCACACCAGTCGGGAATCGCGTTGAGCCCGCCGCGGTCGACTCGCCCGTTTTCCACCCCCCGAACGTCTCCTCCGACGATCGTTGTGCCGGGGGCGATCGTCGTCTCTCCGAGGAGGCTATCGTCGACGAACGGCTCCGCGACCGCGTCGACGTAATCGTCGCCGTCGGCCCTCGATAACGCCTTTGCCATCCCCATGACGGCGTTCCGACCCAGTTCGGGTGTGGATGCGTGGGCCGCCTCGCCCCTCGCTTCCAACTCCAGCCAGATCAGTCCGCGATGGCCGATGACGGGCGCGAACCCGTAGGAGCCCTCCAGTACGACGCCACGAAACCCGTCGTAGCTATCGTAGCGACCGTCCAGCCACCCCTCATGGCCACCCCAACCGACCATCCGCTTTGCGCCGACCTGGTAGACCTCCTCGTCGACGAGGTGTCCATGGACCAGGTCGCCGCCGAGGCGTCGCGTCCCCCCGAGCGCCGCTTCGATCGCGAGCAGGCTGCCGACGAGGCAAACGATGGAGGCCTTGTTGTCATACGCTCCCCTTCCGATCAGCACGTCCAGCGAGTCGATCGAGTCGACGCCGCGCCGGTTCCACGCCCGTGCGAGCTTTCCCCGGATCTCCCGTTCGTGCCGTTCGCCGTTCACCTCGAGCTCGACGGTCGTGTCGCCGACGCGCGACACCGTCCCGTCACGAAGCGCGTACGGGTCTCCGTCGGGCCACGCGTTCGGATCGCCCGCCGGAACGACGTCGGTGTGGCTCGTACAGACGAGCGCGCCGTCGCCCGCCCCTTCGAGTACCGCGTAGACGTTCTCCCGTTCGTCCAGTGACGGGTCGTACTGCCACTCGTCCGGTAGCGATTCGGTAACGATCTCGCTCCGCTCCGTCCCTCCGAGCAGGTGATCCACGAGGTGCCCCACGGTCGAATTCGGATCGTCGTGGAGGCCTTCACTCCCCGTAACGCTCGGTCGGCTCACCAGCTCGGAGAGGAGGTCGATCAGCACGTCCTCGTGTGCGTCGATCCACTCGAATCCCGCCCGAAGCGTTTCCCGTTCCTCCTCGGATAACGTCCGCGTCATACCGGCGACTCGCCTCGAACCCGTTTGAAGATGATGATCGGAACGCTCGATCACGCGTCGGATCGCTAGAACGTGCGGTCACGAACCTTCTCATCGGATCGGAATGGGGAAAGCGTTATTATCTCTCGAAGTTCCTCTACAACCATCAATGAGTTCCGAATCGGCATCAGGAGCGTCCAATCAGTCTACACGTCAAGACATCATCGAACTCGACGCGATCCGCAAGGAGTATCCCGGCGTCGTCGCGGTCGATGACGTCGATCTCGCCGTTCACGAAGGGGAGTTTTTCACGCTCCTGGGGCCGTCAGGCAGCGGGAAGTCGACGTTATTGCAGCTGATCGCCGGGATCGAGACACCGACGAGCGGCGAACTACGGATCCGCGGCGAGCGGGTCAACGACGTGAAGGCGTACAATCGTAACACCAGCATGGTGTTTCAGGAGTACGCCCTGTTCCCGCACATGACCGCCCAGGAGAACGTCGAATACGGGCTGATGCTCCGTGGAGTCGACGAGGAGACGAGGGCCAAACGGGCACGGGAAATGTTCGAGATGATGGGGCTCTCCGGGAAGGAGGACAGGCAGGTTACGGACCTATCCGGCGGCGAGCGCCAGCGGGTCGCGACCGCCCGAAGCCTCGTCATCGAACCGGACGTGCTCCTGCTCGACGAGATACTCGGCGCGCTCGACGAGAAACTCTCCAAGGAGATGCAGATCGAACTGAAGAACCTTCAGGAGACCGTCCAGAAGACCTTCCTGTTCGTCACGCACAGCCAGGAGGAGGCGTTCACGATGAGCGACCGGATCGCCATCATGAATGAGGGGGAGGTGGCCCAGGTCGGAAAGCCGCTCGACATTTATAAGAATCCGAACAACGCGTTCGTCGCGGACTTCCTCGGCGTCGCCAACATCATCACCGGTACCGTCTCCGGCACCGCTGACGGGGTCATCACCGTCGAAAGCGACGGGATCACGTATCGGATCGCGGCGGCGAACGTCTCGGACGTCCCGTCGGAGGGGACCGAGATCGGGTTCTTCGTCCCGAACGAACGGATAGAGATCGGCGAGGGCGTCGAAAACGCCACGGAGGCGGTCGTCGCGGACACCGTGTTCAAGGGGCCCCACACCCAGTACGTCCTCGAACTCGAAAACGGCTCACAGCTACACGCCCACCAAACCACGGGCGAGACGCTGATCGAGGAGGGGACGACGGTCACGGTCGGCTTCGACCCGGCCGCCGCGAAGCTCCTGGGCTAGACGGTCCCAACTCGAATTCCTGCGTCGTTGGCCCGAAACTGCCGTTGTCGGCTCGTCGATCTGAAGTCTCCCGCACGAGCTCGAGACGTCCTCGATCGCTAGCCGCCGGGCCCCTGGGCTTCCCGTGTGGCGATCGCTACCGCCGCCACTTGAAGTCCCGTTCCATGTCAGGCGTCGTGTCGATATCGTCGACAACCGTGTCGTCCGGATCGCTTGCGGGCAGCACCTCGTCGATGCGAACCAGGCTGCAGGCCAGGTCGGTCGCCGATTCGATCCCGGTTCGAACCACCCCTTCGGGTAGGAGGGGACCGTCCGGGTAGGTATCCACGATCTCCCCGGAGAAACAATCGAACCCGCTCCCGGTTCCGGCGGCTCGCAACGCGGCGATCTCGTCTATCGGGTCGCGACCCGCGCTTCGCACCAGCGCACGCGGCACGTCCAGGAGCGCGTCCGCGAAGGCCTCCATCGCGATCGCCCGCCGGTCGCCTCGGGCCCTGGCGGCGGCCCGAATATCCGCCGCAAGCCGCGCCTCGATCCCCCCTCCGCCGGGGACCACGCCTTCGCCGTCCACGAGGTTCAACGCGGCGACGATCGCCGTCCTGACGTCGCGTTCGACCTCGGCGGATATCTCTCCGATGGCGTTCGAGAACAGGAGCGTCCCGACGACGCCCTCCGCACAGCCCTCGACGCGGACGTACGTGTCCCCGTCCACCTCGAACGTCCGAAGCGACCCGGCGGTGCCGACCATCTCCGGCTCCACCAACGCGACCTCCATCGCGATCGACCCGCCGATCGCGTTCGCGAGGTGACGCGCCATCCCGGACGTGAGCCGCCGGAAGGCCGTAATATCGGCCTTTTGAAGCTGTACCTTCGCCTCGTCGTTGATACCCATCGTACAGAAGACGGCGTCGACGTTCGCCTCCTCCAGCGCTCGGACCTGTCGGGCGACCGACTCGGCCTCCTCATTCCTGAACGCCTCGAGCTCCTCGGGGGTGTCCGGCGTGTAGGTCAACTCGGTCCGCCCCTTTCCGGATCGGCCACCGGATTGGCGCATGTCACGTGATTCGATCCCCGTCCCTGCCTTCTTCCCGCCGCCGATGACGGCGATCCGCGGCGAGTCGATCGTCGTCCGCATCCCGCGATGAACCGGTTTCCGTTCGAGGAGGACGCCGCGTATCAGCTCCACTGGCGGGGCTCCGGGTTCGGGGTTTACCTCGAATATCAGGTCCTCGAACCCGTTTCGGTTGCGATCGCGCCGATCGCTCGAGACGACGGTGGCAGCCTCCCGAACCGCCGTCACGAACGACTTCTCCGTCGCGAGTTCCCGTGCGAACGCGGTCCGGATCACGGCGTCGAGCGCCGGGTCGTCGACGCCGCCGGTCGCATCGGATGCGTATTTCGGGATCGACTCGACGGCGACGCGCCCCGCCAGGTCGAACCCCTGTTCTATCGTCGCAGGAGTGTACCCCTCCTCGAGGAGATCGTTCGCCCGGTCGAGCAGGCCCCCTGCGTAGATAACCAGGGTCAGGGATCCGTCCCCGACACGCTCCTTCTGATCGACCGCACCCTGTGCGACGATCCGCGCACCCGGGTTCGTGATATCGAGGTGGTCGATCATCCGGTGGAGGTCCTTGGTGACGACCGTCCCTTCGTCGGAATGAACCAACGTATCCGCGCCGAACGGCCCCAGGCTGGAAGCCCAGAGGTCACTCAGTTGGACGACTCCCATGCGGATATCCCGTGCTGAAAGCTCCCGGCCGCTCATTGAAATAACCGTATCCTTCAGCCGAGCGTAAGTGTTGTGATGAGGGCCCTCCCGCACGGACGGGTGATGCTCCGACCCGGGGGGTGTGTTGCGCTGTTCCGTGAGTGTGTTGCGCTGATCCGGGTGGTGAGTTGTCTTTCTCCGGGTGGCGGACCGTTACCAGCCCCGATATGGCGCGATCGCCCCTTCGTCGACCGCCCCCTCACGAACGTCCGATATCGCCGCCTCCAGCCTTTTGACCCCGCGTTCGAGCTCGTCGGCGCTGATCGTCAGCGGCGGCGTGATCTCGAGGACGTTCGAGTCGAGCCCGACGTAGAACACGAGCACGCCGAGTTCCCGGGCGCGGAACACGGTTTTCGCGGCCACGTCGCTCGCCGGCCCGCCCTCTGGGTCGCGGAGCTCCACGCCACGCATCATCCCGCGACCACGTATTTCCGCGACGCAGTCGTGGTCGCCGAGGCGGTCCGCGAGCAGCCCACCCAGCGTCGAGCCCATCGTGTCCGCCCTCGCGACGAGGTCGTCCGCTTCGATGGCCTCGAGCGTCCCGAGTCCGGCCGCCGCGGACAGTGGGTTTCCGGCGGTGGTCATCAGGTGGCCCGCCGGCATCGAATCGAGCAGCTCCGCGCGGCCAACGACCGCGCTGATCGGGAGCCCCGACCCGAGCGGCTTCCCGATCATCACCGCGTCCGGGGTGACGTCGTCGCGTTCGAACGCGAAGAAGGTCCCCGTTCTGCCGAGCCCCGCCTTGGTCTCGTCGACGACGAAGTACGCGTCGTTTTCCCGACACCTTCGTTCGAGCTCGGAGAGGAATCCGGGCGGCGGGTCGTATATCCCCGCGTCGCTCTGAAGCGGCTCCGTGATCAGCCCCGCGACGTCGTTTTCCGCGAACGCGCGTTCGACGCCCGCCAGCGCCTCATCGGCATGTATCTCCGGGTTCACGCCCGGGAAGTCGCACGTGATCGTTTCGTCGGCGCTCCCGCTTCCGGTCGCGGAGTGGCCGGAGACGGCCGCGGCACCCGCGGTCTGTCCGTGATAGCTCCCGTGGAAGTTGACGATCGAGTCGCCCGCGTCCGCGTTCGTGAGGAGCTTCCAGATCAGGTCACCGGCTTCCGAACCGGAGTGTCCGAACCAGACCTTCGCGTCGAACTCGCCCGGAACGCGTTCGATCAACCGTTCGGCGAGCTCGATGAGCGGGGGATGGGGGACGGACAGCGCCGAGTTCACCGTCGCCTTCTCCATCTGTTGACGAACTCGATTCACGACGGTCGGATGACGGTGTCCCGTGTTCCCGACCGCCCACGCGGTGCTGAAATCGATACATTCGTCGCCGTCGACACCGGTGACGGTGCTCCCCTCCTGCGTGTCGAGCACGAACGGGAAAAACCGGATCTTCATCGTCTCCGCGATCGCGGCCTCGTCCCGCTCGATCCATTCGTTTTCGGTCGGCATGGGTGTACGTCTCCCCCGTACCGCCGCGTCGATATAAATTCGAGTCCAGCGTCGTGTCGACCGTGGACGCTGCGATCCGAGGCCGCCGATACCTTGACCCCGTGCGGCGGTCCTCCTCGTCGGCAGGGGGTCCTATTCCAGCGAGTTGCGGAGCCGATCGAGCGTCTCCCGTCGTTCTCTCCGCGCGTCGAGGGCTTCGTCGATCGTTACCGACTCGAACCTGACGGACTCGTGCGTTCGGCACTGTGCGAGCAGGGCTCGGTCGGGGCTGATCACCGTTCCGACCGTGGCGTATCCGCCGCCGGTCACTGCGTCGCTCGCGAGGACGATCGGCTGTTCCGAGACCTGGATCGATCCGATCGGATACCCCACGTCGACGACGTTCGAGAGGTCGGCCCCCGCGCCGAACGGCTGTTCGCGTTCGACGAACTCGATGTCGGGCCCGTCGAACCGATAGCCTATCCGGTCGGCTTCCGGGGTGACCTTCCACTCCGAATCGAGGAACTCCGCCTTACTCTCCTCGGTGAGGCGGTAGTCACAGAGCCCCATGATGACCTTCAGACGCTTTTCACCCTCATACGTGAGTACGTCCTCGTCGGGGATCGACCGCCCCTCCGGAGCGTTCCAGCCGCTCTCCCCGAGCGGCAGCTCGTCGCCCTCCTCGAGCGACCGTCCCTCGTGGCCCCCGAGGCCGATGAGTTCGTACGTCGATCGGCTTCCCATCCGCGGCTCCACGTCGATGCCGCCGCCTATCGCGAGGTACGATCGCGCACCGTTCGCGGAAAACGATGTCGAGAGCACCTGGCCCTCCTCAACGTCGACGGACTCCCACGTCGGGATCGGTTCGCCGTCGAGTTCCGGCGACATATCCGCCCCCGTGAGGGCGATCGTCGCGTCCTCGTCGAAGCGAGCGTCCACGCCGTTGTAGGTCATCTCCAGCCCGGCAGCGCCCTCATCGTTCCCGACCAGGAGGTTTCCGACGGCGTGCGAGTACAGGTCCATCGCCCCCGACGGCGGCATCCCGATGTGGTAGTGTCCGAACCGTCCGTCGTCCTGCACCGTCGTCGACAGCCCCGGTTCGAGGATCGTGAGCGTCATCCTATCACCTCCACGAGCCGCTCGTTGTAGCCCGCCGGGTCGTCGAAGAACTCCTCGGGCTCGAACTCGACGTGGCCGTACGTATGCGTGAACGTCCCCGCCTCGACCTCCTCTCGGATCCGGTCGTATTCGTCGCGGTCGATCCGTCGGAAGTCGAAGATGTCCCCGGGTTTCGGGAAGACGATCGAGTCCTGGAAGTCCGGCAGTTCCTGGTCGATGTCGAGGACCTCGACGGGCGTTCGGCCGAACAGCTGATATCCGCCCGCGCCCTGCACGGGATACGGCGTCGTGAACGCGCCACCGTACCCGATCGCCCGACCGGGCGTGTCCGTGCGAGGACGGAGATATTTCGGCACTTCGATCTGCTGGTCACGAGGAACCATCTGGTGGCACCACGCCAGGCCGGGGACGAAGCCGATCATCGTCACCATGTGCGGTGCCCCGGCGTGAGCTTCGATGAACGCGTCGGCGTCCTCGAAGCCGTTGATCCGGGCGGAGTATTCCAGGTCCGTCGATTCCGGATCCTGGTGGCGGTCGCGGAACTGCATCACCGTTTCGTGGGTCCACGGATCGTCGTACAGCACCGGAAAATCGATCACCCGTGCTTCCCACTTGTACTCCTCGATATCGATGGTTTCGTCCAGCGTTTTGAGCCGCTCGATAAGCTCCGACGGAGCGATAACGTCCGGATCGAAGCGAACCATGTACGACGCGTTCGCCGGACAGACCTCGACGATCCCGTCGAGATCCTGTCCGCGGAGCTCCTGAGTGATCGCCATAGCCTTGAAGTTCGCGTCGAAACTCATCGCCTGATCGAGTTCGACGAAAACGTGATCGTCGCCGCCGTGTTCGTAACTGGGCGACGGAAGCGCGTAACGCTCGATGCGGTCTGTTTCCATGGTCGTAGGTGACGAGATATTCTATTATACTTATCGACGTCTCCCGTCGCGATCGGACCACGAACGTCGCGGCTGGGCCGCGGGATCACGTGAAGGGACGGGCCCGTAAACCGTCATCGACGGCGAACGCAGGTATCTTTTTGACGAAGCGATTTGAATCATCGTCTCATGCCTTCGAAAGCAGACGTGGTCGCGCGATGTGCGGAGGACGACCTCGAACTCGTCCGCCTCCTTTACGTCGGAAACGACGGGGTGACACGCGGATACGTCGTAGACGCGGGCGGGATCGAGTCGACGTTCGAGGACGGCATGAACCTCACGAAGGGGATGCAATCGTTCAACTCGCTGGACCAACTGTCCCCCACTGGCCCGTTCGGGGCCAGCGGGTCCGTCCGACTGAAGCCCGACCCGGACACGTTCACCGTCCTCCCGTACGCCGAACGGTCTGCCGCGATGCTCTGTACGATGGAGACGATAGAGGGCTCCGACTGGGAGGCCGATCCACGGTCCGCGCTCGCCGAGTTCCTCGAGGGCATCGACGCGACGCCGAGTTCGGCGTTCGAAAGCGAGTTCTACCTGATCGAGGAGACGGACGAGGGATTTCGACCGCTGGAGGATAGCGTCTGTTTTTCGCCAGACGGAATGCAGCTGATGAACGAGTACGTACTCGACCTGAAGGCGGCAATCGAGGGTCAAGGGATGGAGTTCGTGACGTACTATCCGGAGTACGGGCCGGGCCAACAGGAGTTCGTCGTCAAACACGACGAGGGGATCCGGGCCGCCGACAACCACGTGTATTTCAAACAGACGGTCAAGAGCGTGGCGGCCAATCAGGGGTATCGAGCCACCTTCGTCCCGAAACCCTTCGAGGACGCCGCGGGTAGCGGATGTCACGTCCACATCTCGTTGTGGGACGACGACGGCAACCAGTTCTTCGACGCGGACGCGGACGACAGCGCGTACCCGTTGAGTGACACGGCGCGCCACTTCATCGGCGGTCTCCTCGAACACGCCCCCGCGTTGACGGCGATCACCGCCCCGACGACCCTCTCGTACAAACGGCTTCGTCCGCACATGTGGGCGTCGGCGTACACCTGTTGGGGCATCGACAACCGGGATGCGATGGTTCGCGTTCCGTTCACCGGCGTCGACGATCGGGAGGGGGCGACGAGGTTCGAGTTCAAGCCGGCGGATAACACCGCAAACCCGTATTTGGCGCTTCTCGGCCTCCTCGCAGCCGGATACGACGGGATCGAGCGTGAACTCGATCCGGGCGCGCCGTTGGAGACCGACCCCGACGCGCTCACCCCAGCCGAACGGGAGGAGCGGGGCATCCATCGGCTTCCGGAAACCCTCGGTGAGGCCATCGAGGCCCTCTCCGAGGACGACGTGGTAGCGGACGCGTTCGGCGAACTGCTGTTCGAATCGTATCTCGACGTCAAACGGAGCCAGTGGAACGAGTTCACCGGTGCGGCCACGGACTGGGAGCTCGAACAGTTCACCCGGGCGTTCTGAAACGGCGGTTCCGACTTCGACGCCCCCGTTATCGGCGGTAGGAACCCCGTTCCATCGGACGTCGAACCTCGCCCCGTACACGACACTCTTCCTCGACGGTTCGAGAAGTCAGGCGAACGAACGGGACGCGTCGCACGGAACTGTCACTCCCGAGGGACGGAATTCGTCGGGATATTCCCGATCGTTTGCCCAAATGACTAAGACCGCACCCGATCATATCGTCACCCATGTCGGATCGAAACACGTTGGAGGCGCTACGGGCTCGATACAGGGAACGAACCGCGCGGTCCGAGGACGTCTGGGATCGGAACAAGACGGGACTCGTCGATGGAGTGGGAAGTCAGCCCCGGTACGTCGAGCCGTATCCCCTCGCCGTCGAACGGGCGGAGGGGTCTCGGATCTGGGACGTGGACGGCAACGAATACCTCGACGTGTTCAACTGCTTCGGCGGGGTCCCGATGCTGGGACACGCTCCCGATGCCGTCAAAACCGCGGTGAGCGACCGGCTCGATAACGGCTTGGTGTACGGGCTTCCGTACGAAACGCAGATAGATTACACGGACGAGCTGAAGGATCGCTATCCGATGATCGACCGGTATCGGCTGTCGAACTCCGGAACGGAGGCGAACATGAACGCGATCCGTCTGGCTCGCAGTTACACCGGCCGCGACAAGATTCTCAAGATAGAGGGGGCCTATCACGGCAGCTTCAACGACGTCTTCGTCAGTACGATGCCGTCGGTGGCGGACGGCGGGGAGCACGAGTCGCCCTTCCCCCGACCGAACGGGGCGGGGATCCCGGACAGCGTTCTCCAGGAGACGCTAATCGCCCCCTTCAACGATCTCGACGCCCTCGGGGCCGTTTTCGAGCGACATGGCGACGAGATCGCGGCGATCATCGTCGAGCCGGTTCCCCTCTACGGGACGCTGATAGAGCCCCGGGACGGGTACCTGGATGGCGTTCGATCGCTGGCCGACGAGCACGGTTCGGTGTTCATCCTCGACGAGGTGAAGACGGGCTGTCGGATCGCCTACGGGGGTGCGTGTGAGTACTACGACGTGAAACCGGACCTCGTGACGCTCGGAAAGGCGATCAGCGGCGGCGTGCCCGGCGGTGCCTTCGGCGGCAGCGAGGAGATCATGCGCGAGATGAGCTTCGGACCCGGCGGACGCGGACGGACCGAAAACGTCGGGACGTACAACGCCAACCCGCTGCTGGTGAGTTCCGGGCTGGCGTGTTTCGAGGAGCTACCTCCCGAAGCGTACGAACGACTGGGATCGCGTTCGGAACGGATCGGGAACGCGATTCGGGACGTCGCCGCCGACGAGGGGATCACGGCGACAGTCCAGTCGCTTCCGTCGCTCGGCTACATTCACTTCGGGATCGACGCCGAGATCACGGATTACCGGTCCGGTAGCGGCCAGGACTTCGACACTTCGCTACGGTACTGGTTCGCCGCCGTCAACGAGGGACTGCTTCCGCCGCCGAAGACGTCGGCGTGGTACCTGACGACCGCACACACCGACGCCGACGTCGACGAGATCATCGAACGCAACAAGGCTGCTATCGCTTCCATCGCCTGATCCCGGCGGCCCGGCGTCCGGCTTTTTCCTCGCTGCGCTCCCCCAGTCCGCCCGTTCCCTCCTCGGCCCGTTCCCTCCTCCGCCCCTCCGGGTCCAGTGTCGACGTATTAAGTACTCCGCCGCCAAATTTTCGCCGATGTTCGATACAATCCTCGTAGCCAATCGCGGGGAGATCGCCGTCAGGGTGATACAGGCCGCACGGGAGTTGGGGATCGAAACGGTCGCTATCTACAGCGACGCGGACGAAACCGCGAAACACGTCCGGCATGCCGATTACGCGGCTCACGTCGGCTCGTCCGTCGCTCGAAGCAGCTATTTAAACGTGGAGGCGATCCTCGAAGCCGCCGAGGAACACGGCGTCGACGCTATCCACCCTGGCTACGGGTTCTTAGCCGAAAACGAGTCGTTCGCCATGCGCGTCGAGGAATCGGCGTTCGTCTGGGTCGGCCCGCCCGCGGACGTGATGGCTAACTTCGGCGAGAAAACGAAGGCGAGGGCGCTGATGGACGAGGCTGGCGTCCCGATCGTTCCCGGAACCGAGGGAACCGTCGATTCGGTCGAGGAGGTTCGAGCGTTCGCCGACGAACACGGGTACCCGATCGCGATCAAGGCCGACGGCGGGGGCGGCGGTCGCGGGCTCAAGGTCGTGGAGGACGAGGCCGGGATCGCGGACGCGCTCGACGAGGCTCGGCGCGAGGGCGAGGCGTACTTCGACAATTCGTCGGTCTACGTCGAAAAGTTCCTCGAGAACCCACGGCACATCGAAGTGCAGGTCCTGGTCGATCGCCATGGAAACGCGAGACACCTCTACGAACGCGACTGCTCGGTCCAGCGGCGTCAACAGAAGCTCATCGAGGAGACCCCGTCACCGATACTGGACGCGGCAACGCGCGAGGAGATCTGCGAGTCCGCCCGTGCGGGCGTCGCAGAGGCCGACTACGTGAACGCCGGCACCGTCGAGTTCCTCTACGAACACGGCGGCGACGACGGCGACGATGGCGGCGACGGCGGGGAGTTCTACTTCCTCGAGGTCAACGCCAGGATCCAGGTCGAGCACACTATCACCGAGGTCGCTACCGGGATCGACGTCGTCAAGGAGCAGTTCCGTATCGCCGCGGGCGATCCCGTCTCCTTCGAGCAGGACGAGGTCGAACCGACCCGATCCGTCATGGAGTTTCGGATCAACGCCGAGGACCCCGCCTCCGACTTCTCGCCCACCCCCGGAACGGTCGACGTCTACCGGCCGCCGACGGGGATGGGGGTTCGCATCGACGACGGGATCGACCAAGGGGACAAGATCAGTCCGTTCTACGACTCGCTCGTCGGGAAGTATATCGTCTCGGGGCGTGACCGCGAGGAGGTTCTGTCCCGAGGTCGCCGGGCGTTGGGTGAAGCCGAGATCGAGGGGATTTCGACGACGATCCCGTTCCACCTTGCGGTATTGAATGACGAGATCTTCAGGGAAAACGATCACACGACGAACTACGTCGCCGAACAGTTCGGCGGCCTCGAGTAACCCCACGCGCGCCGATCACGCCGCCCGACGGGTCGAATATCGGTTCGGTTAGACGATCTCCGAAACCGGTGCGAGCTCGATGTCGTTCCCGTCCAGCCGATCGTGGATCGCCTCGAGGATCGCCACGGCGTTCGGGTTGTCGCCGTGGATACAGATACTGTCCGCGGGTATCTCGATCTCCTCGCCGTTTGCGGCTTCGACGACGCCTTCGGTGGCGATCGAGACGAACCGATCGGCGACGAGCTCCGGGTCGCGATCGGCGATCTCCTGGTCGACGATCAGCGACCGGTCCGGCCGATAGTCCAGATCGACGTACCCTTCGTACACTGCCCGTAGCCCGTCAACGTCCTGCGCTACCTCGTAGATGTTCATGTCCGTCGCGAGGTAGATCAAGTTCTCGTCGACCTCCTGGATCCCGTTCATCACCGCCCTCGCGTGCTCGGGGCTCTCCGACAACAACGAGTACATCGCCCCGTGCGGTTTGACGTGGCTCACGGTTGCTCCCTGGCGGCGGGCGAACGCGTTCAACGCTCCGAGCTGATAGACGACGTAGTCGCGCGCCTCCACGGGGGTGACGTCGATCATCCGCCGGCCGAAACCCATTTTGTCGGGGAAGCCCGGATGAACGCCGATCCCCACGTCGTGTTCGGCGGCCATGGCGACCGTCTCGCGGAGCACGTGCGGATCGCCGGCGTGGTAGCCACCCGCGATGTTTGCCGAGGTGATGAACGGCATTACTCCAGCATCGTTTCCCATCGTCCAGTTGCCGAAACTCTCCCCCATGTCGCAGTTGATGTCGATTACGCTCATATCGAACACTCCGCCGGACGGTCCAAAATAGTTTGCGTCGCCGGGATATCCGGTCGAGACGGTGGTTGCGATCTCGGTGTAATCGATGATAGCGATCTCGGTCGAGCCAACGGTACCGAACTCGGTCGAGCCAACGGTACCGAACTCGGTCGAGCTAACGGTTCCGAACTCGATCGAACGGTTCACCTCCCCCGGCCCCAACAGCCCCCACTGCGCGCACGACCCCCGGATCGGTGGGGATATGGGTAGAACGGAGGGTCGCGTTAAGTTTGGCGTGAATTGTGGTAGACGGCGAAGGCTTCGAGCCAATTTTGAGCTGTCTCAAGCGCGACATTGCTGAAACTATTCGCAAACGATGATGTTCGACGTTCTAT
>Ga0075106_1000455_pt1 | contig 21694 bp, 13 predicted proteins | sample AntDeeMetag02WF4_FD_69796 | JGI IMG/M metagenome (GOLD analysis project Ga0075106, IMG submission 69796) | Saline lake microbial communities from Deep Lake, Antarctica - Antarctic Deep Lake Metagenome 02WF4 | ecosystem: Environmental > Aquatic > Non-marine Saline and Alkaline > Saline | place... | reverse complement strand
CTCGCCCAGGGCAAGAGCTGGCTGCACCAGTCCTGGTCCGGCGACCCGCTGATGAACGTCTGGTGGTACATGCCGGAAGGCCTGTCCACGGACACGATCCGGTACTGGAAAGCGCCCCGCGGCCTCGGCCCGATCGCGAGCGATGTGTGGGCAATTCCGAAAACGAGCCAAAAGCCGGTCCTGGCGCATCTGTGGATGAACCACATTCTCGATTCGAAGAATGCACTGAGGAATTTCGTCGAGTTCACGGGCTATCAGCCACCGATCAACTCGATCACGCCCCAGAAGCTGATTGACGACGGCACGATTCCGAAGCACCTCAGTACCTGCATCTCGCAGCCCGAAGACCTGGGTCCGGATTCCCTGCAGTACATGACGCTGACTCCCGAAGGGCGGCGAATGTGGCAGGATGCGTACGCCCGATTCGTATCGGGTGCCTGAGCCGCTTTACGTCAGGTTCGATCTTCATCTCGCGGCACGCCAGGCGCACCAGGGTCCTCCTCCTGGTGCGCCTGGTACGGCGTGGCCTCGGGGGTCCGTGATCATTACGCTCTACCGATGTTCGGCGACTGCTACACGCCGACGCTGGTTTCTTTATCACCAGACACATCGATGCTCGGTAATCAGATCTACCGCCGTTTCCATGGCGGTCCGCAACCCGATGTAGACGCGACGCTCACCGTAATGCCGCGAACTCCTTGTCGATGATGGCTGATTACCTCTACAGCGTCATCAAGGCGCAACGGGTTCTGCAATGAACGCGGCCGTCGATTCCGCACCTCTCCGGCCGACATTGATCGGGGTCAATTTCCGCACGTCGACTTGAGTGTAGAGTCGGGTCAGCGGTACGCCTGCTCGCGGCCGCACAGGCATGCGATCCAAGCCGGAGATTCCCCCGCTTCACTGCGTGTATCGATCGATTCACTTCGCCGTCCGAATATTGTCTGATCGATCAACTAAGAACGGGAATCCGCCCGACCGGATGCGCCGAGTGAAAGTGATGAGGAGAAGCGCTATGGGACGCAGAAAGGGTGGACGCCGGGCGCGGCTCGTGCCGGCCGAGACCGAAGCCGAGAAGATCTCCATTCCAGCCGCGCAGCGCGGCCTGCATGCGGGACCGACCCCGCCCTATGACCCGCTGAGCGTGTCGAGGGTCGACCGGCTGATCGAGGCGACCCTCGAGGTCATGCGCGACGCCGGGGTCGCATTCGATCCTGATCCGCCAGTGATGGACCTGTTCCGCGATGCGGGCTGCACCGTCTCAGACGAGGGCGTCGTGCGCTTCCCGTCGGAGGTCGTCCGGCGTTGCCTCGACAGCATGGCGCGAAGTGTCCGCCTGTGGGACCGCAACGGCACGGACTTCATCGAGATCGACAACCGCCATACGTGGTTCATTCCGGGCATGACCTGCATCCGCGTCTACGACGAGACCGGAGAGCCGCGCGACAGCACTCGCGAGGACCTCGCGCGGATCACCCGTGTCGCGGACGCGCTGCCGAACGTGGACGCCGTGACCGTCACCGTGAAGAACGTCGAGCGTTCCGACATCCACGGCGAGGTCGATGAGTTCATGGCGCTGGCGGAGAACACGACGAAGCCGCTCGAGTATCTCTGCGAGTACCCGGAGTCTCTCAGCGTCGTGATCGACATGGCCGCAGCGATCCGCGGCGGGCACGAGGCGCTGGCGGAGAAGCCCTATTTTCTCCAGCTGGTCACACCACTGCCCATGTACTACGCGAAGGCGCACACCGACCAGATCCTGACCGCTGTCGAGGCGGGCGTGCCGGTCGGAATGGGCACCGTGACCATTGGCGGCGCGGCCGCCCCGATCACGATGGGGGGCTGCATCGTCCACAGTCTCGCCACGGACTTCGCCGGCATGGTACTGGCGCAGCTCGCCCGGCCCGGCTGTTTCTGCATTGGCGGCTCCGACCCGAACTTCATGGAGGTCGCCACCGGCGGGGTCGGCTCGTTCACGCAGACTTCGCTGGGCGACATGGCCATGTGCCAGGTCGCGCGGCGACTGGAGTATCCATCGCTGACGGGCATCGGCGGATGTTCCGTCGCCCGCCGGTTCAACCAGGATGCGGTATGGGAGTTGTCCGCGTCGATGATGCAGACCTGGTACAGTCGTCCCGCCACCTGCGACTACATGGGCTCGCTCGACCAGGGGCTGACGTACTCGCTCCATGCCCTGCTCTTCTGCGACGAGCTCGCGGGCGCGTTGCGCCGTATGTGGGAGGGTGTTGGCGTCGACGACGAGCGGCTGGCACTGGAGCTCACGCGTCAGGAGGGGCCCCGCGGCGATTACCTGACACAGGCCCACACTGCCAAGCACTGCCGGACGGAGCCGTGGGACGCGCGTTTTCTGGGACCGCACATCCCGGTCAGCACGGGGGGCGACCCGGACCGCGACCTCTTCGAGCGGATCGAGGAAGAGTTGTGCAATATCCTCGAGCGCCACCAGCCCGAGCCAATGCCCCCGCGCGTAAGGGCGGCACTGCGCGGACTTCAGGACGACTTCGAGGCCACCCATTCAGTGCAGGAGTAACCCATGGCGGATGCGCCCGATTCGCGCCACGAGATCCTCTTCGAACCGGTCCGCATCGGACCGGTGGTCGCGCCCAACCGCTTCTACCAGGTCCCGCACTGCACGGGCATGGGCTACAGGTATCCGCGGTCGCTGGCCGCCATGCGCGGGATGAAGGCCGCCGGCGGGTGGGGCACCGTGTGCACGGAGTACTGCTCCATCGACCCGTCCTCGGATGAATCGCCGCACAACACCGCGGCGCTCTGGGACGCCGACGACGTGGGCCGGATGCGACTGATCACCGACGCCGTGCACGCCCAGGGCAGTCTCGCCGGTGTGGAACTCTGGGCGGGCGGCATGGGCACGCCCAATCTGCTGACACGGGTCCCCTCCCCGGCCATCCGCTCGATGCCCGCCCTGTTCGACCCGATCCAGTCCCGCGCGATGGACCGTGACGACATCCTTGCGCTCCGTCACCGGCACCGTCTCGCCGTGCGCCGCGCGAAGGAATCCGGGTTCGACATCGTCTATGTATACCCCTGTCACGGCTACCTGCTGACCCAGTTCATGTCGCGTGCTCACAACCAGCGGTCCGACGAGTACGGCGGCTCGCTGGAAAACCGGATACGCCTGGTCCGGGAACTGCTTGAAGACACCCGCGAGGAGGTCGGCGATCGGATGGCCGTGGCGACCCGATTCTCGGCCGACGGCCACGGCGAGGGCCACATGGACGCCGAGGAGGCGATGGACGCGATCCGGATGCTCGCCGACCTGCCCGACCTCTGGGACGTAACCATCGGCGATTACACGCACGAGATGGGGTCGTCGCGATTCACCCCGGCCGGCTCGCTCGAGGCACATGCCGCGCGGGTGCGGGAAATTACCGGCAAACCCGTCGTCACTGTCGGCCGCTTCACCTCGCCAGAGGCCATGGTCGGGCCCATACGCCGCGGCTCGCAGGACCTGGTGGGCGCCGCCCGGCCATCGATCGCCGATCCCTTTCTGCCGGAGAAGATTCGTGCGGGGCGACCCGAGGACATTCGCGAGTGCATCGGTTGCAACATCTGCTATGCGAGCGACAACCGCGCCGTGCCGATCCGATGCACCCAGAACCCGACCATGGGCGAGGAATGGCGGCGCGGCTGGCACCCGGAGCACATAGAGCGGGACAACGACGGTGACGGGGTCCTGATCGTGGGGGCCGGCCCGACTGGCCTCGAGGCGGCGCACGTCCTCGGCATGCGGGGCTTCGCCGTGACCCTCGCCGAGGCGGCCCGCGAGCCCGGTGGGCGCGTCACGCGCGAGAGCGGGCTGCCCGGGCTCACGGAGTGGGCCCGCGTCCGCGACTATCGCCTGAATCGGATCCGCCCCATGACCAACGTCGACCTCTACCTCGACAGTCGGATGGGTCTGGACGACGTCCTCGAGTTCGGGGCCCGTCATGTGATCATTGCCACGGGCGCGGCCTGGCGGGCCGATGGAACGGGGCGTGTTCACCCGCTCCCGGTACCGGGACTCGACCACCCGCGCGTGAAGACGCCCGATGACGTCATGCGCGGCGAGCTCCCGGAAGGCCCGGTCCTCGTCTTCGACGACGACCACTACTACATGGCGTCCGTGCTCGCACAGAAGCTCGCGGGCGAAGGGGGGGGCGTCACGTACGTCACGCCCGAAAGCCGGCCGGCCCCCTGGCTCGACCACACGGCCGAGCAGGAACAGACCCACCGCGCCCTGCTGGAGTGCGGCGTCAAAATCGTCACTGGTCATCGGCTGATCGGATTCGACGGCGCGGCCGCTGTCGTTGCCTGCGAGGTGACGGGCGTTGAGCAGTCGATCAGTGCTCGATCGGTGGTGCCGGTAACCTCGCGTGAGCCTTGTGACACGCTCTACCACGACCTGCGGGCGCGCGCCGACGAGCTCGAGCAGGCAGGCACGGCAACGGTCGTCAGGGCCGGCGACTGCGAGGCGCCCGGGATCATTGCCACGGCCGTCCATGCCGGACATCGCATCGGGCGTGAACTGGGGTTGGCTGATACCCCGCCAGTTCGACGCGAAGCGCCGCCTGCCTGATCGCCGGAGAGCCGCTGCCCAATCGCCGCCCCGATACCGGCGGTCTATTCAGCCGGATCCCAGCGCCCGATCCAGCGCCCGATCCAGCGCGTCGACAAGCAGGTCGGCGTGCGCCCGCTCGCACACGAGCGGGGGGCGGATCTTCAGGACGTTCGCGTGCGGGCCCTCGATGCCCACGAGAACCCCTCCCCGCCGCATGGCCAGGGCGACCCGGGCGGTCGCCTCTGGCGCCGGCTCCCGGCTGCCGCTGTCGGTCACGAGCTCGACACCGAGGAAGAGGCCTCGCCCGCGCACCTCGCCGACGGATGCGTGCCGGGTCCCGAGCGCGACCAGTCGCTCCCGCAGATAGCCGCCGACCTCTGCCGCCGCGGCCCACAGCCCCTCTCGATCCAGCACGTCGAGCACCGCCAGGCCGGCGTTACAGGCGACGGGATTGCCGCCGAACGTCGAAAAGAAATCGGTGCGTTCGGCGAACAGCTTCATGATCGCCGGAGTGGTGACGACGGCACCCAATGGATAGCCGTTGGCCGCCGGTTTCCCCAATGTGACGATGTCCGGTACGGCGCCGTGGGCCTCGAACCCCCATGCAGTGCCAAGACGGCCGAAGCCGGCCTGGACCTCATCGGCAATGCACAGTCCCCCCGCCGCGCGAACGCGAGCAAAGAGTGTTTCCAGCCAGCCAGCCGGCGCGTCCAGGATACCATCCGACGCGAGCGTCGAGTCGATCATGGTCGCTGCGGGCCCGTAACCCGCCGCCGCGAGTTCATCGATCGCGCGGTCGATGTCGGCCCCGTGCTCGCCGGCCGCTCTGTCGCTCTCCCCGGGCGACACGGTCGGAGCGCCGCTCGGCGGGGCAATCCGTGCCACATGGGAGTAATGGAAATCCCGCCCCGCATCATAAGGGGATAGCGCCGCGATGGCCTCCGTGACGCCATGATATGCGCCCGCGGTGACCAGCGCCCCGCCCTGGCCGGTCCATGCGCGCGCCATCCGCCAGGCGAGATCGTTCGCCTCGCTGCCCGAGTTGACGAACATCACGCTGCCGAGTTCTCCGGGGAAGCGTCCGGCCAGCTGGTCGGCATATTCGAGGACGCTGTCATAGAGATAGCGCGTATTCGTGTTCAGGGCCCTGGTCTGGCGTGCGACCGCATTGCTGACATGCGGATGACAGTGGCCGACATGGGGTACGTTGTTGTAGCAGTCGAGATGCGGGCTGCCATCGGCGTCGAACAGCCACATGCCCTCACCGCGCACGGCATGGAACGGCGCCTCGGGATAGAACAGATCAAGGCCCGGCATCAGCCGCTCATCGCGTCGCGCGACCAGGCGCGCAGTGTCGGTATCCGTGCCCGGTCCACCGACCGCCATCGGTTCAGGCAGCCGCAGCGTGCGTCGCAGATCCCGGTACGCCCGGTTACGGCCGATGGCATCGAACGCATCGAGCTGGTCCTGGTAGGCCGTCAGGTCGGATTCCATCGACCCCGCTCCTTCGGCCCGGTGCGCCGTGCGCGACGCGAGGACTGAAACCGTCAGGGCGAGACGTGCGCGCGCGAGATCCCATAGCAGTGCGGGCTCGCCGTCTTCGAGTGGCAGCCGCTCATCGAAACCCGCAGCGACCTCACACGCGGCTTGCCAGGGCGCCTCGAGGCCGGACGTCGTGTCCGCCATCGCGACAGCCAGTTCCTGCACGAGCGGCCCGTGCATGACATCACCAAAATCGATGACGCCGGTTATGGCAGGCGGATCACCGTCCACGAGTATGTTCTCGAAGGTTGCGTCAGCATGAATCACCTGGCTGCGCAGCCCCCCGAGACGCGGGAGAACGGTTTCAGTGAATTCATCGAGGATGCGCAGAATCCGGTCGCGCTGCCCGCCGTCGATGATATCGAGCGCGCATGAACGCAGAGCCGGGATCTGGCGGACGTCCCAGAGCAGATCATGCCCGGCGTCGGGATGGAAAAAACCGGCCAGCGCGCGATCCAGCCGCGCCATGGTTGAGCCGACATCGCGCAGAAGCGCCGGGGAGCGCGGGCGGGTGCCAATCGGTTTTCCCGGAACATAACCGAACAGCCGCAGGAGCCAGGCACCGCCTGTATCCGTCGGCAGCGCGTGGAGGTGTTCACCGTCGCATTTCGGGATTACGGGAGGGATGCCGAGACCGGGGTCCCGGTGCGCGGCGTGACGCAACGCCGCAAGCTGCATGTCCAGCACGCCATGCAGTTCACCGGGCTGACCGATCTTGAGCAGGTAGCTGGTGCCCGCTGCCGTGGTGACAACCAGATTCTGGTCCCGATCACCACCGACATCGACCAGCGAGCCGCTGATACCCCACTCGGCTTCCAGAATGGCAGCAACCCGCTCGACAGCCAGATTCGGCCGTGCGGAATGCACGAACATCGGAGTACTGTCAGTTTTCATGACTTGACGGGGGATCGCCCCGGCACCAGTCGGGCACCGGGGCCAGTCCACACTCAGCCTTCGCTGAGGTCCAGCCAGACAGACTTGCTCTGGGTATGAGCGACGATACTCTCAAAGCATTTGTCGCGACCGTTCCCGGACTGCTTGTAACCGCCCCAGGGCTGCGTCATATCGCCGTGATCGAAGCAGTTGACCCAGATCACGCCGGCCTCGATATCGCGCGCGAGCCGATGCGCGGTGCCGACATTGCCGGTCCAGATCCCCGCCGCGAGCCCATAAATCGAGTCATTGGCGATCTGCACGGCCTCTTCCGGCGTATCGAACGGAATGACCGCACCGACCGGGCCGAAGATCTCTTCGCGCGCGATCCGCATGTCATTGTTCACGCCAGTGAACAGCGTCGGCTCGACGTAAGCGCCATGATCCCAGCCTGAGGGAACACCGCCGCCCATGGCAACCTCCGCGCCCTCGCCTTTGCCGATATCGATGTATTCGAGCACCCGCTTCTGCTGCTCCGTGTTGACCATCGCGCCCAGCGTCGTTGCCGGATCGAGCGGGTCGCCGGCCACGAATGCCGTCTGTGCCAGTGCAGTAAAGCGCTGCGAGAAGTCCTCGGCGATGCGCCGGTCCACCAGCAGTCGCGAGCCCGCGTTGCAGACCTCGCCCTGGTTGCCGAACAGCCCGTTGACGGCGTACTGCACCGCCCGGTCGATGTCTTCGACGTCGCCCATGATGATCTGGGGCGTCTTGCCGCCACACTCGGTGGTGACCCGTTTCATGTTCGACTGGCCGGCATAAATCAGCATCTGTTTGCCGATCTCGACCGACCCGGTGAAGCCGATCTTGGCGACATCGTTATGCAGGGCCAGCGGCGCACCCGCCTCTTCGCCGTAGCCCTGAACAACGTTGAATACTCCGGGCGGGCCGCCTGCCTCGACGAACAGGCGTCCCAGCAGACCACAGCTCAGCGGCGACTGTTCCGCCGGTTTCAGCACGACGCTGTTCCCGGCCGCGAGCGCCGGCGCCACCTTCCAGGCCGCCATCATCAGCGGGAAATTCCACGGCACGATACAGCCAACAACACCGAGCGGCTGTCGCAGGATGTAATGCAGGGCGTCGTCGGCCGTATTGGTGACGGTGCCCTCGATTTTGTCGATGGCCTCACCGAAATACTGGAAGCACTCGATGCTCGCGGGAACATCCGATGACAGCATGTCCTGGATCGGCTTGCCCATATCGAGTACATCGAGCAGCGCGAATTCGGCGGAATGCTCCTCGAGCAGTTCGGCGTAGCGGTAGAGGATGTTCATCCGTTCGCGCGGCGCCATCCGCGACCACACGCCCGAGCGAAAGTGCTGTAGTCCTGAAGCGACGGCGCGATCGATATCGGCCTGACCACCGCGCGCGACCCGGGCGACGAGCGCACCGGTCGCGGGATTCACGTCGTCGAAAGTCCGGCCGTCCGCGGAATCCACGAACACGCCATCGATGAAATGGCGGCCTTCCGGGGCCAGCGCCTCGGCACGGGCGTGCCAGTCTTTCGCACTCAGTGAGCGCGCGTCATTCAGATTCATGCAGATCTCCGTCAAGTTGCAGAAAAATATGGCTGTTCGCCATTACACGGGAACAGGCAATTCGCCAGCGGCCGATCAGGGTGGCCCAACTACATTCGTCTATCGCAAACAACCGAACAATCTTCGCCGCGCTCAGCCGGCGGTCACTGGTCGCCATGGCCGAATTCGGCCGGGAAAACCTTCGCAAGGAACATCTCGATGGCCTTCTTCGCCTCGTCGCGGTCAAAGTCGCGCGGCTGGATCTGGAGGTCGAGCCACATCCCGTCCGTCATCGCGTTGAGAGCGACGGTCACCTGGTGCGCATCGACAGCCTCGTGACCACCCTGCTCGATGAGCTCCTCAATGATCGTGCGCACCTGCCAGTGGTAATCGTTGTACAACTGCGCGCACAGATTGCGGTACTTCGGACGCGTGCGGCCTTCCGCCCAGAATGCGTACCAGACAGCGATTTTCTTTTCGCTGGCGATCCTGGGAGAGAAGTCGGCATCGATGATCGCGCGCAGTCGCGCAACGGGTGACGGCCCGGCCTTCTCGACCGCTTCGCGCCACACGCTGGTGTACTCGTCCGCCAGCCACTGCAGTGTCGCCAGCAGCAGATCTTCCTTGGTACGGAAATAAAAGCCGACAACGCCATAGCTGACCTTCGCCTGGCTCGCGACATCGGCGAGGCGGGTGCCTGCGTAGCCCTTGCGGCCAATCACGCTGATCGTCGCCTCGATCAGCTGTTGCCGGCGGACGTCCCTGCGATCGGCGGAGACCGCTTTTTCGGCGTTTGCCACCCTTTTCTCCCGAAATTTTTGGTGGATCAAGAATAGATCGATTTTCCTGTCCACACAATAGCCTACGTGACCGAAAATGCCCATAATTGATCGATAAGTCAATCAATTTGGGCTGGACAGGGAGATTTCCCTTCGCCAGAATCCGGCCAATCTCAGTCCGGAATCGAGTCTATGAGCCGTTACGACGCAATCATCGCAGGGGCTGGCCACAATGGCCTTGTTACCGCCGCCTATCTGGCCCGAGCCGGATTAAAGGTGCTGGTCCTCGAACGCCGGTCGCAGATCGGTGGCGCCGCATACAGTGACGAGCGTGAGGGTGGATACACCTTCACGTCATGCTCGTACGTCTGCAGCCTGTTCCGCCCCGAGATCATCCGCGATCTGCAGTTGGCGAAACATGGGCTGCAGATCCTGCCGTTCGAGGGCGCCGTCAATCTCGGCAACAACGGCGACTATCTCGGCACATTCTCAGACCACGACCGCACGCGACGCGAGATCGCCCGCCATTCCCCGCGCGACGCCGAGGCCTACGATATCTTCGCGGCCGACATCCTGCGTCAGTGCCGTTTCATCCGTCCGATGCTGCTCGAGAGTCCGCCGGATCCGACCATCGGCAGGATGCGCGATATCCCCGATCTCGCGCGCCTGGGCAAGCGCTTCGCCGGAATGGGCGAAGACGCCATGTACGACACGCTGCGCCTGTGGACGTCCAGCGTCGCCGCGTACCTCGACCGCTACTTCGAATCGGACCTGCTCAAGGGTGGTCTGGCCGGCACCGCCATTACCGGCACGGCCCTGGGTCCCTACTCCCCGGGCACCGCGTATGTGCTCCTGCACCACTTCATGGGCGACGTGGACGGCAACATCGGGGCCTGGGGATACGCGCGCGGCGGTATGGGGTCCATCAGCTCGGCCCTGGCGGGCGCCGTGCGCGAACACGGCGGGGAGATCCGCACGGACGCCGAGATCGTCGAGTTCCTCACTTCGGGTGACGACGTGACCGGCGTTGCGCTGGCGAGTGGTGAAGAGATCCATGCGCGTTCGGTCATCTCGAGCCTTGACCCCAAACGGACCTGGCTGAAGCTGATGCCGAAGGACAAACTGCCGCAGCGCTTCCGCCAGGACATCGAGCGGTACCGGATTCGCGGCTCCTCCGGCAAGGTCAATATCGCGCTCGACCGCGCGCCGAATTTCGAGGCGATACCGAACGACCTGCCGGAACTGAACCAGGGAACGATCACCATCTCGCCGAACATGGAGTATCTCGAGCGCGCGTATGACGACTGGAAGAGCGGCACCTGGTCGCGCAAGCCGTGGCTCGACATCTCCATTCCGTCACTGATCGACCCGACCGTGGCCCCGGATGACGGGCACATGATGACGGTGTTTGTCCAGTACGTGCCGCCGAACCTGGCCGATGGCGAGTGGACGCCGGAGAAACGCGATGCGTTCGGCGAGACGGTCCTGTCCAACATCGAGGATCATGCACCCGGATTCCGCGATTCGATCGTCGACCTGGAGGTGCGCACTCCGCACGAACTCGAGCAGGAGGTCGGACTCACCGAAGGCAACATCTTCCACGGTGAACTCACGCTCGATCAGCTCTTCTTCAATCGGCCGGTACCGGGATATGCGCAGTATCGCGGCCCCCTCGGCGGGCTCTATATGTGTGGCTCTTCAACGCATCCCGGCGGTGGCGTGATGGGCGCCCCGGGTTATAACGCGGCGCAGGAGATTCTCTCGGATCTGCGCAAAAAGGTGGCGGCATGAACAATACCAAAACGGATGCCGTCCTGATCGGCGGCGGACACAATGGCCTCGTCGCGGCGACGCGCATGGCGCGCTCCGGCATGCGCGTGGTCGTACTGGAAGCCAACGAACAGGCCGGTGGCGCAGCCCGCGGATACGAGATCCATCCCGGGTTCCACCTGCCGGCACTCGCGCACATGCTTCCGGCGTTCGATCGCCGGGCGGTGCGCGAACTGAAACTGGGCCGTTACGGCCTGAAACCCGGCATCAACGAGGCGACGACCGTCTCGCTGCTGCCCGACGGCGGCAATCTGACGCTGCATCCGGATGCCGACAAGACGGCCGCCGATCTGCGCGCGCATTCCGCGGGTGACGCCGAAGCCTGGCCCGCGTTCCAGCGGCAGTTGCGCGCGCAGGCGGATGCGCTGCGTCCCCTGTTGGCCAGTGAGGTGCCCCGTCTCGACTTCAGCGATCGCCGGAACCTGTTTGCGCTCGGGCGTCTCGGCTGGTCGATTCGGCGCCGCGGCCGCCAGCAGATGCGCGATCTCCTGCAGGTCGTCACCATGAGCGTGGCGGACCTGCTGGAGGATCGTTTCGAAACGGACGCGATCATGGGCGCAGTGGCCCTGGACGCGGTCCTTGGTACCGACCATGGTCCACGTTCTCCGCACACCGTCTTCACGCTGCTGCACCGACTCGCGGGCCAGCTGGCTCCGGGTACACGCCCTGCGTCTGCCACCGGCGATACTCGACGACAGCCAGTAGAGGCTTTGCTCGAAGCCGCCCGTGCCGCGGGCGTGGAGATCAGGACAGGGGCGGCGGTCAAGTCGATCCGGGTCGAAGCCGGTGCGACCCGCGGGGTAGAACTCGCGGATGGCAGCACGATCGACAGCCCCGTAGTCGTCTCCAATGCCGATCCGGTCACGACCTGCACTGAGCTCGTCGATGCCGACCACCTCGATGCGGACTTCCGCCGCGAAGTGCGCGCCATCCGGACCAAAGGCACCACCGGCAAGGTGGGCTTCGCACTGGATCGTCTGCCGGATCTGCCACAGCCGGCATCAGGTGGACCCTTGCGCTGGGTGATCGCCCCGTCGATCGGCTACGTGGAGCGGGCCTTCGATCACGTGAAATACGGCGAAGCCGTCCCGGAGCCGGCGCTGGAAATCACCATTCCCTCGCTCGACGATCCGGATTGCGCGCCCTCCGGACAGCACGTCATGTCCGTCAACGTGGCCTACGCACCGTACAGCGAGTCGTTCGATGCCGATGAAATGGGCAAGACGGTCACCGCGATGATCGAGCGTCACGCGCCCGGGTTTGCCGAAACGATACTCGCGCGCGAGGCCTGGGGCCCCCGCGAGATCGAAGCGCGGTTCGGTATGCGCGGCGGGCACTGGCACCACGGCGATATCGCCCTGGACCAGTTCTTCATGGTCCGCCCGGTGCCCGGATTCGCCCAGTACCGGGCGCCGATCGAAGGCCTGTACCTGTGTGGCGCCGGTACACATCCCGGTGGCGGCGTTACGGGAACGAACGGGATCAACGCGGCGCGCGCCGTTCTGCGCGACCGCCGCAACGGGAGGCGCGCGGCATGATCGAACCGATACTGCAGAAAACCCCTTTCCACGAGATCCTGGGGCCGCTGAATCGCACCGAGGAGTGGGAACGCTGGCAGGGCTACGCGACCGCCACGCGTTTCTACAACGAGGGCCAGGAATACGCGGCCATCCGCAACAGCGTCACGGCCTACGACATCACGCCGATGCTGAAATACCGCATCGAAGGCCCGGATGCCGCGCGCTTCATCAACCGCCTCATCACGCGCGACATCGAACGCTGCCGCCCGGGGCGATGCTTCTACACCCCCTGGTGCAATGGCGCAGGCCATATCATCGAGGACGGAACGGTTTTCCGTTTCAGCGACAACGAATTCCAGATCAATTGCGCCGAACACAATCTCACGTGGTTCCTTGCTACCGCGGACGGTCTCGACGTGCGCATTGACGATGTCACCGAGCAGATCGCAGCGCTCTCGCTCCAGGGCCCCCTGTCGCGCGACCTTCTGCTCCGCGCCGGGATAACGGAAGCCGCGGATCTGCGGTACTTCGGGCTCGTCCAGTCTCGGCTGCAGGATATGCCGGTTACCGTGACGCGGACCGGTTTCACCGGCGATCTCGGTTACGAAGTCTGGGTCCGGTCCGAGGACGCGGTTGCGCTCTGGGAGCGACTTGAAGCCGCCGCCGACAGCCGTGGCATTACGCCAATCGGCTCGATCGCACTCAACATCGCCCGGATCGAGGCGGGCCATATCCAGGTGCACAGCGAATACCCGGACGCCCGCACGACGGTGGACCTGTCGGAGAAGCGCTCGCCCTTCGAGCTGGGACTCTCCTGGGCGATCGATTTCCGCAAGGATCACTTCAACGGCCGCCGCGCACTGCTCGCGCAGAAGGAAGGGCCGGGACCGCAATTGCGGCTCGTCGGCCTGGAACTCCCCGGCCGACGCCCGGCCGTCGATTCAGTGCTCTATTCCGGCAAACGGGCCGTCGGTGAGACGACCGCGGCGATCTGGTCTCCCCTGCTCAAGAAGAGCATCGCGCTGGCGCTCGTCGAGGCCCCCTGGGCTGCCAATGGCACGAAGCTCCAGGCGGAAGTCCACTTTCGGCGCGAACTGCGGTTGCAGCGGTCGGACGAGGTGGCGCGCGTGGTACCGCATCGATTCATCGATCTGCCACGACGCCAGGCGTGACCGGCATCCACCGGCACGCCAGTCCCCTCTGACCGATCCCTTTACCCTGCAGCGGCCGGTTCCGCATGTCCGACGAAAACACGACTGAAACGGTCGCCGGCTCCGCCCATCTGGAGGTGGAGCTGGCTTCCGGGCCTACGGGACCCTCCGGGCGGCGGCTCGTATTCGCGATGTTGGCGAGTATCACCGCGGTGGGCATCACGCTCGGGATCACGGGCCCCCTGTTCTCGGTGTTGCTGGACCGCATGGGGCTCAGCACCGCCCTCGTCGGGCTGAACACCTCACTCGGAGTCGGTGCGACGTTGATCACGGCCCCCCTGGTGCCGTTTCTGTTGGTGCGGTTCGGTGTGGTGCCGGTCATGATGATCGGTATCCTGCTCAGCGCCGGCGGCATTCTCGCCGCCGCCTTCTACCAGCATGCCGGGCTGTGGTTTCTGCTGCGCTTCGTGATCGGCATCGGCATGTCGTTGCACTGGGTCATCAGCGAGACCTGCATCAACAGCTTCTCGTCGGACCACAATCGGGGCTTCGTGGCGGGCGTGTACTCGGCGCTGTTCGGACTCGGTTTCGCGATCGGTCCCATGATCGTGCGCTGGCTGGGGGTCGACGGCCTGCTTCCATTTGCCGTCTCGGCAGGACTGGTATTGATCGCCGCGATTCCACTGCTGTACATCCGCGGCGCGGCGCCGGCAATGGAACACGAACAGGGGCAGACGACGATGAGCGTCCTGCGTCTCGCGCCGGTCGTCATGCTGGCCGCGTTCATCTCCGGTTTTGTCGACAATGCCGCACTCGCCTTGCTTCCGCTTTACGGCATCCGCTTCGGTCTGGCGGAGGGGGCATCGGTCGAGCTGCTGGCCATCGCGACACTGGGAGCGGTCATTCTGCAGTTGCCAATCGGCTGGCTGTCGGATCGTATCGGCCGCAGCACAACCATCATCATCTGCGCCGTGGGCGGATCAGTGACGGTCCTGCTCCTGCCGTACGTACTCGACCTGACCCTGATGCTATGGGCGGTCCTGTTCCTGTGGGGCGGCACGACCGTCGCCTTCTATACGCTCGCGCTCGCCCTGCTGGGCGAATCCTTCCGCGGAACGACACTCGCCAAGGCCAACTCGACCCTGGTGATCGCGTATTGCCTCGGCAGCATCGTCGGACCACCGGCGACGGGCGGCGCGATGGACTGGGTGGGACCCAACGGCTTCATCATCGTCATGGCGGCCGCCTCCGTCCTGCTGATCGTTGGCGCGATCGTCTGGCGCCCGATCCGGGACGCCAGCTGGCGCCGCGCGGACGATTGAGCCGCAGGGAGTGCCGACCTGGCGTCCCACGCCAACATCATGGCGGATTTCGTCAAAGCGCCGCCATGCAATTCCGCGACGATCAAATGCGTTAACGGGCATGCGGACATGCCGTGCCGGGACACCCGGCCAACGAAATCGGGAGACAACTCATGAGTGACGCCGTACAAGTCGAGCGCCGTGGCGCCGTAATGGAAATCACGCTGAACCGTCCGAAGGTCAACGCGATCGACCGCGCCACCTCGGTCGCACTGGGGAACGCGTTCTGCGAACTCCGCGACGACCCGGAACTGCGCGTCGCGATCGTCACGGCAGCCGGCGACAAGGCCTTCTCGGCCGGCTGGGATCTCAAGGCCGCGGCCGCCGGTGACGACGAGGAAGTCGGCCTGTGGTGGCATACGGACTACGGTCCCGGCAGTTTCGCCGGCATTACCGAGCTCTGGGATCTCAACAAGCCCGTGATCGCCGCGGTCAACGGCCTTGCCATCGGCGGTGGCCTCGAACTCGCGATCGCCTGCGATCTCATCGTCTGCGCGGATCATGCGTATTTCGCCCTGCCCGAGGTCCCGCTGGGGATCGTGCCCGACTCCGGCGGCCTGCAGCGCGTGCCCAAACGCCTGCCCTACAACGTCGCCATGGAAATGCTGCTGCTGGGCCGGCGCATGGAGGTCGACGAGGCGATGCACTACGGCATGATCAATCGCGTCGTGCCTTCCGATCAGCTGATGTCGACCGCGCGGGAATGGGCGGACACGATCGCCGCCGGCGCACCGCTCGCCGTTCAGGCGATCAAGGAGATCCTGCGCGAGACCGAGTCCATGTCCGTGAAGGACACCTTCTCGTACATGCGCGAAGCGGAGTTCGAGAACTTCCCGAAGGTCCTGCAGAGCGAGGACGCGAAGGAAGGGGTCGCGGCGTTCGCCGAGAAACGTCAGGCGCAGTTCCGGGGGAAGTAAGGCATGGATTTCGAACCGACTACCGAACAGAACATGATCGTCGACAGCGTTCGCCGCTTCGTCGAAGAGGAATGTTACCCGCACGAAAACGAAGTCGAGCGCCGCGGCGAGGTACCGGACGAGGTCGCGGAAGCGATCCGGGCGAAGTCGATCGAACACGGCTTTTATGCCGCGAACATGCCGGAGGAGATCGGCGGTGGCGGCCTCGATGCGCTGACCATGACCATGGTAGAACGCGAACTGGGCCGCACTTCGTTCGCGCTGCAGATGCTGGTGCACCGCCCCAGCAATATCCTGCGCGCGTGCAACGAGGAACAGGCCGAGCGTTACCTCTACCCGACGATCCGCGGTGAACGCATCGAGTGCCTGGCGATGACCGAGCCAGGCGCCGGTTCGGATCTGCGCGGCATGGCGACGCGGGCCGAGCCCGACGGCGATGACTGGGTCATCAACGGCACCAAACACTTCATCAGCCACGCCGATGTGGCGGACTTCACGATTCTGTTCGCGGCGAGCGGTGAAGAGGAAGTCCAGGGGCGCGGCAAACGCAAAAAGATCACCGTGTTCCTGGTCGATCACGACACGCCCGGGATGAAAGTCCGCCCGGGCTACAATTCCGTGTCGCACCATGGCTATCACAACTCGATTATCGAGTTCGATAACTGCCGCGTACCTGGCGCGCAGGTGCTCGGCGAGGTCCACCGCGGATTCGACCTGGCCGGCACCTGGCTCTCGGCCAGCCGGCTCACGGTCGGCGCGACCTGCATCGGCCGCGCGCGCCGCGCGCATGACATGGCCGTCGAGTGGGCCGCCTCGCGCAAACAGTTCGGTCAGGCGATCGGGCGCTTCCAGGGAATCGGTTTCAAGCTGGCCGACATGGCGACCGAGATCGATGCCGCGGAGATGCTGTGCCTGCGCGCGGCCTGGTTGCATGATCAGGACCGGATGACCGATTCCGATGCCGCCAAGGCGAAACTCTACGCCTCGGAAATGCTGGCGCGGGTGACCGACGAGTGCATCCAGATCTTCGGCGGCATGGGCCTGATGGACGAACTGCCGCTGGAACGCTTCTGGCGCGACGCCCGCATCGAGCGGATCTGGGACGGCACCAGCGAAATCCAGCGGCACATCATCTCGCGTGATCTGCTGCGTCCGCACGGCGGCTGAACGGTGATGGAAGCGGTTGACGCAACCACCGATGCGGAACGCACCGAAGTCCGCCGGCGCAATCTCGCCCGTCTGCTGCGGCCGCGTCAAATCGCCGTGATTGGTGGCGCCGCGGCCGTCGAGACGATTCGCCAACTCGATCATCTCGGGTTCACCGGCGCCGTGTGGCCGGTGAACCCGAGGCGCGAGTCGATGGAAGGACGGCCCTGTTACGCCTCGGTCGCCGACCTGCCCGAGGGCCCGGATGCCGCGGTGGTCGCGGTACCGGCCGCCCATTGCCCCGACGTGTTCGCAGCGCTCAACGCCCGCGGCGCCGGTGGCGGGATATGCTTCGCGGCCGGTTTCGCCGAGGACGGCATCGCCGATCTCGAACAGCGCCTGGTAGAAGCGGCCGGCGACGTGGCCCTCGTGGGCCCGAACTGCCACGGCATTATCAACTGTCTGGATCGCGTGGCCCTATGGCCGGACGACCACGGCGCCGATCCAGCCGAGTCCGGATTCGCGCTCATCAGTCAGAGCGGCAACGTCGCCCTGAGCGCAACTTTCCAGCAGCGCTCTGCGCCATTCGGCTATGTCATCGGCACCGGCAACCAGGCGCAACTCGGGATCGAGGACTTCATCGATGCCCTGCTCGACGATCCGCGCATCCAGGCGATCGGACTGTTCGTCGAAGGCCTGCGCGATGTCGGTCGCTTCGCGCGTGCCGCGCGCCGCGCGCTTGAGGCCGGCATCCCCATCGTCGCGATCAAGGTCGGTGCGTCGGCTGAGGGCGCGCGCGCCTCTCAGAGCCATACGGCGGCGCTGACCGGATCCGACAGCGTCTACGACGCCCTGTTCGACCGGCTCGGCATATGCCGCGCGGAGTCCCTCACCGAACTGATCGAAACGCTCAAGTTGTTCAGCGTCACCGGCCCCCTGCAGGGTAATGAGGTCCTCTCACTGTCCTGTTCAGGCGGCGAGGCCGCGATCATGGGCGATCGCCTGAGCGCCGCCGGCCTCGCTTGCCCGGCTCCGAAACCGATCCAGCAGATCGCCGAGGCATTCCGGATACAACCCGCCAGCGTCGGCAATCCGCTCGATTACAACACGCGGATCTGGGGCGATACCGACGCCACGGCCACGGGCTTCGAGACCGTCATGGCGGACGATTATGACGCCGCAATCCTGGTCCTGGACTTTCCTCCGCCCGGACGCGCGCGGCCCGACAACTGGCGCAGTGCGCTGGACGGTTTCCTCCGCGCGCAGGCCCGAACGGGAGCACCGGCGACCGTGTTGTCGACGCTCCCCGAGGCATTGCCGGAATCCGCGCGCGATGCCTGCCTCGCGGCGGGGGTGACCCCGCTCCAGGGTCTGAGTGAAGGCATCCGGGCACTCGCGCACGCGGCAAACTGGACACGGCGACGCACTGATCTGCTTGCACAGATGGCGTGGGATGGCCCCTCCGGCGCCGCGTCACTGGGCACTATGTACGCGCTGGATGAAGCCGAGAGCAAGCACCGGCTTGCCGAGTACGGGCTATCGATCCCCCTCGGACGAACGACCGACCGATCGGGTCTGGCCGACGCCGGCGCATCCCTCGAATATCCCCTCGCCCTCAAGGCGATCGGCCGGGATATCGGGCACAAGACCGAGATCGGGGCCGTGGCACTCGGCCTGGCCGACCAGGACGAACTCTTGGTGGCCGCGGACACGATGGCCACGCGCCTGCACAAAGCCGGTCGCGGCAACGATCGTTGGCTGGTTGAACAGGTGGTTCCCGACGCGGTCGCCGAACTCATCGTCGGCGTGGTCCGTGATCCAGCCGCCGGTCCTGTGCTCGTGATCGGCAGCGGTGGCATCCTGGCCGAACTCGTTCGTGATACCCGCACCCTGCTCCTGCCCGCGGATCGGGCCGATATCCGCCAGGCCATCGAATCACTGTCGGTGGGCCGCATCCTCGCGGGGTACCGCGGCCGCGATGGGGGCGACCTCGACGCGGCCGTCGAGGCCTGCGCCGCGATCGGGCGCTTTACCCTGGACCATTCAGAACGGATTGCAGAACTCGACGTAAATCCGCTTCTGATACGGCCACCGGGGCTGGGCGCTGTCGCGGCGGACGCCCTCATCCGGCTCGTCGATGCCACAGGGGCCGATTCCGTGGATCCCGATATCGGCTCGTCTGTCTGACGACGCCGCTGCGCGGTTGGCTACCCGCCGCGACCGCGCCTTGCGGGTGAACTTCTCCGTGGTTCTGAGGGCGGCTTGACCGGTACTCGGGTTATTACGCCGTCCACTTCCGGTCCCGGCTCGGTGGAATACCGTAGTGGCGTCGGTAGGCCCGCGACAGACTCGCGCACGAACCGAACCCGCAGGCGAGCGCGACCTCAAGTACGCTGCGGTCGGTGTCGTGCAGCAGTTCCCGGGCGTGCTCGAGGCGCAGCCGAACGTAATACGCATTGGGCCCCGCACCGAGCTGTTCCGCGAACAACCGTTCCAGCTGGCGTTGGGAAATGCCACAGTGCGCGGCGACCCCTCCGACCGGAACGGGCGCTTCGATATGCCGCCCCATGAATTCGACCGCGCGCACCAGGGTGGGGTTGTGCACGTCGAGCCGTGCCGCCAGGTTCATGCGCTGATGGTCGGTTTTGCTGCGCACGCGCTGATGAATGAGCTGCTCGGACACCGCCGTCGCGAGATCCGTGCCGTGTTCTTCGGCAATGAAACGCAGCATGAGATCCATCGTGGCCGTGCCGCCCGAAGAAGTCAGCCGACGCCGGTCGATCTCGTACAGTTCGGTCGTCGTTTCGATCCCGGGATAGAGTTCGCGGAATCCCGGGATGCTTTCCCAGTGCAGCGTCACGGTGAACCCTTCCAGCAATCCTGCCCGCGCGAGCACGAACGCGCCGGTATCGATCCCGCCGAGCACCACGCCCTGCCCGGCCAGACGTTTGAGCCACTGGAGGATCGCGGCCGAGGTATGACTCTCGTGATTGAACGAGCTGCAGACGAAAACCGTCGGCGCCGCTACCTGATCGCCGATCGCTCCGTCGGTCAGCAGGGTCATGCCGTTACTGGCGGCGACCGGCTGACCGTCTTCCGACCAGATCGACCATGTATACAGCGTTTCTCCACTGCAGCGGTTGGCGATCCGCAACGGCTCAATCGCCGCGAAGAAGGCCATCATCGAGAACTCCGGGATCAGGAGAAAACCGATCTCACGGGTCCCGGTGCTCGTCGAATTCTCTGACATGAGAGCGCAGTTTATACGAACAGAGCCTTGATTTCGGTGATGCGGTCCAGGCTATCGGGATTCGCGAGGGCATCGCGATTGCCGACGGGGTCGCCACGCAGGATGCTGGATACCGCCAGCTCCACCTTCTTGCCACTGCGCGTGTAGGGCACTTCGTCCACGGCGGCGATCCGGGCCGGGACGTGACGTGGACTGGCGCCCTCCCGGATGCGCGTACGCATGCGCTGCAGCAGATCCTGATCGAGTTCGTAACCGGGGTTGAGCACGACCAGCAGCACCACGCGTTCATCGTCGTTCCATGCCTGGCCGGCGACGATACTGTCAGCGACTTCATCCATCGTCTCGACCTGGCGATAGATCTCCGCCGTGCCGATGCGGATGCCGCCCGGATTGAGCGTCGCGTCGGAGCGGCCATGGATGATGACCCCACCGCTTTCGGTAACGGTGATGAAATCACCGTGCGCCCAGACGCCGGGGAACGTATCGAAGTACGCGCGCCGGTACCGTTCGCCATCCGGATCGTTCCAGAACATGACCGGCATGGACGGTGCCGGCTGCCGGCACACGAGCTCGCCTTTCTCACCGACGACGGACTCGCCCGCGTCATTCCACGCCTGCACATCCATGCCAAGCATCCGGCACTGGATCTCGCCCCGGCGCACGGGCAGGAGCGGACATCCACCCACGAAGCAGGACACGATATCGGTCCCTCCGGAAATCGAGGCCAGCAGAATATCGCGCCCCACGTGCTCGCGGACCCAGTCGAAATCCTCGGGCAGCAGCGGGGATCCGGTCGAGAAAATGACACGCAGGGCCGACAGGTCGTTGGTCGTGCCGGGGGCCAGCTCCCGATTCCGGCAGGCGCCGATGAATTTTGCGCTGGTACCGAAATGCGTGACACGCCGTTCCGCCGCAAGGCGCCAGCAGACATCCAGATCCGGATACCCCGGCGCACCGTCGAACACGACCAGTTCCGCACCCGTCATGAGCGCGGAGACCTGCCAGTTCCACATCATCCAGCCGGTGGTCGTGAAATAGAAGAAGACGTCGTCGCGGCCGATATCACCGTGGATAATGAGTTCCTTGGCGTGCTGCAGCAGCGTGCCGCCGCCGCCATGAACGATGCACTTTGGCACCCCCGTCGTCCCTGATGAATACAGAATAAACGC
>Ga0075106_1000454_pt1 | contig 21705 bp, 23 predicted proteins | sample AntDeeMetag02WF4_FD_69796 | JGI IMG/M metagenome (GOLD analysis project Ga0075106, IMG submission 69796) | Saline lake microbial communities from Deep Lake, Antarctica - Antarctic Deep Lake Metagenome 02WF4 | ecosystem: Environmental > Aquatic > Non-marine Saline and Alkaline > Saline | place... | reverse complement strand
CCGACGGTCGCGACCCGCGAGAAGGGCGCCGAGATGGTCGAGGACGCCGTCACGAACGTCACGAACCTCGTCGACGCACTCGCCGGTCTCGACGCTCCAGAGTCGGGAGACGAGGAGTGAGGAGCGGCGGCGAGCACCGACCGGGGAGAACGCTCAAACGACGCGGTTCTTCAGTGCGTCCCCCGCGTCGAGTCGCGAGAGGTTCTCGCCGACGAGCGTGGCGATATCCCGGTAGAACGCCTGGTTGGCGGCGGCAGCGTGGGGCGTGACGACGACGTCGTCGAAGTCCCACAGCGGCGAGTCCTCTGGGAGGGGTTCCGTCTCGAAGACGTCCAGTGCGGCCCCGGCAATGGTCTCCTCGCGGAGCGCGTCGACGAGCGCGTCCTGGTCGACGACTTCGCCGCGAGCGACGTTCACGAGGTAGGCGTCCTCGCGCATCGTCTCGAACTCGGACTCCCCGAGGAGTCCCTCCGTCTCGTCGGTCAGCGGGACGCAGAGCACGACGAACCGCGCGTCCTCGATTGCGTCGTCGAGGTTCTCGGGGTGGAAGAGTTCGTCCACGCCCTCGACGGACTCCTCGGAGCGCTGGACGCCAGTCACCTCCATGCCGAGGGCGCTGCAGCGCGCCGCGACGGTGCCACCGATGGTCCCGAGGCCGACGACGCAGACGCGTTCGCCGGGCAGCGTGAACGGGGCGTCCCATTCCGGGAACTCCCAGTGGTGGTCCTGCTGGTTCGCGACGTAGTCGTGGAGGCGCCGCGCCAGCGCCAACATCATCCCGAGTGCGGTGTCGCCGACGCTGTCTCCGTGGAGACCCGTGCTGTTCGTCAGCGCGATGCCCCGCCGCTCGTACTCCTCGACCGGGAACGATTCGACGCCCGCGAACGTCGTGTGGATCCACTCCGGGTCGACGTCGAGGAGCCGTGGCTGGTGGGTGAACGTCACGAAGGCGTCGCAGGTCTCCGGGTCGGCGCCCTCGTCGTCCGCGTCCCGTATCGAGACGACGTCGGCGTCGACGCCCGCGAGTTCGTCCCGCAGCGCCTCGTACGGGAAGTCTATCGCTGTCGACTCGTGGACGCCGATGCGCTCGACTGCCATGCCAGAGGGGACCACGGGCCGCCGCATCAATGTTTGCCTCGGCGCAGTCGTCGGGGGGAGACGCTACGAGCAATGCGGCGCTGTGCGAGCGTCGAGCGGTCGACAATCGGCCGGGACTAGAACTAATATCCGACAGTCCGAGTCTCGGCCCATGAACGGAGATCTCAGCGGAGAGACCGCCATCGTCACGGGGTCGAGCAGCGGGCTCGGTCGCGCCATCGCAGAGGGGTTCGCCGAGGCGGGGGCGAACGTGGTCACCAACTCGCGGGCCCAGGAACGCGCCGACGACACCGCCGACGCCATCCGCGACGCCGGCGGAACGGCCGTCGCTGCGGAGGCTGACGTTAGCGAGAAGGAGGACGTGGAGGCGCTCGTCCAGGCCGCCGTCGACGAGTTCGGGAGCCTCGACATCATGGTGAACAACGCCGGGACGACCGTCGAGAAACAGCTCTTCGACCAGACGCCCGAGGACTGGCAGCACGTCCTCGACGTGAACCTCACCGGGACGTTCTACGGTTCGCAGGTCGCCGGCGAACAGATGGCCGAGCAGGGCGACGGTGGCCAGATCATCAACATGTCCAGCATCTACGGGAGCGTCGGCGTGCAGGGCCGCGCGCCGTACAACGCCACGAAAGGCGGCATCGAGAATCTGACGCGGTGTCTCGCGGTGGAACTCGCGGAGTACGACGTCCACGTGAACGCGCTCGCGCCGGGCTACATCAAGACGGCCCTCGCGGAGGCGCCGTGGGGCGAGGAGATAACAGAGGACCACGACTGGCCGTACTACGGCTACACGGAGGAACACATCACGAACCGCACTCCACTCGACCGCTTTGGCACGTTCGAGGAGGTGAGCAACTGCGCGACGTTCCTCGCGGCCGGCGACCACTACATGACCGGCGAAGTGATGCACATGGACGGCGGGTGGCTGGCGTTCGGCTGGGGAAGCAAAGCGTAGCGGACGCGGTCGCGGGCGAGGCGTGCGTAGCGTCCCTACACCGACCGGACGACGCCGCCGTCGACGAGCAGCGCCGTCCCGTTGACGTAACTCGCGCCCGGCCCGGAGAGGAACGCCACGACGTCGCCGAGTTCCGAGGGCTGGGCCACGTCCCCCGTGGGGATGTCGTCCGGCCAGTAGCTCTCCAGGCCCTCCTCGTAGGAGTCGTACTCGCCGCGCTCGACGGCATCCTCGACGATGTTCCGGAGCGCGGGCGTCTCCACCGCCCCCGGGAGTACGGCGTTCGCGCGGACCTCGGGAGCGAACTCCCGCGAGAGCGTCTTCACGAGGCCGATGACGCCCATGCGGACGGTGCTGGAGAGCACGAGCGACGGGACGGGCTGGCGGACCGTGATGGACGCGATAGCCACGATGGAGCCACCGCCGTCGCGGAGGTGCGGGCCGGCCTCCCGCGTCAGCCAGACGGCGCTCATCACGAGCAGGTCGAACGCCTCGTACCAGTCGTCATCGGTCACGTCGTAGAGGCCACCGCTGGCCGGGTCGCCCGTGTTGAGGACGAGGTGGTCGATGCCACCGAACGTCTCGACGGTCGCTTCGACCAGGCCGGCGACGGCGTCCGCGTCCGTCAAGTCCGCAGCGTGCCCGACGACGTCACCGGGTCCGGCGGCGTCCACGTCGGCGACTGCGTCGTCGAGTCGGTCCTCGTCGCGGCCGTTGAGGACCACGTTCGCTCCCGCCTCGGCCAGCGACGTCGCGGCGGCCTTCCCGAGGCCGCTGCTCGACGCGGCGACGAGCGCGGTGTTCCCGTCGAGGTTCGGCGTTCCAGATGGGTTGTCGACTGTTGGCACACCGGCCCTGTTCGTCGTCACCCCGCTTAAATGGAGGAGCACCGCGGATTCGGTCCGCCGTGTTGGGAATCCACCAGCAATTTCTGACCACAGGGACAAGGTATATTCAGCTCCGTATTCAATAGCCGTTGAGACGGAACTTTAGCCATGGACGTAATCAACCCTGCCACCGGCGAACAGGTCGACTCATTCGCGGAACACTCGGCGGGTGACGTCGAGGACGCCCTCGAGCGCGCTGAAGACGCCTACCAGGACTGGCGCGAACAGCCGATGCGCGAGCGCGAGGAGCTGCTCGCGAACGCCGCGGACGTCCTCCGCGAGAACAAGCGGAAGTACGCGGAGACGATGACCCAGGAGATGGGGAAACCGATCAGCCAGGCCATCGGCGAGGTCGAGAAGTGCGCGTGGCTCTGCGACCACTACGCCGAGAACGCGAGCGCCTACCTCGGCGACGAGCACCACCCGAGCCCGGCGGGCACGGACGTCAAGACGGTCCACCAGCCCCTGGGCGCGGTGCTGGCCGTGATGCCGTGGAACTTCCCGTTCTGGCAGGTGTTCCGGTTCGCCGCGCCGTACCTGACGGCCGGTAACGTCGGCCTCCTGAAACACGCCTCGAACGTTCCCGGGTGCGCCGTCGCCATCGAGGAAGTGTTCCGAGAGGCGGGCTACCCCGAGGACGTCTTCCAGACGCTGCTCATCCCCTCGGACCTCGTCGACGACGTCATCGCCGACGAGCGCGTGAAGGCAGCGACCCTGACCGGGAGCGGCCCAGCGGGTCGCGCAGTCGCGTCCTCCGCGGGCGAGAACCTCAAGAAGACAGTCCTCGAACTCGGCGGGAGCGACCCGTTCGTCGTCCTCGACGACGCGGACGTCGAGGCGGCCGCGGAGACCGGTGCGTGGGCGCGCAACCAGAACGGCGGGCAGTCCTGCATCGCTGGCAAGCGCTTCGTCGTCCACACCGACGTCTACGACGAGTTCGTCGACCGGTTCGTCGACGAGTTCGAGTCGCTGACCGTCGGCGACCCGATGGACGAGGAGACGGACGTCGGCCCGCAGTCGCGGCCGGACCTCCTCGAGGAGCTCGACGAACAGGTCCAGGAGAGCATCGAAGCGGGCGCCACCGTCCTCACGGGCGGCGAGCCGATGGACCGCGAGGGCTCGTACTATCCGCCGACCATCCTGGCCGACGTCCCCCACGGCTGTCCGGTCGACGCCGAGGAGACGTTCGGCCCCGTCGCCGCGGTGTACGAGGTCGAGGACGAGGAGGCCGCCATCGAACTCGCGAACGACACGGAGTTCGGCCTCGGTGGGAGCGTCTGGACCGAGGACCGCGAGCGCGGCGAGCGCGTCGCCAAGCGCATCGAGGCTGGCTGCGTCTACGTCAACCAGCTAGTCAAGTCCGACCCCCGCGTGCCGTTCGGCGGCATCGGTGAGTCCGGCTACGGCCGCGAGCTCTCCGGGGTGGGCATCAGGGAGTTCGTCAACAAGAAAACAGTCTGGATCGAGTGACGGAGCAGTCCGTCGGGCCCGCGTCGGCTGTCGAACGGTAGCGGGAACGGTTCCTACTCAGATTTTACCCGGACGGTAAGCGGTGTCGCCTCCGCTCCTCAGTTCGAGCGCGATTCGTACACAGCCTCGCCGAGCGTGTCCCTGTGGCCTTCGTTCGGACCGCCAGCAATTGTCAACAGCCGCGCGTCCCGGAGGTAGCGCTCGACGTGCTTCTCGGTCGTGTAGCCGATGCCGCCGTGCAACTGCATCGCGGTGTTCGCGTTCTCGACGGCCGCTTCGGTGGCGTGCACCTTCGCCATGCTGTACGCCCTCGAGGACTTTGCTCCCCGGTCGGCCGTCGCGGCGGCGCGGAGCGTGAGCAGTCTGGCCGCGTCGACGTTCGTCGCCATCTCGCCGACCTCCCAGGTGACCCCCTGGAACTCCGCGATGGGGTGGTCGAACTGCTCGCGCTCTGCCGTGTACGCCACCGTGTCGTCGAGCGCCGCCCGCGCGATGCCGACGGCGCGGGCGGGGACGTTCAAGCCGGTCGCGAGGTCGCCACGCTGGACGTACCCCTCGCCCACCGGCCCGACGCGCTGGTCGTCGGGGACGCGGACGTCAGAGAGCGTCGCCTTCGGCGACTTCACGGGGTTGGCGCCGAGCGTGTCCCAGACTGTCTCGACGTCGAACTCCCCGGCGGGAACGAGGAACGCGGTGACGTTCCGCGGCGCGTCCGCCTCGGGCCCCGTCTTCGCGTAGGTGAGGACGTAGTCGGCGTGGCGCAGATTCGTCACCCAGCGCTTGTGACCGTTCAGCAGCCACTCGTCGCCCTCCCGTTCGGCCGTCGTCTCCATCGCGAGTTTGTCGCTCCCGGCGCCCTCCTCGCTCAGGCCGAGCGCGCCCACGGTGTCGTAGGACGCCATCTCGGGGAGGAACCGCTCGCGCTGGGCGTCGGAGCCGAACCGCTCGACGACCTCCGCGACGCCGAGGTGCAGCGCCAGCGCACTCGCGACGGGCATCAGCGCCGCTGACAGCTCTTCGACGACGACGGCGAGTTCAGTCATTCCCTCGCCCATGCCGCCGTACGCCTCTGGGATCGTCAGTCCGCCGTACCCCATCTCCGCCAGGTCGTCGAGAATCTCGGTGGGGTACGTCTCGCTCTGGTCCAGGTCGATGGCTCTCGGTCTGATAGTCTCCTGGGCGTACTGCCGGGCCTCCGCTCGGAGCGCCTGCTGGGACTCGGATAGCTGGCTCGTCACGACACGACACCTCCGAATGCGAAACGGCGGACTCCGGACTGGCGGGGTCGGTCGGCGGTGCTAGCGGCGGACGGTTGGACGCCCCGTGAGGCGACCGACGGCCCACAGGCGGCTCGCGTGGGGGACTCGGAACGACAGTACATAGCCACCCTGACAGTTGTTCGAGGGAGAGGTAAATCCTTGCGCTGGACGACCTGGGAACGTAGTGATGAAGGCTCTGCTACCGACGAGGAATCAGGCCGGTGACCCCTCCGGGAGCCCGCGTTCCATGCTCTCGTGGATGAACGCGACGAGCTGGCGGGCCGCCTCGGGGTCGAGGCCGACGAGAATCCCCGACCGTGGCTCCCGTCGGAAGTTGAGGACGACGGCGTGCTTGCGTACGCTCAGTGTCGCGTAGGCCTTCCCGAACGTCTCGTCGCCGATCTCCGCGGCGGGTTGTCCCACGATGCTCTCGTGGATGTTCGAGACACGGGCCCTGAACGCGTCCCCGTCCAGTCCGTCCCGCACGTAGACGACGTCGAACCCCGAACCGTCGTAGCGCACCACGCCCCGCAGATGGCCACCGGCACGGTCCTGGAGGTACTCGACGAGGGACTCGACAGTCATAGGCCACCTATCACTCCAATGTAGAAAAAGCATTATTGTACCGGGGATGCCCGCTTATTCAGCATCACCCAATGCGGATTGAAAGGAGCTCGTTCCAGTCATATCGCCAGAGGAATTCGGAGATAATGCGAAAAAATTATGATTCGGGGGCGCGTTGGACCAGGACGTAAACCAGGCTAATCATTCCTCCGGTAGCAAGCTCTAGAGGACGTTCTTACCCTACGTAGCAGGGTACCGAGTGAGAGTCGTCCTCCGGGACTTCGGGGTGATTGTGCCCTCGTTGAACTCAAAATCCATCGGAATCATCAATTTTTCATTTTGAATCTTCATCTGGTACGTCATGAGCGACGGCCACTACCAGTGCATCCCTCACCTTGCCTGGTTTCGTTTGCAGGATACGGCCGCTCCCGTCCCCGAAGTGGGGGATTCTCGCGTGACCTAAACAGGACGACACTATCGGAACGGCGGAGTTGCTACTGTCTCGCGGTTTTGGTGTTCAGGTAGCAACAGTGCGGTGGAGGAGTTGTGAACCGATGTCGCTTCGCTATCGCTCGCGACTGGGTTCAGATCCCGTCCCAGTCACTCGAACAAGCGACGTGAGCGACACAACAGTCGCTCACGGTCGCGGTAATCTAAGAAGTGGGGCCGGAGGGATTTGAACCCCCGATCGACTGATATCTCCGGTGCGCCTCGGAACTCCAGAGGGTCGTCGTCGCGAACCGATGATCAGTCGGCCGCTCGGTATACCAGTCTGGAATCTCGTCCCGGGCGCGTGACCTCTGGAGTCAGTCGCCATTCCTGGCTTGGCCACAGCCCCGCGCGTTCGCTGGTACGATGATTTTCCGTAAGTGCGTTTCGATTCGCGCGGCGGTAGCGCCGCAACACAGATTCTTGGCGCGGGACCGCGTAGCGTGACTCATGCGCGAGTACCCGATAGTCGTCCGGGAGATCGGCGGGGAGCACAGACTCGGCGTGGAGGACGCCGAGGAGTTCGACGGGGACCTGCGGGACGTCGTCACGGAGGGGTACGGTCGCATCGACGTCGCGGAACGTGAGGACGGAGAACAGGTCGGTACGGTAGTCGCGAGCGAGACGGCCCCGGAGGTAGAGACGGTGCGCTGGCGGGACTAGCTCTCGCGCTCGCTCCAGTCGCAGTCCTGGCACTTGTAACCGGTGACGAACTCGGTGACCGAAGGCATGTAGCCCACCGAGAGCACGTCGCCGCCACAGTCGGGGCAGTTGCGGTCGGCCTCCTCGATGGGTTCGGCGTCCATGACGGACTCTCCCTCGACGAGTTCCGCGAGCTTCTTCGGCGTGACCATGCGACCCTGCACGACACGGTTGTCGGCCATACGTGAGCGAGGAGGGCGCTACGGTAAAGAGTTCTGTCGGGCGGTCGGCCGACTCAGAGCCACGGCGCGCGTTCCTCGGCGCCGTTCTCCCCGGGGTAGCCGTACGCCGGCTCCTCGTCGTCGGTGTCGCTGGCGTCGCTGCCGCCGTCGGGGGTCGCCGCGGGGCTCGACGGGGTGGGGCGGTCCGGGCCGTCGTCGGCGTCCGGGACCGACTGGGGCTCGTCGTCGCCCGCATCGTCGGGCGCTGCCTCGGGGTTGAACGCGAGGAGGCCGGCGACGCCGAAGACGACCAGCGGCGCTTGGGACGGCACGAGCTGGAAGATGGAGAGCGCGAGCGTGCCGAGCGCGACGGCGCTCCCGAACCGGAAGCGGTCGATGTCGACGACGCGCCGGAGGTACGGCCGGAGCGCGACGACGGCCAGCGCGAACGCGACGGCGACGCCGCCGGCCGCGGCCGCGCTGAACAGCAGCATCGGGTCGTAGTCAGGGACGAACTTGAACGAGCCGGGCTGGAAGCTCGCGATGAAGCCGAGTCCGATGATGATGCCGGGCGACGGGAGGTAGTCCCCGATGGTGGAACTGGCCGTCTTCGCGGCGATGGCGAGGATGACGAGCGCGGCGAACCGCTCGAAGGTAGGGACGTCGACGAGCGTCGCGATGGTCGGCGCGAGTGCCGCCTCGACGGCCGCGATGAGAATCAGCGGCACGCCGACGACGAGGACGCTGGTCACCTGCTCCCAGGGGTCGTCGTCCATCTCTGCGAGGATGACCGCGAGCGTGGCGCTGCCGCCGAAGACGAGCAGGCCGATCTGGGTGATACCCGCCCACGTCTCGAGTTCGCCCGCCAGCACGAGCGCTGCGAAGATGCCGTCGGCCAGCGGGAGCAACATCACCGTGGCGAGCAGGCGCGTGGCGCCGCCCACCCGTTGCTCGAGGCGGAGGGCGACAGGGTGGCGTGAGCTACTCATGCTACGGGCTCAACTCGGGCCTGGACGGCGTGCGTCCGGATTCGCGGTGCGTGGCGGCGTGCGCCGAGCGTCCGAATCCGAGTGTGTCCACCAGTTTCCCGAAAAATGTGAAGACGCCGGAGACGTCGCTGTTGTTACCGGCGATGCGGATCACATCGGGACTGGTGGAGTCCATACACCACAACACTGGGGTTAGTAGCATAAAGATTGCGTGACACGCGACCACAAATGGTGTGGGACCGAAACCGCCATTTAAGTACCCGACTACGGAGTGACGGCGTTTTTCCGATTTGGGAAGAGATATCGTCCCCGGAGGTGGATTATCTTCACGTTCGTTCCATAGAGACTCCGCGACTGGACAGTCGTCGAGTGCCGCCGGCCCGATACACGTCCGTGCCCCAAACGGCCCGCGTGGCTGTGCACTATTCGCACGTTCGGCCAATCTCGCAACGCTTTTGCCGTGGGCGCCGCGACGGTTTACATGGCGCACGACTCCTCGAACGACGGCCGATTCTCCGAAAAACTCCGCGTACCAGAGGCGCTCACCTTCGACGACGTCCTGCTCCGCCCCAGCGAGAGCCGCGTCGAGCCCGACGACGCCGACGTCTCCACGCGCGTCTCGACGAACGTCACGCTGAACGTCCCCATCCTCTCGGCGGCGATGGACACCGTCACCGAGTCCGACCTCGCAATCGCGATGGCCCGGGAGGGCGGCCTGGGCGTTCTCCACCGCAACATGGACGTCGCGGACACCGCCGCGGAAGTCGAGCGCGTCAAGCGCGCCGACGAGCTCGTCATCCAGCGCGAGAACGTCGTCACCGCCGAGCCCGAACAGACCGTCAGCGACGTCGACGAGATGATGAACCGCGAAGGCGTCTCCGGCGCCCCGGTCGTCGACGACGACGACACCGTCCTCGGCATCATCTCCGGGACCGACATCCGTCCGTACCTCGAGGTCGGCGAGTCGGACTCCGTCCGTGAGGCGATGACCGACGAGGTCATCACGGCCCCCGAAGAGGTCACCGCGCGCGACGCCCTCGAACTGATGTACGAGCACAAGATCGAGCGCGTCCCGCTCGTGGACGACGACGAGCGCCTTGTCGGCCTCGTCACGATGCAGGGCATCCTCAACCGGCGCGAGCACGAGGACGCGGCCCGTGACGAGAACGGCCGCCTCCGCGTCGGTGTGGCCGTCGGTCCCTTCGAGACGGACCGCGCGACCGCCGCCGACGGGGCGGACGCCGACGTGCTGTTCATCGACTGCGCGCACGCCCACAACGAGAACGTCATCGACGCCGCCCGCGAGATAGCCCAGACCGTCGAGGCCGACGTCGTCGTCGGCAACGTCGGCACCCGCGAGGCCGCCGAGGCTGTCGTCGACTTCGCGGACGGCGTGAAGGTCGGCATCGGGCCGGGCTCCATCTGTACGACGCGGGTCGTCACGGGCGCCGGAATGCCCCAGATTTCGGCCGTCTCGCAGGTCGCCGACGTGGCGAGCGAGCAGGACGTCCCTGTCATCGCGGACGGCGGCATCCGGTACTCCGGCGACGCCGCGAAGGCCATCGCCGCGGGCGCCGACGCAGTGATGCTCGGCTCCTACTTCGCGGGCACCGACGAGGCCCCGGGCCGCGTCATCACGATGAACGGCAAGAAGTACAAGCAGTACCGCGGCATGGGGTCGGTCGGCGCGATGCAGTCCGGCGGCGGCGACCGCTACCTGAAAGACGACGAGGAGGACGAGGAGTTCGTCCCCGAGGGCGTCGAAGCGGCGACGCCGTACAAGGGGCCGCTCTCCCAGGAGCTCCACCAGCTCGTCGGCGGCATCCAGTCCGGGATGGGCTACGTCGGCGCACCCACGATTCCCGCTTTCAAGCAGGAAGCGCGCTTCGTGCGGGTGTCCTCGGCGGGCCAGACCGAGGGCCACCCCCACGACGTGATGATCACGGACGAGGCGCCGAACTACAGCCCCCACGAGAGCTGAGAACGCTGACGGCGGTACGACCGAACCGTATACAACGCGGCCCCACGTCACTGGGGCCATGACGAAGACGGTCGACGACCTCCGGAACGAGATCCGGGAGGCAGTGGGGCGCTACGAGCGAATCGAGTCGACGGCGTTCACGAAGGAGGCGCTCGCAGCGGTCTGCGACGCCGTGGGCGCCGACGTCGACACCAGCGGGCGGCCGTCGAAACCCGAGATGCGGGCGGGCATCCGCGAGCAGGTCGACGGCCTCGCGGCCCCCGACGACGAGAACACGTCTCGCGCCTTCCGGAAGGCGGACCTCGAGACCATCGCGGCGGCGCTCCGCGACGAGTAGCCTCAGACCTGGACTCCACCGACGACGAAGACGACCAGCGGCACGGCTACCAGCAGGTGGTAGAGGAGGAGGACGCCCTGGCCCACGAGGGTGACACCCATCTCCGGCGTCAAGAGAAGCAACGGGCCGAGCATGAAGACGAAGACGGCGACAGCGAGCGCGACGAAGTACCGGGCCGGCCGGTCGGTGAGTTTGACCAGGACGGCGTACGCGACAGCGGCGCCGACGCCGGCGACGATGGTCGTCCCCACGAGTGGGACTGCCGAGAACGGACTCGTCGCGCCGGTTGCGCCGACGTCGACACCGACTGCGTCGACGAGCACCTGCGCCACCAGGAGCGACAGGACGGCTACAGTGACGCCGATGGTCGTGCGGCGCGCGAGAGCGCCGGCGGTTCTCGGGACGGGATACCGCGATTTTGCGTGTGCCATACGTCCTCCACGTCGTCTATCCCCAAAGTACGACGTGCTGGATTGGGACTCCGACGGCACGCGCTCAGTAGCCGCGGAGGCGTCGCTCGATGGCCGCGCCGAACATCGGCGCCGTGTGCGGGCCGTCGTAGCGGACGCCGTCGACGTAGAACGAGGGCGTGCCGTTGACGCCGCTTCGGGCACCGCTGAGGAAGTCCGCCTGCACGCGCTGGTCGACCGTCTCGCTCGCCAGGTCGGCGCGGAACCGGTCCATCTCCAGGCCCAGGGTCTCGGCGCACTCCAGAATTGCGTCGTCGTCGAGCGGGCCCTGGTGTTCGTACAGCAGGTCGTGCATTGCCCAGAACGCGCGCTCGTCCTGCAGGGCAGCGGCCTCGCTCGCCATCGCCGCCTGCCGCGCGTGGGGGTGCATCGACTTCATCGGGAAGTGGCGGAACACCACGCGGAGTTGCGGGCCGTACCGGTCCTGGAGTTCCCGCACGACCGAGTAGGCCGCCTTGCAGAACGGGCACTCGAAGTCGCCGTACTGGACGAGCGTCACCGGGGCGTCCCGCGGGCCCTGGACGTGGTCGTCGTCGCCGACCGGGACTGTCAGTTGTGACACCCGCGAGCGCATCGGGGTACCGCCGTTCATTCCTCGGAATCAGCGTCGAGCGCTTCGAGCGCCTCGAGGATGCCGTCGGCGCCGGGGTTGATGCCGACCGGCGAGACGTAGGACCACTGGATGACGCCGTCGCCGTCGACGACGAACAGCGCGCGCTCGCTGCTGCCGACCTCCGGACGGTAGACGCCGTAGGCTCTCGCCACCTCGCCCTTCGGGTGGAAGTCCGAGAGCAGCGGGAACGAGATGTTGCGGGCGTCGGAGAACGCCTGGTGGCTCCACGGGCCGTCGACGGAGATGGCCAGCACCTGCGCGCCGTACTGCTTGAACTCGTCGACGAGTTCGTTGTACAGCGCTATCTGGTCGCCACAGACCGGGCTCCAGTCCGCCGGGTAGAACACCAGGACGACCGGCTGGCCGCGGAACTCGTGGAGCGAGACGGTCTGGTCGGCGGTCGTCGGGAGCGTGAAGTCGGGTGCCTCCGTCCCCTCGGGGAGCGGTCCGGTGTCGACCGTCGCCTCCGGGAGGTCGTAGTGGGCGTCTGCCATACACCAAAGAGGCCGGCCTGATAGAAAGAATCTCGGTTGGTGACAGTCGCCGTCGGCCGTGTACTGGGTTCCGACGAGCTCGCTGTCGGCGTTGCCCGTTCCGACGATGCCGACGTATAGACGTCAGTCGTAGACTGAGGGCCCTTGAAATCGCTACCCGTCCGCGAGCGACTCGACGGCCTCGGCGGCGCTCGTCTCGTCCGCGAGCCACTCGTCCGCCCAGGACTCGATGGCGTCGAAGACAGGGAACAGCGACTCGCCCTTCGGCGTCAGCGAGTAGTAGGTTGCGACCGGCGACTCCTCCTCGAGGCGGCGGTCGACGAACCCCATCTCCTGGAGGTCGTCGAGCACGCGGGAGAGCGTGCGGGAGCTCGCGTCCGTCGAGCGCTTCAGTTCGTTGAACCGCTTCTCGCCGTCCTGCAGGTCGTGGAGCACGATGAGCCGCCACTGGGAGCCGATCTGCTCCAGCGAGTCGATGACGTGGCACGCCTCCTCGCTGTACCGGTCGTCCTTGGTCATGTGGGGACGTAGGCCCGCCCTCGCCATAGTGGTTCCGGAACGCACCAAGTATCACACCGACACCTCAGGTGACGTGCGTGTCACCGGGTGGCCGGGTGGTTAGCTGAGAGGTTTACGTGCGGACTGCCTACCCGGTAGCACAATGACCACATCCGACGCCCCGGAGACGGCGGGTCTCCACCACGTCACCGCGGTGGCCGGCGACCCCCGGGAGAACGTCCGGTTCTACCGGGAGGAACTCGGCCTCCGCCTCGTCAAGCGCACGGTGAACTTCGACGACCCGACGACGTACCACCTCTACTACGGCGACGAGGTCGGGACACCGGGCACCATCTTGACGTTCTTCCCCTTCGAGAACGGGCGCTCCGGGACGCCGGGGCGGGGCCAGACCACCGCGACGGCGTTCGTCGTCCCCGAGGGCAGCCTCGGATTCTGGACCGAACGCTTCGAGGAGCGCGGCGTCGACCACGGTGACCCCGAGGAGCGTTTCGGCGCCCGCGTCCTGCCGTTCCAGGACGGCGACGGCCAGCCACTCGAACTGGTGGAGGGAGAGAGCGACGTCGAACCGTGGAGCGACAGCCCCATCCCCGAGGAGCACGCGATTCGCGGCTTCCACGGCGTCACGCTCCACCCCACCCAGCCCGAGTCGACCGGCACGGTGCTCGAGACGCTCGGCTACGAGCGCACCGAGGAGGCGAGCGAGCGCGTCCGCTACGTCGCCGGCGAGCGCGCGAGCGTCGTGGACGTGCTGACGAGCGGCGGCTCGTGGGGTCAGCCCGGGGTCGGCACGGTCCACCACGTCGCGTTCCGCGCGGCCGACGACGACGCGCAAGCCGCGCTCGGCGACGCCGTCAGCGAGGTTGGGATGTCCACGACGCCACAGAAGGACCGCCAGTACTTCCGCTCCATCTACTTCCGGGAACCCGGCGGCGTCCTCTTTGAGGTGGCAACCGACGAACCAGGCTTCGCCACCGACGAGGACGTCTCGGAGCTCGGCTCGTCGCTCAAGCTGCCGCCGTGGCTCGAGGACGACCGCGCGGAAATCGAGTCCGAACTGCCGCCGCTCGAACTGGAGGGACCGGCGTGAGCGACGCGAACCCGCACGCCGGCCAGCCGGTCGAGCACCGCGGGACAGCCCTCGAAGACGCCGAACGCGCCGTCGTGCTGCTCCACGGACGGGGTGCCCGAGCCACGGGGATGCTCCAGTTCGCCGAGGACCTCCCGAGCGAGGACACGGCGTTCGTCGCGCCGCAGGCCACCCGCGCGACCTGGTACCCGAACAGCTTCCTCGAACCCACGACGGAGAACGAGCCGTGGTTCTCCTCGGCGCTCTCGCTCGTCGGCGACGTCTTCGACGACGTCACCGAGCACGTGCCCGCCGACCGCGTCCTCGTCCTCGGGTTCTCCCAGGGCGCCTGCCTGGGCAGCGAGTTTGTCGCGCGCAACCCCCAGCGCTTCGGCGGTTTCGTCGCGTTCTCCGGCGGCCTCCACGGGCCCGAGGGGACGTCCTACGACTACGACGGCAGCCTCGACGGGACGCCCGTCTTCCTCGGCTGCAGCGACCGCGACCCCCACATCCCCGAGTCCCGCGTCCACGAGACGAAGGCGGTGTTCGAGTCGATGGACGCCGACGTCACCGAGCGCATCTACGAGGGGATGGGGCACGGCGTCAACGAGGACGAACTCGAGTTCGCGGCGGGGATGGTCGACAGGCTGTAGGGCAGAATCAGTTATCCGTTATCGAGCAGCGTCAGTAGAATCCGACAGCTCCTTCTCGAAAGCCCCGGGCGGCTACGCTCGCGCGACTCGCTGTCGTTCGAAAGACGGCGCAGCCGTCTTTCGTGATGACGAGAGAGCCTAGCTCTCTCGAACCACGCTCCTCGGCCTTCGGCCTGCGGTGCTTACGTCGTCGTGCTTCCCGTAGCCGTCCGCCCCTTTCAGTCCCGCCCAGGCTGGTTGGTCAGCCGCCGCGATGGGATTGAAAGGGGCCGCTGGGTCGACGAACCCGGGCGACGTAAGCACCACAGCGAACGTAGTGAGCGAGGAGCGCAGCGAGCCCTGGGAGTCGACCCAGCGGGGGCTTTCGAGGAGGCGTCAACGGATCGAGCACTCCCGAACCCCAAGTTGGCCAACCTGTACGCTTACCTGCGGTCGGCACCTAAACGCGGTATGTCGAACACACCCGAGAGTGAGACCGACTGGCGCGAGAAACTCACCGAGGAGGAGTACCGCGTGCTCCGCGAGCAGGGCACCGAGCGCCCGTACTCCGGCGGCCACGTCGACCGCGACGAGGAGGGGACGTACACGTGCGCCGGCTGCGGCGCCGTCCTCTTCGACGCGGAGACGAAGTTCGACGCGCACTGCGGCTGGCCGAGCTTCTGGGACGCCGCCGACAGCGAGGCCGTCGAGCGCCGACCCGACCACAGCCAGGGGATGGAGCGCACCGAGGTCGTCTGCGCGAACTGCGGCGGCCACCTCGGCCACGTCTTCGAGGACGGGCCCGAGCCGACGGGCGAGCGGTTCTGCATCAACTCCGTCTCCCTCGACTTCGAACCCGACGAGTAGCTACCAGTCGATGAGCCTGGTCGCGAACCAGTAGAGGCCGTAGAGGCAGGCGGCGAGGACCACGACGACGGTTGCCATGCCGGCTGTCTGCCGGGAGAAGCCCAGCGACATCAGCCCTTCTGTACCGTACGCGAGACTGTACCCCACGACCATGATCAGCCCGAACGCGCCGACGCCGAGCGCGGCCTGTCCGAGGAGTGCGCTCGGAACGAGGTCGATTACTTTTCTGAACACACCCCCACCCTGACTACCAATCAATAATAAACCCCTACGGTAGCTGTAAGCTGTGCGACTACTCGTCGTGCTCGGGCTACCGCTTCGTCTGCACGTTCGTGCTCCCGCAGTCCGGGCACTGCGTCATCGTCCCGAGCGTCGGGTGCGTCGCGGTTTCCCAGTCGTCTCGGGCCTCGGAACGCCCGCAGCTGGCACACCGGAGTGTCGGCATTGATTTGGCCATGTGTGCCACTTCGTCACACGCGGCAAAATAGTTCCCGGCGGACAGACCCGGTGGCGAGCGCGAACCGACGCCGACGAAAGCCGTAACCCGTTTTCCCGCTCGCGCCCTACGCCGGGTAGTGACCGACATCTCGAAGGAGGCGTTCCACGACGCCCTCGAATCCGTGGGGCGCCCAGTCGCCACCGCCGCACAGGTCGCGCGGGAACTGGGGTGCACGCAGGCCGAGGCCGCCGATGCGCTGGAGGAACTCGCGGAGCGCGGCGACGTCGAGCGGGCGGGCGTGGAGTCCGACCCCGTGGTGTGGTATCCGCGGGACTGGCTCGAACTGACCGACCGCGAGCGCGTCGTCCCGTTCCCGGGGCGCCGGGAGATCATCGTCGACCAGCCGGCGCAGTTCACGCGCGCCCAGCTCTCCCGGTTCGCGCACCTCGAGGACACGACGCGAACGGGAAGCTACCGCTACGTGGTCCGCGAGGAGGACGTGTGGGCGGCGCCGTTCGAGTCCCTGGAAGCCCTCCTGGATGCGATGCGCCGCGTGCTCCCGCGGGAGGTGCCCGGCCTCGAGGACTGGGTCGAGGAGCAGTGGACGCGCGCGACCAGGTTCCGCCTGCGAACCCACGACGACGGCTACGTCGTGCTCGAGGCCAAGAGCGAGAGTCTTCTCGGGAACGTCGCCGAGCAGAAACTCGCGGACGACGTGCTCCGCGCGAAGATCTCGGACACCGAGGCGTGGGTCGCCGAGGAGAAGGTCGCGGAACTGAAGCGCACGCTGTACGAGGCGGGCTACCCTGTGCGCGACGACCGCGACCTCGAAACGGGCGACCCCCTCGACGTCACCCTGAACCTCGAACTCCGTGACTACCAGGCCGACTGGGTCGAGCGATTCGTCGACGCCAACTCCGGCGTGCTCGTCGGACCGCCGGGTGCGGGGAAGACGGTCGCCGCGATGGGCGCGCTGGAGGCCGTCGGCGGCGAGACGCTTGTGCTGGTCCCGAGTCGCGAACTCGCCGCGCAGTGGCGCGACGAACTGCTCGCGCACACCTCGCTCACCCCCGACCAGGTGGGCGAGTACCACGGCGGCAGCAAGGAGGTCCGGCCCGTCACCATCGCCACGTACCAGACCGCGGGGATGGACCGCCATCGCCACGTCTTCGACGACCGGGAGTGGGGGCTCATCGTCTACGACGAGGCCCACCACATCCCGAGCGAGGTGTTCCGGCGCTCGGCGGACCTCCAGAGCAAACACCGCCTGGGGCTGTCGGCGACACCAGTACGGGAGGACGACAAGGAGATGGACATCTACACGCTCATCGGGCCGCCCATCGGCACCGACTGGGACGCGCTGTTCGACGCGGGCTACGTCGCGGAACCGGAGGTCGAGATACGCTACGTGCCGTGGCTGGACGACGACGCGCGCTACGAGTACGCCAGCGAGAGCGGCCACACGCGCCGCCGGCTCGCCGCAGAGAACCCCGCGAAAGACGAGGAGGCGCGACACCTCCTGGGCCAGCATCCCGACAAGCAGGCGCTCGTGTTCGTCGACTACCTCGAACAGGGCCGGCGCCTCGCGGAGGCACTCGACGCGCCGTTCGTGAGCGGGGAGACCCGTCACGTCGAGCGCCAGTCGCTGTTCGACCAGTTCCGGACCGGCGCGCTGGACACGCTCGTCGTCTCCCGCATCGGGGACGAGGGCATCGACCTGCCGGACGCCGAACTCGCAATCGTCGCGTCGGGCCTCGGTGGCAGTCGGCGCCAGGGCGCCCAACGCGCCGGCCGCACGATGCGTCCGGGCGGCCAGTCGCTGCTGTTCGTGCTGGCGACCCGCGGCACCGAAGAGGAGGACGACGCGCGCAACCGGATGCGCCACCTCGCGGCGAAGGGCGTGCGCGTCACCGAGTCCGGGAGCAGCCGTGACTGACGACCGCCTCCGGGAACTCCACGACCACCTGGCCGCGACGGGCGAACTGCCCGTAGAGCGCTCGGCGAGCCACTACCTCGGGGAGGCCGAAGCCGTGGTGGCCGACGCGCTGAAACCTGGAACGGACGACGAGGTCGTCCAGAAACGCGTCGAGCAGGCCCGCGAACTGCTCTCGAACGTCGAGGGAACCGGGGACGAGCGGGCGGACGAGCACGTCGAAGCGGCGCGAGCGTGCTGTGCGGAGTTACTCGACGAGTGACATTATTCCCGAGGCGACCACCCTCGAACTATCATCACTGAGAGACGGAGCCCACATTTTAAATAGGAGGTTCGTCATCTCTCGCCTAGTCAGAGTGACCGCAGCAATATGTTCGAATTTTTAACAAGTGTGGTCGCCGGCGTCACCGGCTCGGCGAACAGCGCCGACGCCGACAGCACGGCGGGTGCAGGTGCCGGACCGGGTACCGACCAGGACGGAGATGACCACGACCCCGAGGCGTGGCGGGAGCGAGCGACCGTCGGCTCCGTCGTCGAGAGCATCATGGACGGGATGGGGTACCCCATCTTCATCGTCGACGACGAGGGCTACTTCACGAAGCTCAACGAGGAGGGGCGGGAACTGTTCGACCGCGAGCCGGGGGAACTGTACGGGGACTGCCTCTTCGACTACGACGAGGCGGACAACTCCGTGATGCGGAAGGTTCTCGACACCGGCGAGGCGGTCCGGAACCTCGAGGACACGGTCAGCGTGGACGGCGATGAGGTCCCCGTCAACCGCACAGTCATGCCGTTCTTCGGCGCGGACGGCGAGGTCGTCGGCGCCCTCGAGATAAACGAGGACATCTCCGAGCGCGTCGAGTTGCGGGAACGCGAGGAGCAACTCGAGGCCTACCAGAGCGAGGTTGTCGACGAACTCAAGAAGAGCCTCGACGCACTCTCGCAGGGCGACTTCACCGTCGAACCGTCGGTTCGCGAACCCGACGCCGACTTCGAGGCCATCAAGAACGTCTACCGGGAGTTCGACGAGATGGCGTCAGACCTCGACCACGCGGTGCGGACCACCCGCGAGTCGCTGCGGACCGCCCGCGACCACGCCGCCGAACTCGACGACATCGCGGAGACGCTGAGCGACGCCAGCGAGGAGGCCAGTTCCGCTATCGGCGAGATCGAGGCGTCAAGCGACCAGGTCTCGGAGGTCGCCCAGCAGCAGACCGAGCGCACGGAGCGCGCCGAGGCGAACGTCTCGGAACTCTCCGCCACGGTCGAGGAGATCGCGGCGACCGCCCAGGAGATCGACCGCCTCGCCGAGGACGCCAACGACCTCGCCTCCGAGGGGACCGACGACGCCGAGGACGCCATCGAGCGCATGGAGCGCGCGATGGAGGCCTCCGAGCGCAACATGGAGGTCGTCCAGTCCCTCGAGGAGCGGATGGACACCATCAACGAGATGACGGAGATGATCGACGAGATCGCCGACCAGACCAGCCTCCTCGCGCTCAACGCCAACATCGAGGCGGCCCGCGCGGGCGAGGACGGCAGCGGCTTCAAGGTCGTCGCCGACGAGGTGAAGTCCCTCGCCGAGGAGTCAAAGGAGGCCGTCGCGGAGATCTCCGAGATCGTCGACGACCTCAAGGAGGGCATCGACACCACCGCCGAGGCCATCGACGACAGCAACGAAGAGGTCAAGCAGGGCGCCGACGCCGTCGAGGACGTGGTCGACCGCATCGACGAGATCGACGAAGCCATCTCCGAGACGAACCACGGCCTCAGCGAGATCACGAGCGCCACCGAGGACCAGGCCGAGAGCGCCGAGACCGTCCACCAGCTGGTCGAGGAGGTCGCCGACTCCAGCCGCGACGTCAGCGGCCGGATGCAGCAGGTCGCCGCGGGCGTCCAGCAGCAACGAGAGTCCGTCTCAGACGTCGCCGACCAGTCCCGCGACGTCGACGACATCGCCGACGACATGGCCGAGAGCCTCACCGACTTCCGCCTCGACGAGGACGAGGCGGCGACCGTCGACGAGTAGTCGCCTCGGTCACCACTCCCGTCACTGCATAGTTCTCACGCGCGAGACCGCAAACGCGACCCAGGGTTTCCCCGTGTCACGCTGTGACACATCTCGTGCGGTGCGACAATGAGTGTGATACAGAAATTCAGATCGGCGCTGCCCGTAGACGAGGAGGAGAGTGTCCGCGATACGTACGAGTGCCAGCAGTGCGGAACACGTTCGAATCTGCGAAGACGCCAGACCGTGCCAAGTGCGTGGAGTGCATGTCAGAGGACGTGCGGACCACCGACTGACACCGCTCGCTAGCTGACCTGCCTCAATCCCCAGTTCTATCGTGTCACACACGGGTCCCGAAGACGGGACTCCGTCTGCTACTCGCACGGACAACGGTGAGAGTGGCGCCCAACGGAGCGCCAGAAGAGCGTCGGAGAGACTGACTACGCTACTCGTCGCCGCGCGGGACACCGCCAGACTCGCTCCGCTAGCCCGACGAGTCCTGCGCTCGTGTTACTCGCGCGGGACCCCGTTGTCGTACCGGGGCAGGTAGTCGCGGCCGCCCGCGTCGACCTGCAGTTCGTCGTCCTCGACGACGACCTCGCCGCCGACGATGGTGTGGGTCGGGAGGCCCGTCAGTTCCTCGCCGTGGAACGTCGAGTAGCGGGGCTCCATCGTGTGGTAGAAGTCGTCGTCCACGACCTTGCTCTTGTCCAGGTCGACGATGACCATGTCGGCGTCCGAGCCCTCCGCGAGTGCGCCCTTCCGGGGGTAGAGGCCCCAGCGCTTGGCGTTGTTCTCGGCGCAGATTTCGACGAGACGCTCCATCGAGATGCGGTTCTTGTTGACGCCCTCGCTCATCATCACGGGGAGGAAGTACTCGATGCCGTTGTTGTCGCCCGGGATGGCGTCCCAGATGTCGCCGTGCTTGCCCGTGTCCTTCTCCTTGAACTCGAGTTTGTGCGGGCAGTGGTCGGTGCCGAGGTAGTCGACGGTGCCGTTGCGGAGGCCCTCCCAGAGGCGCTTCTGGGACTCCTCGCCGCGGAGCGGCGGGCTGATCTTCCCCCACGTGCCGAGTTCCTCGTCGTGTTTCGTGTGGCTGAGGAACGCGGGCAGCGTCTCCGCGTGGACGTTGACGCCCTGGTCCTGCCAGCGCTCGCAGATGTCGACGCCCTCGCCCGTGGACATGTGGACGATGTACGAGCGGGAGTCCGTGTACTCGGTGAGGCGAGCAATCTGTTCTATCTGCATCGCCTCGCAGATGTTCGGCGCGGACTCGCTCCACGCTTCGAGGTCGTTGCGGCCCTCCTCCTGGAGCTCCTGGCGGCGCTCGTAGGCGAGGTCCTCGTTCTCCGCGTGGAACATCACGACGCCGTCGTTGATCTCGGAGACCTTGTCGAGCACCTTGTAGGTGCGGCCGGCGTCGGAGTGGTCGATGCCGAGTTCGGGGCTGGCGTGCTTGTACCAGTTGAAGAAGATCTTGTACGAGCGGATGCCCTCCTCGGCGAGCCCCTCGATCTCGTCGACGTGGTGGTCCTGGTGGACGATCGCGTGGTACGCGAAGTCGATGTAGGAGTTCTCCTCGCCCGCCTGTTTGAAGAAGTCCATGTCCGGCAGGTAGGGGTCTGGCTGGAGGAGGAAGTTCACGACGGTAGTGACGCCACCGTGGACGGCGCCCCGGGTCTCGGTCTCGAAGTCGTGTTCGAGGCCCTCGTGGTAGTCGAACTCGTAGCGGGAGAGCCCCCAGTGGACGTGCGGGTCGATGAACCCGG
>Ga0075106_1000453_pt1 | contig 21709 bp, 18 predicted proteins | sample AntDeeMetag02WF4_FD_69796 | JGI IMG/M metagenome (GOLD analysis project Ga0075106, IMG submission 69796) | Saline lake microbial communities from Deep Lake, Antarctica - Antarctic Deep Lake Metagenome 02WF4 | ecosystem: Environmental > Aquatic > Non-marine Saline and Alkaline > Saline | place... | reverse complement strand
ATATTTATATCGTGGGGCATACCGAAAGTCCAGAAGGTATTACAACTACTGGGGCTTTCGACACCCAGAAAGGACAGGCGTATCAAAAAGGTTTTATCGTAAAATTTGATGCCAACGGCAACCGTGAATGGGGGACTTATTATGGTACGTCAACAAGAAACAGTGGTTTTAATGCCCTGAATAGTATAGCTGTGGACAACAATGGGAACATCATAGTAGCCGGAAATTCGGCATTGGGCATCCCTACTGATTATTTTACCACCGAAGGTGCCTATAACGATAACCAAAATGTGGGTGGCGGTGATGTTTTGATGGCAAAATTTGATACCGATGGTAACCGGCTGTGGGGCTTGCTCTATGGCGGAATAGATATCGAGCTCAATCTGGATATTGCTGTTGATTCCCAAAACAATATTATTTGGGCAGGAGTGACCAGAAGTACGGAAGATATTGCTTCGCCCGAGGCTTATCAAGACATTTTGGGGTCGAGCAATCCTATAAATGGCCAAAATGATTTGTTTTTAGCAAAATTTGATGAATCAGGGCATCGGTTGTGGTCAACGTACTACGGCGGACGTCAAGGTGATTTTTCGAGTTCCCAAAGTAACTTGAGTTATGTCAGTAGCAGTAAAAATATACTGGCTTTTGATGAAACAGATAAAATTTACATTAGTGGGCTGACCAAAAGCGAACAACAAATCGCAACCCAAGGTACTTTTCAAGATAACTTAGCTTCTGTTGATTCATCAGATGCTTATATTGCTAAATTCGACACCTCGGGCAACCGCCTTTGGGGCACTTATTTTGGTGGTCAAGGGGAAGAAAGCAAAATTAATATTCTCTATGATCAAAATCAAGGGTTTTATCTTTTCGGACAGACCGGTAGTTCTACAAATATCGCCACTTCTAATGGCTGGTGGGATTCTTCTATGCAAGGTAATCCCAGCGGTTTTATCGTGAAGTTCAAACCTGAAAACTTAAGTGTTACCGAAAAACAAGCAAAATCATTTAAAATTTTCCCCAATCCAAGTTCGGGAAATTTTACGATCGCGAGTGATAGTGATCAAAAACTGAAGCTCTCGATTTTTGATTTGCAAGGACGTCGGGTAAAAAGTATATCTCAGGCAGAAACAAATCAATCCATAAATATGAAAGACGCCCTAAACCCTGGTTTATATTTTATAAAAATTGTGAACAAAAACCAGAAAACACAAACAATGAGATTGCTGGTGAAATAATTTAAACTAAAACCAATGTCCTGTAATACTAAAAAAAAATGAGACTGTTTTTCCCATAATAAAAGCCGAAGGCGACGAAGCTATCGCCCTTGAAAAAGTAAAACAAAAATACTTTGACAGTTTTGCGTTGAAAAAAGATTTATACCTGTATTTGGGCACGACCAAAGCCTTCCATTTACGTTCCAAAAACCCCTTTATGATAATTGGCACTTTTACCCCAGATATAGAATCTCAATTTGAGTCGTTTTGATTTAGAATAAAAATGCTTTCGCATTTCGAAATTCTATCCTGCTTAAGGTTGGAATGATATTCCTTCTGCTGAAAAAACAAAATCATTTCGCAGGTTTGCCCTTGATCATATTTTCCATAATGGCGTTAAAATGGTTTTCCGGTGTTTGTGTTGTAACCCTTAGTTTGTTCCCTTCTGTCTCAAATTCAAGAATAATGTTATCAAATTCAGGGAATTTTTCTAATTTATAATCAACCATTTTATCAATGATATCAGGATGTTCGTGCGCTCTCAATTCTTTCCTGTACAAATGCCTGTTATCCAAAAACTCTTTATTATTTGCTGAATTCCAGGCCTTGGCGCCCACCTCAAAAGTATCTTCATAAGTCAGTTTTTCGGGTAATTGCTCATCAAATTCGTCCACGAACTCAACGAGCATTTCAGAATATTTCGGGCCGGTATTTTGAATGGTTTTTTCTGTTTCATTTTTGAGTTATTGTAAGGATTTGTATTTCAAATCAAAACTATAAAATATAGTTCAAAAAACACTTTAAATATAATATCATGAAAAAATATACCAATTTAGTTTATTGATTTATAGTAATTTAGACATCAATTATTTACTAAGCCCTGCCTTAAGGCAAACCTGTAAGGTCTTTCGCGAGAAAACAATCCTGTCAATTTTAAGAGGTTTTTCAATAGACTTACCGCATACTTGAAGAATTTCCTTTTCCAATCTAACCCCCAAAATCCACAAGGGTTGTATATTTAGCGCTCAAAAGATATTTCCGATGTCCTTATTTCAAAATTCCGTTGTTGAAAAATATTAACGATCAGTCAATACAAACGGTTATTACGCAAAATCCACTAAATTCCAAAGAAGCCTTCAACGCGAATTTCCGGAACTTGAAAAATTGAGCAAAAAACTCAGGAAGTGGTTTGAGCTCGATTATGCATCATTTTTAAAAGAACTGAAAAAGAAGAAAGTAAAACTCTCGCTTTCTGAAAAAGCAGAGTGGGAAGGTTATTTTTTAAGCGAACAGCAAAAAGCCCAAGCCCTTCACAATCAAATCACGAAAACCGATCAAGAAATCGATGCAATGGTTTACAGGCTCTATGAGTTAAGCGAGGAGGAAATTGCTATTGTTGAAAAGGCTTGACATAAAAAAACTGAACAGCAAATTTCTTCGCCGTTCAGCTTTTTTATTCAACCTTCAATTGGATTTAAAATTTACTGTACATTCAGGCCAAAATCGACCATTGCGTCTGTTTCGCCACCTTCGTGATCGCCATTTGGATTACTGGTATCTTTGCTTGACGCTTCGTGGATCAATGTTACAGTAACTTGGCCTTCTGATGCTGATTGAGCAACCCATTCAGTGCTCAGACCAATTTGCACACCGTCGCTGTCAGTGCTCATTTCGCCATCGGTGCGTGTCAATTCAATATCGACCCCATTGAAATCATATTCCAGGAAGTGCGCATCGCTTTCTTCCATCACTTCACTGGTGATCGTTTCGGGATCATCAGGGTTTGAACGGTCAAAAAAATTGGCTTCCACATTATAGACTTCATTGGAAGTCAAATCAATCACCGGGTCAACATAATTGTCACCGCGGTATTGTGGCCCTTTAAATGTATATATCTCACTGCTTCCATCTTCCCCGGTAAAGGTCAGTGTCACATCGGTAATCACCTCTGATTCGTTGACCGGTTCTGGATTGCCATCGTCGTCGTCGGAACAAGCCGAAAAAGCGACTGCTGCGATGATGGCTATTGCTGCTATTTTAAAATTTTTCTTGATTTTCATACTCTTGCTGTTTTTAGGTTTAAAATTAAATTTACTCTTGATTGAATTCATACTTGTGTTCATAGATTAATAATTGAAAATAAATTGAAGGTTGAAATTTCTTCCCAACTCGTCGGCATAATAGCGCTGGCGGTTGAGGTAATTCCTGTAATTTGTATTTAAAATATTATTGACGTTTAAATTCACTTGTAAACTTCCTGTTGAAAATGAGCGAAACTCTATTCCCGCATTAAAATCCATTAAGAAATAAGCATCGGGCGGCGTACTGATATCTACCAGTTGAACAGTGTTTTGACCATTTTGAATACTTTCAAAAGTGAAATTATTATCGGGATAGCGCGTTTGTCGAAAGGTCCAATTTCCGCTTAAGCTTAAATTAAAATTGTTCCAATGGGCATTTTTATAACCCAAGGTGTTTTTCCAATTTGCCGGCGGCATATTGATGAGTGGCTTAGCCTTGGTTGTATTTTGCCCATAGACATAAGAAAACTGGGTATTGAACTGAAAATCCTCATCAAATTTATAGCGTGCATCTATATCGATCCCGGCGAGGAAAGCATCGATCTGCTTGAATTCCCAAACTGGAAAAGCACCACGGATTGTGGTTAATAAACCCGTGGGCTCTATATTGATAAAATCCTTGACTGAATTGACATAAGGCGTAATATCGAACTGCCAGTCCTTTGCTTTCCGCTGAAAACCCAAAGTAACCTTATGTGAATATTCTGGATCGATGCGCAAATCGCCAAATTCTATGGTCGCCGACGAGTGGTGCAGGCCATCAGAAAACAACTCTGCAGGGTTTGGCGGGCGTCCGGCAAGTGAATAATTCAATTTTAAGCTATACTTTTTATTCCAGCTGTAATTCACACCTGCTGTTGCTGAAGGGGTTGTGAAATCAAAAACCGGATTGGTCAAATATTGCGAATTTACCTCATCAATAATCAAATCTGAAAACCCCTGATCATAGCCTAAACGTTCCCAACGGTTAATGAGATAGAATTTTTTTGAATCTAAATGCCGATAATCGAGCCTGAAACCAGCTTCTGCCTGCCAGTTGTCGTTAAATTGATAATCGCCGCTCACAAAACCGCCAAAATCTGTCTGGTCATAATCTGGGATCAACCGGCGCACGCCAGTATCTGGATCTGCAAAATTGTTCTGAAAACCTGCCTGCAACCCAAATTTCAAGGAATAATAATTGCGCTCATCAACATTGAAAACCGTTTTGAACTGGTGCGTTGTCAACTCTAAATCCACAGCAGGTTTGTCCTTGTCATCGCCACGGCGGATATCAAATTCTAAACGCTCATTTTGCTGAAAACTGTATTGCGCGGTCAATTTCCCAAAACCGGAAAAGCGTTTATAGCCTTCTATTTTAGCCAAATGATGCTGCAAATCCTGTCGGGGCGGGTTCAGGTCATAAGAAAAATCACTGATGAAATTTGGCTCTTGACTATTAATTGCTGTGACCAAATCCCCGGCATTGCCGATGTGTGAAGGCCGCAATATCCCGATTTCGCTGTTGTATAAACTGTAATAGGCATCAAAGCCATATCCAAATTTATCCAAACCCACTTGCAAAGAGAAATCCTGTTCAGTGTTACCGGTGTTGCTCAATGCATAATCTGGCGCGCGGCGGTCACCAAATTTTTTCAGCGTTCCCTGCACGCGGCCATACCAGCCGTTTTGATAACTTTTTGTCAAGCTCGTGGATAATGATCCGCCGCGACCATTACTTGAACCTGAACCGATTGTTTTTCCAAAAAGCGAATCCTTCAATGGAATATTTGGGGCATCGGCAATGACCGCTCCGCCAACGGCACTTCCGCCATACTCCAAAGCCGCTGCGCCCTTCACAACCGAAAGTTTCCCAATGGAATTGATGTCAATATTTGGCGCGTGTTCCATTCCCCATTCCTGATCCTGCATTTGCACACCGTGGTTTACCATCATCACGCGGCTACTGTGAAAGCCCTGAATGATGGGCTTTACGATAGAGTTTCCTGTTTTTAAAGTGGATACACCGCTCACTTCTTCCAGGGCATCCCCAAGGTTTTTAGAACTGTAAGATTCCAGGGTTTCTTGGGTGAGCGATGCTTCCTGAGCCGTTGCCGTTGTGTTTTGATTTCCTTTTTTCCCACTTATTTTTACAGTATTCAATTCCTCAAGATGGTGTTCTAAACGAAAATTTTCACTGTTGTCACCCTCAACTATCGAAATATTCTTTTGGATTTTTTCACATTGTGGATGGGTAACTTCGACCTGTTTCTTGCCCGTACACAGATTTTTAATTTCAAATTCCCCTGCGTCATCGGTGTAACTGAATTTTCCGCTTTCCCTAAAATAAACGACAGCATTGACCAAAGGTTCCCCTGTGTGAAAATCAATTACTTGTCCTGAAAGTGTGTTCTGGCAGTCTTGCGCCAATGCGACTTGACCAATGACCAACCCGATCAGGGCGATCCATAGAGTCTTCATAATAAAAATGGAATTTGAAAGTATGCGGAAATGACACCTAATTGTTTAATTCAAACAAATTTCTGAGCGAATGCTGTTTATAAAAATTCCTCAAATATCATCTTTACTTCGATAGTATATATCCTGAAAGCAGCAACGCATTGGATAAAACAATCGGTTCAAAATATTCTATTGAAGAGTAAAAAACATTTAAACTGAGCCAAAAAAGCTTAGACTATCAAAAAATTGTGTCTGTGGAAGTATTTTCGCAATATAATTACTTAAAAAGTGAAATCAGTTTTAAGCAATTTCAGGCGGGGGACGATTTACCAGAAGGCAAACCGGGGTTTTAAAAGATTGTAATGATTGATAATGAGAGGTGTAAATGGGTTTTGGGGCCAGGGTGGGATTTTCAATCGCATCCATTTCCGCAACTGGTAAAACTGGGGTGTTTTGATCTTTCCCAGAAATATGACACCAAACACAATTGTGTGCATCCTGAGCACTGTCGTGCGTCAAGCTGTGTAATCCTGCGGTTTTTATAAGCACAAAACCAACAAGAAATACAAACGAAATTATATGTTTGCAGTGTTTCACCATCATTCTGCGGCAAAGCTAAATTTAATTCTTAGTAGAAATCGGTCAATTTTGTTAAAAAAAGTATATTGTTTGGGTTTCAAATTGCACTGATTATCTCTCTTAAAAATTAATTTTTTGGCAATTGAAAATTTTATTTTAAAGTTTTTGGCTGGACAGTATTATTTCTAACCCCAAAAATATCACCTTCAATTTCTCAAAAAATCCCTTTGTCTCTTTAATTTTGTGAAAACAGTATTTTTTAAAATGAACATCAAGGAAATAGAGCAAGCGATTCAATTTGAGCAAAAGCTATTGCTCAACCACCCGCTTTACGAAAAAATAAAAACGCCGCAGCATTTGCAGATTTTTATGCAGCATCACGTTTTTGCGGTTTGGGATTTTATGTCGCTGTTGAAATCACTTCAAAATCAACTCACCTGCACTAAAGTTCCCTGGCATCCTGTGGGAAATCCAGAAGCGCGCTACCTCATCAATGAAATTGTCCTCGCTGAAGAAACCGATATCAGTCAAGATGGACGGCGTCAAAGCCATTATGAAATGTACCTGGAAGCGATGGAAAAAGCAGGTGCCGACATCAAACAGGTTAGGGATTTTGTCCAAAAAACTTCTACAGGAATTGATGTTTATTTGTTACTTGCCAAGTCTGATTTGCCCATTTCGGTCAAACAATTTCTGCATTTTACGTTTACCATAATTGAACACCAAAAGCCACATTGCACGGCAGCGGCTTTTACTTTTGGGCGTGAAAACTTGATCCCGGCTATGTTTCAATCCATAATTTCAAATGTCCAGAAAAATTTTCCAAAACAGGATTTGAGCCTGTTTACTTATTATTTTGACCGTCACATTGAACTCGATGAAGATGAACACGGCCCAATGGCAGTTAAAATGATTGAAAACCTCTGCGGAAATGACATTGAAAAATGGAAAGAGGCAAAAAAAACATCTATCGAAGCCCTCGAAAACCGGATCATTCTTTGGGATGGGATTGAAACCGAAATTGATGGGTCGAAATAAATATGTGATAACCAGAAATATACTGTCATCCTGAACGGTTTTGGCTGTTGCCAAACAGATAAAAGCGATTCAGGATCTCGCGCCGTGCCAAAGAAACTGGTCTCACACGTGTTAGGATAGGTAAGATGCTGAATCAAGTTCAGCATGACAGATATAACGAAGCGCAACAAAAAAAATTTCGCCAAAAAATCAAAGCACTTTTTTTAGTAAATTATTTCATAGCAAATGAAATAAGATGTTTGATGATAGAATTTAAATCCTTATCTTTAAGGACATAATTTTAAATAACCGCTATGCTTTCCTTTCAACCCGAGTTGCCGCATTCCGAAACCGACGCCACGCAAGAATATGGCGTTTACACAATCACTGAATTTTTTGCTGAAAATTGGTTTTATTTTGCGGTGATACTCATACTCATTATTATTTACTGGCTGTACCTAAGGCGACAGAAAAAAATTGCGAAAACGAAACGCGAAAAACAAAACCTCAACTGAGAGTAGATACCAAATCGACTATAAGAATACGTAAATATTTGTATTAATTTTTCCAATTACTGCGTTAATCCCCAAGTAAACTTGGGGACGATGTAGCTTTGGCTATATCTACATTTTTTGCCTTGGAATCGAAAAAATTTCTGAACAAATCTTGAACGCATTGCTACAGTAGAATTGGTATTATTAATTTTGCAGTCCCAGAAAATTGAAAAGAAAGGTTTATGTCGCGCATCAGGATCACTAAAAAGTTCAAATTTGAAACCGGTCACGCACTTTATGGTTATGACGGAAAATGCCGCAATGTCCACGGCCACAGCTATAAACTTGGGGTAACGGTTGTTGGCCAGCCTATTTCAGATTCTGATAACGTGAAATATGGGATGGTGATCGATTTTAGCGACCTCAAAAAAATCGTGCAGGAAGAAATTGTCGAACCTTTTGACCACGCCACGGTTTTCAACAAAAACACGCCGCATATCGAACTGGCGAAAGAATTGAAAAAATACAATCACCGCGTGATTCTGGCCGATTATCAGCCCACCAGCGAAATGATGGTCATTGATTTTGCCGAAAAAATCAAAAAACGCTTACCCAAAGAAATTGAACTGCATTCTTTAAGACTTCAGGAAACAGAAACGAGCTATGCAGAATGGTATGCTTCTGAAAATGATTAAACTTCAACTAAAAAGCTGTTTCAAAATATCCAAAGATTTTGGCCGGTAAAAACCTTGCAGGTGAATTTGGTAATAAAGCATCAGCATTTCCAAAAAATCATTACGCATATTTTTATTGAGCGTGATATGTTCCGCTTCCGCGTAAGAAATCCCCAAAAGCCGGTTTAATAAATCTGTATTTTGACCGCTGGCGCAATGTTTATTGCTTTCGCTTCCCTGGAAATTCCCTTCCATTAAATCAAAATAAGCTTCACCAAAGTTTGATCGATCGGGATAAAAACCCAAATATTGGCTGAGTTTAAGCAAAAAGAGTAGATGAAAATTGGCGTGTTTTTCGGTATCGTTCAAGTGCCTGAAAGATTCGGTTAAAAAATCAAACAAGGCCGCATTGGTTTCTTCTTCCTGAATAGCATTTCGCAGGATTTCTGACAGGAACATTGCGATGGAAGATTTAAAAACATTGGACTGCAGACCGCCGGCCAGATTGAGGATGTGCACTTCACGGATGTATTCCAGACTGCCCTTGTTTTTATGGCTGGCGACAATTTCCAAATGATTGAGCGGCTGAAAATGAGACGATCTGATTTTGGCTTTTTTACTTTTTAAAATTCCGCGTAGCAGATATGATTTGAGACCACTTTCACGCGTATAACATTTTGCGATCAGATCGGCATCGCGATAACGGATGGAATTCAGGACAAGTGCAGGCGTTTTGACAAGCATTAGCGAATGACCATTATTTTTGCCACTTTGGTTTCGGCGGCATCATCAGAGGTGACCAAAACAAAATAAACCCCAGAAGCGACTTTGTGTTTGCCAAAAGCGGTGGTGTCCCACTGAATGCTTCCACCTTGCGAAAATTCTTCATAAACGAGGTTTCCGGTAACGTCAGTGATTTTCACATTGGCATCTTCCATCAAACCATCGATGGTAACTGGACCTGTATAATTTGGTCGGACAGGATTAGGGAAGGCCCGCACATTTTCGAGGTTTTCCTGCGCGCCGGTCACTGAGCCGCGGTAAGCCAGTAAACCTTTTGTGGTGCCAATGTAAACCGTGCCCGATTCATCGTCAATGGCAATATCTGAAATAACATCTGTGGGTAAAGGTGAATTTTCAGTGGTAAAACGTTCCAAGGTTTCCTGACCGTTTTCAGACAAATAAAATACACCGGCACCGGTGCCGATCCATTTATTATTATTGCCGTCCACTTCAATATCTGAAATATTGATATTGCTCAACAGTTCCTGTGCGACGCCGTCATCATCGAGGATAATGATTTCATTTGCGCTCACATTTGGATCATCAAACATTTGCGAAGGCCCAAAAAGAACGCGCAAACCCTGAACAGTTCCAATCCAAAGCTGACCGCTGTTATCCAGCACAACCGATCGCACATAATCATCTGGAAGGTTCCCCGCGCCTTCATCACCTTTCACTTTACCAAAAGAATTTTGACGATCGTCATAACCCACAACGCCGTCTTCATAAGTCCCAAAATAAATAGTACCATTATTGATCACAACATCAACAAATCCATTGTTTTGAGTGCCCGCTTGCGGAACAATATCAGTGATGTTAATTTTTTCAAAGTTGGCACTTCCCGGTGTCAAGCGCAACAGGGCTTCATCGGTGAAAGCCTGTGTGAGCCACAAATTTCCTTCGCGGTCAAAAGCAGAAGCACCGATGCGGATATCATTCGGGTCGGCAGCGACTTCTGTAGAAGTTAAATTGCTATTGCTTTTATCCAGCACATTCATCACCTCGTTGTCCAGAACTTCGACAACGCCATCGAAAAAAGAGGAAAAGTAAGCTTGATTGGGCAGCATCGGGTTGATACTCACATCGACAATGTTGCGGGCCTGAATTTCTTCGTAAGGGATATTGATCCATTTTTCACCTTGGTAATGACTGATTCCCCTTTCATTTAAAGAATAAGGGTTTAAAAACAAATCATATTGACCATAAACAGACCACAAATTACCGCCGATGTTGTCCAGTGCAAAAACATCATTTCGCAACGGCCCATTTGGACTTAGAAGCTGAACTGGCGATGTGCCAAATAAATTTGTATTCAGCAAACCTTGTTTGCGGTCCCCGATATATACTTGATCACCAATGACCAGTGAGCACGTGAAATTTGCATCATCAATGTTATTGATATCCCCAATAGCGTCGCCCGAAGGGTTGAAAACACTCACGCTACTTTGTTTAGTAACCGTCAAAAAATCTTCAGTCGCCTGAATATCGCGCACGGGTTGCTGAAATTGCTGAATGCCCGACAAATTCCCCGATTGAAACTCTTGTAGTAAACCGTTTGAAGTGACTGCAAAAAGTGAGTTGACATAAGTCACCACGCCGAGATAAGAAGAATTGCCGATCGACTGCCAAGTTGCGAAATCCACGAGTTCATCGCTGTCAACCGGCGCAAAACGCAAACCTTGACTTTCAGTCGCAGCATAAATAGTACCATTAAAAACCGTGCTTTGATTGACTTTCAATTTTTGGCCACCGGTGCCGATGATAAAGGTGTCCCCAAATTCTATATTATCTAAATTGATTTCTGAAACCCCAAAATCCGTCGAAACCAATAGCTTATTTTGATATTCAAAAAAGTGATTGATCTGTTTTTCCGGTGGTGTAATGGTTTGTTTTTCGAGAATATCAATAAAGGTAAACACAGATTTATCTGTGGGGTTATAAACATCGATCAGGCCATTTTCATAACCGATAAACAGCAAATTATAATCCTCGACATAATAAAGGGTAGAGATATTCTCGCCCGAAAGCCCTTGAATAGAAGATATTTTTGTGGTCTGTCCTGTGGGGCGTTCATAACTGAAAACCGAATTTTGTGCCGCGGCAAAAACAAGTCCATTCCCGCGGGTCACAGCAGAAATTTGATTGTAAGAAAACAGTCCGGTCCAGTTATCCTCAAAATTTTGAGCAGAAACCGAACAGCCAATCAAAAGTAAAATTATATATAAAAACCTCATTTTAGCCTATTCCTTTTTATAAACTTTAAGGTGCCTAATTTATTGTAAAGAAAAGGATTTTGTTTGAGTATAACTGAAAAGATAAAAAAGCCACTTTCAATATTAGAAAGTGGCTTTCAATTTCAATTATAATTGATGAATTTAAACCGCGCCTTGAGCTTTCATTGCATCGGCAACTTTGACGAAACCTGCGATATTGGCACCGGCCACATAATCGATGTTCCCGCCATCTGGTTTACCATATTCTACACAAGAATCGTGAATATCGTTCATAATCCCGTGCAGTTTCTCTTCAACTTCTTCAGCAGACCAACTCAACCGCATCGAGTTTTGCGTCATTTCCAATCCTGAAGTAGCAACGCCACCGGCATTGGAAGCTTTTCCAGGGGAATATAAAACCTTGTTTTCCTGAAAAACTTCGATAGCATCGGCTGTACACGGCATATTAGCGCCTTCACCAACGAGTTTGCAACCATTTTTGACCAAGGTTTTGGCATCTTCCACTTGCAATTCATTTTGGGTTGCGCACGGCAAGGCCATATCGCATTTTTCAGCCCAAGGTGTTTTTCCTTCAAAATATTCAGCATCTGAATATTCATCTAAGTATTCTTTGATGCGCCCGCGTTTGACGTTTTTAATCTCTTTAATAAGAGCCAGTTTTTCTTCGTCAATTCCGTTTTTATCCAGAATATAACCAGAACTGTCTGACATCGTGATCACTTTTGCACCGAGTTGAGTGGCTTTTTCAGCGGCAAATTGCGCGACATTTCCAGAGCCGGAAATCACGACTGTTTTGCCCTCGAGGTCTTCGCCTTTGTTTTTCAACATATTCTGGGCGAAATAAACATTTCCATAACCAGTTGCTTCCGAGCGGATCAGCGATCCACCAAAAGAGCGCCCTTTCCCGGTCAAAATGCCGGTAAATTCGTTTTTGATACGTTTATATTGACCAAAAAGAAAACCGATCTCACGATCGCCAACGCCAATATCCCCAGCGGGAACATCAGTATTTGGGCCGATGTGGCGGTAAAGACCTGTCATAAAGCTCTGGCAAAAACGCATCACTTCTACGTCAGATTTTCCTTTGGGGTCAAAGTCAGCACCACCTTTTCCACCACCGAGGGGAAGTGTGGTTAAGCTGTTTTTTAATACCTGTTCAAAAGCCAAAAACTTCAGGATGCTCAAGTTTACGGAAGGGTGAAAACGCAAACCGCCCTTGTATGGACCAATGGCTGAATTCATTTCAATCCTATACCCCCGGTTGAACTGAATTTTACCATTGTCATTCATCCAAGGAACGCGAAAAGTAATGGTGCGTTCCGGTTCGGTCATCCGTTCTAATATCTGCTGGTTTTGATACTGTTCGTTCTTTTCGATAAATGGAATGACTGTTTTTGCGACCTCGTGCACGGCTTGTAGAAATTCTGGCTCATTGGCATTGCGCTTGCTAATGCCGTCTAAAAAGACCTGAATATTTTTTTTCATTTTGATAATTTTTTAAGTCAATAAACTGATTAAAGTAATAACAAAGGTATTATTTATCAATCTTTTATCGTAACAGTTTTGAGGAATTAACCATAAATTTTATTGATTTCAAAAAATCCAAAGCTTATCACAAGCTTTGCGATGCTTTGACCAAAGGCCTTTATCAAGCGGGTTCAAAGTGCTCAATGGCAAGCTTCGAATTTAGATCGGATTTCAATTTCACAATCCGGCCTTCGAGAACCGGTGATTGAGGACACTCGAAATCCAAGCTTTAATTTTTTATTTCGACTTCAACTTCAACTTCACCTCATCATTTCCGTCCAAAATCTGCCGGGATCTCGCCCCATTTTTTAGTTTCCCATTTGATCAATTTATTTTGAACAGTGTTTTTTTTCAACCAGTTTTCAGCCCTTGTCACAAGCTCAAATAAATCCTCATTTTTTTCCGAAGGCTTCAACTTTGTGTTGCACTTTTTTTTACGCACCCAGGCCAAGGCCGTCCTGGAATCGGTATAAATGGCTTTCTTTGAATTTTTCTGCTTTAAAAGGGCACAGGCGTGAACCAGGGCAAGAAATTCACCGATATTATTTGTGCCCTGTTGAAATGGCCCTTTCTTAAAAATCTCAACACGCGTGCGGGTAACTACACCGCGGTATTCCATTTTGCCCGGGTTTCCGCTGGAAGCCGCATCGACAGAAACGGAATTAAAGTCAATTTCTTCAATTTTTGTCAGTTGTTTTGGCGACAGGGTTTTAGGTTTTTTTTTCTGACCGATGTGCTGCTTATAATTTTCACCAAAGGCTTTTTCGGCTTCGCTTAAGCTTAAAAAACTTTTAAACTTTGCACCATCAAAACCTTTGACTGCTTTTTGGCATTCCTTCCAGCTTTTAAAAACCCCTGTTTGCTTTCCCTTCCAGACGACATAAAATTTCTGTTTACTTTTTGCCATAACCGCCCTTTAAAATTTTTTCAATAACCTCTGGATAATGTTTGTGTTCAAGGGCTTTAATTTTTTCTGCTAAACCCTCGTGGGTGTCTTCTGCATTGACCTTCGTTTTAAACTGCTCAACTACCCGGCCTTCATCAAAATTTTCATTGACATAATGTATTGTGATTCCACTTTCCGGCTCTTCATTTGCGATTACGGCTTTGTGAACGCGGTTTCCATACATTCCCTTGCCGCCGTGTTTTGGCAATAAAGCAGGGTGGAGGTTAATTATTTTTCCTGAAAAGTGCTGTACAATCCGTTCGGGCATCAGCCATAAAAACCCAGCGAGGACAATTAAATCTGGATTGAGGTCTTTCATGAGGTGAAAGACTTCATTGCTGTAAAAAAAAGAATCGCGGTCAAAGGAAATCGCTTTAATATTCCTTTTATGTGCTTTTTCAAGGACCGGTGAGTTGTATTTATTGGACAAAACAGCCGATATTTTGATTTCTGGCTTATCGGTAAAGTAATCAATGATCTTTTCTGTGTTGCTTCCTTCACCAGAGGCAAATATTATTAAGTTTCTGGTTATGTTTGGTTTAGAGTCCATGTTGCGAGGTTATGCTAGTTTTTTTAGGCTATAAAAATAGGGGATTTCATCAAATTTTCATATATTGGGACATATTTTTAGGCGGAAAACTTTATATAAGCGAAAGTTTTTTATTTTTGCCCCCTTAATAAAAACCAAATTAAACAAGATATGTCAGACATTGCATCTCGAGTAAAAGCGATTATCGTTGACAAATTAGGAGTCGACGAGAATGAAGTAGTAAACGATGCTAGCTTCACAAACGATTTAGGCGCAGATTCACTGGACACGGTGGAGCTGATTATGGAATTTGAAAAAGAATTTGATATTCAGATTCCGGACGACCAAGCTGAAAACATTGCGACAGTTGGTCAAGCAATTTCATATATTGAAGACGCTAAAAAATAACGACGCCTTTTTATGGAGTTGAAACGGGTAGTAGTAACAGGAATGGGAGCCTTGACCCCAATCGGCAACAATGTTGGCGAATATTGGGACGGTTTGATCAATGGAAAAAGCGGAAGCAACCCGATCACCCATTTTGATCCGGAAAAATTCAAAACAAAATTTGCCTGCGAGATCAAAAATTTTGATTTCAAGGAATATTTTGGGCGGAAGGAAATCCGGAGGCTGGACAAATTTGCACAATATGCAATGGTGGCTTCTGATGAGGCCATTGAAGATTCCGGCATCAATCTGGATACTGTAGATAAATTTAGGATCGGCGTCATTTGGGGCGCTGGCATAGGTGGACTGGAAACTTTTCAGGAAGAAGTTAAGAAATTTACCCAAGGGGATGGAACACCCCGTTTCAATCCATTTTTTATCCCAAAAATGATTGCCGACATCGCGCCCGGAAATATTTCCATTAAACACGGATTTATGGGGCCGAATTATGCCACGGTTTCGGCCTGTGCATCTTCGGCAAATGCGCTAATTGATTCCTTGAACCTCATCAGGCTCGGACAGAGCGAGGTGATGGTGACCGGTGGAAGTGAAGCTGCCGTAACCCAAGCAGGAATGGGCGGTTTCAATTCTATGCACGCACTTTCCACGCGCAATGACGAAATGGAAACGGCTTCAAGGCCTTTCGATGCGACACGCGACGGTTTTGTGCTCGGCGAGGGTTCTGGCGCGCTCGTGCTTGAAGAGTATGAACACGCCAAAAAACGCGGTGCTAAAATTTATGCTGAAGTTATCGGTGGCGGAATGTCTGCCGATGCCCATCATATGACTGCACCCCATCCAGAAGGTAAAGGCGTTGTCGCCGTGATGAAAAATTGCCTTCAAAATGCTGAGCTGAACCTCGAGGATATTGACGCGATCAATACCCACGGCACTTCTACACCACTCGGCGATGTGGCAGAACTGAAAGCCATTAATGAAGTTTTTGGTAAACAAGCCAAAAATATCAACATCAATTCCACAAAATCAATGACCGGACACCTTCTCGGTGCTGCTGGTGCAGTTGAAGCGATTTCCTCTATACTTTCCATTAAAAATGGAATCGTGCCACCGACGATCAATCACTCTCATCCCGATGAAAATATTGACGCCGAATTAAACCTGACCCTGAACAAAGCTCAAGAGCGCGATGTGAAGATCGCAATGAGCAACACTTTTGGTTTTGGGGGGCACAATGCGTGTTTGGTCTTTAAAGGAATGGATTAACAAACCTGTTTCACGGGATGAAATTGTTCAGTTTTCTCAAACCTTCCACTCAAAATAATCGGGAACTTTATGCCCAGTTAAAAGAAATAGTCCCTGGAAAACCCAAGGATCTTTTAATCTATAACAGTGCTTTTACGCATCCGGCGGAACAGCGCCAGGATTTGAATGGCTGCCCCGTCAATTATCAACGTTTGGAATTTTTGGGCGATGCTTTGATCGGTTCCATCACGGCAAAATATCTCTTCGATCAATTTCCCAAAGCCAATGAAGGCCAACTCACTAAAATGAGGGCTAAAATCGTGAGCCGGAAAACCTTGAACCAGGCTGGAAAAGATTTGAAATTATCAAAATTGATCAGCAACAAAGTGCCGGTAAACCATTATGGAAAAAATATTTATGGTGACCTCTTTGAGGCACTCACCGGGGCCATTTATTGTGATTTAGGTTATAATGACTGCGAATGCTTTCTTCAAAAGCATCTCTTGAATTCTTTTGCTAACCCAAAAAGGTTGCAAAACAATGTGGTGAGTTATAAAAATTTGTTGATGGAAGCTTGCCAGAAGGAGAAAAAAGCGCTTGAGTTTAAGACCGAAACAACCGGGGCATCTGAAAAAGAAAATTTTCAGGCGGAAATTTTGCTCGATGGAAAACCAATAGCCAAGGCCATGGCTTCCTCGAAGAAAAAAGCCGAGGAAGAGGCGGCAAGACAATTTCAGGTTGAGCCCAATTCAAGAAAGAGCTGAACCTTCATAAGCCTAATAGTATAGTGGTCAGTATCAAAATCTAGTTGGGTATGATACCTTTGCAGAAACTATTACGGCATTATAAAACTAAATTGCTAATATGCAAAATCTATCCATCCCACGGCTCATGCTCGCCAATGACCCCTTTAGTCAATGGCTGGGAATTGAAATCCTCAATGTGAAAGAAGGCTCTTGTGAACTGCAAATGCAATTGCGTCAAGAAATGTTGAACGGTTTTCAAATCGCCCACGGCGGAATTGCCTATAGCTTTGCCGATACTGCTTTAGCTTTTGCTTCCAATACTTATGGCAAACAGTGTTTTTCAATTGACACCTCTATCAATCATTTTGAAATGCTCAAGAAAGGTGATTTGATTAGGGCGAAAGCCACAGAGGAGTCCCTGAAGAATAAATTTGGTTTTTACCGCGTGGAAATTAAACGGGAGACTGAACTCGTCGCCTTGTTCAAAGGAACCGTTGCCAGGTCCCAACGCGAATGGAAAGATGGGGATTTTGAATAATGATTTAAAAAATTTACCAACTTAAGTTATTTTACACAATTCTCATCTTCATTTTGTATTATCCCCCAGACGCTCTTTTTAAGTTTTCACAATAGCTTTCGTTCATCGCATAAAAAACCTTATTTTAGCTTAAAAATAAATTGACGATGAATACTTATATCATAGACGGCATCCGAACGCCAATCGGAAATTATAAAGGCGCACTTTCGCCAGTGAGGACCGACGATCTCGGCGCTTTAGTGATCAAAGAAATTATCAAACGCAACGATCAAATCCCTAAAAAGGCTTTTGACGATGTGATTTTGGGCTGCGCTAATCAAGCCGGTGAAGACAACCGCAATGTCGCGCGAATGTGTTCGCTTCTCGCAGGTTTGCCCTTTACAGTTCCCGGTGAAACCGTCAACCGTTTGTGCAGCAGCGGTCTTTCGGCGATGATTCACGCTCACCGCGCCATACAGACCGGCGATGGCGATTTGTTTATTTCAGGCGGTGTTGAAAATATGACCCGCGGTCCTTATGCCATTGCAAAACCTTCTTCGGCCTATGGAAATGATGCAAAAATGTATGACACGAGTTTTGGTTGGCGGTTTGTCAATCCAAAAATGCACGAAATGTTTGGCACCGATGGGATGGGCGTTACCGCAGAAAACCTGGTTGATAAATACAACATTAACCGTGAAGATCAAGATGCTTTTGCTTACAGGAGTCAGATGAAAGCAACAGAATCGCAAAATAATGGGCGTTTGGACAAAGAAATCGTTCCAGTGGAAATCCCGCGGAGAAAGAAAGACCCGATTGTTTTTAAAAAGGATGAGTTTGTAAAAGCAAATACCACCAAAGAAATTTTAGGGAAATTGCGACCTGTTTTCCGGAAAAATGGAAGCGTTACCGCGGGGAATGCCTCGGGCCTCAACGATGGTGCAGCAGCCACGATAATCGCTTCTGAGGAAGGTGTTAAAAAATACAGCCTTAAGCCAATGGCACAGATTTTAAGTTCTGCTGTTGTTGGCGTGGAGCCGCGGATAATGGGAATTGGCCCTGTAAATGCTTCCAATAAAGCCCTGAAAAAAGCGGGCTTAAAGATGGAAGATATGGACGTCATTGAACTCAACGAAGCTTTTGCTGCCCAAAGCCTTGCCTGCATCCGCGAATGGGGGTTAAAAGATGACGATCCTCGTTTGAATCCAAATGGCGGTGCAATAGCCATCGGCCACCCACTCGGTGTCACTGGAGCACGTCTTTGTTATTCCGCCGCTCTTGAGTTACAACTCACCGGAAAAAAATATGCTTTAGTAACAATGTGTGTTGGTGTTGGCCAAGGTTATGCTGCGGTGATTAAAAACTCTAGTTTATGATCTATTGAACAACGTGAAATCCCGAGTAATTCGGGAAGTGAAGCGATTCGGGGTTTTTATTTTACAAATGAAATAGAATTCTGAAGGATTTTATAGGCCAAATAAAAATTCAAGTCTAAATAAATTGGGGTGGAATTTGAGATAAGATTATCCTGCAAGGTTTACAAAACCTTGTAGGTATTTTCACAGATTGTTGTTGAGTTTTGATTTCACCTGAACATTAATAGAAATTTTGGCTGAAAAGGCTTTTTTAAATTCATATTATATAATTGGCTCTATATTAAGTATAGTCTGCGGTAAAAAGTGATCGTTTTTTCGACTTGGCTCAAGACAGTCTAAAGTAGAGACTTCCCGAACCCGAGTAGCCCGAGGTGACAATTTCGATCTAAGGTGAAAGTTTCGATAAACAACTTAATATTTCACCCATTCAAAACAACATAGACCCGACATATTTTTACGTAAAAAATCAAAATGCAAGCAGAAATTATAACTATTGGGGATGAAATTTTGATCGGCCAAATAGTCGATACCAATTCAACTTTTATTGGAAAAGCCCTGAATGAAATCAGACTGGAAATTGCGCAAATTTCCTCGATCCGTGATGAGCCACAACAAATAAAAAACAGCTTGGCCGATGCTTTAAAGCGTTCGCAAGTTATTATTATTACTGGAGGTTTAGGGCCAACAAATGATGACCTGACAAAAAAGGTGCTCTGTGAATTTTTCGACGATAAATTGGTTGAAAACAAAGAGGTGTTGAAACATATTGAGTGGCTTTTTGAAAACCACATCAACACCCCAATTTCAGAAATGAACCGCCAGCAGGCATTTTTGCCGTCAAAGGCCAAGGCTTTAAAAAATGAATATGGCACAGCTTCTGGAATGTGGTTTGAACAAGACGGTAAAATCGCAGTGTCATTGCCCGGCGTTCCCTATGAAATGAAAGGCTTGATCGAGGATCAAGTTGTTCCAAAACTGCGGGAAAAATTTAACTTGCCGGTCATTTTGCACAAAACCGTTTTGACTTATGGAATGGGGGAAAGCGGCATTGCTGAATTGATCGAAGACTGGGAAAATGACCTGCCGGGTTTTATTAGGCTTGCTTATTTGCCTTCCCTTGGGCGCGTGCGTTTACGTTTGACCGCGCGTGGAAAAGACCGCTCATTGTTAGAAAAAGCAGTTGATGAAAAAATAGAGATGCTGCAAACACCCATCGGGAAATACATTCACGGTATTGAAGGCAAAGGCTCATTGGAAAAACAAATTGCCGATCAATTCACCCGAAAGGATAAAACTTTAGCTTTGGCTGAAAGTTGCACCGGCGGAAGGATTGCTTCCCGCTTCACATCAATTCCCGGCGCTTCGGCCTATTTTCAGGGCGGGATTGTGGTTTACGCCACGCCCGCAAAGAAAAACGTTTTGGGAATTGAACAAAAAACAATCGCTGAATTTTCTGTGGTCAGTGCTGAAATCACAGAGGAAATGGCGCGGAAAGCCAAGGTGAAATTTCACGCAGATTATGCCCTTGCCACTACTGGAAACGCCGGTCCCACAAAAGGCGATAGCGAGGCAGAAATCGGGACGGTTTTTATTGCACTCGCCCATCCCGAGGGCGTGGATAATTATCATTTGAAATTGGGCAACCAACGCGAAAAAGTCACAGAAAAGGCGGTGATGAAAGCTTTGGGCATTTTATATAATAAATTAAAATTCAGCTAATAACCTAAAATTTAAGGATTGTGAACATTTTACATTTGGACGAAAACCATCCAGTGCTCATTGAAGGCTTGAGCGAATTGGGGTTTCAAAATGAAATAGATTACTCTTCGTCAAAACCAGAAATCGAATCAATTATTGAAAAATATGATGGAATTGTGATTCGCAGTCGGTTTCCAATTGATAAGCAATTTTTGGATGCGGCCAAAAATTTAAAATTCATCGCCAGGGTTGGCGCTGGACTGGAAAATATTGATTTGGCTTACGCCGAAAAAAAGGCTGTCAAACTTTTTTCTGCCCCTGAAGGAAACCGCAATGCCGTGGGTGAGCACAGTTTAGGCTTGATATTAAACTTATTCAATAAAATCAATACAGCTAATGCTGAAGTAAAAAACGGTGAGTGGAAACGCGAGGCAAATCGGGGAATTGAGCTCGACGGAAAGACCGTGGGGATTATCGGATATGGAAATATGGGGAAAGCATTTGCTAAAAAATTGCGTGGCTTTGAGGCTGAAGTTATTTTTTACGATTTAAAACCCGATATCGAAAACGGCGATGCAAAGCAGGTTTCACTCGAAGAACTTCAGCAAAAAGCCGATGTGCTGAGTTTACACGTGCCCATAACTGAAACGACAAATAAAATGGTTGATAACGCCTTTATTCAAAAATTTTCAAAAGCATTTTGGCTCATAAACACTGCGCGTGGGGAATGTGTCGTGACAAAAGATTTGGTCAAGGCGTTGAAATCTAAAAAAATCAGGGGGGCTGGACTGGATGTTTTGGAATATGAAAAAAGCTCGTTTGAAAACCTGTTTCGTGATAAGAGCGAGATGCCGGCAGACTTCCGTTATTTAATCCAAGCCGAAAACGTAATTCTCTCCCCACACGTTGCCGGTTGGACAGTTGAAAGTAAAGAAAAATTAGCCAGGGTAGTGGTCAGGAAAATTAAAACGGAATTTGCCTGAACTCAAATTTAGTAGAGAATTGAGCTAAAAAAAACCAGTATTTTTCATACTGGTTTTTCACTAAAATTTGGATGGGCCTTTAAATTAACTACCACAATCCAGCCCATCAATAATAGCTTGAATGTCGCCATTTTCATCGCCACAGGCGCCGATTTTTATCTGAAGGGCCTCTTTATAAGATTGACAGACGATTTGAAATTGCTGCACGTTATCGGGGTT
>Ga0075106_1000449_pt1 | contig 21836 bp, 17 predicted proteins | sample AntDeeMetag02WF4_FD_69796 | JGI IMG/M metagenome (GOLD analysis project Ga0075106, IMG submission 69796) | Saline lake microbial communities from Deep Lake, Antarctica - Antarctic Deep Lake Metagenome 02WF4 | ecosystem: Environmental > Aquatic > Non-marine Saline and Alkaline > Saline | place... | reverse complement strand
TGGACTGCTATGAGGCGGTTTCCGGTGCGCGCATGCACGCGAAATACTATCGCCCTGGTGGTGTCGCTCGGGATCTGCCGGATTACATGCCGCAGTACGAGGCATCGCGCTGGCGCTCGAAGCGCGAAGTGGAGCACCTCAACGAGGCCCGCAAGGGCGGACTGCTCGACTTCATCGAGGACTTCTGCGAGCGTTTTCCGCGCTGCGTGGATGAATACGAGACACTACTGACCGATAACCGGATCTGGAAACAGCGCCTCGTTGATATCGCGACCGTGTCGGCGGATCGTGCGATCGAACTGGGATTCACCGGTCCGATGCTGCGGGGCTCCGGGGTCGAATGGGATCTGCGCAAGAAACAGCCGTACGAGGTTTACGATCGAATGGATTTCGATATACCGGTCGGCACGAAAGGCGACTGCTACGACCGTTATCTCGTTCGGATCGAGGAGATGCGTCAGTCGCAGCGGATCATCAAGCAGTGCATTCGGTGGCTGCGGGAGAATCCGGGGCCGACCATGATCGACGACCGCAAGATCGCGCCACCGCGCCGCGAAGAGATGAAGGCCGACATGGAATCGCTGATTCATCACTTCAAGCTCTTCACCGAGGGCTTCAGCGTACCCGCGGGTGAGGCGTATGCTGCGGTCGAGGCGCCGAAGGGCGAGTTCGGCTGTTACCTCGCATCCGATGGTGCGAATAAACCGTACCGGCTGAAGGTGCGGGCGCCGGGCTTCGCGCATCTGTCCGCATTCAACGAGATGGTGCAGGGCCACATGCTGGCCGATGTGGTCGCGGTGGTCGGTACCCAGGACCTCGTTTTCGGGGAGGTGGACCGGTGAGCGTCGAACAGGAACAGAGTCGAGTGGATCTGCTCTCGGACGAGGTCAAGGGCGAGATCGACGAATGGGTGGCGCGGTTCCCGGCCGCGGGGATCCAGTCGGCATCCCTGCAGTCGCTCATGGCGGTGCAGCATGCGAATGGCGGTTGGGTCAGCAACGAGTTGATGGACGCCGTTGCCGATTATCTCGGTCTGCCGCGGGTTTCGATCTATGAGGTGGCCACGTTCTACTCGATGATCGAGACGGAGCCGGTGGGCAGGCACAGCGTCTCCATCTGCACGAATATCTCCTGCATGCTGAGCGGAGCGGACGACCTGGTCGCTCATGTCGAGAAGCGGCTCGGGTGCCGGCGTGGCGAGACCACGGCCGACGGCCGCATCTTTCTCAAGATGGAAGAGGAGTGTCTGGCCGCCTGCCGTTGCGCGCCGATGATGCAGGTGGACCACGTGTATTACACGGACCTCACGCCGGAGCGTGTCGACGAGATTCTCGACGCGCTGGAGTGAAAAAATGCTCGACGACGCCAGTCTCAACCAGATCTGTTACGCCACGCTCCAGTTTGATGAGCCGTGGGCGTACGAAAACTATCTAAAGCTGGGCGGCTATGAGGCCTGGCAACGGATCCTCCGCGGTGAAATGAGCGCGGAGAAGATCATCGAGGAGCTCAAGGCCTCGAATCTCCGGGGGCGCGGCGGTGCCGGTTTCCCGGTCGGCATCAAATGGAGCTTCATGCCGCGCAATGCGCCTGGACAGAAATACATCGTCTGCAATTCCGACGAGTCGGAGCCGGGCACATGCAAGGATCGCGATCTGCTGCACCTCAATCCCCATGCACTGATCGAAGGCATGGCGATCGGCGGCTTCGTGATGGGCGCGACGGTAGGCTACAACTACCTGCGCGGCGAGTTCAGTGACGAGGTGTACCGGCATTGCCAACAGGCACTGTCCGAGGCCTATGAGCACGGCTGGCTCGGACGGGATATCCAGGGCAGCGGCATCGATTTCGATCTGCACAATGTACTCGGTGCCGGTGCCTATATCTGCGGTGAGGAGACTGCGCTGCTTGAGTCGCTCGAGGGCAAAAAAGGCCTGCCGCGCTTCAAGCCGCCATTCCCCGCGCAGTACGGAGTGTATGGCCGCCCGACGACCGTCAACAACACGGAAACGCTCGCCTCGGTACCAACGGTGCTGCGGCGCGGGGGCGACTGGTTTGCCGGTCTCGGTGTCGAAAACGCCGGTGGTACGAAAATCTTCTCGGTGTCCGGACACGTCGAGCGGCCCGGCAATTTCGAGGTGCCGATGGGTACCCCGTTCCGGGAACTGCTCGAACTGGCCGGGGGCGTTCGCGGTGGCCGCGACCTCAAAGCGGTAATTCCCGGTGGCTCATCGGTGCCGGTCGTGCCCGGTGCGACCATGCTTGACGTGAATATGGATTACGACTCGGTCACCAAGGCTGGCTCCATGCTTGGCTCCGGTGCCGTGATCGTCATGGACGACCGGACCGATATGGTCCATGCGCTGCAGCGTATCTCGCGCTTCTATATGTCGGAGTCCTGCGGGCAATGCACGCCGTGCCGAGAAGGCACGGGGTGGCTGTATCGGATGGTCACGCGTATCGTTCGGGGTGAGGCGGTCATGGATGATCTCGAGCGGCTGGAGCACGCCGCCCGCCGTATCGAGGGGCGTACGATCTGTGCGCTCGGCGATGCGGCTGCAATGCCCGTTCGCAGTTTCCTGAAACAGTTCCGCCCGGAGTTCGAGTATTACATCGAGCACGGTCGGAGTATGCTCGCGGATCGCGCCCCCGAGGCGGCTTGATCGCGTGGCGGCAGCAGCGAGACGCTCATGACGGAAGAAACGCTGGAACAGAACGTCGAAACGGTCGAGATCGAGGTCGACGGCAAGCCCGTGCGCGTGCGCAAGGGTGCGATGCTGATCGAGGCGACCGACGCCGCCGGTATCGACGTGCCGCGCTTCTGCTACCACCGTAAGCTCTCGATCGCGGCCAACTGCCGGATGTGTCTGGTGGAGGTCGAGAAGGCCCCGAAGCCGCTGCCCGCGTGCGCGACTCCGGTCGCTGACGGGATGAAGGTCTGGACGGGATCCGAGCGTGCGCTCGATGCGCAGCAGGGCACGATGGAATTCCTTCTGATCAATCACCCGCTCGACTGTCCGGTCTGCGATCAGGGCGGCGAGTGCGAACTGCAGGACGTCGCGCTTGGCTATGGCGAGGGCATCTCGCGTTTCACGGAAGCGAAACGTGCGGTGGACGACGAGGACCTCGGTCCGCTGATCGCCACCGACATGACGCGCTGCATTCATTGCACGCGCTGTGTGCGTTTCGGCACCGAGATCGCCGGGGTGCGCGAGCTCGGCGCAACCGGCCGTGGCGAGGAGATGCGGATCGGGACCTACGTTGGCCGCACCGTCAGTTCGGAGATGTCGGGCAATGTCATCGATCTGTGTCCCGTCGGGGCGCTGACGAACAAGCCGGCGCGTTACACCTTCCGTCCGTGGGAATTGCTTCAGCAGCCGACGGTTTCGCCGCACGACAGCATCGGTTCGAACCTGTTTATGCATCAACGGCGCGGGCGCATCATGCGCGCCGTCCCGCGCGATAACGAACGCATCAATGAGACATGGATCGCCGATCGCGACCGCTACAGTTGTCATGGGCTGTACGACGACGAGCGCGTGATGCTGCCGCTGATCAAGCGCAACGGTGTCTGGGAGGAGGCCGACTGGGATGTCGCGCTGCAGGCCGCCGCCGAGGCGCTGCGCGATGTCGTGACACGGCATGGGGGGGATGGCCTCGCGGGGGTGATCTCTGGCTATGCCACGATCGAGGAACAGTATCTCGGGCAGAAACTGATCCGCGGACTCGGTAGCCCGAACGTCGACCACCGTCTGCGGCAGATCGATTTCTCGGATCAGGACCAGGCACCCGTCATGCCCTGGCTGGGCCAGTCGATCGAACAGCTCGAGCAGGTCGACGCGGCGCTGCTGGTCGGTTCCAACGTGCGCAAGGAACACCCGATCGCCGCTCATCGACTGCGCAAGGCGGTGCGGGAACATGGGGCGCGCGTGAGCTTCGTCAATGCGCGTCGCTTCGACTGGCATTTCGATGTGGATCGCGAGATCGCCGTGCGGCCCGATCGGATGGTCGAGTCGCTGGCGGGGGTGGCGGTCGCCGTGGCCGAGCGCGCTGGCGCGGAGTTGCCGTCAGACCTTTCCGGACTCGCGCGCGGCGGGTCCCCGGACGACGATCAACGCGCGGTTGCGGACGCGCTTGTGGCCGGTGCTTCGAGCACGGTTCTGCTTGGCAGCCAGGCGCTTGGGCACCCCGATCTGGCCGTGCTGCGGCGGCTTGCCGCGGTGATCGCCGAGATGGCGACTGCGCGCTTCGGTTATCTGCCCGAATACGGGAATGCCGCCGGCGCGTGGCTTGCCGGGTGCGTACCGCATCGCGGACCCGGCGGGGAGGCGGCGGCGACCGCGGGTGCCACGGCCGCTGAGGTCTGGTCGGCGCCGAAACCCGGATATCTCCTGCTGGGTGTGGAACCGGAGTTCGACAGTGTTTATGCGGCGACCGCGAAGGCCGCGCTCGATGCCGCGGAGTCCGTAGTGGCGATCGCGCCGTTCACCAGCGACGCAATGCTGCAGTATGCGGATATCATCCTGCCCGGTACCACCTTCGCCGAGACTGATGGCACCTTCGTCAACGCCGAGGGACTTTGGCAGAACTTCAGCGCGGCGGGAACGCCACCGGGTGAAGCACGGGCGAACTGGAAGATTCTGCGCGTGCTTGGCAATGAACTCGGACTCGCGGGGTTCGATTACTACGCCGCGGCCGAGGTTCGACGCGAGCTCAAGGAGCTGTGCCGCGATCTGACGCTCGACAACACCGTCGCGGCGGGGAGCACGGACTCGGCACCGAAAATGATCGATGGACTGGTGCGCTACGGCGACGTGCCGATGTATTCGGTCGATCCGCTGGTGCGCCGCTCGCGGCCATTGCAGGAGGCCGCGGATGCCGGCCATCCGATCGCGCGGGTAGCGCCGGGTGACGCGGACCGTCTCGGTATCAGCGATGCCGAGCGGGTTACCGTGCGCCAGGGTGACGGGGGCCGCGTTCTCGATCTGCTGGTTGATGCGCGGATACCCGAGGGCTGCGTCTGGATCCCGCAGGGGCTTGAGGCGACCGGTACGTTGGGCCCGGTGTTCGGTGGCGTGGAACTGGAGCGGGCGTAAGCGATCATGATGGAATCCATTGCCGCAATGTGGTCCTCGCTGCCCGAATTCGTGCGGGTCTCGCTGGTGATCCAGGGAAAAATCCTGCTGATCATCATCCCGGTGATGCTCGCGGTGGCGTACCTCACGTACGCCGAACGGCGCGTGATCGGCTATATGCAGCGTCGGCGCGGACCGAACCGGGTGGGGTACTACGGTCTGCTGCAGCCGATCGCCGACGGGCTCAAGCTCTTGTCGAAGGAGGTCATTCTCCCGACGAATGCCAACCGATTCCTGTTCCTGCTGGCGCCAATCCTGTCCATCGGACCGTCGCTGGCCGCCTGGGCGGTGGTGCCGTTCTCCGAGGGCTGGATCCTCGCCGATATCGATGCGGCCCTGCTGTACGTGCTGGCCCTGACGGGCATCGGGGTCTACGGCGTGATCATCGCGGGTTGGGCCTCCAACTCGAAGTACGCCTTCCTGGGCGCGATGCGCTCCGCCGCGCAGATGGTGGCGTACGAAATCGCGATGGGCTTCGCGCTCGTCGGTGTGCTGATGGCGGGGGGCAGCCTCAATCTGGGCGCGATCACCCAGGCGCAGGAGGGCGGTCTGTTCTCCTGGTTCTGGCTGCCGCTGCTGCCGCTGTTCGTGGTGTACTTCATTGCCGGTGTGGCCGAAACGAACCGTCTGCCATTCGATGTCGCCGAGGGCGAATCGGAGATTGTCGCCGGCTTCCATGTCGAGTACTCCGGCATGGCTTTCGCGATCTTCTTCCTCGCCGAATACGCGAACATGATCCTGATCGCGGCGCTCGCCGGGGTCATGTTCCTGGGCGGGTGGCAGTCGCCGTTCGCCGACGGCACCGACGGTCTGCACTGGTTCCTGATCAAGACGGCCGCGGTGGCGTTCTTCTATCTCTGGTTCCGGGCCACATTCCCGCGCTACCGCTATGACCAGGTGATGCGCCTCGGGTGGAAGGTATTCATCCCGATCACGATCATCTGGATTTTTGTCGAGGGCGTCATGGCCTGGTTCCAGGTCGGCCCGTGGTCCGTATGATGACCGGCCGCAACAATGTGATCGGTCGAGAGGAGTCGCGCAGATGAGTGCGATCTCGCGTTTTTTCAAATCGTTCCTGCTCTGGGAGCTGCTCAAGGGCATGCGCCTGACAGGGAGGAATTTCTTTTCCCGCAAGGTGACGATCGCCTATCCGGAGGAGAAAACGCCCAAATCGCCGCGGTTCCGGGGTCTGCATGCCCTGCGCCGGTACCCCAATGGCGAGGAACGCTGCATCGCCTGCAAGCTGTGCGAGGCGGTTTGCCCCGCGCTTGCGATCACGATCGAGTCGGAGCAGCGCGAGGACGGGACCCGTCGTACTACGCGTTATGACATCGATCTGTTCAAGTGCATCTACTGTGGCCTGTGCGAAGAGTCCTGCCCGGTGGATTCGATCGTCGAGACGAGTATCCACGAGTATCATTTCGAACAGCGGGGCGAGCAGATCATCACGAAGCCGGAACTGCTCGCGATCGGCGACAAATACGAAGAGATGATCGCGGCCGACCGCGCTCTCGATGCCCCCTACAGGTAAGCGGCGATGCCAGTGGAACAGATCACATTCTGGATTTTCTCGGCCGTCATGATCGCCGCCGCGCTGCGGGTGATCACGGCGCGGAATCCGGTGCATTCGGTACTCTTCCTGGTGCTGACCTTCTTTACCGCCGCGGCCCTGTGGCTGCTGCTGGAGGCCGAGTTTCTCGGGATCGTACTGGTGCTGGTCTATGTCGGCGCGGTGATGGTGCTGTTCCTGTTCGTCGTGATGATGATCGACGTCAATATCGCGCCGCTGCGTGAAGGGTTCGTCCGCTTTCTGCCGCTCGGTGCCCTGGTAGGCATCGTCATGGTGGCGGAACTCGTGCTGATCGTCGGGCCGCGTTATTTCGGCAGCGATCGCTACGCGACACCGCCGCCGGCGCCGGCGGAGTACAGCAACACCGAGGCGCTTGGCCGCCTTCTGTATTCGGAGTATCTCTATCAGTTCGAGATCGCCGCATTCATTCTGCTGGTCGCGATTATCGCCGCGATTACGCTGACCATGCGCAAGCGTCCGGAGACGACCAAATATCAGACGCCCGGAAATCAGGTGCGGGCGGACAAGGGCGATCGACTGCGCGTGGTCCGGATGGACAGCGAGCGGCGCGAGCGTCCGTAGCAGACGCAGCACGCATGTGGTACCCGGCGTAGCGATCGCGGGGCGGATCCGGTCGCGCGACGTAACTACAATAATCGGCTGAAGCGCGCATTCGCGCCGGCCGGGAGGGAACAGACCAGATGATCCCGCTTTCACATTTCCTGATCCTTGGGGCCGTGCTGTTCGGCATCAGCGTGGCCGGGATCTTCATCAATCGAAAGAATGTCATCATCCTGCTGATGTCGATCGAGTTGATGCTGCTCGCCGTCAATATGAACTTCGTGGCGTTCTCGCACTTCCTCGGGGATCTGTCGGGTCAGATCTTCGTGTTCTTTATCCTGACGGTCGCCGCCGCCGAGGCGGCGATCGGGCTCGCCATACTGGTCGTGCTGTTCCGCAACCGCGGAACGATCAACGTGGCCGACCTCGACACGATGAAGGGCTGAAGCGATGGAAGCCGTCTATCTCGCCATCCCGCTGTTCCCGCTCGCGGGCGCGATCATAGCCGGGCTGTTCGGTCGGCAGATCGGCCGGGTCGGCGCGCATTCGGTGACGATCGGTGCCGTCGCGGTGTCCTTCGTGCTGTCGGTGATCGCCTTCTGGCACATCGTGTTCGGGGGCGGGGCGGTCTACAACCAGTCGGTCTACACCTGGATGGTGAGCGACGGGATCACCTTCGAGGTCGGGTTCCTCATCGACCGCCTGACCGTGCTCATGATGACGACGGTCACGAGCGTCTCGTTGATGGTGCACATCTACACCATCGGCTATATGCATGACGATCCCGGCTACCAGCGCTTTTTCAGCTACATCTCGCTGTTCACCTTCTCGATGCTGATGCTCGTGATGGCGAACAACTTCATGCAGCTGTTTTTCGGCTGGGAAGCCGTGGGCGTGGTCTCCTACCTGCTGATCGGGTTCTGGTACACGCGTGAATCCGCGATTTTCGCGAACCTCAAGGCGTTTCTGGTCAATCGCGTCGGCGACTTTGGATTCCTGCTGGGAATCGGGGCGATCCTCGCCTGGACCGGGTCACTGGATTACGCGGCGGTGTTCGCGCAGGCCGGCGACCTGGCCAATGCACGGATCGTGCTCTTTGATGGTGCGCCGTGGTCGGTGGCGACGGTCGCATGTCTGCTCCTGTTCGTCGGTGCGATGGGTAAATCGGCCCAGGTTCCGCTGCATGTGTGGCTGCCCGACTCGATGGAGGGCCCGACACCGATTTCGGCACTGATCCACGCCGCGACGATGGTGACCGCGGGCATCTTCATGCTCGCGCGCATGTCGCCGCTGTTCGAGATGTCGGAGACGGCGCTCTCGTTCGTGCTCGTGATCGGCGCGGTCACGGCGCTGGCCATGGGCCTGGTCGGCATCGTGCAGCACGACATCAAGCGGGTGGTGGCGTATTCGACCCTGTCACAGCTCGGATACATGACCGTGGCCCTGGGCGCATCGGCCTATTCGGCAGCGATTTTCCACCTGATGACGCACGCGTTCTTCAAGGCGCTGCTGTTCCTTGGCGCCGGCTCGGTGATCATCGCGATGCACCACGAGCAGGATATGCGCCGCATGGGCGGCCTGCGTCGATATATGCCAGTGACCTACATCACAGCCGTCATCGGATCGCTCGCGCTGATCGGCTTCCCGGGATTCTCCGGGTTTTTCTCCAAGGACGCGATCATCGAGGGGGTGCACCATTCCGACATCCCGGGCGCCGGGTTTGCCTACTGGTGCGTGTTGATCGGTGTGTTCGTGACCGCGCTCTACACGTTCAGGATGCTGTTCCTGACGTTCCACGGCGAGCCGCGCATGGATGAGCACACCCGCGAGCACCTCCATGAGACGCCACTCGTCGTGACCGTCCCGCTGGTACTCCTGGCGATCCCCTCGGTCATTATTGGCGCCTGGACGATCGGTCCGCTCCTGTTCGGCGGCTGGTTCGGGACGTCGATTCAGGTGCTGCCGGAACACGACGTGATGGCGAAACTGGGCGAAGGCTTCCACGGCTGGTGGAGCTTCATCCTGCATGGTTTTCAGGGGCCTGCCGTATATCTGGCGCTCGCCGGTGTGGCCGTGGCGTGGTTCGTCTGGCTCCGGCGGCCGGAACTCGCCGACCGCGCCGCCGAGCGGCTGCGGCCGCTGCACCGGATCCTCGAGAAGAAATACGGTTTCGATGAGCTGTATCAGACCGTGTTCGCGGATGGCGGACGGCGCCTGGGTGGCTTCCTGTCGCGCGTCGGCGATCAACGGGTGATCGATGATTGGATCGTCAATGGTGCAGCGCGCGTGGTCGGGCGGGGTTCCGGTCTGATGCGCCACCTGCAGAGCGGCTACCTGTATCACTACGCCTTCGCGATGATCCTCGGCGTGCTCGTAGCGCTCAGCTGGATCCTGCTGAGCGCCTGATGCCTGACAAGAATACGACGAACGGGACAACCGCGTGATGATTGCCGACTGGCCACTGCTGAGCCTCTCCATCTGGCTGCCCATCCTCGGGGGCGTGATCGTACTCATGTCCGGCGAGCAGGGAGCGCGTCGGCTCGCGTTGCTGTTCGCGGTCGCCACGTTCCTGGTGACCATCCCGCTCTACACGGCGTTCGATACCACGACGCAGGCGATGCAGTTCCGTGAGTTCCTGCCGTGGCTGCCGAGTTTCAATATCAATTATCACCTCGGGATCGATGGCATCTCGCTGCCGCTGATCGTGCTGACGAGTTTCGTGACGGTTCTCGTCGTGATCGCCGGCTGGGGTTCGATCGAGCAGCGCGTCTCGCAGTACATGGCGTCGTTCCTGATTCTCGAAGGCGTCATGATCGGGGTGTTCGCGTCGCTGGATGCGGTCCTGTTCTATGTGTTCTTCGAGGCGCAGCTGATCCCGATGTTCCTGATCATCGGCGCGTGGGGCGGACCGAACCGGGTGTACGCGACCCTGAAGTTCTTCCTGTATACGTTCCTCGGCTCCGTGTTGATGCTGGTGGCGCTGGTCTATCTCTATTACCAGTCCGGCACCTTCGACCTGCAGGAGCTGCACCAGCTGCGGTTGTCGATGACCGAGCAGATGTGGATCTTCCTCGCGCTGTTCCTCGCGTTCGCGGTCAAGATCCCGATGTGGCCGGTCCATACCTGGCTGCCCGACGCGCACGTTGAGGCCCCCACCGGCGGTTCCGTCATCCTGGCCGCCATCATGCTGAAGATGGGCGGCTACGGCTTCCTCCGCCTGAGTCTGCCGATTGCCCCGGATGCCGGGCACGAACTGGCCGGCGTGATGATCGGCCTGTCGCTCATCGCCGTGGTCTATATCGGGTTCGTGGCGCTGGCGCAGAAAGACCTGAAGAAACTGATCGCGTATTCATCCATCTCGCACATGGGCTTCGTCACGCTGGGGACGTTCATCGTCTTCCTGCTCGTGGCCGAGTCGCCCGAGGCGGCCGGCGCACGCCTCGGTGTCGAGGGGGCGGTCGTGCAGATGGTTTCCCATGGACTGATTTCGGCGGCGCTGTTCCTCTGCGTCGGCGTACTCTACGACCGCATGCATACCCGGATGATCGCCGACTATGGCGGCGTCGTGAACGCGATGCCCGTGTTCGCATCTTTCCTGGTGCTGTTCGCGCTGAGCAACGCGGGGCTGCCGGGGACTTCCGGGTTCGTCGGCGAGTTCATGGTGATCCTCGCCACGTTCCACGCGGACTTCTGGCTGGCCGCGCTGGCCGCGTTGACCCTGATCCTCGGGGCGGCTTACACGCTCTGGATGGTCAAGCGCGTGGTATTCGGCCCCGTGGCGAATGAGAACGTCGGCGCACTCCGGGATATCGGACCACGTGAGTTCGTGGTTCTGGCCCTGCTGGCCGTGACGGTACTCGCTTTGGGTCTGTGGCCGGCACCGCTGGTCGAGGTCATGCACCCGGCCGTAGACAAGCTTATTGCGCAGGTCGCGCAATCCAAACTCTGAACGGGAACGGCATAGCAATGACAAGTCAGTTTCTGCCGCTGCTACCGGAGATCACGCTGGCCATCGGCGCGTGCGTCGTGCTGGTCGTCGATCTGTTCGTTCCCCCTGAGCGCCGGGACACGACGTACGTGATCGCTCTCGCGGCACTGATCGCGACCCTGGTCGCGACCGTCGTCGGTCAGCCGGATGGGGTACGCATTCTGTTCGGCGGCTCGTATATCGCCGATCCGATGAGCCTGCTGCTGAAACTGGCCGTCATCGTGCTCACGTTCTTCGTTTTCATCTATTCGCGGCCGTATCTCGCCGCGCGTGGCCTGTACAACGGCGAGTTTTTCGCGCTCGGTCTGTTCGGTTTGCTCGGCATGCTGATCATGATCTCGGGCTATAGCATGTTGACCGTGTATCTCGGCCTGGAACTGCTGTCGCTGTGCCAGTACGCGCTGGTCGCGTTCAACCGCGACTCGCCAAGGGCGAGTGAGGCGGCGATGAAGTATTTTGTCCTCGGCGCGTTCGCCTCGGGCATGCTGCTGTACGGGATGTCGCTGATCTACGGGTTGACCGGGTCGCTCGAGGTCATCGAGATCCACAATTACCTGATCCGTCATGGCATCGATCAGATGGGGGCGCTGCTCGGGCTGATCTTCATTATCGTCGGACTGTCGTTCAAGCTCGGCGCGGTACCGTTTCACGCATGGGTGCCGGACGTGTACGAGGGCGCTCCAACGGCCGTGGCGCTGTACATCGCGTCGGCGCCGAAAGTCGCCGCGTTCGCGCTCTTCATGCGGATGCTCGCCGAGGGCCTCGGCGTTCTGCACGGGGATTGGCAGGTGATGCTCGCGGTCCTCGCCGTTCTCTCGCTGGTGCTGGGGAATGTTGTGGCCATCGCCCAGACGAACCTCAAGCGCATGCTGGCGTACTCCACGATCTCGCATGTCGGCTTCATCCTGTTGGGCATTCTCGCCGGTACCGCCCAGGGCTATTCGGCGGCGATGTTCTATGTGCTCTTTTATGCCCTGGTCACGGCCGGTGCGTTCGGCATGATCGTCCTTTTGAGTCGCCGCGGTCTCGAGGCGGAACAGCTCGAGGATTTCCGCGGACTGAATGCCCGTAGCCCGTGGTTCGCGCTCATGATGCTGTTCATCATGTTCTCGATGGCCGGCGTGCCGCCGTTTGCCGGGTTCTATGCCAAGCTCTCGGTGCTTCGGGCGGTCGTTCAGGTCGACGAGATCTGGCTCGCCATCGTCGCCGTGGTGTTCTCGGTCGTCGGGGCGTTTTACTACCTGCGGGTGGTCAAGCTGATGTATTTCGACGAGCCGGAGGAAACCGGAGGCTTCCAGCAGGGCGCGGGCCTGCGCGCTGCGTTGTCGGTCAATGGGCTGTCCATGCTCGCCCTCGGCCTGTATCCGGCGGCCCTCATGTCCTGGTGCATCGCCGCGGTCTCCTGGTGAGGCGGCACGCCCGCTTGAGCCGCGGTTTTGCGGACGGTCAATGCGAGAAAGGGGTTGCGTTGTTCCGGTTCGATAACTAGAATCCGCTCTTGCGGTTGCGGGGTGGAGCAGTCTGGCAGCTCGTCGGGCTCATAACCCGAAGGTCGCAGGTTCGAATCCTGCCCCCGCTACCAAGATTTCGGGATTCTCGAGAGGCCCCTTTTCAGGGGCCTTTTTATTCCCGGCGGAAAAATTTTCGACGGGCTTTGATCGGGGTGTCGTAATGCGGCGTGCGTCCAGCGCGATTCTCGGCTGCGTCGAGCCGGTCGTCCGCGGAATGGGCTATGAACTCGTCGGCGCGGAATACGGCGGCGGCTCCGGTAATGGCCTGTTGCGGATCTATATCGACGCCCCGGATGGGATCGACGTCGATGACTGCGCGGCAGTCAGCGAACGCGTTTCGGCGGCGCTTGATGTCGATGAGCCGATCCGCGACGCATACACGCTGGAGGTCTCATCGCCGGGGATTAATCGGCCGCTGTTCGACGAGGCCGATTTCGAGCGTTTTTCGGGGCAACAGGCGTTCGTGCGGATCGCCGCCGGCGCCATTCCCGAAGGCCGCAAGCGCTTCAAGGGCGTGCTGGGTGGGCTCGAGGGGTCGGCACTCCTGATCGAGGTCGATGGGGAGGTTTGGCGGCTGCCGTTGGATGCCGTGGAAGAGGCGCACCTGGTCGTGGAACTCTGACGCGCCCATATCGCAATTCGCTGTTTGAGTGGCAAGGGTATGAACAAAGACATTCTGCTGGTGGTCGATACCGTTTCGAATGAGAAGGGGGTCGACAAGGAAGTGATCTTCGAGGCGCTCGAATCGGCGCTCGCGTCCGCGACCCGCAAGAAACACGGGGGCGATATCGAGGCGCGCGTGGTGATCGACCGGGACACGGGCGATTACGAGGCGTTCCGCCGTTGGGAGGTCGTCGATGACGATTTCGAACAGGACGCACCGACTCAGCAGATTTCGCTCTCGGCGGCACGGGCCGACGAACCGGACAAGGAGGTCGGCGACTTCGTGGAAGAGCCGATGGAGCCGGTCGAATTCGGCCGCATCGCTGCGCAGACCGCCAAGCAGGTTATCGTGCAGAAGGTGCGGGAGGCCGAGCGCGAGCGCGTAGCGGAGGCCTACCGTGAGCGGGTCGGCGAACTCCTGATGGGGATCGTCAAGCGGGTGGAACGCTCGGGGATGTACCTGGATCTCGGCAATAATGCCGAAGCGTTCGTGCCGCGCGAGGAGATGATCCCGCGCGAGGCCGTTCGCCCGGGCGATCGTGTCCGTGGTTTCCTCAAAGAGGTGCGCAACGAGGCACGGGGCCCGCAGTTGTTTGTAAGCCGCACCGCGCCGCAACTTCTGATTGAGCTGTTCAAGCTGGAAGTGCCGGAAGTGGGTCAGGGTCTGATCGAGATCAAGGGGGCCGCGCGCGATCCGGGCCTGCGTGCCAAGATCGCGGTGCTTTCGAAGGATCCAAGGCTCGATCCCGTCGGCGCGTGCGTGGGCATGCGCGGTTCGCGGGTGCAGACGGTATCGAACGAGCTGGCCGGCGAGCGGGTCGATATCATCCTCTGGGACGAGAATCCGGCACAGTTCGTGATCAACGCGATGTCGCCGGCGGATGTGACCTCGATCGTGGTCGATGAAGACAGGAGTACGATGGACCTGGTCATCGAGTCCGAGAAGCTGTCACTGGCGATCGGTCGCAATGGACAGAACGTGCGCCTCGCGAGCGAGTTGACCGGGTGGACGCTGAACGTCATGGATGAGCAGCAGGCCGAGGAGAAGAACGAGCAGGAGTCGCAGACCACGCGGCAGATGTTCCAGGAGCAGCTTACGGTCGACGAGGAGGTCGCGAGTATTCTGGTGCAGGAGGGCTTCACGAGTACCGAGGAAGTCGCCTATGTGCCGGAGTCCGAGCTTCTCGAAATCGAGGAGTTCGACGAAGATATCGTGGCCGAACTGCGCAACCGCGCGCGTGACGCGCTGCTGACCCGGGCGATTGCGGGCGAAGAGGCACTGGGCGATCGTGAGCCCAGCGCGGAACTGCTGGGTATGGAGGGTATGGAGCCCTCGATCGCCTGGCAACTCGCGGCGCAGGGCATTACGACGCTGGACGATCTTGCCGAACAGGCGGTCGATGATCTGCTCGAGATCGAGGGTATCGAGCAGGAATGGGCCGCGCGCATGATCATGAAGGCTCGCGAACCGTGGTTCGCCGAAGAGCAGACCGAAGAGGCCACTACCGGGCAGCCGGGGTGAGCCGCCTGCCGGCCCAGGGCCGGTGGAAGCGACGAGGTACCCGCAACGGCGGGACCGATCGGGTGAAGTCCCGGTGGTATGAAGGGGTGAATGCATGGCAGAGGTGACCGTCAAGCAACTGGCAGGTGTGGTCGGCACGCCGGTCGAGCGTCTGCTCGAGCAGCTCGGCGAAGCGGGCGTCGGCAAGGCGAGTGCCGAGGACACGGTCAACGACGAAGAGAAAATGAAGCTGCTTGAGTACCTGCGCCAGTCACATGGCCGCGTGGGTACCTCCGGCTCTGAGGAGGAGGAGAGCGACTCGAGCCGGATCACCCTTCGGCGAAAGCGCACCAGCGAACTCAAGGTCGGTGGTTCAGGGGGGCGCAAGGCGGTCAACGTCGAAGTGCGCGGCAAGCGCACTTATGTCAAACGGAGCGTGGCGACGGGAGCCGATCAGGAGCGACGCGAACAGGCCGAGGCTGAGCGCCAGCGCAAGGAACAGGAACTGCGCGAGCAGGAGGAGAAACGGCTCGCGGCTGAGGAAGCGAAACGCGCCGAGGAAGAACGCCAGCGGCAGGAGCGCGAGGAAGCGCAGCGCCGCGCGGAGGAAGAGGAAGAACGCCAGAAGCGCGAGGCCGAGGAGCAGGCGCGGCGCGAGGCCGAAGAGAAAGAGCAACAGGAACGCGAGCGCACTGCCGCTGCGGCCGAGCCCCAGCCAGCCCCGGCCCCTGCGGCGCCTGAGAGCGCGGGCAAATCCGAGCGCGGTCGAGACGATCGCCGGCGTGGCGGCAAGCGTCGTGGCGCCCGCAGCGATGACGATCGGTCGAAGGGGCCGGATGAGCTCCACGTGGCCAAGGGGAAATCGGGTAAGCGGCGCGACAAAAAACAGAAGACGTCGCGCGCGGCCCCCGTACATACGGGTGCGAAGCACGGTTTCGAGAAACCGACCGCGCCGGTCAAGCGCGAGGTATCGGTGCCGGAAACCATCACGGTCGGCGATCTGGCCAACCAGATGGCGGTAAAGGCGCCGCAGCTCATCAAGGCGTTGATGGGCATGGGCGTTATGGCCACCATCAATCAGACACTCGACCAGGAAACCGCGTTGTTGCTGGTCGAGGAGATGGGGCACACCCCGATCCCGCAATCGGACAGCGATGTCGAGGAGGCGTTGACCCAGGACGTGGTGCCCGAGCAGACGGCCGAGCCCGTCACGCGGCCACCGGTGATCACGGTCATGGGGCACGTCGACCATGGCAAGACCTCGCTGCTCGACTATATCCGGCGCACCAAGGTTACGGCGGGTGAGGCCGGTGGCATCACGCAGCACATCGGCGCATACCACGTCGAGACACCCAACGGCACCGTGACGTTTCTTGACACGCCGGGCCACGCGGCCTTCACGGCGATGCGGGCGCGTGGTGCCCAGGCGACCGATATCGTTGTGCTGGTCGTCGCCGCCGACGATGGCGTGAAACCGCAGACGATCGAAGCCATCCAGCACGCGCGGGCGGCGGGTGTGCCGCTGGTCGTGGCCGTCAACAAGATCGACAAGGAAGGCGCCGATCTGGATCGTGTCCGCAATGACCTGTCCCAGCACGAGGTGATCTCCGAGGACTGGGGCGGCGACACGATTTTCGCCAACGTGTCCGCGCTCAAGGGCGAGGGTATCGACGGCCTGATCGATTCGATCCTGCTGCAGGCCGAGGTGCTGGAGCTGAAGGCGCCGCCCGACGGGCCGGCCCGTGGTGTGGTGGTCGAGGCCACGGTCGAGAAGGGCCGCGGACCGGTCGCGACGGTGCTCGTTCAGAGTGGACGCCTGCAGCGCGGCGATATCGTGCTCTGCGGCAGCGAGTATGGCCGCGTCCGCGCGATGTTCGACGAAGCCGGTAAGAAAATCGATTCCGCTGGCCCGTCAATGCCCGCAGTGCTCCTGGGGCTGTCCAACGCGCCCGGTGCGGGCGACGATATGGCGGTCGTCGCGGATGAGCGCAAGGCGCGGGAACTGGCGGAATTCCGGCGTGATCGCTCACGCGACCAGCGTCTCGCCCAGCGGCAGGCGACTTCGGCCGAGGATATTTTCTCGCAGATTCGGGAAGACGAGACCAAGGTTATCAACTGCGTCGTCAAGTCCGATGTCCAGGGCAGTTACGAGGCGTTGCGCGACTCGCTGGAGAAACTCTCCGGCGACGAGGTCAAGGTCAAGGTGATCGGTGGCGGTGTCGGCGGTATCAACGAATCGGACGTCAATCTGGCGATCGCATCGAACGCCATACTGGTGGGCTTCAATACCCGCGCCGATTCCGCCGCTCGGAAACTGATCGACGAGCACGATATCGAGGCGCGGTATTACAGTGTGATCTATGACGTCATCGATGTCGTCAAGGCTCAGATCAGCGGCATGCTCGAGCCGGAAATCCGCGAGCAGATCATCGGTCTCGCGGAAGTGAAGGATGTGTTCAAATCGCCGAAATTCGGCCAGATCGCCGGCTGCCTGGTGGTCGATGGCGTGGTCCGCAAGAGTGCACCGATCCGTGTCCTGCGGGACAATGTCGTGATCTACGAAGGCGAACTCGAGTCCCTGCGGCGTTTCAAGGATGACGTCAGTGAGGTTCGCATGGGTACCGAGTGCGGGATCGGTGTGCGCAACTATACCGATGTGCGTGCGGGTGACCAGATCGAGGTCTTCGAACGGACTGAGGTCGCTCGGACGGTCTGACAGCGATGCCTCGCGATTATCCGCGCCGCTACCGTGTCGCTGACCAGATCCAGCGCGAACTGGGCGGTCTGATCAGGGCCGTCAAGGACCCGCGCATGGTAGGTATGGTGACGGTCTCGAGCGTGGATGTGAGCCCCGATCTGAGCCACGCAAAGGTGTTCGTGACGGTACTGGAAGCGGACGAACCGGAGTCGACGGTTGCTGCGCTGAACCGGGCTTCGGGGTTTCTCCGTGGGCGTCTCGGAGGGCGGCTCGAGCTGCGCGCCGTGCCGCGGCTTGTATTCCAGTACGACGCGACGCTGGACCGGGTCGATCGGGTCGAGCGGCTGTTGCGCGATGAGCGCGACAGGCGCGACGACGACTGAGCCGGATTCCGGGCGTTGGGACGGCGGAATAAGCGCGGACGCGCGGTACATGGGATCCTGCTGCTGGATAAGCCCGGTGGGATGTCATCAAACCGGGCGTTGCAGCGCGTCAAACGCCTGTTCGATGCATCCCGCGCCGGTCATACCGGCAGCCTCGATCCGCTCGCGACCGGTCTGCTGCCGATCTGCCTGGGGGAGGCGACGAAAGTGTCCGCGTTCCTGCTCGAGGCGGACAAGCAGTACCGGTTCACGGCTCGTCTGGGTGAGACGACCGACAGCGGTGACGCGGACGGGGAGTTGCTCGCAACGAGCGCGATCGAGGGTATCGACCGCGCCCGTATCGAGGCGGCGCTGGGTGGCCTGCGGGGAGAAATCGAGCAGTTGCCTCCCATGCATTCTGCGCTCAAGCACGCGGGGCGCCCCCTGTACGAATATGCGCGTCGGGGGATCGACATCGAGCGCAGCCCGAGACCAACCGTGATTCACCGCCTTGATCTTCTGTCTTTCGATGGGCGGGATGCGCAATTCGATGTCCAGTGTTCGAAGGGCACGTATGTGCGCACCCTGGCGGAAGACCTCGGCGCGGCGCTTGGCTGCGGCGCGCACGTGACGGTGTTGCGCAGGACCGGTGCCGGGCCGTTCGGCGACGATGCGTTGATTACGCTTGCGAAACTCGAGGCGGACATGACCAGTGATGAGGGCGGTCCGCAGAGCCTGGACCGGCACCTCTTGCCGGTCGACAGCGCGCTCAAGGCGTGGCCGCGGCTGGATCTGGGGCCCGACCTGGCCGGTTTTGTCCGCCAGGGGCAGGCGGTCCAGGTTCCGCGCGCCCCGACCGCCGGCCTGGTACGACTGTATGGGCGTAATGAGGGGTTTCTCGGGATGGGACGGATCACGAGTGACGGTCGGGTGGCGCCCAAACGCCTGATGAACCTGTGAAAAGAAGCGTATCCCCCGGCTTGTGCGGCATCTCGCGGCTGTTACAATAGGGGTTTGTCCGGAGTTGGTTTGAGGAGCAACTGAGCGATGTCCTGTCTGAGTGCCGAAGAGAAGGCCAAGATTGTCGAGAAACACGGGCGTGAGGAAGGCGACACCGGGTCGCCCGAGGTGCAGGTAGCCCTGCTGTCCGCGCGCATTTCCCATCTGACCGATCATTTCGGCACCCACAAGCACGATCACCATTCGCGCCGCGGGTTGCTGAAGATGGTGAGCCAGCGCCGTAAGATGCTGGACTATCTTAAACGCAATGATCGCCAGCGTTATCAGGATCTGATTCAGCAACTCGGTCTGCGTCGCTGATTCCGCCTTCGATCCGGAGAACAACATTGTCAGTGCATCGTAAAGAATTCCAGTACGGCGATCAGACGGTAAAGCTAGAGACCGGCAAGGTTGCGCGGCAGGCGTCCGGGGCGGTCTGGGTCAACATGTCGGATACGGTCGTGCTCGTCACGGCGGTCGGCCGGCGCGAGGCGGATCCGGGTAAACCGTTCTTCCCGCTGACCATCAATTATCAGGAACGGACCTATGCCGCCGGTAAAGTGCCCGGTGGGTTCTTCAAGCGCGAAGGCCGTCCGACCGAGAAGGAAACCCTGACCTCCCGCCTCATCGATCGCCCGATCCGTCCGCTCTTCCCCAAAGGTTTTACCAACGAGGTCCAGGTCATCGCGACGGTCATGTCGATGAACCCGGAGATCGATCCCGATATCCCGGCGATGATCGGGGCATCCGCCGCTCTCGCGCTTTCGGGCATGCCGTTCGCGGGCCCGATCGGTGGTGCGCGGGTCGGGTATCGTAATGGCGAGTACATGCTGAATCCCTCGCGCAGTGCGCTGGCGGAATCCGAACTTGACCTGGTTGTCGCCGGGACGGACAAAGCCGTCCTGATGGTCGAGTCCGAGGCACAGATGCTCTCCGAGGAGACCATGCTCGGTGCCGTGACCTGGGGTCACGATCAGATGCAGGTCGCGATCAATGCGATCAACGAGCTGGTGGCCGAGGCCGGTGCGCCGAAGTGGGACTGGCAGGCCAAAGAACGGGATGCCGCCCTGGACCGTGCCGTCGCCGATGCCTGTGAATCCGCTCTCGGCGAGGCCTACGGGATTTCGGATAAGCTCGAGCGTCAGGAACGTGTAGGCGGACTGCGCGATTCCGTGATCGAACAGCTGGCGGGGGCCGAGGACGCCCAGTGGTCGGCCGATGCGGTCAAGGAGGCGTTTGGGGCGCTTGAGAAGAAACTGGTGCGTGGCCGGATCATTGAAGGCCAACCGCGGATCGACGGGCGCGACAATCGCAGCATCCGGCCGATCGAGGTCGAGACGAGTTGCCTGCCGCGGACCCACGGTTCAGCGCTTTTCACGCGCGGGGAAACCCAGGCGGTTGTGGTCGCGACCCTGGGCACCGGTCGCGACGCGCAGTTCGTGGACGCCCTGGAGGGCGAATACCGCGAACCGTTCATGCTCCACTACAACTTTCCGCCGTACTGCGTCGGAGAGACCGGATTCATGGCGGGCCCGAAACGGCGCGAGATCGGCCACGGGAAACTCGCCAAGCGCGGTATTTCCGGCGTCATGCCGAGCGATGAGGATTTCCCGTATACGATTCGCGTGGTCTCGGAAATCACGGAATCGAACGGTTCCAGCTCGATGGCCAGCGTCTGTGGGACCAGTCTGGCGCTGATGGATGCGGGTGTCCCGATCAAGGCCCCGGTCGCGGGCATCGCCATGGGTCTGATCAAGGAAGACGACGGATTTGCCGTCCTGTCCGATATCCTCGGCGATGAGGACCACCTCGGCGATATGGATTTCAAGGTCGCTGGTTCCGAGCAGGGCGTCACCGCGCTGCAGATGGACATCAAGATCGACGGTATCACCCGCGAGATCATGGAGCAGGCGCTGGAGCAGGCGCGCGAAGGTCGGCTCCATATTCTCGGTGTCATGAATCAGGAGATCGGCGCCGCGCGCACGGAACTCTCGGAGTACGCACCGCGATTCATCACGGTCAAGATCGATCCGGAAAAGATCGCTTCGGTGATCGGCAAGGGCGGATCCGTGATCCGGTCGATGACCGAGGAGACGGGCGCTACGATCGATATCGGTGACGATGGCCTTATCAAGATCGCCTCCGCCGACAAGGCGGCGGCCGAAGAGGCCAAGCGTCGGATCGAGCAGCTGACCGCGGATGTCGAGGTCGGGAGCGTATACGAAGGCCGGGTTGCCAAGATCATGGACTTTGGCGCTTTCGTAAACATCCTGCCCGGCAAGGATGGCCTCGTTCATATCTCGCAGATTTCGGAGGAACGTGTGCAGAGCGTGGCGGACAAGCTCACTGAAGGCGATACGGTCCGCGTGAAAGTGCTCGAAGTGGACAAGCAGGGCCGGATTCGGCTTTCCATGAAGGCGGTCGACGCTGCCTGAAGCGGATCCGTTCCGCGGTGAAAAAGGGGCCCTCGTGGCCCCTTTTTTATGCCCGATTTGCATCAGCCGGAAACGGTCAATGGGCCCGCCGAATCGAACCGGGCGCTCCGTACGAACGGTTATTACGAGCCTGATATCGCGCGGCCGCTTGAGGTTGCACGCACGCGCCCCGATATAGGGAATCGTCGGCGGGCTGCCGGCCGCTGCAACGACGACTGGATGGAGAGACCGCCGTGGACGAATCGGTGGATCGTGACTGGATGGCCCTGGCGCTGGAAGAGGCGCGGCGCGCCGGAGCGAACGGGGAAGTGCCCGTGGGAGCGGTCGTGGTCCGTGACGGCGAGATCCTCGGCCGGGGACGTAACCGCCCGGTTGCCGCGCACGACCCGACGGCGCACGCGGAGATCATGGCCCTG
>Ga0075106_1000439_pt1 | contig 22077 bp, 18 predicted proteins | sample AntDeeMetag02WF4_FD_69796 | JGI IMG/M metagenome (GOLD analysis project Ga0075106, IMG submission 69796) | Saline lake microbial communities from Deep Lake, Antarctica - Antarctic Deep Lake Metagenome 02WF4 | ecosystem: Environmental > Aquatic > Non-marine Saline and Alkaline > Saline | place... | reverse complement strand
CCCCTGGCGTTTCATCGCCGCGACCACCTTGCCGCCGACGACGAAGCAGCGGATGTCGGCGCCCTTGGCCTCGCGGATGAACTCCTGGACCATGATCTCCGCCTCCAGACCCATGAAGGCCTGGATGACCGATTCGGCCGCCTTGTAGGTCTCGGCGAGGACCACGCCGACGCCCTGGGTGCCTTCGAGCAGTTTCACCACCAGCGGGGGGCCACCGACCATCTTGATCAGGTCGTTGACGTCGTCGGGGGAGTAGGCGAAGCCGGTGACCGGCAGGCCAATGCCGCGGCGCGCGAGCAGCTGCGTCGCCCGCAGTTTGTCGCGCGAGCGCGAAATGGCGACCGACTCGTTGACCGAGAACACGCCCATCATCTCGAACTGGCGGACGACGGCCGTGCCGTAGAAGGTGACCGACGCGCCGATCCGGGGGATGACCGCATCGAAGCCCTCCAGCACCTCGCCGCGGTAATGTACCGACGGGCGATGCGAGGTGACGTTGTTGTAGCAGCGCAGCGTGTTCACGACACGGATGTCGTGGCCACGGGCTTTCGCGGCCTCGACCAACCGTCGGGTCGAGTACAGACGCGGGTTGCGCGAGAGCACACAGAGTTTCATGGCTGGATCGGCTCCTCGGCCTTGATAAGGGGTCAACGATACCGTGCAGCGGCCTGTTTTGGCGTCAGTGATGGGGCCGCGAGGAACGAGGCATCCGGTACGACGCGCAGGCCATGCATCGCCTGGCGACCGAGTAACATCCGGAACAGCATGGTATCACGGTCGGTCAACGTGATTTCTATGGGCCAGCCGCCGGTACCCAGCGTCATGGTCGATTCGATGACATAGCGGCGCTCGCGGTGGCCGCCGGAGTCGCTGACCATCCGCCGGTCGTGCACCGGTGCGTGGCACAGGCGCGACAGCTTCGTATTGCGCTGCAGCGGGTGCAGCCGGAAGGCGACCCACGGCGCACCCCCGGACTCGTACGCTTCCACGTGCCAGGCGTGCAGCGCAGAGGTGCGCGCCCCGGTGTCGACCTTCGCCTTGATCGCGGGGAGAGCCAGGTCCGGCAGCGCGATCCACTCGCGCCAGCCGACATCGATCCGTTCATCGTTGCTCATATCAGGGGTGTTGACCGGCACGGCGGAATCCGGGCGACAGCCTACGCTATGCCGGCGCTGGTGCAACAGCAGCGGGCCTGCGTCCGAAGGATTTGCGCACAGATCGATGGCGACCTATCGTTGATGCGCTACAGACGCCCGTGGCGTCCACCGGCCGCGCTGCCGGGGCGCCCTGAAACGCGCCCGGGCAGTGCGGAAACCGAGCGGGTGGCGCGTGCCCCGACAGGAGATGGATACGATGGCATGGATCATCTGGCTGCTTATTATCGCCGGCGCCCTGGTCGCGCTGGCGAGACTGCAGGCGTCGTTCCGCGCCTGGACCATCGGCGTCGCCGCGGGACTGATCCTGCTCGGTGCGACCGGGCTGCTGGCGTTCTGGCCCGGCGTCGTGCTCTGGGCCGTCTACCTGGCGATCGCCGTGCCCCTGAACGTGCCCGAGCTGCGTCAGAGCTGGCTGTCGGAGCCGCTGCGCGCGCGTATCCGCAAGGTCCTGCCGCCGATGTCGGAGACCGAGCGCGAGGCGATCGAGGCCGGTACCGTCTGGTGGGAGGCGGAACTGTTCCGCGGCTCGCCCCAGTGGCGGTCCCTGCTGAGCGTGCCGGAACCGCGTCTGACGGAAGCCGAGCAGGCCTACCTGGACGGCCCGGTCGAGGAACTGTGCCGGATGCTGGATAACTGGGAGATCTGCAGCGAGCGCAATGACCTGCCACCCGAGGCGTGGGACTTCATCAAGCGCAATCACTTCTTCGGCATGATCATTCCGGAGAAATACGGCGGACTCGAATTCTCCGCCTACGCCCATTCCCAGGTCGTGATGAAGGTCTCCAGCCGCAGCCCGACCGCGGGCGTGACGGTGATGGTACCCAACTCGCTCGGGCCGGCCGAGCTGCTGCTGCAGTACGGCACGGACGAGCAGAAGAAATACTATTTGCCGCGCCTGGCCGATGGCCGCGAGATCCCCTGTTTCGGCCTGACCGGCCCGGATGCCGGTTCGGATGCCACCGCCATTCCCGACTACGGCATCGTCTGCGAGGGCGAGCACAACGGCGAGCGCGTGCTCGGTCTGCGCACCACCTGGGAGAAACGCTACATCACGCTCGGGCCGGTCGCGACCGTGCTCGGTCTGGCATTCAAGGCCTACGATCCGGATGGCCTGCTGGGCGGTGAAGAGGAACTCGGGATTACCTGCGCGCTGATCCCGACCGATACGCCCGGTGTCGATATCGGCGACCGCCACGACCCACTCGGCACGGCGTTCCAGAATGGCCCCAACAGCGGCAAGGATGTCTTTATCCCGCTCGACTGGGTCATCGGCGGCGGCGACGGTGTCGGTCACGGCTGGACCATGCTGATGGAGTGCCTGTCCACCGGGCGCGGGATCTCGTTGCCGGCGCTGGGGGCGGGCGGCGGCAAATTCTTCAGTCGTATCACCGGCGCCTATGCCCGTGTGCGACGCCAGTTCCGTCTGCCGATCGGTCGTTTCGAGGGGATCGAGGAGCCGCTGGCGCGGATCGGTGCCCGGACCTACATGATGGATTCGGCGCGCCTGCTGACCCTGTCGGCGCTGGACTCCGGCGAGAAGCCCGGCGTCGTCTCGGCCATGCTCAAGTATCACAACACCGAGGGTTATCGGGAGATCGTCAACGACGCGATGGATATCCATGGCGGCCGCGGGATCTGCGAGGGGCCGAACAATTATCTCGCGATCCCGTACCGCGCGACCCCGGTCGCGATCACCGTCGAGGGTGCCAACATCCTCACGCGCAGCATGATCGTATTCGGTCAGGGGGCGATGCGCTGCCACCCGTATCTGATCGGCGAGATCCTGGCCGCGCAGAACGAAGACCCGGTACAGGCCCGGCGCGATTTCGACGCCGCGCTGTTCGAACACCTCGGTTATACGACCAGCAATGCCGCGCGTTCGCTGGTGTACGGGCTGTCCCGCTCGCGCCTGGCGACGACGCCGGTGGACGGTCCGACCGGCAAGTATTATCGCCGGCTGGCGCGCATGTCGGCGGCGTTCGCGTTCGTTGCCGATATGACGCTGCTGATGCTCGGCGGTGAACTCAAGCGCAAGGAGAAGCTTTCCGGGCGCTTTGCCGACGCCATGATCTACATGTTCGTCTGTTCGGCCGCGCTCAAGCGGTTCGAGGACCATGGCCGGCCCGCGGAAGACCTGCCGCTGGTCGAATGGTCCGCGCGCTACTCCCTGTACCGGGTGCAGGAGGCGCTCGACGAGATCCTGCGCAATTTCCCGGTGACATCCGTCGGTCTCGCCCTGCGCTGGATCGTGTTCCCGCTCGGGCGGCGGTTCCGTTACCCGAACGATCGCGCCGGCCGGGCGGTGGCGCGGCTGTTGCTGGAACCCTCGGCGGCACGCGATCGCCTGACGGCCGGTATCTATGTGGATGAACGCCCCGACGACGTGACCGGCCGTATGGAGCACGCGCTGCATCTGGCTTTGCAGGCCGAGCCGATCGAGGAGCGCCTGCGCAAACGGCGCCTGTCGAAACCGCCGCTGCAGACCATGGAGGCGTGGCTGCAGGAACTCGTCAAGGACGGGGTCATCGAGAGCGGCGAGGCGCAGACGTTGCGTGAGTGGGAGGCCGCGCAGCGTGCGGCGATCAATGTGGATCAGTTCCCGCCCGGAGCGTCCGCGACCGGAAAGAAGAAGGCGGCATCGAAGAAAAAGGCCACTGGCCGCAAAAAGGCCGCCGCCAGGAAGAACGCCGCCAAAAAGACCGCGAGTGACGGCGGTGCGGGCGGCGGGGCGGCAGCGAAGAAGACGGCGTCTTCCCGGTCCAGGACGTGATCGAGTCCGGCCGCAGAATCCGACGCGCCGCCGTTCTCGGCGCCGGCGTCATCGGTTCGCAGATCGCGGCCCAGTTCGCGAATGCGGGCATCCCGGTTCTGCTGTTCGAACTCACGCAGGAAGGGGCGGACGATCCCCGGGCCGGGGCCCGGCGGGCGATCGATGGTCTGAAGCGCCTGCATCCTTCCCCCATCGCCGCCGGCGACACCATCCGGGCGATCGAGCCGGCCGCCTGGGATCTCGATCTCGACCGGCTCGGCGCGTGCGATGTCGTCATCGAGGCGGTGACCGAGCGCCTGGACGTCAAGCAGGCCGTGTTTGAACGCGCGGCACCCGCGATCGGCCCGCACGCGATCCTGGCCAGCGATACGTCCGGATTGTCGATCTCGGAGTTGGCGCGGGGGCTGCCGCAGGCGTTGCGGTCGCGTTTCTGTGGTGTGCATTTCTTCAATCCGCCGCGCTACATGCATCTCGTCGAACTGGTCGCGCATCCGGGCACGGATGGCTCCGTGTTGCATCGCCTCGAGGGCTTCCTGACGACCGGTCTCGGCAAGGGGGTCCTCTACGCCCGCGATACGCCCGGGTTCATCGGCAACCGGATCGGTGTGTTCGCGATCGCCACGGTCATGCATCACGCGGAGCGTCTCGGATTGCCGTTCGATCTCGTCGACCGCCTGACCGGGGTGGGTGTGGGGCGGCAGAAATCGGCCACCTTCCGTACGCTGGACGTGATCGGCCTGGACACCTTCGCGCATATCCTCGACCACCTCTACGAGACCCTGGATGACGATCCGTGGCGGTCGGTATTCCGGACGCCCGACTGGCTGCGCGAGCGTGTCGCCGCGGGGGCGTTCGGGCAGAAAGCGGGCGCCGGTTTTTACCGCAAGGGGGCGGGCGGGATCGAGGTGTTCGAGCCGGAACAGGGTGACTATCGCCCGGTGACCCGGCAGCTGGACCCGAACGTGCGCGAGGCACTGATCGAGCCGGATCCCGTTCGCAAGGAGCGCCTGCTCGCCGATATCGACCACCCGCAGGCGGAACTCATACGGGCGAGTTACCGCGATCTGTTCCATTACTGCGCCGCGCACCTGGCGACCCTCGCGCCGAGCGCTCGCGAGGTCGATCTCGCGCTGCGTTGGGGCTACGGCTGGAGCCACGGCCCGTTCGAGTTCTGGCAGATGCTGGGGTGGCAGCGCGTCGCCGCGGCCGTCCAGTCGGCCGTCGATGCCGGCGAGGCGCTGGCGGATACGCCGCTGCCGGCGTGGGCGCGCGAATCGCGCCGGACCGGCGTGCACGGCCCGCGCGGCTCCTGGTCGGCCGAACTCGGGACGCCGCTGCCGCGCTCGAATCACCCGGTCTACCGCCGGCAGCTTTTCCCGGGTGGCCTCACAGGTGAACCGCGGCCGACGACGCCGACACTCTGGCAAAACGAGGCGGTCCGGCTTTGGGACAATGGCGACGACATCGCCGTGCTGTCGTTTCGCCGCGCGCGCCATACCGTGGACGGCCCGCTGCTCGACGGCATGCTGGAGGCGATCGACCGGGCCGAGCGCGAGGTCCGCGCACTGGTGCTCTGGCAGGAGGCCCCGCCGTTCTGCCTGGGTGCCGATCTCGGTATGGTGCATACGGCCCTCGAGGCCGGCGATTTCGCGGCGATCGAGTCGCTCGTCGAACGCTTCCAGCAGGTCACTTGTTCGATTCGCGAGGCGCCGCTGCCGGTCGTCGGGGCGGCCGAGGGCATGGCGCTCGGCGGTGGGCTCGAATTCCTGCTCCACTGCGATCAGCGCGTCGTCGCGTTCGAGACCTATGCGGGCCTGGTCGAATCCGGTGTCGGTCTGATGCCGGCTGGAGGCGGTTGTTGCGCCATGGCCCGGCGCGCCGTCGAGTTGTCTCCGCGCGGCGATCCGTTGCCCTGGATCCGGCGCTGGTTCGACGAAATGCTGTTCGCCCGCGTGACGGGCAGCGGTATCGAGTCGATCTGGTGGCAACCCGGCGATCGTGTCGTCATGCACGCGGGAGAACTGCTGTTCGCCGCGAAATCCGCGGCGCTGGCGCTCGCGGATGCCGGCTACCGCAGCCCCTGGGTCGATGCGCCGGTGACGGTCGCCGGCGAGAACGGCATGGCGGCGCTGTTCGAACGACTTGATCGCCTTTCCGAGGAGGCACCATTGTCGGTCCACGATCGACTGATCGGCGAGAGGATCGCGAAGGCGCTGTGCGGTGGTGAGGTCCCCGCCGGGACCGAGGTCGATCCCGCCGAAATTCTGCGGCTGGAACGCGAGGGATTCATGGCGCTGGCCCACACGGATGCGACCGCGGCGCGGATCGAGTACATGCTGGAAACGGGGCGGCGCCTGCGCAATTGAGCGCCGCGGGCGTATGCTGAGAATCAGGATGTAGCGGTGCGCGGCCACGCGCATCGGCATCGACGAATCCGAGCGGGCGGAGGCGAAGGCCCATGGAACGAGTCTGGCTGAGCGAGTACGAAGAAGGTGTACCGGCCGATATCAACCCGGAGGCCTACGCATCCGTGGCCGCGGTGTTCGAGCAGAGCTGCAGCCGGTTCGCTGCACGCGAAGCGTTCCGCAATATGGGCGGATCAATCACCTTCGCGGAGTTCGATCGTCTGGCGCGTGATTTCGCCGCCTACCTGCATCAGGGGCTCGGTCTCGAGAAAGGGGACCGGATCGCCCTGATGATGCCGAACGTCATGCAGTACCCGGTCGCCCTGTTCGGGGCATTGCGGGCCGGACTCGTGGTGGTGAACGTCAATCCGCTGTACACCGCCCGCGAACTCGAACATCAGTTGATGGACGCCGAGCCGCGGGCGATCGTGCTCGTCGAGAACTTCTGCCACACGCTGCAGGAGGCCCAGAAGAAGTATCCGGTCGACAATGTCATCGTGACCGGACTGGGCGATATGCTCGGGACCCTGCGCGGTACGTTCATCAACTTCGCGGTCCGGCATATCAAACGGATGGTGAAACCCTGGTCGATCCCCTGGTCGGTGCGCTGGGGGACCGCACTCTCCACGGGCGCGGAACAGGTGCTCAAGCCCACGGAGATCAGCGGCGACGACAACGCGTTCCTGCAATACACGGGCGGAACCACCGGCGTCGCGAAAGGCGCGATGCTCACGCACCGCAACATGGTCGCGAATCTGGAGCAGATCTCCGCATGGCTGCAGTGCGAGGAAGGAACCGAGGTTATCGTCACGCCGCTGCCGCTTTATCATATCTTCAGCCTGACGGCGAACCTCCTGAACTTCGTCAAGCACGGCGGCACCAACGTGCTCATCACCAATCCGCGCGACATACCGACCTTCGTCAAAACGCTGAAAAACACCTCGTTCACCGCGATGACCGGGGTCAATACCCTGTTCAATGCGCTGGTGCATAACGAAGAGTTCCGTCAGCTTGATTTCAGCCACTTCCGGTTGACGGTGGGCGGGGGCATGGCGGTGCAGCGTCCGGTGGCCGAACGCTGGCACGAGGCTACCGGTACCGTGGTGGTCGAAGGCTACGGTCTGACCGAGACCTCACCGGTTCTGTGCGCGAACCCGATTCACGTACGTGAGTTCTCGGGCACGATCGGTCTGCCCGTCCCTTCGACCGAGATCAGCATCCGCAACGATGATGGAGAGCCGGTCGATTTCGACGAGCCGGGCGAACTCTGCGCGCGTGGCCCGCAGGTCATGGCCGGGTACTGGCAGCGCCCCGAGGAAACGGAGAGCGCCTTTTACGAGGGCGGCTGGTTCCGTACCGGTGACGTCGCCACGATGAGCCCGAAGGGCTGGGTCAAGATCGTCGATCGCATGAAAGACATGATCAACGTATCCGGCTTCAAGGTGTTCCCGAACGAGGTCGAGGCGGTCGCCGCGGAATTCGAAGGCGTACTGGAAGCCGGCTGTGTCGGGATGCCGGATGACGAGTCCGGTGAGGTCGTCAAACTCTATGTCGTTCCACAGGCGAACGCCACGGTCGATACCGAGGCCCTGCGCAAATACTGCCGCGAGAACCTGACCGGCTACAAAGTGCCGAAGGAAATCGAGATCATCGACGAATTGCCAAAGAGCAACGTCGGCAAGATCCTGCGGCGCGAACTCCGCGAGCGGAATGAGGAAGCGGCGGATTCGTGAGTACTGTTTGGTCTTGTCCGTTTCTCACGCAGAGGCGCGGAGCACGCAGAGTGCGCAGAGAAAGGCGATAAGGCGTAGGCGCGTTTTCGCCGAAGGCGAACGCGCGCGCTTCGCCCAGTCCGACCTACACCCGTATTCAGCATTTTCGGTTTATCGCTTTTCTCCGCGCCCTCTGCGTGCTCGGCGCCTCTGCGAGAGAAAACGACAACGCTCCGGTAAACCCGAGCCATTGAAATCACGGATCCAGTCAACTCAGTAGTCGACTGAACTCATCCGTACCACTGCGACAACACCCGCTGCACCGTCTCGTTCCAGCCCACGTAGACCCCACCGTCCGGTGTCTCGATCACCGGTCGCTTGATCAACGTCGGCTCGTCGCCCAGCAGGGCGCGCAACCCGGTCTCGTCGCGTTCGCGGTCTTCGGGCGACAACCGCCGCCATGTCTGGCCGCGGCGGTTGATCAGCGTGTCGGTGTCGAGATGGTCGCACCACGTTTCGATGCGCCCGGCATCAATGCCATCGCGACGCAGATCGTGGAAGCGATAATCGATGCCCTGTTCCTCCAGCCATTTCCACGCGCGTCGGCAGGTATCGCAGTTGCGGATGCCGTAGAGCGTGACGGTCGCGGGCGTATCGGTCACGGGACTAACTCGAACACTGGTAAAGCCTCATTCAGCGGGTCTCTGCCGGGTCAGCTACAAGGCGCGCGTTCGCCGGAATAGCCATTCTATTTCAAGAACGCGCAACGCTGTAGATGGCCCGGCAGAGGCCCGCCCGAAGGGAGCCCCGGAGAAGCCAGCCCGCGGCGTTGCGTCCGCTTGACATAGAATGGCTATGCCGGCGCGAACGCGCCTTGCGGGCGGGCTTCTCGGGGGCTCTGAGTGTGGCTTTACCAGTGTTCGGGTTAGTACTCCGCGTTGCGCAGCAGTTCGTTGATGCCGACCTTCGCACGCGTCTTTTCATCCGCGTACTTGACGATGATCGCCGCGTACAGCGAGCACTTGCCATCGCTCGAGGGCAGCGTGCCGGGGACGACCACGGCGCCAGCCGGGACGCGGCCGCGCAGGATCTGGTCGTTTTCTCGGTCGTAGATGCGCGTGCTCTGGCCGATGTAGACGCCCATCGAGATGACCGCGCCTTCCTCGACGATCACGCCCTCGACGATCTCCGAACGGGCGCCGATGAAGCAGTTGTCCTCGATGATCGTCGGGTTCGCCTGCAGCGGTTCGAGTACGCCACCGATGCCGACACCGCCGGACAGATGGACGTCGTGCCCGATCTGGGCGCAGGAGCCGACCGTGGCCCAGGTGTCGACCATCGTGCCCTCGCTGACATAAGCGCCGATGTTGACGTAGGAAGGCATCAGGACGACGTTCGACGCGATATAGCTGCCGTGGCGGACGACCGCCGGGGGCACGACGCGCATGCCGCCCTCCTGGAAGTCTTCCTCGGCCCAGTCACCGAACTTGAGCCCGACCTTGTCGTAATACTGGGTGAAGCCACCATCGATCGGCTGGTTCGGCTGCATCCGGAACGACAGCAGCACGGCCTTCTTGAGCCACTCATTGACGTGCCAGTCGCCGGTGCCGCGCGGCTCGGCGACACGGTCCGTGCCGCTGTCGATCCGCTCCAGCGCCGCCTTCACGGCATCGCGCACCTCGGCGGGCATGGTGTGCGGGGTGAACTCGGCGCGGCGCTCGAACGCCTCTTCGATCACGGTCTGGATGTCGCTCATAAGAATCTCCGTATTGGGGGTCGGTGTTCAGTCGCCGCGCACGAAGCGGCGAATCCGCCGCGCGGCCTCTATGCAGTCGGCCTGCTCCGGTACGAGCGCCATGCGGACATGGTCACGCCCCGGATTGCCGTGTTCCGTATCGCGCCCGAGGTAACGCCCGGGCAGAACCCGTACGCCCTCCGCGGCCAGCAGGTCGCGGGCGAAAGTCTCGTCGTCGGTCGGCGTGCGCGGCCAGAGGTAGAAACCCGCATCCGGGCGCGCGACTTCCAGCACGTCGTCGAGAATCGACAGCACCGCGTCGAATTTCTCGCGGTAGGCGGCACGGTTGGCCTCGACATGCGCCTCATCGCCCCAGGCCGCGATGCTGGCGGCCTGGGTCGGTGGGGCCATGGCGCAGCCATGATAGGTGCGGTAGCGCGCGAACGCGGCGATCAGGTTCGCGTCGCCGGCGACGAAACCCGAACGCAGACCCGGGAGGTTCGAGCGCTTCGACAGGCTGTGGAATGCGAGGCAGCGATCGAAGGCCGGATAGCCCGCCCGGGCGGCTGCCTCCAGCAGCCCCGTCGGCGGTTGCGCCTCGTCCGGGTAGATCTCCGCGTAACACTCGTCGGCGGCGATTACGAAATCGTGCCGCCGGGCGCGCTCGATCAGCGCCGCGAGCGTTGAATCCGTCAGCACGGTACCGGTCGGATTGCCCGGGCTGCAGATGTACAGCAGTTGGCAGCGATCCCAGACCGCATCCGGGACGGCGTCGAAGTCCGGGGCGGCCCCGGCCGGGTAATACCACGGCGTCGCGCCGGCAAGCAGCGCCGCACCCTCGTAGATCTGATAGAAGGGGTTCGGCAGCACTACGGTCGGCTCGGGCGCCGAGCGATCGACGACGACCTGGGCGATGGCGAACAGCGCCTCGCGCGTGCCGTTCACCGGCAGGACCTGGCGGTCCGGCTCTACCGCTACGCCGGGGTAACGCCGTTCCAGCCAGCCGGCGATCGCCGCGCGCAGTGCCTGCGATCCGCGCGAAGCCGGATACCGCGCCAGCCCGTCCAGCGCAGCCGTGAGGGCCTCCGCCGCCAGCGCCGGCGGCGCATGCCGCGGCTCCCCGATCGACAGCGCCAGCGTCGGCCGATCCGCCGGCGGTTCCACGTCCGCGTTGAGCGCCGCAAGACGCTCGAACGGGTAGGGCTGGAGACGATCGAGATCGGGGTTCATCAGAGCAACGGTGCCGGCCCGGGGGAAGCCGGCGATTGTAATCCCTGCACCCACCCGGAAGCCACGCTGCACCCGATTTATCAGGGGCGCCGCGAAACGCGAGGGGTAGTGCTCAACCCGCCCCCGATCCGTTACAATCCGCCCCACGGTCGCCAGCGGCCCGAACAACCCGGAGAGGTACCGAAGCGGTCATAACGGCACCGACTCGAAATCGGTTGGGGGCATTGCGCCCCACGTGGGTTCGAATCCCACCCTCTCCGCCATATCAACAAAAGACCCCGCTCCGAGCGGGGTTTTTTGTTTATGCGGTGCGGGGTGCGTGGACGAACGCACCCGGGTTCGACCGATTCGCCGGGAGCGAATCGGCGCGAGCGAAGCGAGTCCGAAGGACGCGGGCCATGGATGGCCCGCGCAATCCCACCCTCTCCGCCATATCAACAAAAGACCCCGCTCCGAGCGGGGTTTTTTGTTTATGCGATCCGGTTCCACCGACCGTAGGTTGGGTTGACGAAGGAAACCCAACGTGTCGAGGCCGAATCGCGGCGCATCGATTACCCACGTCGAGCCGCCGGCCAATTGAGCGCATATCGATGAGCGATGCCTCGACCCGTTGGGTATCGCTGGCGCTCAACCCAACCTACGTTGTTGCCCGCCCGACACCCCGGCCCATAATTTGCTAATTTTCACCATGGCCAGCCAAGGGGAGCCCGCATGAACCAGCCATTCGCGAGCGTGGGGGAGCGCACGGACGTCGGTCGTACGCGTCAGCGCAACGAGGACAGTCTGCGGGTTCACCGCGAGGCGGGTCTGCTCGTGGTGGCGGACGGCATGGGTGGCCACGCGGCCGGCGACGTGGCCAGCCGAATCGCGGCAGAGGTGGTGGAATCGGCCGCCGTGGACGAGGGCCAGACGCTGGCGCAGGCATTGCGATCGGCCCATGCGGCGCTGATCGAGGCGGGCCGCGATGGCCGTGGGGCGCCGGGGATGGGGACGACCTGCGTGGCCTGCCGGCTGCACGGCCGGCTGCTGGAGACGGCCTGGGTAGGCGATAGCCGGCTCTACCGGCTGCGTGGCGGGCGACTCGAACAACTGTCGCGGGATCATTCGTATGTCCAGGCGCTCGTGGATGCCGGCGAGCTCGCGGTCGAGGCGGTCGCGACGCACCCGCAGCGCCATGTGCTCGCGCAGTGTCTCGGCGATGCGGCGCCCGACGCCATTGAGGTCGATGCGGAAACGATCCCGGCCGAGCCGGGCGATCGCCTGCTCCTGTGTACCGATGGCCTGAGCGGTGAACTCGCCGATGCGCGGATCGCCGAGCTGCTGGCGGCGGAGCCGGATGACCGGCTCGCGGCGCAGGCGCTGGTCGACGCGGCGCTGGCGGCCGGCGGCCATGACAACGTGACCGTCATCGTGGCGACCGTATGACCGCGGAACCTCCCGTGGAAGGTCTGACCGCGGTCGGTGCGACGGCGGAAGGCAGCCAGCGTGTCGACCGTTGGCTCTGGGTGGCCCGGTTTTTCAAGACGCGGGCGCTGGCCCGCAAGGCGATCGATGCCGGCAAGGTCGAGGTGAACGGTGCCCGGGCGAAGGCGGCCCGCGCCATCGGCGCGGGGGATCGTCTGCGGATCGGCACGCCCGCGGCCACCTTCGAGGTGGTCGTCGGCGCCCTCAATACGCAGCGCCGGCCCGCATCGGAAGCCCGCCAGTTGTATACGGAGACGGAGGAGAGCCGCGTGGCCCGCGAGCGTGAGGCCGAAGCGCGCCGCGAACGCCGTGCGGCGGTGGTGTTCGATCGCGGACGGCCGGACCGCCGCGAACGCCGTGCGTCGATCCGGTTCCGGCGGCGTCAGTCGGGCGACGACACGACCGACTGATACGCCCGCGCGCATTGGGCGCCGGCGAGCGGCATGCTATGTTACGCGCTCGTTCCGCGGCCCCTGACCCCCGTTCATGAAACGTATTACCGCAATCATCAAACCGTACAAACTCGACGACGTGCGCGAAGCGCTGTCCGAGAGCGGCGTCAATGGCATGACCGTGACCGAGGTCAAGGGCTTCGGTCGGCAAAAGGGCCATACGGAACTCTATCGCGGGGCCGAATACGTGATCGATTTCCTGCCCAAGATCCGCCTCGAGGCGGTGGTCGCCGACGATGACGTCGATGCCGCGATCGAGGCCATGAGCCGGGCGGCCCGAACCGGGAAGATCGGCGACGGCAAGATCTTCGTCGAGAACGTCGAGCGGGTCATCCGCATCCGCACCGGGGAGGAAGGCGATGCCGCACTCTGAGGCGCGCCCGGACACCGGAGTCGCTTCGGCCGGTGCCGCAACGGCGGACGCCGAAACCGCGCAGAGACAACCGCGCATCATCCCGCGCGACGGCCATCCGGTCTCGCGCAAGAACATCGATCCGAATGCAGTGAAGGTCCTCTACCGCCTGAACAAGGCGGGCTTCCAGGCCCATCTCGTCGGCGGCGGGGTGCGCGATCTGCTGCTCGGTCGGCGGCCGAAGGACTTTGATATCGCGACCGATGCCACGCCCGAACAGGTGCGGTCGCTGTTCCGCAACTGTCGTCTGATCGGCCGCCGTTTCCGGCTCGCGCATGTGGTCTTCGGCCGCGAGGTGATCGAGGTCGCGACCTTCCGTGCCGATCAGCCCGAGCCCTCCGAAGAGGAGGGCGGGGACGAGGGCGACGATCCTGATCGGGTCGTGCACGACGATGGCCGTATCCTGCGTGACAACGTCTTCGGTGCCATCGACGCCGACGCCTTCCGGCGCGACTTCACGGTCAACGCGCTCTATTACGATATCTCGCGCTTCGCCGTGCTGGACTTTACCGACGCGATGGCCGATATCGAGGCCCGGCGTCTGCGCCTGATCGGCGATCCGGAGGCACGTTACCGCGAGGATCCGGTGCGCATGCTGCGCGCGGCGCGGTTCGCCGCCAAGCTCGATTTCGACGTCGATCCGGCCACGGCCGATCCCATCTTCGAACTCGGGCCGCTGTTGCGGGATATCCCGGCGTCGCGCCTGTTCGATGAAGTCCTCAAGCTGTTCCAGAGCGGCCACGCGCGCCGCAGCCTCGATCTGCTGGTGCGCTTCGATCTGCTGCAGTACCTGTTCCCGGCGGCCGATACCGCGCTGAAGGCACCCGACGACGGGTTCAAAGCACTGGTGTACCGGGTGCTGGAGAATACCGACCGGCGTATCGCCGAGGACAAGCCCGTGACCCCGGCGTTCATTTTCGCGGTCATGCTCTGGCCCGATGTCCTCGACCGCTTCGCCGCGCTGCTCGAGGAGGGGGAACCGCCGGTCATGGCGATGCAGCAGGCGGGCGGGCAGGCCGCGGACGCGCAGCAGGCGTGGACCTCGCTGCCGAAGCGTTTTTCGGGACCGATGCGCGAGATGTTCGTCCTGCAGACCAAACTCGAACGCTATCGCGGCAAGCGCGCGCAACGGCTGCTGGATCATCCGCGGCTGCGCGCGGCCTGGGATTTTCTCTGCCTGCGGCGCGACGCGGGCGAGGATCTGGCGGAAACCTGTGACTGGTGGCAGGCAGCGATGGAGGCGCATGTCGCCGGTGAACCCGTGTCCGCGGGCAGGGATGGCGGCGAGGAAAGACGCTCCGGCTCCGGGCGGCGTCGGCGACGCCGTGGTGGCCGCAAACGGCGCGGCGGTGGCGACGCCGGGAGCAGTGCATGAGTGCAGGTACGGCGGCCTGGATCGGCGTCGGCAGTAACCTCGATGGCCCGGTCGGGCATGTGCGCGCCGCCTTCGATGCGCTGGCGGGGATCCCTGGAACGGATTTTGTCGCCGCGTCGTCCCTGTACGGCAGCGCCCCCATGGGGCCGGCCGATCAGCCGAACTACGTCAACGCCGTGGTCCATCTGCGTACCACCCTGGATCCGCACGCGCTGCTCGATGCCCTGCAGCGCCTGGAGGCCCGGGCCGGCCGCGAACGCGCCGGCGAGCGCTGGGGGCCGCGGGTGCTGGATCTCGATCTCCTGCTCTACGGCGACCGCCGGATCGACGATGCCCGGCTGCGGGTGCCGCACCCCGGTATCGCAGAGCGGATCTTCGTGCTGCGGCCGCTCGCGGATATGGCGCCCGGCCTGGACGTCCCCGGCCTGGGGCGTGTCGATGAACTCCTCGGCCGGGTCCCGGAGGGCGGCCTCTGGCGGCTGGAGGAGGCCGGGGCGTGAGCGGCGATTCGTTCATCGTGGTCGAGGGGCCGATCGGTGTCGGCAAGACGACCCTCGCGCGCCGGCTGGCGGATTCGTTCGGGGCCGAACTCGTGCTCGAGGGCGCCGATGGCAACCCGTTTCTTGAGCGCTTCTACCGCAACCCCCGCGAGGCGGCGCTGTCGACGCAGCTCCACTTCCTGCTTCAGCGCACGGGGCAGATGCGCGAACTCGGTCAGAAGGATCTGTTCCGCGGGCCGCGCGTGGCCGATTTCCTGATCGACAAGGATCAGCTGTTCGCCGGGATCAACCTCGATGCGGATGAATTCGCGCTCTACCAGGAGCTCTATCGGCATCTGGTCATCGAGGCACCGCAGCCGGATCTCGTGATCTACCTGCAGGCGCCGGTCAATACGCTGCTGGAGCGTGTCGATCGGCGTGGAATCGGGTACGAGCAGGGTATGGATCCGGATTATCTCCAGCGTCTGGCCGATGCCTACATGCGTTTCTTCCACGATTACCACAGTGCGCCGCTGTTGATCGTCAACGCGTCGGAGGTGAACTTCGCCGACAGCGACGCCGATTACGCGGCGCTGCTGGAGGAGATCCAGCGCGTTGGCAGCGGAAGGCATTTCTTCAACCCGGCGCCGCTTTCGACCGCCTGAGCACATGTTCACTCGCCATGCCGCCTTGCATCGCCGATTCCTGCGTAGCCGTACCAGGAGCGTTCCCGTAGGCCGGCTTGCGACCGAGGGGAGCCAGCCGGCAATGCGCGTCGATTCGTGACGATCCGCCGGCTGTTGCCTTCGGCAAAAGCCGGCCTACCGCCTCCTTCACGAAATCTCATTGATCGGTGGCCGTCGTTCGCCACGGGCCTTGGTGTGGCCTTGCCGAGGCGGTGGGCAGTACAATCGCCATTGACCGTTCCCACGGAACCGCTTCCGATGAGTGTGTATACGACCCCTTCGGGCGAGATCAGCGTCGCCAGTCTGCACCGCATGAAACGCGATGGCCGGCCGATCGCGGCCATGACGGCGTACGATGCCAGCTTCGGTCGTCTCCTCGATGACGCCGGTATGGATATCGTGCTGGTCGGGGACTCGCTCGGCATGGTGATCCAGGGCCAGGACACGACCCTGCCGGTCACCGTCGACGACATGATCTACCACGCACGGGCGGTACGCCAGGGTGTCCGTCGCGCCCTGCTGATGGTGGATATGCCGTTCATGAGTTTCGCCACACCCGAGGATGCGCTTGCCAACGCCGGGCGCCTGATGAAAGAGGCGGGCGCGCAGATGGTGAAGCTCGAGGGCGGCGCCGCCCAGGTCGCGACGGTGCGCCGCCTGAACGAGTGCGGCATTCCCGTCTGTGCGCACCTCGGGCTGAAGCCGCAATCGGTGCACAAGATCGGCGGCTATCGCGTCCAGGGTCGTGATGAGGCCTCTGCCCAGGCGATGCTGGAGGATGCGCTGGCGCTGGAGGCGGCCGGGGCAGACGTGGTTCTGCTGGAGTGCGTGCCGCAGGCGCTGGCCCGCGAGATCGGCAGCAATCTGGGGGTGCCCGTTATCGGCATCGGATCCGGCGTCGACTGCGACGGCCAGATCCTGGTGCTGCACGACGCCATTGGCGTCACCCCGCGCCCGCCGCGCTTCGCGCGGGATTTCCTCGCCGCCACCGGCGGCATTGCCGAGGCCATGGAAAGCTATGTCGAGGCTGTCCGCGAACACCGTTTCCCCGGTGTCGAGCAGACCATCGAGTGAGCCGGTGAGCCCGCCCGTCGTCGATCGGCCCGCCGATCTGCGCGCACGGGTACGGGCCTGGCGGGCGGCCGGTAAGTCCGTCGCGCTGGTGCCCACCATGGGCGATCTGCACGCAGGTCACCTGACGCTGGTGGACGCCGCGCGCGAGCGGGCCGACCGCGTCGTGACCAGCGTGTTCGTCAATCCGCTGCAGTTCGGTCCGGGCGAGGATTACCAGAATTATCCACGTCGGCTGGAAGACGATGCCGCCCGTCTGGGCGAGCACGGTGCCGACATCGTGTTCGCGCCGACGGTCGAGAGCCTGTACCCGCACGGTACGGAGGCGGCGGTGCGTGTCCACGTACCGGCGTTCGAGGATATTCTCTGCGGCGCGGATCGCCCCGGTCACTTCACCGGGGTCGCGACCGTGGTTACCAAGCTGTTCAATATCGCGGAACCGGATATCGCGGTGTTCGGCCAGAAGGATTACCAGCAACTGCTGCTGATCCGCCGCCTGGCCGCCGATCTGGATTTCGCGATCGATGTCGTCGGCATGCCCACGGTGCGCGAGGCCGACGGTGTCGCCATGTCTTCGCGCAACGGTTACCTCGAGGCGGACCAGCGCCGCACGGCGCCGGCCCTGTATGGCACGCTGCGCGGTCTGGCCGCGCGGCTGGCGCGCGGCGAGCGCGACTTTGCGCGGCTCGAGCGCGAGGCCTGCGCCGAACTCGAGGGCGCGGGTCTGCAGCCGGATTATGTCGCCATCCGCATGGCCGAAGACCTCGCGACGCCGCCGGTCGAAGCGCCCATCGATGACCTGCGTATCCTGGCCGCCGCCCGGCTCGGTCGGGCCCGGCTGATCGATAACATCCCGGCGGGCGGGGAGGCCGTGTGAGCTCGCTGACGGCCACACCGGCCTGGCGCGAGGCCGCGGGGCACTACGAGGCCACCGCCGGCATTACCCTGGAAGAGTTGTTCGCCGCTGATCCGGAACGCGCGGCGCGGTTCACGCGCTCGGCGGCCGGGATCACGATCGATCAGTCCAAGACCCACCTGACCCCGGCCGCGCTCGGATCGATGTTCGAACTCGCGTACCAGGAGGATGTCCTCGGTTGGCGCGATCGCATGCTGGCCGGTGAAACGATCAACTCCACCGAAGGGCGGCCGGCGCTGCACATGGCGCTGCGAACGCCCGAAGCGGCCCGGCTGACGGTCGCCGGCGAACGCGTCGATGAGGCCGTCGACGCGGCCCGCGCCAGGATGCGCGAACTGGTCGATACGGTCCGCCTGGGCCGCCCATGGGGCGCGTCCGGTAGCGTGATCACCGATGTGGTCCACATCGGCATCGGCGGCTCCGATCTCGGGCCGAGGCTCGCCTGTGAGGCCCTGTCCGCGCCCGGGGGCGACGGCCCACGGGTCCATTTCATCGCGAATGTCGATCCGGCCGAGCGGGATGCGGTATTCGCCGGACTGGACCCTGCTCATACGCTGGTCATTGTCGCCTCCAAGACGTTCAGTACGCTCGAGACGCTGGCGAACGCGCGCGCCGCCCGTGAACTGCTTGCCAGCGCGCTCGGTGAAGCCGGGGCCGCTGAACGCTTTGTCGCCATTACCGGGCGCGCGGATCGCGCCCGTGAGTGGGGCGTGGCCGATGAGCGCATCCTCCCGCTCTGGGACTGGGTGGGCGGGCGTTACTCGCTGTGGTCACCGATCGGGCTGCCGGTCGCGATGGCCGTGGGCATGGATGGGTTCGAGTCGTTGTGCGCGGGGGCGGCGGCGATGGATCGGCACTTCCGCGATGCCCCGGCCGAAGACAGTCTGCCGCTGCGTCTGGCACTGACCGATATCTGGTACACGAATTTCGCCGCTGCCGGCTGCCGCGTGATCGTGCCGTATGCCCACCGGCTGCGGAGCCTGCCGCATTATCTCCAGCAGCTCGAGATGGAGTCGAACGGCAAGTCCGTCGATCGTCACGGTCAACCACTCGACTACGCCACCGCACCCGCGATCTGGGGTCAGGAAGGCACGAACGGGCAGCACGCGTTTTTCCAGTGGCTGCACCAGGGCACCTGGCGCGTGCCCTGCGACATCATCGCCGTGCGCGAGCCGGGCGGCGATCGCGATGCACTCGCGGCGAACGCGTTCGGCCAGGCAGCGGCGCTGCTCGGGGGGCGTAACCAGGAGACCCTGCGGCGGGCCGGCGTTTCCGAATCCATGCGCCCGCATCGCACCATGCCCGGCGACCGGCCGACGACCACGCTGCTGCTGGATGGCTTGACCCCGAAGACCGTCGGGGCCCTGCTCGCGCTGCATGAACACCGCGTCTTCTGCCAGGCCATGATCTGGCGGATCAATCCCTTCGATCAGTGGGGCGTGGAACTCGGCAAGGAGCGCGCCGATGCCCTCGTGCCGGTGTTGCGTGGCGAGGAGGATGACGCCGGGTGGGACGGGTCCACGCGCGGTCTGGTCGCGCGCTGGCGGGGTGGGGAATAGGGGGCAGGCGGCAGGCGCATGGCTGGTTCATCGCGAGCAAGCTCGCTCCCACAAAACCGGCAAGCCGTGGTCGTGCGCCGTGACTTTTGCCATTTGCTCGCACCACGCCTGCCATTCCGTCGCGATATGCCGGGGTCTGTGGGAGCGAGCTTGCTCGCGATTGGCCGGCGGTCTGGACACCGCTGATCGGTGTCAGCGCGGTGCGCGCGGGTCGCCGGCGTGCTGGAGCAGGGGGATCAGGGGCGCGCCGCTGGCTTTCTTGACCTGCCTGGTCACGATGTAAGTGAAGTAGCGGTCGATCCCGACCTCGGATAGCAGCAGACCATCGATCACGCGCTGATAGTGATCGATATCTAGCGCGACCACCTTCAGCATGTAATCGATACCGCCGCCGGTGCCATAGCATTCGACGATCTCGGGGATCTCCACCACCGCGTTTTCGAACGCCTCGAAGTCCTTGGCCTTGTGACTGCGCAGCGTGACTTCGACGAGGATGGTCGCCGTGTTCAGCAATCGGTCCAGCTCGATCTCCGCGTGGTAGCCGCGGATCAGGCCGTCCTGCTCGAGTCGCCGCATCCGTTCCCAGCAGGGGCTGGGCGATAGACCGATTTCCTCGGCCAGTTTGATCTTCGTGATGCGCCCGTTGCGTTGCAGCGCGGCGAGAATGCGGACATCGAAGGCGTCGAGCTTAGGGGCGTTGCCGTTCGCGGACATCGAATGTACTCGCACTCAAGCAGTGGTTGGTCAGCCCTGCGGCGGTTGTCGCCAGCATTGGTACCGGTGTCGTCGCGGAGGTTAGTGGGTGCGCCTTCGGCGTGCAACTGCCTGCACCCTCGACCGGCTCGTTCAATAGCCGCGCCCGCGGTCGACCCGATGCGGGATCGGCTCGCCGGCCTGGTCCGCGTGGATACCGCGCGCCACCGCCTCGGCCCCTGTATCCGGGTTGGTCAGACTGGCGATATGCGGGGTGACGGTAATGTGCGGGTGTCGCCAGAACGCGTGACCGGGTGGCAATGGCTCCTCCTGGAACGCGTCGAGCACGGCATGGCCAAGACGCCCTTCGCCCAGCGCGATGAGCAGGTCGTCCTCGACCAGATGCTGTCCACGCGCGGCATTGATCAGTGTGGATCCCGGTGCCATGCGCTGGAACAGCTCCCCGTTCAGGATACCGCGGGTCGCTCCAGTGAGGGGCAGCAGGCAGATCACGATGTCGCTCCGCCCAAGCAGCCAGTCGAGGCCGTCGCTCCCGCTGACCGCTGTCACGCCGGGAATCTCATGGCTCGATCGCGCCCAGCCGGCGACATCGAAGCCCAGACCGCTCAACGTCCGGGCGCAGGCGCTGCCGAGTTCGCCGAGGCCCAGCAGACCGACTCTGCGTTCCCCGGGGCGGGTCTGGGAATGGATCCGCCACTCCGCTCCGGTCTGCTGGCGTTCGTAATCCGCCATGTGGCGGTGCCGCCGGAGCACCTGATAGGCCACGTATTCGATCATGCCCTCGGTCAATGCCGGATCGACCATGCGCACGAGTTCCACGCCCTCGGGAACCTCCGAGCCCATCAGGTGATCGACGCCGGCACCGAGCGAGAATACGACCCGCAAAGCGGGCAGATCGTGCAGAAATCCATCCGGCGAGGCCCAGATCAGGGCGTACTCGATATCCTCGACGGCGCCCGTGGCCGGCCACACCCGAACGTCCAGCCCGGCGTCGTGCCGGCGCAATGCGGTGGTCCAGGCGGTCGCGGGATCCGAAGGGCTACGGAAAAGCAGCGTCGGCATGAGAACTCCCGTAATCCATTGTTTTGTCAGCGTTCCGGGGCGCGGTCACACGGCGAATCCGGGCCATTATGCTCGCGTCGCGCCGGTCGCGGCGCAAGCCGTGCTTGAACCGGCGCGAAAGTGCGGTCTACACTCCGGTCAATCCGAGCCGGTGGTAGTCAGCCATTATTTCGACGAGCATGATCGACGAACCCGCTATTGAACGAGCCGGATTGGCAGCGCGGCATCGTGCCGGGCGTGTCGTGTGGCGAAACTCATGGCCGTGCCCCCCGCGCTTCGTCGATCGCATGCCCCCGTCGTCCCGTCACCGCCTCGATTATTTCCCGACCTCTCCCTATTCCCCTGACACGCGTCCTGTTGCCCTCGGCATGCGCTCGTACCCGCTGTCCGGGCCGTGCGTGTTGCGCCGCCGTGCAGTCGCGCTACCCGGAGCCCGAGTATGAGCCATAGCGCCCGCGCTTTTCCGATTCATCGCGTGATCGGCTTCATCGCCGCCGCCGCCTTCGTGCCCGGATCAGTGGCGTGGGCGCAGACGGATGGCGAAGGCGATGCGCTGACGATCGTGAGCTGGGGCGGTGTGTATCAGACGAGTCAGCGCGAGGCGTACTTCAAGCCCTTCACCGAAAAAACGGGCGTGGCGATCGAAGAAGATACCTATCCCGGTGATTTCGATGAGGTCATCGAACAGGTCGAGTCGGGTGACGTCACCTGGGATGTCGTCGACGTCACACTATCCGATGCGATCCGCGGCTGCGAAGGCGGGTATCTCGAGCCGATCCCGCCGACCATCCTCAAGACGGCACCCGACGGTACGCCGGCCATGGATGATTTCCTGCCGAATACGCTGCATGAGTGCGCCGTCGGTCAAATCCTCTGGT
>Ga0075106_1000436_pt1 | contig 22117 bp, 24 predicted proteins | sample AntDeeMetag02WF4_FD_69796 | JGI IMG/M metagenome (GOLD analysis project Ga0075106, IMG submission 69796) | Saline lake microbial communities from Deep Lake, Antarctica - Antarctic Deep Lake Metagenome 02WF4 | ecosystem: Environmental > Aquatic > Non-marine Saline and Alkaline > Saline | place... | reverse complement strand
CACGTCGCGGACGAGCGAGCCGGCGAGTTTGATCCGCTCCAGCGGCACGCGCCCCAGCACCGGGATCACGTCATCCGGGTGCTGGCACGCGTCGAGGGCCAGCGTGACGCCCGCAGAATGAAGCCGCCGCAGCGCGTCGAGATCGGCCTCCGTAACCTGGCGCAGCAGGTCCGCGCGCAGATCAAGCTCGACGGCGGCAGGCGGCAGTTGTTCCGCGGCCAGGCGATCGAGCAGACCCGCGGCGAACGCCCCCGCCGCCAGTTCCGCACGGTCGACATTGAGCACGACCCGCGGGCGCGGCTCCGGCAGAACCGTCCACCATAGCGCGAGAGCCGAGAACGCCAGCCTCTGGATGCGTTCGCTGATCAGGGCGGCGCATCCGCGCTCGAACGCGAGCGGCAGGAAATCGGTGGGGGGAATCCAGCCTTCCCGGGGATCATGCCAGCGTGCGAAGGCTTCGTGCGCGCGCACCTCGCCATCGGCCAGCGCGACGATGGGCTGCAGGGCGACCGCGAATTCGTCGCGCTGGATCGCACCGCGCAGCGTGTCGCCGGTGCACAGCCGCTCCAGCCGCGCGCCCATGCGCGCGGGGCTGTATACCCCGATGGATTCCCCGTCGGAACGGGCCTGGACGAGGGCCGTATCCGCGCGCTGCAGGAGTTGCTCGGGGTCGCCGCCGTGATCGGGATAGATGCTGATGCCGACACTCGCACCGATGCACTCGCGCCCTTCGCCGAGGCGAATGGGCTGGGCGGCCACGGCGCACAGCCGCTCGGCGATATCGCGACTGTCCGCCACCGTGGCGACATCCTCGGCCACCACAAGGAATTCATCGCCGCCGACGTAGGCCAGCGTATCCGAGCGCCGTGTCGCATCGGCGAACCGGGTCGCCAGACGGCTCAGGCAGTCGTTGAGCTCGGGTCGTGAGAAGTGCGCGCGCAGCGCGTCGAACCGGTCCAGATCGATATACAGCAGGGCCACCCTGCCACGATTGCGGTGCGCGGTACGGATGGCGCGCTCGATCCGGCCCTGGGCGAGCGCGCGGTTCGGCAACCCGGTGAGGTCGTCGTAGTACGCCGCTTCGTAGCGACGCTGCTACCGGTCTCGGTCTTCGGTGACATCGTTGGCCAGAGCCAGCCAATAGACCGTCTCGCCCTGTTCATGCCGGAACGGCAACAGGTCCATCGCGTTCCAGAACGGGCGGCCGGCGCGAGTATAGTCGAGCAGTTCGACCCGACAGGGCCAGCGCCCCGCCAACGCACGCCGCAGGCGTTCGCGCTCCCCGATGGGGCCATCATCGCCCTGCAGGATCGCCGGGCTGCGGCCAGGCAGTTCGTCGATGCCGTAACCGGTCAAGGCGGTGAAACCATCATTGACGTGCACGATGCGATATTCGCCGCCCGCGGACGTGCGCGCGGTCGCGATGATGATCGCCGCGTCCGCGGGCGCTGCGCGATCGCCTTCGGCGGCGGCCCGATCAACATCGATTTCATGCAGGACCCAGACGCAATGCGTGATGTGCCGGGCATCAACGCATACGGGCTCGACACTCCAGGCTACGCCGAACGGCGTGCCATCGCGTCGGTAGTGGACCGTCGCACCGGCATCGGGATGGCCGGCCGCCAGCCGTTCGAATGCAGCGGCCAACCGCTTCCGGTCGGTGGCCGGCCCGGCGATCGCATCGAACGCGAGTTCGTGTGCGGCCTCGACCGTATAGCCGGTCATCCGCGCGAACCCGGCATCGGCCTGTCGGATCCGTGGCCCCGACTCGCCGTTACCCGGGCCATCGGTAATCAGTACCGCATAGGGTGCGGGCCCGACAGGGCCACTTGCGTCCGGGCGCCAGATGGCTTCCGGATCGACCATCCAGCGCGCGCCGGCCCGACCGTACGTGGACCCCCGTGGCCGCGAGGGATCGCGCCACGGATCAGGAGAATCGACGGGTGGTTCGCCGGATGATGCCATCGGCGCGGCGCTCCATTGTCATCCGATGCCGACCGGTGGCCCGCAGCGGGCGGTCACCGGCTGCCCGGCGGGCGGCGGACCGGACAGGCTCCTGGGGAGGCAATGGTACCGCGTCGCCCGGTCGTGGTCAGTCCGCCAGGCGCGGATCCTGGTCAAAATCGCTGCGCCGGAATACCAGCGCGGGCTCATCGCCTACGGCCCTGCGGGTCTCGACGCCGTTGCGGTCGACCCACAACCGCCAGGTCTGCTGGCGCGCGGGTTCACGGCGCGCGAAGGCCGCGCACTCGAGAATCGCGATATTCGTGCGCCCTCTTGGATCGCGCACGGAGGCATAGCGCAGGATATCGACGCCCGCTTCGCGGGCGCTCTCCGCAAGCGCCTGGGTCGCCGAGTAATCCGTCGGCGCCGTCCACAGGGTGTCGTCGCGATCCAGCGGCGGACGCGTCAGATCCAGTCCGTTGCGGGTGTCGTACGGCACCGAGAATACGGTGAGCACCGCGGCGTTGCGCGGCGTCACGCCGGCGGACGACGCCTCGAAGAACATCAGCCGCCAAAACGCCAGTTCTGCCATGGCCGCCGGGATATCGACCGCGGCGTAGAACACGCCCCGCCGATCGCCACGGGCCCGAAAACGCGAGCCGTGGGGTGGCGGCGCACCATAGCGAAACGGAGTCTGCAGCAGATAGTGCAGACCGGCACAGGAGTCCGGGACCCGCGGTTTGGTCTCCTCGAGGATATCCTCGAGCAGCTCCTGTTCGGCGACGGTATCGGTGAGACGACGGGTGGTCGCGCTGTGCTGGTCTTCGACCGCGCGCCAGCAGTCGCCGCGCAGCGGCCGCGACTCAGATGCGAGCGCGGAAGGCGTCCACATAAGCCAGCGTATCCACCAGCCCCTCGACGCTCGCGACATGTTCGCGCGGAACGGTCTGCAGGTGCTCGTTATAGTGATCGAACCAGGCGCGGGCCGCCTGCTCATCGTCGGCAGTGATCGTATCCAGACCGCGCACGAGGCGGACCAGCAGGGTCGCCAGTTCCCAGGACTTGTGCTTCGGATCGAGGGTGTACTCACCGCGCATCAGGCGCGACACGCTCGCCGGGCTGAGGCCGAGGGCGGCCGCCAGCTCGCGGCCACTGAGACCCAGCCGATCCGCGCTGCGGACGACGGCCTTACTCAGCACGTCGCGCCGTTCGGGCCGGTCGACGGAACGGGCAGCCGGGCGATTCATGGAGACACCTTGTGTTTCATGGGGGAGATTATACGCGAATAATTTCCTCAGAAACAGTCTGCCCGGGAGCGGTATACAACAATGCGTGTGCGTCGCCGCCCGTTTTCTCACGTGTGACCGCCCACTCGACGGGCACAACCGGCCGGTCCGCGTGCGCGGCCACTTCAAGATAGACAAGGGCGCCGGGCGCCAGCCATCCACCCTCGGCAAGGCGTCGACACGCATCCTCTGCGAGCCGGGGCTGCGCGAACGGCGGATCGAGGAAGACAACGTCGAACGCCTGCGGCGCCCGGTTGAGGTAACGCGCCATCTGCGCATGCACGATCTGCACGCTGCCCGCCCCGAACGCATCGCGGGTCGCCGCAAGCGCGGCGGCGACCTCGCGCGAGGCCTCGACCATCACGACCGAGGTGGCGCCCCGCGAAGCCGCCTCGAAGCCGAGCGCACCGGAACCGGCGAAAAGGTCCAGACAGCGCGCGCCTTCGAGATCGAACGCGAGCCAGTTGAACAGGGTCTCGCGTCGGCGGTCGGACGTCGGACGCAGCCCCGGCGCGCCGGGGAAATGGATCCGCCGGCCGCGCCAGGCACCGCCGATTATGCGGACGGCATTACTGCGCTGCCGCGCCATCGCCCGGATTCCCGCCGTCGCGCGCCCGATCGCCACCGACGATGACGGTCACGCGGGGACGTTGCCCGAGCGCGTCAAGGAAGGCCGCATGGGCGCTGTCCGCATCGACCTCCCTGACCTCTTCGGGGAAGCGCTCGAGGTAATCGGCAGGCAGACCGTAGAAACCCATCATCGCCAGATAGCCGGTGATGTCATCGTTAGAGTCGATCTGCAGCGGGAAACCACCGGTTATATTCAGAATCGAATCCTCGACTTCTTCGGCGGACGGACCCTTTGAATGGAAGCGGTTGAACACGTCATGGACCACCTCCAGGGCCTGGTCGACCTGATCGCCGCGCGTCTGCAACTGGATCTGGAATGGACCGGTCTGCGCCATCGGGCTGAAATGGCTGTAGACCCCATAGACCAGCCCCCGCTTCGAGCGGACCTCTTCATAGAGACGGGAGGTGAAGCCACCACCGCCGAGGACATGGTTGGCTACGTAAAGTGCGGGCCAGTGTTCGTAGCCCCGTGCAACGCCGGGGCGACCGGTCTTCACATGGGCCTGGGTCGACGGGAACGGTTCCTCGATGGTCCGATCCTCCTCGAGTTCCGGCACTGCCGGCAACGCCGGTGCACTCCCACCGGCGGGCAGATCGCCGACCAGTGTGCGCGCGAGCGCTTTCGCCCGCTCGATATCGATATCACCGACGATCGCGATATTGGCGTTGGCCGCCACGTAGTACTCGTCATGGAAACGGCGGGCCGCTTCACGATCGATGGCATCGAGCGACTCCCGCGTCCCGAGCGGGTCCCCGCCGTAGGGGTGGTCACCGTACACAGCCTCGCGGAACAGCTTGTCGGCGATTCCGCCCGGTGACTGCTCCTGCTCGCGCAGGCCGGTGCGCTGCTGTTCGACCAGTCTGTCGAGTTCGGACTCGGGGAAGGCGGGACCAGCCAACAGCTCGCCCACCAGCGAAGCCACCGGATCCAGACGTTCCGCCTCACTGAGCGAGCGGAGCTTGATCCACGCCATGTCGCGGGCCGAGCCGGTCGAGACCTCGGCGCCCTCGCGCTCGAGTGCCCGGGCCACCTCATCCGTATCCCGCTCCTCGGTGCCGGACATCAGCAGATTGCTGGTCAGGCGAGCGATACCCGGGGTGTCACCGTCACGCGCGCTGCCGGCATCGAAGGTGACGCGGGCGTCGACCATCGGGATCTCCGGCGCCTGCACGAACAGCACGCGCGCGCCGTTGTCAGTGGTCCACTGCTCGATCTCCGGCGCGGCGAGCGCCGGCCCCGTCGCCAGCACCAGTGTCAGAGCGATCGCGGTGTGGATGCGGGGGAATCTACTGCGCGACTGCATCTTCGCCTCCAATCGGCCCCTCGCCACCGTTCTCCGGCCGGGAACCGCCATCGACACCTTCGGGAACCAGCTCGGCGACGGTCAGGCGCCGATCCGTCAGATACTCGCGGGCAACCCGATGAACATCCTCGGCCGTCACCCGTTGGATACCCTTCTGGTAGGCGTCATACGCACCCTGATCGACGCCGACCATCTCGAGCATCCCCATCCGCATCGCCTGGTAGAACATCGAATCGCGCTGGAAGACGTCGTTCGCGCGCACGTTGGTCTTCACGCGCTCGAGTTCCTCAGTGTCGATCGAACCATCCTTGAGACGCTCGACCTCCTCGCGCAGCGCCGATTCCAGCTCGCCGATTTCGCGGTCGGATGCGGGCGTTCCCCCGATGCTGAAAAGCGTTTCTTCCATCCGGTCGAGCGGCGAGTAACTGGCCCCGGCCCCCGACGCCACCTGCTGGCCGCGCACGATGTTGCGCTCGATCCGCGCGCTGCGCCCGCCGTCGAGCACGCCGGCGAGCACGTCCAGCGCATAGATATCCTCAGGGCTGTCCAGACTGCCGAACGCCGGCACGCGCCAGGCCATGGCGAGATACGGCAGCTTCGCCGGCGCATGAACCCTGAGGCGGGTCTCGCCACGAGGCTCGATCTCCGCGGGCGCTGGCCGGCGCGGCAGATCGACCGACTCGCGATCGCCGAAATGTTTTTCCGCGAGCTCACGCACCCGCTCGGGCTCGACATCGCCGACGACCACGAGCGCCGCGTTATTCGGCGAGTACCACTTGCGATACCAGGTATCGAGATCCGAAAGGGTCATCGACTCGAGGTCGGCGCGCCAGCCGATGATCGGCGAGCGCTGCGGCGACGACGGGAAGGCCGCGGCCCGCAGGCGCTCCCAGGTCAGGGAGCGCGGCTGATCCTCGACCCGCTGGCGACGCTCCTCCTGCACCACCCGTATCTCACGCTCAAACTCCTCGGCGGGGAGCGTGAGGTTGGTCATGCGATCGGACTCCAGCCTGAGCATCAGGTCCAGATGCTCGGCCGCGATCTGCTGGTAGTACGCGGTGTAGTCGTGGCTCGTGAACGCGTTTTCGGAGCCACCGTGGCGCGCGATGATGTCGGACATCTCCCCGGGACCGTAGTTCTCGGTGCCCTTGAACATCATGTGTTCCAGCGCATGCGAGACTCCGGTGACGCCGCGGTGCTCATCGACACTCCCGACGCGGTACCAGACCTGCGAGACGACCACAGGGGCGCGGCGGTCGGTGCGCACGAGCACCTTCATGCCGTTGTCGAGACGATATTCATGGATGTCCGTCGGCGCTTCGTCAGCCCCGACGGCGAACGCCGGTACCAGCAGAAGCACGGACAGAAGGTTACGGATACGACCCATCGGTTTATTCCCCGGTTGGCGGGCGGCTGGTAGCATACCGCTTTCGCCAAGGTTGGCGGCAGCTGCGTGAACGCAGCGTGACCGCATCATGAACACGTTGTCATGCAGGCGCGCATCGGCGCGCCGCCCCGACCGCACCCTGCGAGTTTCCCCATCATGCGCCTGTTCGGCCTGTTCAAGGGCAAAAAGAAAGACGCCGAGAAGGACGCCCCCGCGACCGACGAGGCGGCCATCGAGGACGCGGCGGCTGGCGCCCCGGCCGAGCAGGACGACCAACCCGGCCTCGACGCCGGCCTCGAGAAAACGCGCAGCCGCATGGGTTCTGGTCTGCGCGCCCTGTTCGGCGGACGCGCCCTCGACGACGAACTGCTTGAGCAGATCGAGGAAGAACTGCTGCTGGCCGACACCGGTATCGACGCGACCCACGCCATCCTGGACACGCTGCGCCGCGAAGCCAAGCGCGCACGGACGGCCTCCGAAGTGCGCCAGATCCTGCGGCGCACCCTGATCGACATGCTCGTGCCGCGCGAGCAGGAGCCGTCGGAACCGCCGCCCGGCCAGCCCTGGGTGATGCTCGTGGTGGGGGTCAATGGCTCGGGCAAGACGACCACGATCGGCAAGCTGGCGCAGCGCCTGCAGGCCGCCGGTCACTCGGTGGCGCTCGCCGCCGGCGACACGTTCCGCGCGGCCGCGGTGGAACAGCTCCAGCAATGGGGGGAGCGCGTCGGTGTACCCGTTATCGCGCAGAAGACCGGATCGGATTCGGCGGCCGTGATTCACGACGCCCTCGCGCATGCGCGCTCCCGGGGCATCGAGATCGTACTCGCCGACACCGCGGGGCGCCTGCACACACAGGCGAACCTGATGGACGAATTGCGCAAGGTCCGGCGCGTGATCGCCCGCTTCGACGAGACCGCACCACACGAGACACTGCTGGTCCTGGACGGCGGTTCGGGCCAGAACGCGCTCGTGCAGGCGCGCCAGTTCGGCGCCGCGGTGGACGTGACCGGCCTTGCCATCACCAAGCTCGACGGCACCGCCAAGGGCGGCATCGCCTTCGCGATCGTCCAGGAAACCGGCCTCCCAATCCGCTTCATCGGCGTCGGCGAAAAACCCGCGGATCTGCGCCCCTTCGACCCCGAGGCCTTCGTCGACGCCCTGCTCGGAGAATCGGGAACCACAGAATGAACACAAGGCGATTTTCCGGTCTTTGTTTTCGGACCATTTGTTGTCCACTTCGTGGTTATGCAGCAGACCCGATGCTGACTGAGCCCGCACGCGGCCTGAACCGCCAATGATCCACTTCGACACCGTCAGCAAGCGTTACCCGGGTCGCCAGGAGGCGTTGACGAATCTTTCGATGGAGGTGCCCGAGGGCGAGATGGCCTTCCTGACCGGCCACTCGGGGGCCGGCAAATCGACGCTGCTGAAGCTGATCGCACGCATCGAGCGCGCGACCCGGGGCACGCTGCTGGTCGGGAACGTCAATCTCTCCACGCTGCCGCGGCGGCGGGTACCCTGGCTGCGGCGACAGATGGGCATTGTCTTCCAGGACCATCACCTGCTCTACGATCGCACCGTGTTCGATAACGTCGCGCTGCCACTGGTAATCGCCGGATACCGCTCGGGTGAGCTCTCACGACGGGTTCACGCCGCGCTGGACAAGGTTGGCCTGCTCGACAAGGAGAAGCAGATGCCGATCACACTGTCCGGCGGCGAACAGCAGCGGGTCGGTATCGCCCGCGCGGTCGTCCATCGTCCTCGCCTGCTGCTTGCCGACGAGCCCACGGGCAACCTCGACCCGGCTTTGTCACGCGAGATCATGGATTTATTCGTCCAATTCAACCGCGTTGGCGTAACGGTCCTGGTCGCAACCCATGACATCGCGCTGACCGAGGCCTTTGGCCTGCCGGTGCTGTCGCTCGAGGGCGGCTCGCTCGCGCGCGACGATTTTCACGGGAGGGCACATGGCGCGTAATACGCGACGTCCTGCCCGCAAGGCATCCGGCAAGGCGGCCCCCAAAGGGACCAACGGGCCCCGGACCAGAGCCCTGCCCCGGGGGCGATCACTCAGGCGACCGTCCGCGTGGCTGCAGGAACACGCCCGTGCCGCGCTGGGCAGCCTTGGCCGCATGTGGCGCAATCCCGTGGCCAACGGGATGACGGCCGCCGTCATCGCGATCGCCCTCGCGCTGCCGGCCTCGCTGTGGATGCTCCTGCAGAATGTCGAACGGGCGACCGCGGGCTGGGATGCCGGGGCCCGCATCTCGGTTTATCTGGAACCCGGGCTCGAGTCATCCGCCATCGAGCGCGCCACAGAAACGATCGCCGGGCGCGAGTCGGTCCGGGTCCTGGAGCGTATTTCTCCGGACGAAGCACTGGCCGAATTCCGGTCGCTGGCCGGGTTCGAGGACGCGCTTTCGGCGCTGGACGGCAACCCCCTGCCGGCGGTGGTCGTGATCGAGCCGGCGGCCGACACGCCACGCTCGGCCTCGGCTCTCGAGAGCCTCGCGAAAACCCTGGACGACATCCCCGGAGTCGATCGTGTTCAGGTGGATCTCGAGTGGGTGGAGCGCCTCTATGCACTGCTGGACCTGATCGAACGAGGCGTCGGCCTGTTCGCGATCCTGCTGGCCGCGGGTGTGCTCCTGATCGTCGGCAATACGATCCGGCTCGACATCCTTAATCGGCGCCAGGAGATCGAGGTTACGAAACTGATCGGCGCCAGCGACGCCTTCATCCGCCGCCCGTTCCTGTATGGCGGGCTCTGGTTCGGCCTGTTGGGCGCCCTCGCGGCGTGGCTGCTGCTCGCGCTCACGGGGATGCTGCTCGCCGGGCCGACGGCCCGTCTCGCATCGGCCTACGGCAGTGGCTTCCGCCTGAGCGGGCTCGACGGCGCGGAGAGTCTGGCCCTGCTGGGCGCCGGTGTGGCCCTGGGCCTGCTGGGCTCCTGGCTCGCAGTTGGCCGGCATCTGCGGGCCATCGAACCCGGGTGACGTCGATCCATCGCCGAACCCATTATCCATGCGGGGGTTGAAAACGGGCTGCGCCGTCCTCAGACGCGTAAACTGGCGTTTTTCCGGCGCACGGCGCGGGAACTTCGGGCGCATTTAGCAGTCTCAGGCCCTGAGTGCTAAAATGAGCCCAGAATCGCAGGAGTGGAACAGCACATGAGCACAGCACTGCTGAAACCGTCGCAACATCTGCCGGCAGTCACCGGGGACCTGAACGCGTATATTCACGCGGTCAACAATCTCCCCGTGCTTGAGTTCGACGAGGAACAGCGGCTCGCGCGCGAGTTGCGCGAGCACGACGATCTGCAGGCGGCACAGCGCCTGATCATGTCGCAGCTCCGCTTCGTGGTCCACATCGCGCGCGGCTATCAGGGGTACGGGCTGCCGATGGCGGACCTGATCCAGGAGGGCAATATCGGTCTCATGAAGGCCGTCAAGCGCTTCGATCCTGACGTCGGCGTGCGGCTGATTTCCTTCGCCGTTCACTGGATCCGGGCGGAAATCCACGAGTACGTGATCCGCAACTGGCGGATCGTGAAAGTGGCCTCCACGAAGGCGCAGCGCAAACTGTTCTTCAAGCTGCGGTCGGCGAAGACCCGCCTCGGCTGGTTCACGCAGGAAGAGGTGGAGAACGTGGCCCATGACCTCGGCGTGGAACCGAAGACGGTCATGGAGATGGAGTCCCGGCTCGCCGGCCAGGATACCCCGTTTGACGCGCCCGTCGATGCCGATGAGGACGAACAGTTCTCGCCCTCCTCCTGGCTCGAGCAGAACGATTCCGATCCGGCCTCATCGGCCGAGCGCGCCGATACGGTGGAACATGAACATGAGCAGTTGCAGGGCGCGCTTGCCAATCTCGACGATCGCAGCCGCGACATCCTGCGCCAGCGCTGGCTGGACGAGAACCGCACGACCCTGCAGGAACTCGCGGATCATTACGGCGTATCCGCCGAGCGCATCCGGCAGCTGGAATCGAACGCGATGAAAAAAATACGGCGGTCGATCACGCTCGACGCGTAACGATCATCGTGCTGCCCCGCCACCCGGCGCCGCCGGGTGGCGCTTTCCTTGCCGTCGGCGAATCCCGCAGACAAAAGAAGACCCGGCGCCGAGCCGGGTCCAATTCGCTTCTGTCAGACACGATTGCGTGGACCCTAAGGACGCGCCGCTGCCGTATCCCTGATCCGGCCGGAAGATTCTGCGCTGCACACCCCCGAGGGGTCGGGGCATGGCACCTGAACCGGCCGCGTTACAGCATACGATGTCGACCCCCCGCCTGCCCGTGACACGCATCACACCATCTTCCGCTCGCAGCGCCAGCCGTTCGGTTGTGCAACCGCCCCGGTCGCGTTGACAGGCTTGCCCCCGCAAACGGGCGACCGGGTCAGTCGAGAAGTCGAAGCACCAGCGGCAGGTAATGATCGATCATCAGGGCGCCGAACAGCCCCATCAGGTAGGTGATCGAGAACAGGAAGGTACGGATCGCCTGCCCGGACTCGTCCCGCCGCCACAGGCGCCAGGCGTGCTGCAGGAAGCGGGCGCCGAAACCGGCCGCGCCAATGAGGTAGACGATCCCCGCCATGCCGACCAGATACGGCAGCAGCGTCACGACGAAGAGCAGCACGGTGTAGAGCCAGATATGCAGCCGCGTGAGTTCGACTCCATGCGTCACCGGCAGCATCGGGATCTCGACCGAGGCGTATTCGTCGCGTTTGTGCAGCGCGAGCGCCCAGAAATGCGGCGGTGTCCAGATGAACACGATCAGGAACAACAGCAGTGCGTGGGCGTGGACCTCCCCCGTAATGGCAGTCCAGCCGAGTACCGGCGGCATCGCGCCGGCCGCCCCGCCGATCACGATATTCTGCGGGGTCGCGCGCTTGAGCCAGAGGGTGTACACGACCGCGTAGCCGATCATCGAGCCGAACGTCAGTACCGCGGTGAGCACATTGACGCCAGCGGCAAGGATGAACATCGCGACCGCCGCCAGGATCGCGGCGAATGCGACGCTGTGCCGGATATCAAGCGCGCCGGAAGGCAGTGGCCGCCGGTCGGTGCGCTTCATACGGGCATCCGCCTCGCGATCCACGACATGGTTCAATGCCGCGGCGGCGGCCGATGCCAGCCCGATCCCGAGCGTACCAAGCACGAAGGGCTGGATCGGCACCATCCCCGGTACGGCGAGCAGCATGCCCACAATGGCCGTGAACACCAGCAGCGCGACGACTTTGGGCTTGCACAGCTCAAGATACGCACGCCAGTTGGCGAGGACCGGAGGGGTTTTCGGAAGCGCGTTCGCCATCGTGGAATCACCGCGCATCGGGAATGGATCTCGCGAACGCGTGCAGAAGCGCGACCAGCGCCAGCAGCAGAAGGGCAGCACCGCCATTATGGGCGGTCGCCACGGACAGTGGAAGCAGCCAGGCGACGTTCGCGAGGCCGAGCCCGATCTGGAGGCTCAGGAGCAAGGCCAATACGCCACCCGCGCGGCGAAGCGAGGCCGGGCGTGCCGGGTGCATGCAGGCGATCGCCAGCACACCGATCACCAGTGCCGCGACGACGGCCCCCAGTCGATGCGTGAGGTGGATGGCCGTTCGTGCGGGCCCGTCGAGGATACCGCCCTCGTAATCGATGCCAAGCCCGTGCCACGGCACGAACGCACTGTCGAAATCGGTTTCAGGCCACCACTCGCCCTGGCAGGTCGGCAGATCGGGGCACGCGAGCGCGGCGTAATTGGTGCTGGTCCAGCCCCCGAGGGTGATCTGGGCGGCGAGCACCACGAGCGCCAGGGCGGCGAGCCGGGACAGCCAGCGGGGATGAGGCATCGCCGGTATTCGCGGCGCATGCGCGAGCGCCAGCCACGCCAGCAATGCCAACAGGGTGAGGCCGCCGAGCAGATGGGCCAGCACGATCAGCGGCTTCAGCAGGAGCGTGACCGTCCACATGCCCAGGAGCGCCTGAAAGATCACCAGACCGACGAGCGCCAGCGGGAGGCCAACCGGGACCCCCCGGCGTCGACGTCCAAGTGCCACGGCCGCGATAGCAGCGATCAGCACACCGAGCGCGCCCGCGACGTAGCGGTGCACCATCTCCTTCCAGGCCTTGGCCGTATCGACCGGGCGTTCCGGCCAGACCTGATTGGCGGCATCCACCTCCGCCTCAACGCTTGGGACATCGAGGTGGCCGTAACATCCAGGCCAGTCCGGACACCCGAGCCCGGCATCGGACAGACGCACCCAGGCACCGAGCACGACCACACAAAGCGCCAGCAGCGTCGCCGCACAGCCGAGGCGGAACATGAGGGTGTCACGTGCCATTCAGCCGATCCGTGAAAGCTTCAGGAGTTTTTCGAGGTCCTTGAGCATATCCGCGGCGGGCACTCCAGGCGCGAAACGCATCATCAGATTGCCATGCGGATCGACAAGGAAAACGGTGTCCGTGCTGCGCTCCAGAGGGAACTGCCGCCCGAACCCGGAGCGCCCATCGCCCTGCATGACCACCAGGCGCGGGTGTTCTTCGAGCACATCTTCCAGCCCGGGTGTACTTCGCCCCGCTCCAGCCACGACGAGGCGGCGCACGCGCGAACGGTCTTCCCCCAGGGCGTCGCGGACCTGACGGGTCTCGTACAGACGTTCGCGGCAGGCCTCGTCGCAACGTCCCGGCACGAAATGCACGAGGTACCATTGCCCTCGCAACTCCTCGAGCGTCAATATCTCGCCCCCGCCCGACTCCATACGGAACGGCTCCAGCGGCTGTGCCGGTTCGATCAGCGTGCCGTAGGGCGTTGACGGGGGCGCATACCCGGGCGCAAACGCATACCACGCCATGGCGAACAGCACCGGCCCAAAGAACAGCGCGAACAGGCCCATCAGGGTCCTGCGGCCCTTCCGGCGGTTTTCCTCGGTTGTATTCATTCCTTGTCCATTCGTCGTCGGCGCCATTCCAGGATGCAGGCGACCGCAAGAACCGTGAGGGCCAGGGCAAACCACTGGAAGGCGTAACCGTAATGTCGCATCGGACCGAACCGCGGCTTTAGATCCCGCGGACGAAAGAGCCACGGCGCATCCCCCGTGGCCCGGATGACCGCAGGCACAAGCGCCCGGCCCAGCGCCTCTTCCAGCGCCGTGAAATCGACACGGGTTACCATTCGCGGCCAGCCGTCGCCGGGCGTCACGGCGACGCCCAGCGCGATCCCCGACTCGGGCAACCACAGTCGGCCCTCCACCGTGACCCGTTCCTCGAATTCCAGGCGGACGGATTGCACCGGCTCCCGGCCCGCTCCGGCGACCACCCAGCCCCGGTCCACCAGCACGCGCCGCCCATCGTCGAGGGCCAGCGGTGTCAGCACATCGAAACCGGGCCGGCCCTCGAGGATGCGATTATCCAGCAGGAATTGGCGCTCGCCTTCATAGCGCCCCTGGACCCGCACCTCGCGCCGGGCCGCTTTACGCAGCGTCGCCGATGTCCCGGGCAGACGTTCCAGCACGGGCTGGCGGTTGTCCGCCAGCGAGTCAATCACCGCCCGTTTCTCCGCCGCCCGCTGCAACTGCCAGACGCCCAGCCCCGAAAACAGGGTGGTGACGAGCGCTGCGGCGATCCATGGCATCCAGCGTGGTCGAGCGCTCAACACAGGGCATCCGGTCCGGACGCACCCCGGAGGCGGCAGCCACGGTACAATAGGCATCTCATGCGCAGTCCAACGCGGGTACCCGGATCATGACAACGAAAATCCTGCTGGCGATCCTGCTGCTGCTCATCGTCGGCAGCCTTGCCTCCGGCCTGGTATTCATGATGCGCGATTCGTCCGACTCGGATCGGACCGCGCGCGCGCTGACTTGGCGAATCGGCCTGTCGATCACCGCTTTCCTGCTGCTGCTGCTCGCCGGATGGATGGGACTGATCGAACCCAACGCGGTACACCCCGGGTAATGTACTGGCGAATCGGCGCAAACGAAAAAGGCGCTGACCCGCGGCCAGCGCCTTCTGGTGGCCGCGACGGTCGCCCGGTCAGAACCAGTACACGAACATGAACAGTCCAAGCCAGACGACGTCCACAAAGTGCCAGTACCATGCGACCGCTTCGAAGCCGAAATGGTTGTGCGCCGAAAAATGGCCCTTCATGCAGCGGAGGGTGATCACGATCAGCATGATCGCGCCCAGCGTGACGTGGAAGCCGTGGAAACCGGTTAACATGTAGAACGTCGACCCATAGACGCCGCTGTTGAGCGTCAGATTGAGATCGTTCCATGCATGCCCATACTCGTACGCCTGGAAGCCGACGAATATCACGCCGAGCACCCAGGTCGCCGTCATCCAGAGGACCAGCGAGGCGCGTTTCTCCTGCTTCAGCGCCCAGTGCGCAAGCGTGATCGTGAGCCCGGAAGTCAACAGGATGGCGGTGTTGAGCGCGGGAATCCCCCACGCGCCGACATTTGCAAATGCACCACCGACGTCTGCCGGGCCGTTGGTCGGCCACGCTGCGGTGAACGCGTCGTGCAGGACGCTGTGGGTCGCGGCGCCACTGCCCATGCCGCCAAGCCACGGAATCGAATAGACGCGCGCGTAGAACAGGGCACCGAAAAAGGCGGCGAAGAACATCACTTCGGAGAAGATGAACCAGCCCATCCCCATCCGGAACGAGCGATCCTCCCAGTCGTGATACATGCCCTTTTCGGATTCGCGGATCACCGTTCCGAACCAGCCGTACATCATGTACAGGGTCAGCAGCAGCCCGACGACGGACACGATTGGCCCAAGCGACGCGCCGTTGAGATACAGCGCGAAGCCGCCCACCAGCGTGAACAGGCCGATCGAGCCGATGATCGGCCAGTGGGTCTCGTGCGGAACGTAGTAGTGACCGGGGCCGGAAGCCGCTTCTGTCATTGTCGTTGTCCCCTCGTGGCACCGACCGGAGGGTCGGTGTCTGCGTCAGTTGCTGGCAGCGGTGACCAGGATGAAAGCGATATAGAAACCGACAGCGAGCAGCGCGAGCAGCGTGACCGTGCGAATGACCCCGCGCCGGCGTGACTGATCATCGCTTGATTGCCTTCGTGTCATTCGTCCTGATCCCCCGTCGGCGAGTCGCGAACCACCAGGTCCGCGTGCCCACCGCGCGTTATTTGACCTCGGGCTGCGTCTCGAACGAGTGATACGGCGCCGGCGACGGCAGAGTCCACTCAAGCCCCTCGGCACCTTCCCACACCTGCGCGGTCGCTTTCTCGCCACCCCGGACACATTTGATCACGAGGTACAGGAACAGGAGCTGCGACATGCCGAACCCGAACGCGCCGATGGTCGAGATCTGATTGAACTCGACGAACTGCAGCGAGTAGTCGGGAATGCGCCGCGGCATGCCGGCGAGACCGACGAAGTGCTGGGGGAAGAACAGCACGTTGACGAAGATCGTCGACAGCCAGAAATGCCACTTGCCGAGTTTTTCGTCGTACATGTGACCGGTCCATTTCGGCAACCAGTAATAGGCGCCCGCGATGATCGCAAAGACCGCGCCGGTCACCAGCACGTAGTGGAAGTGCGCTACGACGAAGTAGGTGTCGTGGTACTGGATATCGGCCGGCGTTATGGCGAGCATCAGGCCCGAGAAACCGCCGACGGTAAACAGGATCACGAATGCGATCGCGAACAGCATGGGCGTCTCGAAAGTCAGCGCCCCCCGCCACATCGTGGCCACCCAGTTGAACACCTTCACGCCCGTCGGGACCGCGATCAGCATGGTCGAGAACATGAAGAACAGTTCGCCCGCGAGCGGCATGCCCACGGTGAACATGTGATGCGCCCAGACGATGAACGACAGGAACGCGATCGAGGCCGTCGCGTAGACCATCGAGCTGTACCCGAACAGCGGCTTGCGCGAGAAGGTCGGGATGATCTGCGAGACGATCCCGAACGCCGGCAGGATCATGATGTATACCTCGGGATGCCCGAAGAACCAGAAAATATGCTGGTACATCACCGGGTCGCCGCCGCCGGTGGCGCTGAAGAAGGTCGTGCCGAAGAACTTGTCAGTCAGCAGCATGGTCACCGCCCCGGCCAGCACCGGCATCACGGCGATCAGCAGGTAGGCGGTGATCAGCCAGGTCCAGACGAACAGCGGCATCTTCATCAGCGTCATGCCGGGCGCGCGCAGATTGAAGATGGTGGCGATGATGTTGATCGCCCCCATCACCGACGAGATCCCCATCAGATGGATGGCGAAGATCGCGAATGGGAACGCGGCGCCGGTCTGCAGTGAGAGCGGCGGATAGAGCGTCCAGCCGGCCGCCGGCGCACCGCTGGGCAGGAACAGGGTCCCGAGCAGCAGCGTGAAGGCGAACGGCAGGATCCAGAAAGACCAGTTGTTCATGCGCGGCAACGCCATATCCGGCGCGCCCACCATCATCGGTATCAGCCAGTTCGCCAGACCGACGAACGCGGGCATGACGGCGCCGAAGATCATCACCAGGGCGTGCATCGACGTCATCTGATTGAAGAAATGCGGATCGACGATCTGCAGCCCGGGCTGGAACAGCTCGGTGCGGATCACTAGCGCCATCATACCGCCCACGAAGAACATCGTCAGGGAAAAGAACAGGTACAGAGTACCGATGTCCTTGTGATTGGTCGTGAATACCCAGCGGGTCCAGCCGTATGCCGGACCATGGTCGTCGTGGTGATGATCGGTGTCGTGACTTACTGCGCTCATGATCGACTCCTGGCGGACCGGTTACCCGGCCCGGGGTGTTTACTGTCCGCTCGCGATGGCGACCGTGTCGGCATCATTGCCACTGGCGGCCGACTGTTGTGCGGACTTCTTCTCTTCAAGCCATTGCCGGAATTCGTCTTCCGGCAGGGCCTCGACCACCACCGGCATGAAGCCGTGCCCCCGGCCGCAGAGTTCGGCACACTTTCCGCGATACACGCCGGGCTCGTCGATCCGGGCCCAGTTGGTATTGATGTATCCCGGAATCGCGTCCTTTTTCACCGACAGCGCCGGCACCCACCAGGAGTGGATGACGTCGTCGGACGTATGCTGGAACCGGACTTTCTGTCCGACCGGGAGGACCAGGCGGTTGTCCACGGCCAGTAGATAGTCATCTTCCTTCGCGTCGACATTCGCGATTGCGGTGCGCGGTGTGGAAAGTTTGCTGTAGAAATCGACGCCCTCGCCAACGTATTCGTAATGCCACATCCACTGGTGACCGGTCACGTTGATCGTAAGATCGGAGTCGGCGCTGTTCTCCATGTCGACCAGCGTCTTCGCCGCCGGAACCGACATGCCGACCAGAATCAGGAACGGCACGACGGTCCAGGCGATCTCCGCCGTCGTGCTCTCGTGGAACTGTGCGGCGACCGCACCCCGCGATTTGCGATGACGCAGGATCGACCAGAAGATTGCGCCGAAAACGACCACGCCGATGATCACGCAGATCCAGAAGATCAGCATGTGCAGGTCGTACACATCGCGGCTGATGGGCGTGACGCCCCGGGGCATGTTCACGGCCCACTCGGCGTGCGCCGTTCCAGTCGCGCCGAACAGGATGCCGATGCAAGCGGCTGCCCTCGTGGTGAATGGCCGCATATCCAGTTTCTCCAGCAGATTCGTCAGGTCCGGTAAAACACCGGCCGGCGTGGCGGGATTCCAGCCCGGCCCACAGCCCAGGGAACCGGAATCAGCTCCCGCCGGAACCGTTCCCGGCGCCGATTCCGTGGTCGCGATGCGTAGCGAGCCACGCTCGTCCAGCCGGGAATGCTAGCGCATGCCCCTGTCCCGCTCAATCTCCCCGATTCGCACGGGCCCGCCCGATCGATTCGATCGGGATGTGAAATTCCTGCGCCGTCCCCGAACCGGGACGCGGAATCTGCGCCCCCCAGGCGTGACCATACACCAGTTCCCAGGACGCCAGTGGGCGACCGTCCTCCGCCCGGACCGCATAGGCATTGTCGAGGCGGCGCAGGACGCCCGGCCCGGTCAGCCCGCGTGGGCGTCCGCGCGCGGCATTCTGCGCGCCGATCGCCTTGATCGAGCGCATGAGCGCGGGAAGGTCGTCATAGGTCCTCTGCTGGCGATCCACGTCCATGACCGGATCGACCAGACCGGCACCCAGCATTGCGTCGCCGATATCATGCATGTCCGGAAAACGGCTGACATGGACGCGGTCATCGATTTCCGCCCAGGCAGCTCGCAGCTCGATCAGCGTATCCGGGCCGAAGCTCGCGAACATGAATGCGCCGTCCGGGCGCAGGACACGGCGCACCTCACCGAACAGCGCGACCGGATCACGGGCCCACTGGAACGCCAGACTCGAAAACACGACGTCGACGCTCGCATCCTCCAGCGGTAGGCTTTCCATGTCCGCGCAGATCGACAACGGGCGGCGGCGCAGGCGCGCAGCGCCACGGGGGCGGGAACGCGCGCGGGCCGCCATGGCATGGGAGAAATCGATTCCGATCACCTCGGCCCCGCGATACAGCTTCTGCAGACCCGGCAGCGCGTGTCCTGTGCCACAGCCAAGATCGATCACGCGCTCCGGATCGATCTTTACCGCAGCGAGGCGTTCGAGCAGTTCGTCAGCGGTCTCGCGCTGCAGATCCGCCGCATCGTCGTACGTGGCGGCGGCGCGCTCGAAGGCGCGCCGCACCGCCCGGGGATCGAGCGTTTCAGCGTGCGGCTCGGTCAAGGCCTTACTCCATGATCGCGTCGGTAACGACGCCCGGGTGTGAAATGAAGGGCGCGTGCCCCGCCCCGGGGATCACCCGGGTGGGGACCGAGAGCGCCTCGAGACGCGCGGCCACGCCAGCCGGAACGAGCGCGTCGCACGCCCCGAGTACGGCGTCCACTGGACATGATAACGCGTCGAGATCGGATCGCAGATCGGATTGCATCAACCGATCGAGACCGCTCAGCAAAACATCCATGGACGGTAAACCATCGACGGCCACCGCGCGCCGCAGCGCGCGCAGCACGGACCTCCCGCCTTGGCTCCCGCGGACCTGGAGCGTCAGGAAACGATCGTGCGTTGCCATGGGCTCGCCGTCGAGTTCGCACCGGAACCGCTCCAGTTCGCGCGGATCGATTCCGGGCCAGCCGGGGGCGGCTGCCATGCGCGGACTCGCCGCGACGAGCGTGACGCGACCAACGGCCGTCGGGCTTTGCCGGGCAGCCGCGAGGGCGATCAGGCCGCCCAGCGACCAACCGACCCAGTGTGCGGGCCCTGCAATACCGTCGGCTACACGCACGGCGATAGCGCCGAGGGGGTCGTCGCAATGGTCGCTGTCTACCGCTTCGACGTGATTCGACCAGGCCGGGCAAAAAACCTGACGCCGTGCCTCCAGCCGGAGACGCCAATCGTCGAAGACGCCCGGGCCCATCCCCCAGCCATGCAGGAGCACAATCGGCGTCTGCCCATCCATATTCATCACGGGGGCATCACCGCGATGACGCGACGGCGCGGACACCCAACGCTAGAATGGCGTCCCATGCCCCTCGTCCCGGAGCGCCCGCTTTGCCCGTCGACACCCTGTCGCCTGTATTCCTGCTGATCTGTGGCTACCTGCTCGGATCGCTGTCGTCCGCGATCATCTGCTGTCGAGTGCTGGGACGAACCGACCCGCGCACCGGCGGCTCGGGCAATCCCGGGGCGACCAACGTGCTGCGCCTGGCGGGCCGGGATGCCGCCGCGCTCACGCTCGCCGGCGATGTCGCCAAGGGCGCACTCGCGGTCGCGATCGCTCGCGCCCTCGATGCCGAGCCACTGGTTCAGGCCCTCGCCGGGGCGGCCGCGTTTCTCGGTCATCTGTATCCGGTATTCTTCGGTTTCCGCGGCGGCAAGGGCGTGGCCACGGCGCTGGGCGCTCTGCTCGTTGCCACGCCCATGGCCGGCCTGTTGACCGTGGCGACCTGGGGTGTCGCTTGGGCGCTCGTGCGCATATCGGCGGCCGCCGCACTGACGGCCTTCCTGCTGGCCCCCATCTATGTCGGCGTGACCACGCACAACGCACCATTGGTCATCGTGGCCGCCGCCGTCTCCGTCCTGCTGTTCTGGCGCCACCGCAGCAACATCCGCGACCTGCTCGGGAAACGCTGAAACGTTCAAACTGCAGCCCCCGGGGGCTGCAGCTCCGTCAGGGGCCAGCGCGCGCGGGCACCGACGCGCTGCGGCGTGCGCTCCCCGGCCTGCAGTCGCATTGCCCCCGCGTAGGCGATCATCGCGCCGTTATCCGTACAGAAATCGAGCCGCGGGAAGAATCGCTCGACGTCAGCAAGGCGCTCAGCGAGGGTCTCACGCAGCCGGCGATTGGCACCGACACCGCCCGCGATCACCAGGCGGCGGAGTCCCGTCGCATCGACCGCGCGCCGGCACTTGATCACAAGCGTATCGACCACGGCCTGCTCGAACGCGAGGGCGATGTCGGCGCGCGCATCGGCCTCGGCGTCGCTCCGTTCCAGGGCGAGCCGGGCGGCGGTCTTGAGGCCGCTGAACGAGAAGTCGAGACCGGGCCGATCCGTCATTGGCCGCGGAAACCGGAACGCACCGTCCCGGCCGCTCCGGGCCGCCTGCGCGACGGCCGGCCCGCCCGGATACCCGAGCCTGAGCAGTTGCGCCGTCTTGTCGAAGGCCTCGCCGGCGGCGTCGTCGACCGTATCGCCGAGCAGGCGATAGGCACCGGGCCCATCGACCGCGACGAGCTGCGTGTGGCCACCGGAAACCAGCAGGGCGAGAAACGGCCAGTCCGGCGTCACGGGCTCGAGCATCGGCGCCAACAGATGCCCCTCCATATGATGGACACCGATCACGGGCAGGCGCCGCGCCCAGGCATACCCCTGGGCGAATGCGGCGCCGGTGAGCAGCGCACCGACCAGACCAGGCCCCGCCGTGTAGGCGACGCCATCGATGGCCGCTTCTTCCAGCCCGGCGGACGCCAGCACGCTGCGGGTCAGCGGCAACAGACGCTGGATGTGATCGCGCGACGCAAGTTCCGGGACCACGCCGCCGAAGTCGGCGTGGACCGATGCCTGGCTGTGGAGCACATGCGCGAGCAGGCCGCGCTCGGTGTCGTAGAGCGCGAGACCGGTCTCGTCGCACGAAGTCTCTATGCCGAGCACGCGCACCGGATCAGCTCCACTGGCCGAGCGCAGACACCCGCTCGGGGGCAGCGTCCGCGCATCGATCGTCATTCACCTGCATTGTGTCCGCGCTCCAGCATGGTATGATTGACAGCTTACGCCCGGACGGGGCTACCGTCCGATCCACGGGCATCATTTGGTTGAAGGGGTGATCCGGATCCATGCCATCGGTACGTGTACGCGACAACGAGCCCTTTGAGGTCGCACTGCGGCGCTTCAAGCGTTCCTGCGAGAAGGCGGGCATTCTGACAGAGACGCGCCGCCGCGAGTATTACGAAAAGCCGACCGCGGAGCGCAAGCGCAAGCGCGCGGCGGCGGTCAAACGCCACCAGAAGAAGCTGGCGAAGGAAGCCCAGCGCCGCGTTCGCCTCTACTGAGGGCGGCTGGCGTGTCCGCCACTTCGCTCAAGGAACGGCTGACCGCCGACATCAAGG
>Ga0075106_1000433_pt1 | contig 22180 bp, 20 predicted proteins | sample AntDeeMetag02WF4_FD_69796 | JGI IMG/M metagenome (GOLD analysis project Ga0075106, IMG submission 69796) | Saline lake microbial communities from Deep Lake, Antarctica - Antarctic Deep Lake Metagenome 02WF4 | ecosystem: Environmental > Aquatic > Non-marine Saline and Alkaline > Saline | place... | reverse complement strand
GGAACCTGCCGTGAGCATATTCCCGAAGTCCTGGAGTTTTCCGGTGAGGTGATGAACTGGACAGTCAGCCGGCTTTCGTCTGGTGAGCGCCAGCGCCTGGCACTGTGGCGGGCGCTGGCCATGGAGCCCCTGGCTCTGTTACTGGATGAGCCCACTGCCAACCTTGATGATGACATGACCCGTGCTGTCGAGAAATGGCTCCTGGAAGAAATCCGCCAGCGTCAGATACCAACGCTATGGGTGGCTCATGACCACGCACAGATTCAGCGAGTCGCCAGCCGACACTTTCACATAAACGGTAGCGTTCTGGAGCCTGTCGATGGAAGTCATTGATCTGGCCTGGTGGAAGCTGGGCCTTGCGGCACTCTTGATTCTGGCGCTGGCGGGGGTGAGCCTGTATGCCCGGCTGGGTATCACCCGCAGCCTGCTGATTGCCGCTGTGCGTACGGGGCTGCAACTGGCGCTGATTGGCCTGGTGCTTGAGGCACTGTTTGCCTCGGCGGAGCTCTATTGGGTAGCGCTGTTATCCCTGGTTATGTTGCTGGTGGCCGGGCGCGAGGTGATGGCCCGCCAGAAACGGCGATTGTTCGGGTTCTGGGCGTTCGGTGTTGGTACCGGCGCCATGTTTATCTCGTCTTTCGCGGTGACTATCCTTGCGCTGACGGTGATCATCGGTCCGGAGCCCTGGTACACCCCGCAATACGCCATTCCACTGTTGGGCATGATGTTGGGCAATACCATGACCGGTGTTGCCCTGAGCCTGGACCGGCTGAACGACTCGGTCTGGAACCAGCGAGCGGTGATCGAAAACCGGCTGATGCTGGGCCAGAGCTGGCGGCAAGCCATTGAGGGCATCCGCATGGAGGCCATGCGCAGTGGCATGATGCCATCCATCAATGCCATGGCCGCAGCGGGCATTGTCAGCCTCCCGGGCATGATGACCGGTCAGATTCTGGCGGGCAGCCCGCCGGCGGTTGCGGTGAAATACCAGATTTTGGTGATGCTGTTGATTACTGTCGGTACCGGATTTGGCACGGTGATGGCGGTCAGTTGGGGCAGCCGCCGGCTGTTCGATGACCGTGAGCGTCTGCGACTGGACCGTCTGGTGAAGACAGAGCATTGATTTTCGATGGCCTCCAACATCCGGTCTTGTTATAGTATAACATTTTGGAGGCCCAGCCGATGCCGGAGCAATCCCGTGCCATTCCCACCAACCTGATCCTCGGTTTTCTGGGAGTGGGCAAAACCACCGCCATTCTCGATTTGCTGAAACAAAAGCCGGAACACGAAATCTGGGCGGTATTGGTCAACGAGTTTGGCGAAGTGGGCATTGACGGGGCTATGCTGAAAACGGAAGGGGCATTTGTCCGGGAAGTGCCGGGTGGCTGCATGTGCTGTGTGGCGGGCCTGCCGATGCAGATTGGCCTGAACCAGCTGATTCAAAGAGCCCGGCCTGACCGGCTTTTGATTGAGCCTACCGGGCTGGGCCATCCGTCCCAGATCCTGGACACGCTGACCAGTGAGCATTACCAGAGCGTGCTCAAGCTGGGTCCGGTGCTGACCCTGGTGGATCCCCGTAAGCTGGAAGATCCCCGGGTTCTCGAGAACGTACAGTTCCGGGACCAGGTGGCTGCGGCAGACATTCTGGTGGCCAACAAAACAGACCTTTGCAGTTCTCAGCAGTTGGCCGCCTTTGACCGGTGGGCCAGCGATTTGCAGCCGGCGAAGCAGCAGGTCTTTTATACCCGGCATGGTCAACTTGCGCCGGTGTGGCTGGATGGCCAGGCCGACCCGAGAGACGTGAGCTCGCCCCATGCGCACCATCATCACACTCCCAATGACGAGCAACCGGCGCCCGATGTTCAGGAACAGCCCTGGCAAATGGTGAGCAATCAAGGGCAGGAGCATTTCAGCCTGGGCTGGCGCATTCACCCTGACCACGTGTTCGATGAAAACCAGCTGATGGCACTCGCTACTGATGAAGACATCATAAGGTTCAAGGCGGTGTTGCGCACCGAAGAAGGCTGGCGGGTGCTGAATGTTGTGGAAGGGGCGATGTCGGCGTTTGACTCGCAGCCCCGGGGGATGAACCGTATCGAGCTGATCAGCTCATCAGAGCTGGATTCTGCAGCGCTTGATCAGGCTGTTCGTTCTGCGGCCGGCAAGGAATGATCAGCGTGGATGGTGGGCTTGTCCGATGTCCGGTATGCCTTGAGGGAAAGCCGGGTGCTTTCCGGCAAGTTGGTAAACAGGTGTATCTGCGCTGCCCTGTCTGCCAGGCCACGATTATGGCGCCGGAGTCCCGGCTGACGGCCGAGCAAGAAAAACAGGTCTACGAACTGCACGACAACGATCCCGAAGATCCCGGCTATCGTCGTTTCCTCTCCAGGCTGGCTGAGCCATTGATCGAGCGGCTACCGGTGGGCGCCGAAGGGTTGGATTTTGGTTGTGGCCCCGGCCCGGCGCTGGCACTCATGTTTCGTGAGGCGGGCTTTGAAACGGCTCTGTATGACCCCTTCTTTCATCCAGACCCGACGGTGCTCGCCGCCAGCTATGACTTTATTACCTGTACCGAAGTGGTTGAGCACCTGTATCAGCCGGCAGAAGTGTTTCACCAGTTGGACAGCCTGCTCAAACCTGGCGGCTGGCTGGGCATCATGACCTGCTTTCAGACCGACGACGCCCGGTTCGACAACTGGCACTACCGCCGTGATCCGACCCATGTGATGTTCTACCGTGAAGCCACGTTCCAGTGGCTGGCGGATCGTTATGGTTGGCACCTTGAGATCCCCCGCAAAGATGTGGTGTTGCTGCAAAAGCGGGGAGTATGAAAGTGGTCAGCGGCCCGGGCATGTTGGCAGTGCCGGGCAGTCTTTCGCCATGGTTGAATCGGTTTTGAGAGATTCGGAATCGGAGCCGAAGGCTTCCGGAGCCAGACGCCGGGCGCAGGCTTTGGCAGCATGGCCGGTGGATGAGCAGCCCCGGGCCTCCAGGGTGTAACCCAGATTGTTCCAGCCAGCGGCGTATTCGGGGAAGTTGCTGACTACCCGTATGAAGTAACCGGTGGCTTCCGCAAAGTTGTCGTGATCAAAGGCCAGGTTGCCCTGGGCCATGATCGGGGCCGGGTCTGCTGGCCACTGTTTTTCGGCGGTCTGGTAGGCTGTTAACGCCGCTTGCCGGTTGTTGCTGGTTTCCAGGTCGTGGGCAGCCCGAAGGAAAGGCAACCGTCGGGCAGTCGCCGGGGCTTGTGTTGGCGGCAGGGTCACCACGGCCCAGCGTTCAGCCTTGTCCCAGGTCGCCATGAACACTTCATACGGCATGGTGTATTTCTCAAAGGTGCCTGTGTTGAGGGTCAGTGTTTCCCCAACACGGTCGTAGCCGGTGACCACGGCGAAATGCCATTGTGGCCACCATTCCAGTCGCAGGTTCTGCAGGATTAGCACCGGGTTGCCCGCTGCCACTTCCTCTAGCACCGCGTTCAGTTCAGGCTCCAGAGGATACACCAGCAGCCCATGGGCTCTGGCCGTAGCAACCATTTCCACCTGCAATGACCCATTCCGGCCGGGGATGAAAACGTGTTCTTTCAATTCATCCGGGCGAGTGTTCAGGCCCTGATGGTTGAGCACCGTGGCGAGGGCGGCAGGCCCGCACTGGTATTTTTCCTGGGGAAAGAAGGGTACGTCATCCACCAGCACGGTTGATGGTCGTTCTGTCGGTTTGTCAGGCGTGCCCTTGCCGGGCCAGGGGGGTGCGGAGGCACAGCCGGCCAGCAGGGCGAGCATCAGGACGACGCCCAGCCCCCTGCCCGGAGAGCGGTGAACCATCGATTGGTAAATACTTAGCGTATGCAACGAACAAACGGGAACAAGTCTGTTGCACACAGCATATCGGTGACAATAAAGACCAGGAAGAACAACACAATCACACCGACCACGCCCTCGCCGGCGGGCGCTTCTGCCAGTTGCTGTTCAAAGTCAGCCAGTTCGGCCGGTGTAAGGTTGTTGATGCGATCGGCGACGGTGTCCTTGCTGACGCCCAGCTCCGATAGCTTATCCTGCACTTCCTGCTTCTCCAGCATGTTAAGCAATTGCTGCCGGTCAAGCTGGGCCTGTTCCTGCTGAATCATATCGCCGGTACTGACCATGGCTGCATTGGCCACGCTGGAAAAAGTTGTCGCCATTGCCAGTACCGCAATCATAACGAGAGATATCTGTTTGAGATAACCGCGTAATTCAGGCATGTCAGATCCTCCAGGTTTGCTTTGATTAAAGCGTAGGCAGAGTTGGTGGCTGATTCAAACCTTATCACGAATCAATCCAGGCCCTGCCTCGGAGAGGAAGTGTGTCAGCCGTTGGCAAACCGGTCTGTGATCAATTCTGAAAAGTAGCGCAAAACGTCGCTGGCGGCCGGTGCGGGCGTAACCTCTGCCCGCAGCTGTGATGCATTGAGCCCTTCCTGATCGAGTTCGGGTGTTTGAACCTCCAGATAGGCTTTCATAATCTGGTCAGTGAACTCCGGATGGAATTGTACGCCCCAGGCATTGGTGCCCACGCGGAACGCCTGGTGGGGCTCGAAGCTGGAGTTTGCCAGCAATATCGCCCCCGGTGGGAGTTCCAGTACCGACTGTTTGTGAGTCAGTTGCGCGGGAAACTGCAGCGGCATCTGCTGAAACAGGGGATCACCATTGGCGGTGTCCAGAAGGGTGACCTGTTTGGTGCCTGTGTCCCGGCCCTCGGGATGAAAACCGACTTTGCCGCCCAGTGCGTGGGCCAGCAACTGATGGCCGTAGCACACACCGAGCACCGGCACCCGGTCTGCCACAGCCTGTTGTGTCCACGCGGCAGCTGTTTCACTCCAGGCAGCCTGTTCACTGACCATCGCCGGAGAGCCGGTGATAACAATCCCGTCCCAGTCCGCGGGCTGGCCCGGCGGGGCGGTTACGGTAACATCGGCAACGGTCAGATCGAGGTCGGCCGACAGCCCACGAACAAACCACGCATCAAAATCCCCGAGCTGCTCGCGGATCTGCGGGTAGGTGGATCCGGTTTTCAGGATGACGACTTTCGGTTTCTGTTTGTGGGGCATGCCGGGGCCTCTCTGGCGTTATTCCTGGGGCAATTCCGCGTTGTGATAAATGTTCTGTACGTCGTCCAGATCGTTCAGCATATCCATGAACTTCTCGAACAGCGGAATGTCGTCGCCTTCCACCGGGGCGGTCGTTTTGGGCAGGAACTGAATCTCATCGACGTCGAATTCGATACCTTCGAATGCTTCCTCCAGTGCCTGTTTTGCCTTGGCGTACTCGGTGTTCGGGGTGAAGACGGTGATTGTGCCATCTTCCAGTTCAATGTCGGAAACATCGACATCGGCTTCCATCAGTGCTTCCAGTACGCCTTCTTCGTCTTCGCCGGGAAAGGCAAAAATGGCGCAGTGGTCGAACATGTGGGTCACGGCCCCGGGAGTGCCGATTTTGCATTTGGTTTTGGTAAAGGCAAGGCGAACATCGCCGAAGGTGCGGTTCGGGTTGTCAGTCAGGCAATCGACAATCACCATGCAGTTGCCCGGGCCGTAGCCTTCGTAGCGAGCCGCAGAATAATCCTCACCACCGCCTCCCTGGGCTTTATCGAGGGCTTTGTCGATAACGTGGGCGGGTACCTGGTCTTTCTTGGCTCGGTCAATCAGGCCACGCAGTGAAAGGTTGGCCTGCGGATCCACGCCGCCGGCTTTGGCGCACACGTAGATTTCACGACCATACTTGCTATAGACCTTGGTTTTCGCGGCGGCCGTTTTGGCCATGGATTCTTTGCGGTTCTGAAACGCTCTGCCCATCTGTGGTGCCCCTCGGATTTCCATTGAAAGGCAGGATTTTACTGAACCGGAGGGGATTGGAACAGGGCTATTGTCGTTCCTTTCAGGAAAGGACTGTTTCCGCGTCCTTGCGGAAACAGGGGGAACGGTTTGAGAACAGTGTGCTCAGGTGTAGTCGACCGGCTGGCGATAGTTGTCCTGGGTGACCAGGTCGATACCGCAATCCACACTGGATACCCAGTTCAGGAACTTGTCCACCATGGCCGGGCCCTCGAATCGCTTGCCATGCTGGGGCACGATGGCCTGTACATCCATTTTCCGAACCATGTTGGCCCAGAGCTGGCAAACACTTCTCGATGCAATGTAGCGGCGATGGAAACCGAGCATGGTCGGGATGTGTTTTTCAAAATCTTCCACCGGCTTGTGATCTTCTTCTGCGCCCAGCGAGGCACCAAGATCGCCGGAGAACAGGATTTTCGAGACCGGATCGTAGAGCTGCAGGTTGCCAACGGAATGCATGAAGTGCGCCGGCAGGCACTGGATAAATGTGTCGCCGAAGTTCACGTTGATGCCGCCGTCCGGAACGCTGATGATGCGATCGTAAACGCTACCGCTGAGCTGGGTAGTGACATAGTTGGAAACCAGGTGCGGCAGGAACCGGGCCCAGAGTTTAGATGTGACGATTTTTGCGCGGGTGTGAATAATCCAGCGGTCGATGGCACCGATGATGTCCGGATCCTGGTGAGAGGCGAAGACAAAATCCATATCCCGGATATTCATGTAGCGTGAAGCCGCCACTGACAACGGGGTGTAGGTGAGATCACCGCCCGGATCAATCAGGGCTTCGTGCTTGCCGTCGACAATCAGAAACTGGTTGGACTGGACGCCTTCGCCAGTAACCAGGGAGTCGAACATCAGACATTTGTGGTGCCCGTCGTCGAACAGAACAATCGGTTCAGCCGCCATCTCGTTCTCCTGCAGTCGTGAATATTCGGCCAACAGTGTCTGTTTGTCTGGCGAACGGCCGGATATTGCAATTTGCCAGTGAGGTTACAGAATCAATGTCTCTGACGAATTGCCGCAGGTCAATTGTTTGATATTCCTCAAGTGGTTAGTGGGTCCATGGCCACTGCCCCGTCAGTGTTCAGTGCCGATTGCGCAGGCATACTTTTTGTCGTATCGACGGTCAGCCCATAGTTGGTAAATCCGGTTGGCGATGGGATAAATGATGGGCCATAACAATGGTTTGAGAAGAAAGCCCAGTGGCGTGTGGGACCAGGCCCGAACGTTGGCCGGAAGCCCGATTACCCATTCACCGGTCCAGGTTTTCATGTGCAGACGTCTGAGCAAGTCCTCGCGGGAAGGCAGCGAGGTACTGGCGGATTTCTGCTGGTGAATGTCCGCAAAAATCAGATGGCCCTGCTGCAGCTTCCTCAGAGTTTTGATTTCTTTGGCACACAATGGGCAGCTTCCATCGTAAAACAGCGTGTCGTATCGCGGTGACATCTGGATCTCCGAATTGTAAGTTAGGAGGCTATACGTGAACTGAGCGGCGTTCGGTTCATTAAACCCGGAGATGTTTGCAGTTTTATAACAGATAAGCTGAAATCGATTGTGTTGCCGGTCTGGCTGCGGGATCCCCCACGAATAGAGGTACTTTTGGCCAATGGATGAGCAAAAACCGGAGCACAGTGAGCCCGATAGCAGCAGGCATCTTCTGCGGGAGCTGGCCACGCCGATTTACGGACTTTTCACGCTGGGTGTTCTCTACACCCTGTACCTGGCTCACCAGATCGTGTTGCCAATTGTACTGGCGATCATGACCAGCCTGCTGCTTTCGCCTCTGGTGAAAAAAGCACGCCTGAAATGGCGAATGCCCAGGGTTGTGAGTGCACTGGTGCTGGTGATGATTGTCCTGGCGGGTATTGTCGGCCTGGGTGCGGCTGTAACGGCGCCGGCGCTGGAGTGGTCAGAGAGAGCGCCTGAAGGATTATCCCGTTTGTTGATGGGTGACAGTGAAATCATGCGCCAGCTGGACCGGGTCAGCCGGTCTGCTGAAGAAGTGGAAAAATCAGTGGAAGGGCTCTCCGAAGAGGAGGGCAAGTCAGCACCCACGACGGTCGTGCTGCAAACCCAGTCTTGGCGTAGTCAGTTGATGACCAAGGCCCGTAACGGAGTGGCAGGGCTTTCGCTGGCCCTTGCCCTGACTTATTTTCTGCTGGTCAGTGGTGACCGGCTGATCCGGAATTTCATCAAGCAACTGCCCCGATCCCAGAGAAAAACGGTGCTGCGGATAACGCATGATTCCCAGCACCTGATTGCCCAGTTTCTGGCGATACTGACGCTGAATAACGTCTCTGTCGGCTTGTTGACCGGTCTGATCTGCTGGGCTGTCGGCCTGCCGGACCCGGCGGTCTGGGGCCTGGTGGCCGGGCTGGCACGTTTCATCCCGTATCTGGGCAACATGCTGACCATCGGGTTGCTGGCGCTGGTGTCGATCATTTCTCTGGACAGCCCCTGGATGATGGCTGTGGCACCGCTGAGTTTTGTCGGGCTGGTGATACTGGTCGGGATGTTCCTGGAGCCCTGGATTCATGGCTTCCGGATGGCCATCAACCCGGTCATTATTTTCGTCTCCATCTTTTTCTGGGGCTGGCTCTGGGGGCCGGTAGGTGTATTGCTGGCGGTGCCGTTGATGACGGTGATTCAGGTGGTGCTTAAGCAGATACCGAAACTGAGGCCGGTTTACAGGGTGATTGCCCGGTAACTGCTGGATATCCGAAATACCCTCCTGACATGGCGGAGGATCTTTCCTATCCTGTTGAGACAGCTAATGTTAACAGGCTAAACAACGAGGGAGGCCCATCCGCCAATGATTCCGAATACCATGAAAGCAATGGTACTGACCGGCCATGGTGGTATCGACAAGCTCGAATACCAGGATACGTCCGTTCCTCAACCCGGTTCTGGTGAAGTGTTAGTGAAGATAACCGCCACCGCTAAAAACAACACCGATCGCAAGGCGCGGGAAGGGCTGTACCCGACCAAAAAGGGCGAGATGACCTCGTTCCAGATGGGCGGCAAACCCACACTGGAATTTCCCCGCATCCAGGGTGCCGACATCGTGGGGCGTGTGGTTGCCGTGGGCGAAGGCGTTAGCGACAACCGCATTGGTGAGCGCGGACTGCTGGACTTTAACCTCTACGCCAATGACCGCACCGACATCAACCTGACCCCGGATTATTACGGTCACGGTGCCGACGGTGGCTTTGCCGAATACGTGGCGCTGCCCTCGGACCAGTTCCACCACATTCCCAATCCGGAACTGGCCGATGCCGAGCTGGCGGCCATGGGTATGTGTTCCTACCAGACCGCCTATCACATGCTTACGTCTGCCAACGTGCAGGCAGGTGAGCGTGTGCTGGTAACCGGCGCCAGTGGCGGCGTGGGCACAGCCCTGATCCAGTTATGCCGCGTGATTGGCGCTGTTCCGTACGCATTAAGCAAGCAGGACAAGGCCGACGCGCTGCTGGAACTGGGCGCCGAGGCGGTGCTGGATCGCAGCAATATGGAGTCGTTCGTTGACCGGGTGAAAACCGTCACCGGGGGCAAGCCGCTGGATGCAGTGATGGACCTTGTGGGCGGCGAGATGACCGACATCTTTATCGACGCCATGATCTTCGACATGAATGCCCGCAGCACCTATCCGCGCCTGAGCATTGCCGGCGCCAGCGGCGGCAACATCAGCGAGATCCTGTGGACACGGATCTACCTCTACCAGGTGCAGATTTTCGGGGTTTCCCACGGTACCCGGGAGGAAGCCGCGCAATTGATGACCTGGATTCGCGATGGCCACCTGAAACCGGTGCTGCATGGCGCTTTCCGTTTGTCCGAGCTGCACAAAGCAGAAGCGTATTTCGTGAACCGGGGCAGCAACTATCTGGGCAAAATAGTGATTGTGCCGGACGCCCAATGGCAGGAACACGGCGAACCTTTCGCTCTGGAGGTAAATTGATGAAACCGGAACTGAGCATTCAGCTGATGGACACCCACGCCGGCGGCGACGTCAGCCGCATTGTCACCGGTGGTATCGATCTGCTGCCCGGCGAAACCGTGCGTGAGCAGATGGAATATCTGCGCGACGATGCTGACGGCCTGCGCCGATTGCTGCTGGAAGAGCCCTACGGTATTCCTGAAATGTCGGTGGATCTGCTGGTTCCGGCAACCGACCCGCGAGCGGCGGCCGGTTACATCATTATGGAAGTGATGGGGTACCCCATTTACTCGGGCTCCAACACCATCTGCACCGCGACGGCTGTTCTTGAGGCCGGCATTGTGCCCAAACAGGAAGGCAAGCAGCAGTTCATGCTGGAGTCGCCGGCCGGGTTGGTGAACATCGAGGCCACAGTGCACGATGGGGTAGTGGAGGCCATTACCTGCGAAGGCCTGCCCAGCTACATCCACACCTATGAGGCCACCATTAATGTGCCGAACATTGGCGAGGTGACTTACAGTGTGGCTTACAGCGGCGGGTTCTATGCCTTGGTGGATGCCAAAGAACTGGGTTTTGACCTGACCCTGGACGAAGAGCGGGATCTGGCCCGCACGGCCCATGCCATTGTGGAAGCGATAAAAGCCGAAAGGGGCTTCTCCCACTACACCCTGGGCGACGTTGGCCCCTTGCCGTTCCTGCATTTTATGGGGCCGGTGGAACGCATTGCCGACGGCTATTACCGTTCTCGCTCGGCCACCTATGTGCACCCCGGTGTGATCTGCCGAAGCACCACCGGTACCGGTACCTCCGCCCGGTTGGCGTTGATGCACTACCAGGGCCTGATCCAGCCGGGTGACAAACTGGAAACGGTATCGCTGCGCAATACCGGCTTCATCGGCGAGTTCACCTCGGTGCATACCGAGGGCGAATACCAGGTGGTGAAGAACAGCATTACCGGTAAGGGTTATGTCATCACCCGTTCGGACATTGTGGTGAACTGCGACGACCCGATGGTGGAATGCGATGGATTGCATCACATTCTATCGAGCCGGCATTCTCACAACATCTCCCCGGCAGACAGCAAAAAGATACTCCCGGGCTGATCACTAGCGGTATCTCAGAGTTCTGAAAAAAAGCAGGCGGGTAGGCCTTCCCAAAACTGTCTGCAGCCAGGGATGGCTGCAGTCAAGCCCTACATGGACGTACTTGCGGGGCGTGTTTTGGGAAGGCCTACCCGCCTGCTTGTGCACGAAGTCCTCAGGCTGAGTGACGCGCCAATTTCGCCGCAGGCTGCTTAACCGCAACCTCCGCCACCGTATGCAACTTCTCCAGCTGACTCTGCAGCATGGCCACCGGCCGTGAGCCTTCCAGGGTCAGGGCGATCTCGAAATGATCCCCGGCGGCTTCCACCGCCATGCTGGCAATCCGGAAACCGCGAATACGCACCACCTGACACAGACGTTCAATGGCGGCGGCTTCCTGGGCCATGCGGCAGTTCAGGGTGTAGCTGGGGGCGGCGTTTTCATTGGTCGGGTTCATGCTACCTGTTCCTTCTTGGCAGTGGTGGTGCGCTTGGGTTCGTCGATCATTTCCTTATTGCTGGCGCCGGGTTTGACGATCGGCCAGACGTTTTCTTCGCGGCTGATGGCCACATGCAGCAGCATCGGGCCGTCGTAGGCCAGGATGGTTTCGATACCCCGGCGGATCTGGTCGGTGCGCTCGATGTGCAGCGAGGGAATATCAAACGCCCGGGCCATGGCGACAAAATCCGGGTTGTCGTCGAGATTGATGTGGCTTTCCCGGTTGTTGTAGAACAGTTCCTGCTGCTGGCGGACCATGCCCAGGCACTGGTTATCCAGGATGATCAGCTTCAACGGCAGGTTGTAACGGCGGATGGTGGCCAGTTCCTGGGCGTTCATCATGAACGAGCCGTCGCCGGTCACGTTGATGACGGTGCTTTTCCGGTTGGCGAACTGTGCCCCTATGGCCGCCGGCAGGCCGTAGCCCATGGCGCCCAGACCGCCGCTGGTCAGGTGATGGCGCGGATGGTCAAAATGGTAGTGCTGGGCCACCCACATCTGGTGCTGGCCTACGTCGCAGGCTATAACGGCGTTGTCCGGGGTGATGCGGGAAAGCTGGCGGATGAACGCCGGGCCGGTGATGGGCGCCAGGGGTTCCTCGTTGTCGGCGGCCTGGAAACCGCCGGTGGTGCGCCAGGTCTGGCACTGGGCCCGCCAGTCGTCGATGGCTAACGGCTGTGCGTCCAGCTCGCGGGTGAAAGCACCCAGAATGCCGTTCAAATCGCCCCGAAGAGCAACATCCGTGGCCCGTAATTTGTTGATCTCCGACGCATCCGCGTCAATGTGAATGGTGCGGGCGTTGGGCGCGAACCCATCCAGTTTGCCGGTGGCACGGTCGTCCAGCCGGGCGCCGACAATGAACAGCAAATCGCACTCGTCAACGGCCCGGTTGGCGGCTCGGGAACCATGCATGCCGAGCATGCCCAGATCGTTCGGGTTGTGCTTGCCGGCATTGCCGATGCCCTTGAGCGTGACCACGCCGGGCAGGGCCGAGGCGCTGGCGAAGGCCCGGAAACTGTCCTCGGCATTGGCCAGAGAGACTCCGCCGCCGCTGTAGAGCAATGGGCGTTTGGCGTCGCGCAGCATGGCCAGGGCTTCGGAGAGGTCGGGTGTCTGACTCTGGTGTGCCGGTGATTGCGTTCGTGTCGGGCTTTCAACCTCGGTCAGCAGGATGTCCTTGGGAATGTCGATCCAGACTGGCCCTGGGCGGCCGCTTTGCGCCAGCGCCATGGCTTCTTCCATGATCTCTGGCAATTGCACGGCGTCATCCACCAGGTAGCTGTGTTTAACGATGCCCAGGGTCATGCCCAGTACGTCGGTTTCCTGGAAGGCGTCGGTGCCGATCATGCCGGAGGCCACCTGGCCGGTGATCACCAGCATGGGGATGGAATCGCGGTGGGCGTTGGCCACGCCGGTGATCAGGTTGGTGGCGCCGGGGCCGGAAGTGGCAATGCACACGCCGAGCTTCCCGCTGGCGCGGGCGTAGCCGTCGGCAGCCAGAGCGCAGGCCTGTTCGTGGCGGCACAGCACGTGCTCGACACCGACATCGTCCACAAGGGCATCGTACAGCGGCATGATGCAGCCGCCGGGGTAGCCGAAAACCGTGCCGATGTGGTGGCGGTGAAACGCGTCGAGAATGTGCTGTGCGCCGTTCATGGTCGTTTTCCCTTTTTCTTCGGTGCAAAAAAAGCCCCCGGAACCTTGCGGTGCCGGGGGCTTTGTCGTGTCTTGTCAGGTTGTCGCTATTTCACCTGTCTGTCCACGCAAAAGCCCCCGGACGGTACCACGACCACCAGGACAAGCTTCACTAGGACGACGACAGTGCTGAAATTCATAGAGACGGCAATCTGCTCTGAATAGTTTGAATCAATGTGTGTAGAATCTAACCCACGCTATAAACCCGATGCAACCCCTTATTTTCGGAAAACCGGCCGGGCAGGATGTCTTCGGCCTTCAAAACAGTCAGCGGCGAGCATTAAATGACAAGAGCAAAATGGAGTTCCCTTGGCCTCTCTCTCCTGGTGGTTGTGGCGCTGATCGTCTGGATGGCGACCGGCGAGATCAAGATGGCCCGTGATGACGCGCCGCCGGAGCCAGAAGCTGAGCAGCAGGAAACCACACGGGTAGAAGTGCAGCGCCTGGAAGCCACCATTTATCAGCCCACTCTGAAACTGCAGGGCCAGTTGGAGCCCTGGCAGTCGGTTACGGTCAGTGCCCGCGCCGCCGGCACGGTTGAACAATTGAATGCGCAGCTGGGGGAGGCGGTGGAAGCTGGCCAGCCGTTGTTGACGCTGTCTACGGATGGTCGTGACGCGGTTGCCGAACGCTGGCGTGCCAGTATCCGCAAGCTCGAAGCAGATCTTGCGGCGGCACGGCGCCTGAAAACCAATAACCTCGTTGCTGAAACCGAGATTCTGGGCCTGCAGAGTGAACTGTCTGCGGCGAAAGCCGAACTTACAGGAGCACAACTGGCCCTTAAGCACCTGCAGCCAGAAGCGCCCTTCAACGCGGTAATCAATCGCCGGGAGGTTGACCAGGGCACTTTGGTGCAGGTGGGTACGCCGTTGTTTGAACTGGTGCAGATCGACAGGCTGAAAGCGACAGGCCAGGTGCCACAGCAACGAGTGCGGGACGTTGAGCCGGGCCAGATGGTTGAAGTGAACCTGCTGGACGGGACAACTCTGACTGGCACCGTCAGCTTCGTGGCCAGTGCTGCAGATGCCCAGACCCGCAGCTTCGCAATCGAAGTGGAAGTGAGAAATCCGGAGCTGAAACGAGCCGCCGGAGGCTCTGCCAGCCTGAATGTTCTCCTGCCTGAGCGCAGAGCCATCTTTATCTCGCCTGCTTACCTCAGCCTTGATAAACGCGGCCGCCCCGGCGTGAAGTATGTGGATGAGCAGGATCGGGTGGTTTTCAGCAATGTCACACTGCTCAGTGTTTCTAACGAAGGTGCCTGGGTGAGCGGGTTACCCGACCAGATCCGGTTGATCACGCGGGGCGCCGGTTTCGTTACGGAAGGCGAAACCGTGACCCCGGTTGAACGTTCAGAGCAGCGGGACTGAATGCCATGCGAGCTCTGATTTCGGCGGCCATGGACCGCAGCCGTACCACTCTTCTGACCTTTCTGTTTCTGGTGCTCGGCGGAACGGCCGCTTACCAGGCCATTCCCAAGGAGTCGAATCCCGACGTCACCATTCCCATGATCTACGTGGCCATGGTGCTCGATGGCATCAGCCCGGAAGACGCCGAGCGCCTGCTGGTGCGTCCCATGGAACAGGAACTGCGTTCGCTGGAAGGCATCAAGGAAATGCGCAGTACCTCGGCTGAGGGGCATGCCTCGGTGATGCTGGAGTTTGATGCCGGTTTTGACCCGGACAAGGCCCTGCAGGACGTCCGGGAAAAAGTGGATACCGCCCGCAGTAAACTACCGCGGGAAGCCGATGAACCCCGGGTGCATGAAATCAATGTCTCGTTGTTCCCTGTTTTGTCTATTGGCCTGTCCGGGCCGCTGTCTGAACGCGAGTTGATCACCGTGGCCCGCCGCCTTCAGGATTCCATTGAAGGCATTCCGGAAGTGCTGGAAGTGGACATCGGTGGCGACCGGGAAGACCTGCTGGAAATTGTTGTCGACCCGCAGGTGCTGGAAAGCTACGGCATTGATTTTGACCAGCTCGCCACACTGGTCAGCCGCAATAATCAGTTGGTGGCGGCGGGCTCACTGGACACCGGTCATGGCCGCATGGCCCTGAAAGTGCCGGGGGTGATCGAAAACATCGAAGATGTCATGTCGATGCCGGTGAAGGTGAGCGGTGATACCGTCATTACTTTTGGCGATGTCGCCATGTTGCAGCGCACCTTCAAAGACCCTACCGGTTTTGCCCGTATTAACGGTGAACCGGCTCTGGTACTGGAAGTGTCCAAGCGTTCCGGCGCCAATATTATCGAAACCGTGGAGCAGATCCGCGCCCTGATTGATCAGGCCCGCCCGCAACTGCCGGATACCCTGGATATCCGTTACATCATGGATCAGTCCGACGAAGTTCAGGATATCCTTTTCGATCTTCTCAATAACGTGATGACAGCGATTGTGCTGGTAATCATCGTGGTGATTGCCGCTATGGGCCCGCGCTCGGCAGTGCTGGTGGGGCTGACCATTCCCGGTGCCTTCCTGACCGGCATTCTGGTGATCTGGAGCATGGGCCTCACCCTCAATATCGTGGTGCTCTTCAGCCTGATTCTGGTGGCCGGCATGCTGGTGGACGGGGCCATTGTGGTGTCAGAACTGGCAGACCGGAATCTCGGCGATGGTCAGCCGGTTAGGGAGGCCTGGGTGAATGCTGCGTCGCGCATGGCCTGGCCGGTGATAGCCTCCACTGCTACCACGCTTTCAGTGTTTGTGCCGCTGTTGTTCTGGCCCGGCGTGGTGGGTGAGTTCATGAAATTCCTGCCAATGACGGTGCTGATCTGCCTGATCGCTTCTCTGTTTATGGCCCTGGTGTTCCTGCCGGTGATGGGCGGTATCAGTGGTGGTCGTCGTTCCCGTCAGCAGAATCCGGAAGGGCGGGCCATGGGGTTCTACCGGAAGATTCTGGCCATTTTACTGGGCCGACCGGGCCTGACTCTGCTCGGAGCGCTGATGCTGATTGTGTTGATCTACGCCACCTATGGCCGCTTCAATCACGGCGTGGAGTTCTTCCCCAGTGTCGAGCCGGATTCGGTACAGGTACAGGTGCGCGCCCGGGGCGACCTTTCGGTCTGGGAACGCGATGCCATCGTTCAGGAAGTGGAGCAGCGCCTGCAGAACATGCCTGAAGTGAAAGCCCTGTATGCGCGTTCCATGCTCAGCTCCGGTGACCAGATGGCGCCGGATGTGATCGGCGTTTTACAGTTTCAGTTCACGGATTGGTTTACTCGCCGTCCCGCCAGCGAAATACTGAGAGATTTTCAGCAGCGTACATCGGACATCCCCGGTGTTCAGCTGGAATTCCGCGAACAGGAAGACGGGCCGGCTCAGGGCAAGCCGGTGGAGTTGCTGGTCAGTAGCATGGACAGCTCGGAACTGGATGCTTATGTCGATCAGGTTGCGGACCAAATGCGGGAAATGGGCGGCTTTGTTGATATTGAGGATGACCGCAGCCTGCCTGGAATCGAGTGGCGCCTGAAGGTGGACCGGGAAGCCGCTGCCCGTTTCGGCACCGATGTGTTGAGTGTGGGCAGCGCCGTTCGCCTGGTAACCAACGGGCTGGTACTGGCCACTTACCGGCCGGAAGATGTTCGCGATGAGGTGGATATTGCCGTGCGTCTGCCCAACAACTGGCGGGAACTTGACCAGCTCGAGCGACAGACCATCAACACATCCCGGGGCCAGGTACCTCTGGCCCAGTTTGTCACCCTGGAGCCGGGCGACAAGACCGGAACCATAGTACGGGTGGACGGCCAGCGCACGGTGACGATCAAGTCCGACGTGGCCGCCGGTGCCCGAATGGACGTGCTACTGCAACAATTACAGGCAGAAATGCCGGAACCGCCACAGGGTGTATCTTTGCGGGTGGCCGGTGAAAATGAAGATCAGCAACAGGCCGCCAACTTCCTGATATCGGCGTTTCTGGTGGCCATTGGCCTGATGGTGCTGATCTTGCTGACCCAGTTCAATTCCCTGTACCAGACACTGCTGGTTTTGTCTGCGATTGTGCTATCGACAGCCGGGGTATTGCTGGGCCTGCTGCTTAATGGTCAGCCCTTCGGCGTAGTCATGGTCGGCATGGGTATCATTGCTCTGGCGGGCATTGTGGTGAATAACAACATCATTCTGATTGATACCTTCAACCAGATGAAACAGGAGGGCATGAATGCTTTTGATGCGGCGCTGGAAACCGGCTGTCTGCGTTTCCGGCCAGTGCTGCTCACTGCTATCACCACCGTGCTCGGGCTGATGCCCATGGTGCTCAGTGTGAACGTGGATCTGTTGTCGCCGTCCCTGGGGCTGGGAGCGCCGTCCACGCAGTGGTGGACTCAGTTGTCCAGTGCTATTGCCGGTGGCCTGGCTTTCGCAACGTTCCTGACCTTGCTGGTTACACCTGTCTTGCTGGTACTTGGAGAGCGAGCCGGCCAGGGCTTGCGAGGCCTGACCGGCACTTTGCACAAACACGATGATCAGTGACGAATACGGTCTGCCAGTTCCTGAGCCTGGTGAGCCATGGCCTCCAGCTCCGGCACGGTGCGCAGGTTATCCTCGGCACTCTTGTGCATGGCTTCTGAGATTTCAGCGACTTCCGTGACGTTGCGATTAATGTCTTCACTCACGCTGGTTTGCTCTTCGGCTGCGGTGGCGACCTGAGTAGTTGCGTCGTTCACACTGACCATTCGCTGGGTGATGTCTTCCAGGGTTTTTCGGACCGCTTCCACGGAATCACTGCTCTCCTGTGCCACGACTTCGGAGGCTTGCATGTATTCCGTGGCATCTTGCGAGCCGCTGCGAATATTGGCGATGATCTCGTCAATTTCCACGGTTGCTTCCTGAGTCTTAGCGGCCAGGTTCCTGACTTCATCCGCGACGACGGCAAAGCCACGCCCGGCTTCGCCTGCCCGGGCAGCCTCAATGGCAGCGTTCAGAGCCAGCAGGTTGGTCTGATCGGCAATCTCGCGAATCACCTGCATCACGTCACCCACCCGCTGGCCACTTTCTGCCAGTTTTTTCACGGTTTCGGTGGAACTGTGAATCTGGTCGGTCAACCGGCCCATACTGGCAACCGACTGGTTGATCTGCTCATCGGCATGACGGGTCTGTTTGGTGGTTTCGTCCACCTGACTGGCGACTGAGGCAGCGTGGCTGGCAACATCCTGGGCAGTGGCTGACATCTCGTTCATGGCGGTGGCTATCTGATCAATGCGCTGGTGAGCGCGATCGGACTGGTCAGACACTGTGTCTGCGTTGGTACGGATCACGCCGCCAGTTTGTGCCAGTTGCTCCGCGTTGTGTTTAAGCATTTCACCGGTTTCCGACAGAAACCGATGCAGGGCTCGGGCGGTATCGGCCAGTTGGCCCAGCTCGTCCGGACGTTGCATTGTTACCGGGTTGCTCAGATTACCTTCGCCGATATAGCTCAGTTTGCCGATAAGCTCCTGAGTCGGCCGCACGACCGAGCGCACCAGAACGATCAGGCAGGCAAGGGTGCCCAGTACAATAGCTACCAGCAGAATGCTGCCCATCAGCCAGGTGGTGGCGGTGGCGTCCTGTTTCAGCTGGCTGGAGTGTGAAATGGCCGCATTGCGTATAACCTCGGCGGCTTCCGCTATCAGTTTTGCCGGCTCCCGGTCGATACCCGAAACGGCCTGGTCGCCGGCTCCGGGCTGATATCCGGAAGCCACAAAAGCATTAAAGCCTTCACGGTAGGCTTCGCCCATTTTCCTGTGCGCGCGCTGGAAACGAGTCAGCAGGGTTTTCGCTTCAGGGTTGTCGATCTTTGGAATCAACTGGTCCAGGTGTGTCTGGATATCGGCTTCGGTAGTCTGGAATCGCTGCCAGTACTTTTCCCGCTGACCGTCATCACCCCCGCGGATCAATACATTTTTCCATTCCTGAACCTGGGTTTTGAATTCATTCAGGATGTCCTGGGTCTCAAGGGCATGGGTCATTTGCTGGCTGATTACCCTGTCGTATTCCTCTTGTGTGTTCAGGGATTCATTGAAGTAGAAACCGGCAACCACGGCAATCAGCAGGTTGGCCAGTACAACGATAGTCAGAACCCGGTTTAGTATACTTTTGAAAAACCAATGCATGAGCAGTAACCCTGTTTAAACAGTGAGCTGGGCGGTATTATTCCGGCCCTTTTGACGACGGTTTGGCCCGTCAGATCTATTACCTTTTTATCGGCTGTAATTCCCAATGCTGAACCCTCTGACTGAAATTTATCGCGACCAATGGCTGTTGGCGGTGCACAAGCCCGCGGGGCTTCTGGTGCATCGCAGCCCCATCGACAAACACGAAACCGAATTTGCGCTGCAGTATGCTCGGGCGCTCAATGGTGGTGAACATGTTTACCCGGTGCATCGGCTGGATCGGCCGACATCCGGTGTGCTGTTGTTTGCCCGTGACCCGGACACCGCCCGGATGGTCGGCCAGGCAATGATGGCCGGTGAGGTTTCGAAAACCTATCTCGCTGTGGTGCGGGGCTGGACGCCGGAATCAGGGGTTATTGATCATCCGTTGAGGGAAGAGCCGGAAGATCGTCGGGAAAAGCATCAGGAGCAGCCGGTACGCGAAGCGGTGAGCCGCTATCGAAGGCTTGCGATCACCGAATTGCCGGTGGCCATCGAGCGTTATCCCACCAGCCGCTACAGCCTGGTGGAGTTAACACCGGAAACCGGGCGCAAGCACCAGTTGCGCCGGCACATGAAGCACATAAGCCACCCGATTATCGGCGATGCCAACCATGGCCGTGGGCGGCATAACCGTTACTTTGCAGAGCGTTTCGGCGAAGGCCGGTTGATGCTGGCTGCCACGCACTTGGTGCTCAACCATCCGGTCACTGGTGAGGTCGTATCCCTGTGCGCGCCCCCGGAAGACAGCTTCAGAAAAGTGCTTGTTTTGTTCGATGAGATCCACGAAGACTGGCATGCCTGGTTGGCAGGTGATTGAAATTCATCATGTTCGGTATTGATTGAAATCACTGTTAATAGCACTCCCCCGGCTTTAAGCTGAAGGTTAAATTTTTACATGGAATGGCTAATGGATCTCGTGGAACCTGTCGTCCGCGTCTTTCTCGGCATCTTCTTTCTGATGATTGGCTTGCAGTTTTCTGCTCGCACGCTGGGGCTGTATCAGCGAATGGGTTTTTCCCACATCAATTACGGTGCCCGTGGTAATGCCACCTGGTGGCACCGGCATACGTTCAATGTGTTCAGGGCGGCCATTCTTCTGATCTGCCTGGTTCGAATCGGCGTGGATGTTGATCCATGGCTGGGCGTATTTCCCTGGCTTTACCAATGGCCGGTGCTGTTGATGGGAATGCTGGTTTTAATGGTGTCGTTTACGGCGGTGAATTATCTGCAGGCTTACATGCACGACGACTGGCGCTCGGGCATCGATGAGCATCCCAGAGAGGGCAAGCTGGTGACCGAAGGCCCCTTTGCCCGCAGCCGGAACCCGCTGTTTCTGGCGGTGATGACGGGGCAGTTGGGGTTCTTCCTGGCATTACCGAGCGTGTTTACGCTGGTGTGTCTGATAGTCGGTGTGCTGGTGATCACCCGGCAGGCCAGGGAGGAGGAAAAAGCCCTGGCGCACCAGTTTGGCGAAGTCTACGAGGAATATCGCCAGCGGGTTCCCCGCTGGCTGTAGCTGGCTGGCCTGATCTTCTTGAGGGTTACTGGCCCTTGCTGCGGGCTTCTTTGATCACATCGTAGGCGTGGCTGATTTCCCGGGTGCGCTCTTCCGCCATTTCCCGCATGCTTTCCGGCATGCCCCGGCCGGCAAGTTTGTCCGGATGGTTCTCGCTCATCAGCTTGCGGTAGATCTTTTTGATTTCGGCATCCGACGCTTCCGGAGATACGCCCAAAACCTTGTAGGCATCGTCTATCTGCTGCGTTGTTGAGTAGTTGCTGGCACCGCCTGCCTGGCCGGCGTGAGCGCCGCGCAGCATGGCTTCAAGCTGGTCAACCTGGCTTTCCGGCAGGCCCAGCTTGCGGGCAATATGCACCAGCATTTCATGCTCTGCCGGGTGTACCTGGCCGTCAGCGGCTACTGCCGACACCTGAACCTGCAGGAACATCTGCAGGAAAGAGGGCTGCCGACCTGAGGCCTGAATAAAGCGGTCCAGTTCGGCGTCCAGGTCGAAGTCATCGGACTTGCCCCGGTTGAACGCCGCTTTGGCCATGGCTTTCTGGGATTCATTCAGGCGGAAGCGCAGAAACATGGCTTCGGCCATGTCGATCTCATCCTGACTGACCTGCCCGTCGGCCTTGCACAAAGCGCCCATTACCGCGAACACAGATTCGATAAAGCCGGACTGGAGATTCTGAAGCCTGTTGATCAGGCGGCTCTTCATGCGCTTGAATAGAAACGCCCCGAGCGCGGCGCCGATCAGAAATCCGGGGAAACGGCCAAAGGCGTAACCGATCATCCCGCCAATAAATATTGCGAACAGCATCCAACAGTCCTTAACAGCTTGAAATTGTGTAACTATACGGGTTTTTGTTCAGGGCTTCATGAACAGGCTTTCATCGACCGCGCCCATTTTCGATCATTAAAGGCATAAGTGCGAGTGCTTTGGTAGCCTGTCGGAACAGAAAACGGGGAAATCAGGCTCGAATCCTGCGAGACCTGCAAGAGGGTGTGGCGCTATGACATTCGACTTGTTTGAACATGACGGCCCGGAAAGCTGGTCTGAGCGCATCTGCGACGGTGCTGTGGTGCTGCGCCGGTTTGCGAGCGCGATGGCCCCGGCGCTACTGGAAAGCATCGGCGAAATTGCCAGTCAGGCCCGGTTTCGGCGGATGGAAACACCCGGTGGGCACACCATGTCCGCGGCCATGACCTGTTGCGGCGAATCGGGCTGGGTAACGGATCGCAGTGGCTACCGCTATCAGCGGCAAGATCCAGAGACTGGCATCTCCTGGCCGGACATGCCGGAAGCATTTATGAGCCTGGCCACCAAAGCCGCCGAGACAGCAGGCTTTCGTGACTTCCAACCCGACGCCTGCCTGATCAACCGCTACCAGCCCGGGGCCAAAATGGGGCTGCACCAGGATAAAGACGAGCAGGATTTCTCCCGGCCCATCGTCTCGGTTTCTCTGGGGCTAC
>Ga0075106_1000429_pt1 | contig 22289 bp, 24 predicted proteins | sample AntDeeMetag02WF4_FD_69796 | JGI IMG/M metagenome (GOLD analysis project Ga0075106, IMG submission 69796) | Saline lake microbial communities from Deep Lake, Antarctica - Antarctic Deep Lake Metagenome 02WF4 | ecosystem: Environmental > Aquatic > Non-marine Saline and Alkaline > Saline | place... | reverse complement strand
CGGAACGACGCTCGTCGACCGGTCACGGACGTCGAAGGGGTACGCCGCCCAGTCGGAGTTCCGGGACACTGTCGACGGATACAACGAACGCCGGATGGCCGACGAGGACAACGCCACAGCGGCGTATCCAGTGTCGGTCGACCTGCAGTACGTCGAGCAGAGCGGGGTCGAGGAGAGCCTCGCGACGGGCGACGGTGAGTCCACCGACGGGAGTGGCGGCAGTGGCAGCGACGGTGACGACTCGGGTGGCGGTGGTGGTGATGGTTCGGCTGACGGGTCCGGATCCAGCGGAACCGGAACGTCCACCACCGACCAGGACGCCGCCGGGACGCTCGGTGGCCTCGGCGCCGGGCTGACCGGTGGTGCGACGAGCGGGACGCCGGCGGACATCCAGCCGCCGTTCCCGTTCGAGTCGCTGGTGCTCGCCTTTCTCTTCGTCGTCCCGCTGAACTTCGTCATCCAGGCGTACGGGTCGACGATGCTCTCTGAGCGACTCAAGCGACGCGGCGAACTGCTGCTCGTCTCACCGGCGAGCCGGGCCGAGATTATCGCGGGCAAGACGCTACCGTACTTCCTCGGTGCGGTCGGCGTCATCACGGCCATCACGCTCGCGCTCAGGTTCAGCGGTATCGCACCGAGCGGGAGTCACGTCGCCGTCCTCGCCGTCCTCCCGCTGGCGGCGCTCTTCCTCGCGGCGACGTTCTGCGGGGCGATGTTCGCCCGGTCGTTCAAGGAACTCACGTTCGTCACCGTGACCATCACCGTCTCGCTGACGAGCTACGCGTTCGTCCCGGCCATCTTCACCCAGGTGACGCCCATCGCGCTCATCTCGCCGCTAACCATCGTGGTCCGGGACCTGCAGGGCCAGTCCATCTCACTGCTGAACTTCGCGTTCTCGACGACGCCCCCGACGCTAACTGCGGCGATCCTCTTCGGCCTCGGCGCCGGGCTCTACCGCGAGGAGGACATGTTCACCCAGCGGGCCATCCCGCTGAAGGTGCTCGATTCGCTCTCGGGCCGGATATTCTCGAAGTGGAGCGCGCTGAAGCTGTCGGCGCTGCTGCTTCCCTTCGTCTTCGTCGCAGAGCTCGCGGCGGTCGCGATGCTGTTCGCCCTCGGCGAAGTGTCCATCCCGCTGGTGCTCCTCGCCGTCGTCATCATCGAGGAGGTGGCAAAGAGCCTCCACCTCTACGCCGGGTTTTCGAGCGGGCGGTACTCCCGGTCACTCCGACCGGCGCTGGTGGTCGGCGCGCTGAGCGGCGTCGGCTTCTTCCTGGCCGAAAAGTTCGTGCTCATCGCCCAGCTTGCGGACCTCCAGAGCGTTCCGACCGGCGAAGCGGCGTTCATCGGAAGCAACGTGCCCGAGGGCATCGGCCCGGTGCTCGTCGCCGCGCTGTTGCTCGCCCCGCTCGCCCTCCACGTCGTCACGGCGAGCGTGTCGTCGCTCGGTGCGCGCAAGGGGAAACGGCAGTACGCCGTCGCACTGCTGGCTGCGATGGCGATCCACTTCGCCTACAACTACGCGGTGGTGACCACCCTTGTCTAAGCGAAACGGCCGGTCGTGGGACCCGCGGCTCGTCGTCGCCAGGCGCGACCTGTCCTCGCTCTCGCGAGAGAAGACCATCGTGCTCGCGCTATTGATCCAGCTGTTCGTCGCGGCGTTCTCGTCGTTCCTCGTCGTCGGGCTGACGTCGCTGTACGACCCCGGATCGGTCGAGGCCGGCCAGATCGAGATCGGCGTCTCGGGCGACCAGCAGGACGCACTCTTCGAGGCCGTCCAGCGCCAGTCCGGTGCGACGCCGGTCGGGTACGAGGAACCAGCGGGCGCACGAGCGGCCTTCCAGCGGGGTGAAGTCGACGCGGTGTTGACGGCGACGAGCGCCCCCGCGGCGGAGGGCGGCGGGTCGGTGATGGCGGTATCGGCGACCGTCCCCGACGGGAGCATCCGGACCACGGTCGTCGTCGTGCAGGTCCGGCAAGTTCTGAAGACGCTGGAGCGTCAGGAGCGCGTCGAGCGACAGGGCAACCTCGAACACGATCCGCTGCCGCTACCGCCCGAAGCGAACGCGAGCCCGTACTTCGGGTTCACCTACACGGTCCTCATGCCGCTCCTTCTCTTCCTGCCGCCGTTCATCAGCGGCTCGGTCGCCGTCGACAGCGTCACCGAGGAGATAGAGCGCGGGACGCTCGAACTCCTCCGCGTCGCCCCGATATCGCTCGTCGATGTCGTCGACGGGAAGGCGCTGGGGATGATCCTGCTCGCGCCGGCCCAGGCCGCGCTGTGGATACTCCTCCTCGCTGTCAACGGAACAGCCGTCTCTAATCCACTGTGGACGCTGACGCTCGTGACGGCCATCGCGGCAATCGTCGTGATCGTTGGCGTCGTGCTGGGACTACACCTGGGACGACGCCGTCCCGCCCAGTTGCTGTACTCCGTCGTGACGCTCGTCGTCTTCGGCGGCGCCGTCCTCCTGCCCGAACATCCGGCGACGACGGCGGCGAAGCTGGCCATCGACAGCCCGACGCTGACGACGTACGGCCACGTCCTCGGCTACGTCTTCGTCGCCGGCGTGCTGTACGCGCTCACCCGTCGCTACGTCGACCGCATCGAACCCGAATCCCTGTAGTCCGGCCCGGCGATCACTTTTTTGGACCGTCCGCGCGCCATGTCGGTATGGAGTACACCACGCTCGGTTCGACCGGCATGGAGGTCAGCCGCATCTGTCTGGGCTGTATGAGCTTCGGCAGTTCGGACTGGCGGGAGTGGGTCCTCGACGAGGACGAGAGCCGCGAGATAATCGACCGGGCCGTCGACCTGGGAATCAACTTCTTCGATACGGCCAACATGTACTCCGCCGGGGAGTCCGAGCGCGTGCTCGGCAACGCCCTCTCGGAGTACGACCGCGACTCGCAGGTCGTCGCGACCAAGGGGTACTTCCAGATGGACGAGGACGACCCCAACTCCGGCGGCCTCTCGCGGAAAGCCCTGGAACAGGAACTCGACGCCAGCCTCGACCGGTTGGGCATGGACACGATAGACCTCTACCAGATCCACCGGTGGGACGACGACACGCCCATCGAGACGACGCTACGTGCCTTCGACGATGCGGTCCGCCGGGGAGACATCCGTCACGCCGGTGCGTCGTCGATGTGGGCCCGCCAGTTCGCGGACTCGCTGCGCGTCAGCGAGCGCAAGGGCCTCGCCCGGTTCGAGACGATGCAGAACCACTACAATCTGGTCTACCGCGAGGAGGAACGTGAGATGCTCCCCCTCTGCGAACGCGAGGACGTGGCCGTCATTCCCTGGAGTCCCCTGGCCCGCGGGTATCTCACCCGCCCCCACGGGAAGATAGACGCGACCACGCGGGGAGAGACCGAGGAGCACATGTACGAACACCCCTACCGCGAGGGCGGCGGCCGCGAGGTGAACGAGCGCGTCGAGGAACTGGCCGGCGAGTACGACCTGACGATGGCCCAGGTCGCCCTGTCCTGGCTCCTCCACAAGGACTGGGTGGACGCGCCCATCGTCGGGACGACCAGCGTCGAACATCTCGAAGACGCCGTCGAAGCGCTGGACGTCTCGCTCGACGAGAGCGACGTGGAATGGCTGGAAGAGCCCTACGAGCCGGTCCGCGTGTCAGGGCACGAGTAGCGAGGGACGAGCGAACCGAAACGAGTAGCGAGAAGACGGTGGAAGACCCTCGAAGGCAATATGGCTTGCCGACTCAGGGGACCCGACCGCCGGGCGTCCCGGGCTTACCCGTCCCGACTTGCTCGTGGTTGTGATGGTAGAAGCGCAGCAGCGGACCGTCGTCGCCGTCGACGGGTTCGAAGCAGATCCGGCGATAGCGTTCGTTCTCCAGTAAGTTGACCGCGACTCCCTCATCGTGGACGGAGACGGACTCGTAGTCGGTGTGACAGACCGGGCACTCGGCCGGGGCGTCGTCTGGCGCCCCCATCGTCAACGCCCCCGGACCTGGTCGGCGACGCGCTGGACAGTTTGGAACTCGTCGTCGCTGTACGCGATGAACCGGATGTCTTCCAGGGTCTCCGGGTCGTACGCGACGATGGTTTCGCAGATGATGCGCGCACCCTCCTCCAGGTCGAATCCCGCGACGCCGCATCCGAGTGCCGGGATGACGAGCGACTCGGCGCCGCGTTCGTCGGCCGCTTCGAGTGCGTTTCGGGTCGCGGCACGGATGCTCTCGGCCGTCGCCTGGCCGTCGCCGTAGTGGGGCATCGCGGCCGCGTGGACGACGTACTGCGCGTCGAGGTCGAACGCGTCCGTGACGGCGACTTCGCCGAGGTCCACCGGACCGCGTTCGACGGCGGCCTCGTCGAGCGAGTCGCCGCCGGCACGACGCAGTGCACCTGCGACGCCTGACCCCATCTGGAGACTCGTGCCGGCGGCGTTGACCAGCGCCGTTGCGGATTGCTGTGCGATGTCGCCCTGGACGACGTCGAACTCCATGACAGGCCGTTCGGTCGCGACGCCCAAATTTCTCCGGGGTCGAAACGTGACGGAAGCCCTGAAGGCGACTCCGTACGGAGATATGGGCATGCCCCCACGCGGACAGCCCCTGACCGCGACGCTTCGGGACATCTGCTTTCTCCACTGGCCGGTCTCCGAGTCCGGCGTCGACGAGCGGCTTCCGAACTGGCTCTCCCCGGACATGGCGGACGGATCCGCCTGGGTCAGCGTCGTCTCGGCGGAACTCCGCCGGATCGAGGTGTTCGGTCGCCCAGTTCGAGAGCGCGTCCGAGTGTTCCTCCTCCGAACGTACGCGCTGTCGCCCGCGAGAGACCGCGGCACGTACGTCTTCGCTGCCGACCTGAGTGACCGACCGGCGGCCGACGCCGTCCGTCGACTCCTCGGCTTTCCGTGTCACGCCGCGAGGTTCGATCGGTCCACCGACGGCGACGAGATTTCGATTCGAGCGCGGAGACGCGGCGCGTCCAGTGGCGAGTTCGCCGCCACGTACGAACCGACCGGGTCGACACAGACCGCGTCGCCGGACACTCTCGCGTCGTTTCTCACCGGTCGGCAGCGGTACTTCGCCGAGGGTCCGCTGGGGACGAGACTCGACGGGAGCGTCGGGCACGACCCGCTGGCACTCCGGTCGGCGAGAGCCTCGGTAACCGAAGACAGTCTCCTGCGTTCGGTCGTCCAAGACGAATTCGTCTCGGAAGACCAGCCCCTGGCCCATTACTGTGACCGGGCGACGGTACAGCTAGAGCCGCCGACGCCGACGGGGCTGTTCGGGTGAACAAAACCGCCGATTGCGGCGAGTTGACGTGCCGACTCACGCGCCAGTGAGGGCGGCGAACTCGTTGATCCCGCTGTCGGGGCCGGCGACGATGACCGAGTCCCCGCGCTGGAGAGTGAACGACGCGGCGAGGTCGGTGAGCACCTCGTCCTCGCGCTCGACGGCGATGACGGTACACGAGGTGCGGGCTCGCACGTCCGCATCTTCGAGGCTCTGGCCCGCGAGGCGGCCGGCGGGAACGCGGACGACCTCGACCTGCTGGTCGAAGGAGATGACGTCTTCGTTCAGGATAGTCGAGGCGAGCATCCGGCCGCTCACGGTTGAGAGGGCGAGGACGTAGTCGGCGCCAGCCCGGTAGAGTTTGCGTGCGTTCCCGGTCTCGTTGGCGCGAGCGATGATCTGGACGTCCTCGCTGAGTTCGCGGACGACGAGCGTGGCGAACACCGCGAGCGTGTCGTCCGGGAGCGTGAGGATCACCGTCGAGGCCGAGTCGACGCCCGCCTCGGTGAGCGTCTCTTTTTCCGTCACGTCACCGACGACGTCGACGCCGGTGCGGTCCGCGACGTCGACGGCGCGACAGTCGAACCCCGCCGCCGAGATGGCCTGCTTGACGGTCGACCCGACCTCGCCGTAGCCGCCGACGACGACCGACCCGCGGCGGCTCTGCCTGGTCTCCGAGCGAGTCATCTCCTTGAGCGTCTCCAGTTGGTGGTCCCGGCCGGCGACGAGGAGAATCGTCCGCTCGTCGATGCGGGCGCTCGGCGATGGCGGCGTCACGAACTCTCCGCGGAACCACGCACCGATGATGTGGGCGCCCGTGCGTTCCCGGATCCCGCTCTCGGCGACGGTGACGCCGGCGATCCGACTCCCCGACTGGACTGGAAGTTCCGCGATCTCGAAGTCGTCGGCGATCTCGACAGCGTCGGCCACCTCGCTGGTGAGGCCGGTCGTCACCTTGTTCGCGAGGCTCTCCCCGATGAGGTGGCGCGGCGAGAACACGGTGTCGGCGCCCGCGTAGCGGTGGTAGTCCGCCAGGTCGGGATCCTCGACGAAGGTGATGATCTGCACGCCGTCGCCTTCGACGACCTGGCCGGCCGCGAGCGAGATGCTGGCGTTCGTCTCGTCGTCGAAGTCGGCGACGAGTGCCCGCGACTCCGCGAGGTTTGCAGCCTCCAGGTCCTCGACGGACTCGGGGTCGCCGTGTATGACGGAGACGCCGTCCTCGAAGAGTTCGGTCGCCAGTTCGCGGTCGGGTTCCACGACGACGTAATCGACGTCGACCACGTCGAGTTCCTCCACGAGCGTCTCGCTGCGGTCAGTGTAGGTGCAGATGACGACATGGTCCGTGAGGCCGGGGATCGAAGTCGGCGGCGTCGTCGAGAGACGCTCTTCGATCCATGGGACGACGAACAGCGGGAGCGCCATGAAGATGAAGAACACGCCCGTGAACATCATCGAGATGACCAGCAAGATGGTCGCTGGGCTCTGCCAGTCCGCGTCCTCACCGTAGCCGGTCGTCGTGAAGGTCTCGACGACCATCAGGAGGGACTCGAAAAATCCGCGCTCCTTCCCTTCGAACGTCGCCATCACCCAGTCGTAGGCGAGCGTATACAGGAGAATGACGGCGAAAAAAGCGCCGAGGTAGTACAGCGCTCGCCGGCGGCGACGTTCCATGGAGGAACACACTGGAGACGCCCATTAAGGGTTCCGTCAGACGGCCGCGAGGAGATGTCGATGCATGGGCCCAACGGAAAGATTCGTCGCTCACCACGGTCAGAAAACAATATCTGCCAAATGTTGGCAATGTTTTAACAATAGTATTTTTATCGGAGGAGATTTCGAATAAATCCGAGAATGGCTGGGAACGGTATGGACAATGGGGCGCCGGAGTTCGACGTCGGTGAAAGACTCGCTGCCACGCGGAAGGCGAACGGTTTTCCGCCGGTCGGCCGTGATACAGGTTGATGCCACGCGGTGCGATAGTCGACCTCGACGGGACGGTGTACATGGGCGGGACGTTGGTCGACGGCGCGGACGACGGCGTCGACGCCCTCCGAGCCGCCGGCGTAACGCCGCTGTTCTTCTCCAACAACCCGACTCGCGACGGCGATGCGTTCGTCGATCGACTCGTCGAAATGGGTGTCGACGCGCGCCAGGGTGAAGCAGCGTCAGCGGCCGACGTGACGGCGGCGTACCTTCGCGAGGAACACGCGGAAGAGTCAGTCTATCTGGTGGGCAGTGACTCACTCGCTGAGATCCTCCAGGAGCGAGGAATCGCGCTCACCGACGACCCGGTCGGCGCCGACGTCGTCCTCGCGTCGTGGACAGAGGCGTTCGCCTACGAGCACCTCCAGGCCGCCCTCGATGGCCTCGACGACGAGACGGCGTTCCTGGCGACCGATCCGGACCGCACCTATCCCGTCGGCGACGACCAGTTCGTGCCGGGAACCGGAGCCATCTCGGGCGCTCTCGCCGCCGCTGCTGACCGGAAACCAGACCGCGTGCTCGGCAAACCGTCGCCGACGGCGCTGGAGTACGCGCTCGAACGGATCGGGGCACCGCCGGAGGAGTGTCTCATCGTCGGCGACCGCCTGAACACCGAACTGGCGATGGGCCATCGGGCGGGGATGGCGACCGTCCTCGTGCTCACCGGCGTCTGTGACCGGTCCGACGTCGACGGCGTGGCGTTCGAACCGGACTACGTCGTCGACTCGCTGGCGGCCATCGGAACCGTGCTGGACGACCTGTCCGATTGACGACACTGTCGGCGCCTTTATCTCCGCGTCAATCGTTAGCATCTAGTGTGCTCGTGTGAGCACGGTGTCACCAATGGGAAAGGAGATCCTCATGATCGTCGGCGATTTCGGTGAAGACTTAGAGATAATGGTGCCGTTCCAGGCGCTCCAGGCCGTCGGCCACGACGTGGACGCGGTCTGTCCGGACAGAGAAGCAGGTGAGTCGGTCAAGACGGCGGTCCACGACTTCCGCGGCGACCAGACGTACCTCGAAGAGCGGGGCCACGACTTCGAACTGAACGCGACGATGGCGGACGTCGACCCCGCAGAGTACGACGCGCTCGTCGTCCCGGGCGGCCGGGCGCCCGAGTACCTCCGGACCTACGACGTGGTCATCGAGGCAGTCCAGCACTTCTTCGAGGCGGGCAAACCCGTCGCGTCGCTGTGTCACGGGCCGCAGATTCTCGCCGCGGCGGGCGTGCTGGAGGGGTACGAGATGACGTCCTATCCGGCTGTCCGCGCCGAGTGCGAGGCCGCGGGCTGTTCCTGGGTCGACGGCGTCGTCACGGACGGGAACCTGGTGACCGGCCAGGCCTGGCCCGACCACCCAGAGTGGATCGCGCAGTTCCTCGACCTGCTCGGGACCGAGGTGAGCCACGGCGAGCCTGTCGCGGCGGACGACTGACGCCTCGGTTCCGGTCGCTCGAACGATTTTTCAGCCTCACCAACGCTTTTGATTCTGGGTTCGGATACCCCCGCTATGGTCTCCGAAGACGCGACCGAATCCGGCTGTCCGAAGTGCGGCCACACCGAAACCGACGTCGGTACCATCTCCACGACCGGCGGCGGACTGAGTAAGATGTTCGATATTCAGACCAATCAGTTCAGCGTCGTCTCCTGTCTCAACTGCGGCTACTCAGAGCTGTACCGGGACACCGGCTCGGCCGGCAGCGACATCGTCGACGTGTTCCTGGGCTGAGTCGTGGCCGCTGTCAGCCTGTTGTTCACGGTGCTCGCGCTCGTGCTCACCGTCGGCAGCGGACTGATCCTCTACGCGCTGGTGCGCGGCGAGCGAAACCAGCGGACGACGGACCGTGAGACCGCCGAGCGGATGGCTCGACGAGAGACGGATGACGAGCGGGAACGAGGAGCAGGTAAGCAAGATAGCGATGAACCGATCGAGGGAAATCACTGGGGATAATCCCCGAAATCAGGCAGACCTGAGTCGGTACACCGCGCCCGACGAGCCGCCGACTCCCGCTTCCTCGCTGGTACAGACAAGGAGTTCGCCGTCCGCGTCCCGTCCGAACGAGGGGACGAACGGTCCCACGTTCTCCACGGGGACGGTCGTGACCGGCCAGAGGCCCTCCGAACGCTCCCGAGCGACGAACAGTTCTCCCTCTGCCTGCCAGTCGGCGAAGACGTAGGTGTCCTGGAGCGAGGGGATAGCGTCGCCGTCGTACAGATAGCCGCCGGTAACGGAGACGCCGGAGACTCCCTCGCCGTCGTGGGGATACTCGATAATTGGGTCGACCAGCGGGTCGCCGTCGGGCGTCTCGTCCGGACAGCTCTCCGCCTCGAAGCAATGGGTCCCCTCCCGGACGTTCCAGCCATAGTTGCCGCCGCGCTCGACGACGTCGACCTCCTCGTAGGCGTTCTGGCCCACGTCCGCCGCGAAGAGGCGGCCGTCCGGACCGAAGGACATGCGCCAGGGATTCCGGAACCCCCAGGCGTAGTGTTCGTCGAGTCCGCCGGTGCCGACGAGCGGGTTGTCGTCCGGGATGGCGTAGTTTCGGTCATCGCCGCCGCCGTTGCCATCGACGTCGACGTCGACGTCGATACGCAGGATGCTCCCGAGGAGGTTCTCGCTGACGTCCTGGCCGTTGCCGCCCGCGTTGGCGTCGTACCAGTCCTCGACGTGGCCAGTGCCCTGGTCGCCGCCGCCACCGCCGTCGCCGACAGCGACGTAGAGGGAGCCATCGGGACCGAAGGCGATGGCGCCCGCGTTATGGTTCGCCTGCGGTTCGGGAATCTCCAGCAGGGTCGTCTCTGAGTCAGGGTCGGCCGTCGCGGCGTCGGCATCCGTCCTGAACGAGGAGAGGACGAACGTGTGTGAGTACTCCTCAGGCGTGTTCGACCGGGACGGCGCGCTGTAGCGGACGAAGACGCGGTCGTCGTCGGGGTAGGTCGGATGGAACGCCATCCCCAGCAATCCCTGTTCAGTCACTCCGGAGAGGTCGACCAGCTGGTCGGCGATGTCGAGGTACGGTTCGGGCTGGCGGTCGCCGTCCGCCACGAGGTAGATCTGGCCAGTCTGGTCGGCGACGAACAGCCGACTTTGCTCCGGAACTGCCGTCGCGACGGGCGAGGTGAAGCCCTCGGCGAGCAGTTCGCCGCGAAGCCGCAAGTCACCGAACAGGTCGTCCTCTGCTTCGTTCTCAGTCTCGTTCAGCTCGCCGCGACAGCCAGTCAGTGCACTGAGGAGGAGGGCTCCGGTTTGGAGGGCACGACGGCGAGTGACGGGGTTCGTTCGCACACCGAAGAGGCTCGGCGGAGCCGATTAACTGTTTTGCAGGTCGATCCGGACACGGATAAACTCGGAACAACGGGAGAGTGTCTCGTAGTCGAACCACTTTTGGGACCAGTGAGCGAACGATACTATCACAATGGTCGACAAAGCGGATCTCCGCGAGCAGTTCACCGAGGCGTTCGAGGGTGCAGATTACCCCATCTCCAGTCCGATGGACCTCGTACCGGCGCTCCCGAACGGGCCATCGACGAAGTTCGAGTCGGGCGAGTTCTCCATGACGGCGATGGAACTCAACACCAAGCTCTCCGGCGATTTCCCCTACGACAACGTCGACGCGTTCGTCGACGACGTGATAACCGACCTCGAAGAACAGGACCTCATCTAGAGCCACTCATAGGGACGGATGTAATTTCGTACCGCTCGAATAATTACGCTCGAGTTCGGTGTCCGTTGAGACGCTACTCGGGTCAGCGTGCCGAAAATAGTTACATCCGTCCCTATCAACTCCCGCGACTCGCGAACACGACCAGCAACGTCGCCGTAGTTCCGAGGACGAACAACAGGACGTTCGCGGCCCAGTTTTTCGCGTACACCAGGTCGAGCGTGAAGTGACGGTCAGAGAGCGGCCAGAACGGCCGGATCCCCATCGGCGTGATGACGTCGGCCAGCAGGTGGGAGACGACCGTCAGCGCCCCGACTGCGAACCCGAATCGACCGAACGTTCGCGCGGTCGCGGCATCGACCTGCGACCCGACGATCCACCCCGCCGCGCCCACGAGAAGTCCGACGAGAATCGCGAAACCGAACGTGTGAGTCGGGCCGCGGTGGTCCACGAACGGAAGGGAGTGGTCGCAGTCCGGTGCCATCGCCAGCGCGATGGCGAGCGCCCCGCCGACAAGCGCCATCCCGTTGTTCCCCCGAACGAGGAGGGAGAGGGCGACCGGTGAGTATAGGAGTAGAGCGGTCCCGTAATGACCCAGTTGCTTCATACGCGCCCTACTGCGTTCTACCCTAAAATCCTGCGGAGCGAGCGCGGGTTCCCGCAGCGGCACCGATATCGATCTGCGGCGCCCCGACCAACGACAGTTATTTCCTGCCCTTGGCGTTAGTTGGCGGTAATGCTGAGCGCAAAGATGGAGGACTACCTGAAAGCCATCTATCGCCTCCAGCGGGACGGCGACGGACCGGTGACGACGTCGGCACTGGCCGACGCGCTCGACGTGACGTCGCCGACGGCATCCAGCATGCTCGACACGCTCGAAGAGCGAGGATTCGTGGAGCGGGAGAAGTACCAGGGGACGAAGCTCACGCGGGACGGCGAGACTGTCGCACTCGAGGTCATCCGCCACCACCGGTTACTCGAGACGTATCTCACGGAGCAACTGGGGTTCGACTGGACGGAGGTCCACGACGAGGCCGACCGCCTCGAACACCACATCAGCGAGGAGTTCGAGCGCCGCGTCGCCGCAGCGCTCAACGACCCCGTGGTCGACCCACACGGCGACCCCATCCCGAGCGAAGCGCTGGAACCCCTGGACGGGTCGCCCGGCATCACGCTCGCGGAACAGGAGCCCGGCGACGTCGTCGTCGTCGAACGGGTGAGCGACCGGGATCCGGAGGAACTGGCCTACCTCTCCGAACAGGGGATCACGCCAGATCAACGCGTGGAGGTGCTAGACGTCGCGCCCATCGGCATGATGACCGTTCGCGTGGACGGCGAGGAGGTGGCGCTGCCCGACCGCGTGACCGAGATGATCCAGGTGATCACCGTCGAAGCGGCAGAACTCTGAGACCGAGCCCCCACCGCCCGCACAACTGGTCCGAGCGACTCGCGTTCACCTGGCGGTCGCCGAGTTCCGCCGGGTGACGTACAGCGAGTAAGCGATGATTCCGAATCCCACCATTGTCAGCCCGTTTTCCAGGACGAGCGCCTGCGCCCCGTCGAACAGCATGAACTGGTCGACGATGCCGGCCAGGAGCGTCCCGAACGTGACGATGCCGAACCCCACGGCGAGATAGGTGAGCCCGGCAGAGCCGGTCTTGCGAGCGGCCTTGGCGGCGAGATAGGTTATCAGGCCGCCCAGGCAGAGCGTGACGGTCTTGAAGGCGATGACGACGATTGGAATAGTCCCGTTCATAGTTCCTCACTGATGCGTGACCAGAAGCGTGCAAGCCGTTCGTCGGGTGATTCGGACCCACTCACCACGTCGACATCAAAGGACTGGTCTCCGTCGACGGCGACGAACACCCCGTCGAAGTCCCTGACGTAACAGGTGGCGTGGTGGCCGTCGGCGCGGATCCGCGTACGTTCCTCGACGAGGCCCGCTTCACTCAGGAGTTCGAGTTTGCGGTACGTGCTCGTCTGGGGGAGGTCACACTGCTCTGCGACCTCCTTGGCCGAGGACGGCGAGTCGAGGGAGACGGCTATCTGACGACAATCGGGATCCGCGAGGGCGTCGAACAACTGTTGATTCGCGTGGTGTTCGTCTGTCGTCATGGCTCTCTATCCGTCGGGATCCGTCGCACGAGTCCCAGGGGTCGTTGTTCAGGGTCCTGTCTGCCGCCGCGGAGGACCGTCGCTTCAGAGGGGCGATGGAGGGGGAGGTCCCTCAACGTACCGGTTCGTCGGTCAGCGGACGGCGTTCAGGGGGACGGACGTTCCGCATCCGAACGTATTCGATCGGGAATGAAAGTATCGGACACCGATTTCCAGAATCTGGAAACCGGAGCGTCACATTACGTTCGAACGAGTCGAACACTGAACCAGGTATGCGCTCCCCGCTTACCAGACGCCGCCTCCTTGGTACCGCAGCAGTACTGACAGCCACCGCCGGGTGCGTGAGCAGCGGAACGACCCGTTCATCCGAGACGGACGAGAAGGGAACTAGTCAGAACACCACTACAGAGCCGTCGCCGGACGGGACCGAGCGTTCCGAGCCCGACCTCGACGACTGGCTAGCAGACGCGAACGGGTACGACGGAACGATACCCCGGACTGGCCTCGACAACTCCGTCGCCATCTGGGTCGGCGAGGACGTCACAGGCAACGACGAGTACATGGCGTTCGACCCAGCTGCCATCGAAGTAGCCCCCGGGACGACGGTCTCCTGGGAGTGGTCCGGTCACGGCGGGAAACACAACGTCGTCTCCGTCGACGGCGCCTTCGAGAGCGGTGACCCCGTCGAGGCCAACACCGGCACGATCTTCGAACACACCTTCGAGGAGACCGGAACGTACCGCTACGTCTGCGAAGAACACGATGACGAAGGCATGAGAGGCGCAATCGTCGTCGCGACTCCGCCCGAGACGGACTATCCCGCTGTCGACGAGTGGCTCGCGGACGTCGGTATCTGGGACGGTACCATCGCCGACGAGACCGACGCCGAGACGACAACCGTGACGGTCGGCGCCGAAGACCACCGCGGCGCGTTCGCGTTCTCACCACCCGCGGTGAAGATTTCACCCGGGACGACGGTTGCCTGGGAGTGGACGGGCGAGGGCGGCGGCCACGACGTCGTGTTCGAGGACGCCGACATCAGGACGGACGATATCAGCGTCGAACCGGGCGTCCACTTCGAACACACGTTCGATGAATCCGGCGTCTACCGGTACGTCTGTCGCCCCCACGAGGGCGTCGGGATGAAAGCCGCCGTCGTCGTCGAATAAGCGCCTGTTTCGACCAACAGTCGATCGCGTTCGCTCCGCTGCGAGCGACCTCCCTGATTAGAGTCTCCGTGCTGTTTCACGCCTCGCTAGCGCTCGGCGGACACGGGCGTGGCGGGATTGAGCGAACGCGAAGCGTTCGCGATGTTCGCCACGCCCGCGAGCGTGTTTCGAGCGAACGCGAGAAACCGCGAAGCGGGCGTGGCGGGACTGAGCGAAACCAGAGGTTTCGCGAGGGTCGAAAGACGCCATGGGCGTCTTTCGGGATTCGAACCGGAGGAAGACGGTCGGCCTCGCTTCGCTCGGCGCTGCGACTTCCAGGGTTGCGAATCCCGCACACTTCGCTATCGGCCTCGCTGACGCTCGGCACGATAGCGGGCGTGGCGGGATTCGAACCCGCGATCTAGGGGTTAGGAACCCCTCACCCTGATCCACTAGGCCACACGCCCTACCCGGTAGAACGCGGGTTAGCGAAAAACGCTTTCCGTTCCACTCCGGGAGCGAAAATAGCAGAAATCGCGCGAATTACTCGGTGGACGTCTCGGTCGTGGTGGATTCCGTGGCGTCCGACTCGACGGTGGTGTCGGCCGTCGCGTCCGCTTTGGTCTCGCCGTCTCTGATATCCTGGAGCTCCTGCTCCACTTCCTCGCGGCCTTTCTGGAATTCGCCCATCGCCTCGCCGGTCGAGCGGGCGAGTTTGGGGATCTTGTTCGCGCCGAACAGCAGGACTGCGATCAGGAGAATGATCATCATCTCCTGGGTTCCGGGCAGTCCGATTTGAAGGACGGGTGCTACCATCGTAAGCGAAATTTACGCTGTCGTTATTATAGGCTTTTTGCTCGTCTCAGCGAAGGCAGACTACACGCATGCGTGGGGATAGCGCGACGTCGTCGGTCGTGCGAGCGCGTTGAGCCCGTCTTCGCCACCTCACCGGTAGTTGTGATATTCGAAATCCCCGTTCCGCGACGGTATTTCATCTAGTGAGCGTGCGTCCAATCGGGAGTTCGTCGAGGTGAAGTGGCGTATCGAACGCGCGACTGGCACGGTACCGGCACGTACAGGGCACAATTTCTGCGGGAGACTGTGTCCATACTCGCGAATGCGTGGCCACCGATCGAAATGAGACGAACCGTCGGGGACGCCAGGTCCGGCGTTCTCGAAACCCTCTCACGCAAACCGATTTCGAGTGCCGATATCGAAGATATTATTATGTCGGTGGAGAATATTTTAACTGTCTGCTGGTGCGATTGTGCCAGCGTATGCCACCCGGCCCTCGAAAACCAAGACCCTCACCCCCTTGGTCTCCCGCCGGTGGCTTTTGCGCCACGGGTGAGGTGTGAAATCCTGAGCGAGAACGCGCCGCTTGTCTGCACCGTAGCAGGGTACGTGGCCCGAAGAGCCGAGTTCTTTTCTCCGTGGGTTTCGAACAGCCGTTCGATGAGTGACACCCAGACAGATGCCGATGGCGACGGCCACCGCTACGACCCGTCGGCCGACCACTCGTTCCCCGACGAACGCCTCAACGACGTGCTCGAATACCTCGAATCTGACGAGGAGATACAGGCCTATCTCGAGGCCCAGAACGTCAATCCAGTCGACCGAAAGGGGTACAACGACCACGGGAGCAAACACGTCAGCATCGTCCGACATCGGGCGCTTTGCCTCTACGACCTCCTCAAGCAGGGCGAGGTCACGTTCAACGGCGCGCTCGAACAGGGGCTCGACGAAGCGGACGAACCGGTCATCGTCGCGCTCGCGGCGACCCTCCACGACATCGGTCACGTCGTCCACCGGGACGAGCATCCCTACTACTCCATCCCACTGGCCGCAGACCTGCTTGGTCGCGTCCTCCCGGAGTTCTACGACGTCGCGGACGCGGTCCGAGTCAAGGGAGAAGTGCTCCACGCTATCCTCTGTCACCACACGCCGGAGGACCCGCTCACGCTCGAAGCTGGCGTCGTCCGCGTCGCAGACGCACTGGACATGGAGCAGGGCCGCTCTCGCATCCCGTACGAACAGGGCGGCCGGGGCATCAACACGGTGTCGAGCCAGGCTATCAAGCGCGTCTTCCTCGAACCGGGCGACGACAAGGCAGTTCTCGTCGAAATTGAGATGACTAACGCCGCTGGCGTGTACCAGGTCGACAACCTGCTGAAGGCGAAACTGCAGGGCTCGGGACTGGAAGAACACGTCCGCATCGTCGCGCTCAACATCCGGGAGGAGACCGAACCGCTCGTCGAACGCATCGAACTCTGAGAGGCGGCGCTCGGGAGACAGATGGGTTTTTAGGCAGCGCTGTACGGTTGCAAGAAGTGCTTACTAGCCGTTTCGGAGGGGTTTACGAACGACTGGGTCAGTTATCGACCGCATGGCTTTGTGTCGTCCTGTCGAAGGTTACGTATGAGCATCACACCGGTTGACAAGCCTCCCGATGGAGATGAACCGCCGGACGAGGTACTGTCGGACCGATCCTGGTCCCTGCGCGAGTACGTCGGGCGAGTCTTCTCGTGGCTCAGCGGTCGAGTCACCAGTGTGACGGTCACCGCCAGCACGGATAGCGATTCCAGGGCTGCCGAGGGAGCCAGTGGGCGCGGCGGAACCAGCGGCGAACCTGAACCGATTACTTCGATGGATTGCCCGGCGTTCCGGGGATTCCCCGACCGGGAACTGGCGCTCACGCATCCCGCTCGTAACTCCCCGGGCATCAACGCCCCCGACGTCGTGAGTATCGAGACGGACCAGGGGCTCCGTATCTCCGTTCCCGAGAATCCCGACGCGGTCCTCACCTCTGACGTCTGGACGACCGTCGACCCCTGACCACAACTGCTCGTTCCTCTCGCATCTCCGCAGGATGCACCGGCCGGGAGTTGAACCCGGATCGTTGGCTTGGAAGGCCAAAGTCATGCCATTAGACCACCGGTGCTCACTTCGCTCGCACCGAGGCTCGCGATTCCTTCGGAATCGCTCACCACCGGTGCACTCACTTCGTTCGCGCACCGTGCATCGACGGACTTCGTCCGTCTCAACACCGGCGCACACATTCAACGGTATCCGGTCGTGGTTTATGACCGTTTCCCTTCAGGTCGCACGACGGCGTAGCAGTTGCCGCTGGAGACCTCGAAGTCGTCGATGGTCAGACCTGTGGCGGCCACGTCGGCCTGGAACTCGTCGGGAGCGTAGACGTGGTAGAACCTGGGGACGACCTCGCCGCCCGGAAGCGTCCAGTCGACGGTCGTGTCGAACCCGTCGTCGCCGTCGTCGTCGAAGCGGTCGTGTTCTGTCGACCACGCGCTGACGAGTGCGCGTCCGTCCGGCGCGAGTACGCGAGCCAGTTCGTCGAGACTCCGTCGCCTGTCCGCCCGCGTCGGGAGGTGGTGGAGCGTAGCCACGTAAACGGCGAGGTCGACGGAGTCGTCGGTAAGGGGAAGCCCCGCGGCGTCGCCCTGCACCAGCGCGAGGGCGCCCTCGGTGTCGGTAAGGCGGTCGTTCGCCTCGATCAGGAGGCCGCTACTGGCGTCGAGAGCGACGACTTCGTTCGCGATCGTGGCGAGTAACTCCGAATGCCGACCGTTGCCACAGCCGACGTCGAGTGCGCGGTCGACGCCATCGGCGTTCTCGACGAAGGATTCGACTTCCGGCCACGCGTACTCCCGTGTCTTCGAGAAGTGATCGGCTATCGCCTCGTAGGTGGCCCGGACGTCGCGGCGGGTCGCCTGGTCGTCAGCCATCCCCGTTCACTCGTCGCCGTACTTCTCGGGGTAGGCTTCGGCGAGGAGGTCTGGCTGGGAATCGAGTCGTTCCCGAACGGGGTCGATAACCTCGGAGATGTACTCGCCCGCCGAGGGCTTGAGGTCCGCCGGGTGGAGTTCCTCGCTGACGAAGTCGTCTTCCAGGTCGGCGTAGGATTCGTAGACGAGGTCGCCGCCGTACTCGTCGGGCCGCTCGACGACGAACTCCTCGCCACGTTCGGCCAGGACGGGAAAGACGAGGTACTCGAGGTACTCCAGGACGCCGTTGCCCTCGACCTCACCCATCGGGCAGTAGGCCTCCTGAATCTTGTCGACGACGTCCTCGGGCGAGTCGTTGAGGTTTACCTTCGAAGACTCGTCCGAGGCGCTCATCTTGCCGCCGGAGAGCCCCGACAGAAGCGGCGCGAAGATGCAGATGGGGGCCTCGCTGCCGTGGTTTGGCAGGATTTCGCGAGCGAGCATGTAGATGCCCCGCTGGTCGATACCGCCGTAGGCGATGTCGGCGTCGAGGGCGTCGACGTCGAGCGCCTGCATCAGCGGGTAGAGCAGGCCACCGAGGTTCGGGCTCTCGGCTTCCCGAACGACCTCGCTCCCGGCACGCTGGGAGCGCGCGAGCGTCGTCTCCGCGGCCATGCGGTACATCTCCAGCGTGTATTCCTCGTCGAGCTGGTAGTCCGTCCCGCGGACGAACGAAATGTCGTCGGGGTCGGCACCGGCGGCCTCGATCATCCCCTCGATGGCCTCCTGGTAGTACGCCGAGCGGGCGTCGAGCAGGTCGAACGGGCTCTTCTCGTCGTCGAGGTGGGCGTGCAGGTCGGCGACGAGCACGGTGACGTCGACGCCCGCCTGCAGGAAGTCGGCGAGCTTTCGCATCGTCGTGAAGTGGCCGATGTGCATCTCGCCGGTGGGGGCGTAGCCGATGTACGCCGTCGGCTCCTCTTCGTCCGCGAACAGCGTCTCCAGTTCCTCGTCAGTGACGACCTCCTGCGTGTGCCGGGTCGCCAGGTCGAAACGCTCGGCGGTGTCCATACCGGAGTGTGGCCGGTCCGGCGATTAAAACGTTCCTTTCCGGTGTGAGTGCGTGACCAGTGGGAACGCACGTAGCGACGCGACGCTGGTACCGGTCAGCCCGGAATCGAGTCCCTGGATCGAACGCAGCGGCGCTGCTGACTTCGACGACCGATCCGTGGTCCGCCCGCGGTAGAATCAGACACTCGGAAAGACGGCAGTCGAGATGGACCGTACCGTTTTGTGACAGCAGGGCACAGTCGGTGGTAGATGTCGCTCCTGTTCGACCACGTCATCGGGTCGTTCGACCTCGCCGACGCCTCGCTCTGTGCCCCCTCCGGCGGCGCGCTCGACGACGGCGGTGAGGTCGTCCCCGTTCGGCCGGTCGCCGAATTCGCGGCCCACCACGACGAACTCGCACATTCCGAGCGAGACTGGATCTGTATCCCGCTACACGAACCCGACTCGGCCAAGGTCACCGACGAGTTCGTCGCGTTCACCGACCACTCGCTCCACGGTCAGATATTCGTCTTCGAGCGTGACGGGGGGCGCGACTTCGCCGACGCGGACGCCTTCGGTTCCACGGTCCTCGCGAACCGGATCCGCTACTGGCACTCCGACTACGTGCCGGAGACGTATCCACCGTCCTACGACTCACCGATAGACGACAGCGAGCCGCCCCGGAACCCGATACCGGCCGAGGACCTCGTAGACGGACTGTCTGCACGCGTCCAGCACGAGCGCGAGGCGACCCGTCAGACGAATCGAGAGCGGGCGATGCGACGCTCGCCCCGAGAGGCGTACGCCGCGGGCGAAGACGCGGTTCCCGAGGTTCACCCGCGCGGGCAAGACGACGGAGCGTACCGGTTCCACGTCGACCCGCCCGCCGACGTCTCCGCCGGACGAGACGGTGACTGGGCCTTCGTCGTGGAGTCGGAGTTCGGCATTCACGAGGGGAACGAGGTGCTGATCCACGACGTGAACGGGGGCAGGGACGACGGACCACTGCCGGTCGCGGCGACGGTCGACCGAATCCGTGGACGATCGGTCTGGCTCGCAGTGGACTGGGCCGACGTCGACGGAGCGACGGGTCTGGAGAGCGCACTCACCGACGCCGACGCGACATACGGTCTCACGGCGCTGTTGAATCCGGTCCCGTACGACCGAGAGCGAACGGCCGTCGAAGCACTGGCCGACGACCGGTTTCTGGACGTTCTCGCCGGCGAACGGGCGATAACGTTCTCGAACGGGGCGGCCGCCCGGAGCGACCAGTTCGACGCGGAACTGAATCAGGAACAGTGCCTTGCCGTCGAGCACGCACTGTTGGCCGACGAACTGTTCTGCATCCACGGTCCGCCCGGGACGGGGAAGACGCGGACGCTGATCGAAATTGTCCGGCGGGCCGTACACGCCGGTGAGGACGTGCTGGTGTGTGCCGATTCGAATCAGGCCGTCGACAACCTCGTGGCGGGCGGCTCGACCAGTGACGAGGCGGACCCGCAGTCGCTGCACGCCTACGGCCAGTTCGGCGACGGCGAGTTCAGGCTCGACCGGGTCAACGCGAACCAATCGTCGAACGACGTCGTTCGGCGCGCCTATGGCGACGTTCCCGGGCGGGCAGACGTCGTCGCGGTGACGAACAACAGCGCCGCGACCCTCGCCAGGGAGTTCGACCTGCTCGTGCTCGACGAGGCGACGCAGTCGACCTGTACTGCGTCGTGTATCCCGCTGGTCAGGGCCGAGCGTGTCGTCCTCGCCGGGGACCACCGACAGCTCCCACCGTACAGCGCGAGTGACGAGCCACCGACGTCGAGTTACGGCAACTCGCTGTTCGAGCACCTCTACGCCGACGGCGGCGTCTACGACGGCGTCGGGCTCCAGTTGCAGACCCAGTACCGTATGCACAGAGACATCGCGTACTTCCCGAATCGTCGGTTCTACGACCGGACCCTCCGGAACGGCCGGGCCGTCGACCCGCTCCCCGGTCGGCCGGCGTTCGAAGGGTACAACGTCGGCGGCCGCGTCGAACGGGTCGGTCACTCCAGGGCGAATCCGACGGAGGCCCGCCTAGTCGCCCACCTCGTCCGGGACCTCTCGTCGGACGTACCCGCCGACGAAATCGGGGTCATTACTCCCTATAGCGCGCAGGTGTCCCGCATCCGCAAGACGCTCGCCGAGAGGACCGACGTCGCGGACGACGTGACGGTCGACACCATCGACTCGTTCCAGGGCGGCGAACGCACGGCCATCGTCCTGTCGCTCGTCCGGAGCAACGCGGAGGGGACCGTCGGGTTCCTGGGACGGCCAGTCGACGGTCCCCGCAGGTTGAACGTGGCGCTCACACGTGCGAAGCGTTACTGTGCGGTCGTCGCCGACTGGCACACACTCCGCTACGACACCGACGAGAAGTGTACGGCCCTCTACACCGACTTCTACCAGTACGTCTCGAACACCGGCCGGCTGAGCGACGTCGACCCGGCGTTCATCCCGTCGTAGTCGGTACACACCCACCGACGACCCGCTCTGACAGGGCCTGAGACGATGTAGTGGCGCTGACCAGCGACCACGCGGACTACCGTACCGCGACACCGAACTCGCCCTCGAAAACGACGGCGGTCGATGGCCGGCGGAACTCGGCCCAGTCGAGGCCCGCCTGCGTCGGTGGATACGAGGACAGAGCAGCGCATCTAACACGCCGACGCCGCATCGAGAGCGCTCCGTATCCAAACTGTTTTGACTACCCACATCGGTGTCTCAAATAATGACTGTACGCGTCGGTGTTCTCGGTGCGACGGGGGCCGTCGGTCAGCGCCTCATCCAGCTGATCGACCCGCATCCCGACTTCGAACTGGCAGCGGTCACGGCGAGTGAATCGAGCGCGGGCAAAAGCTACCGCGAGGCGGCGAAGTGGCGCATCGACGCGCCGATTCCGGACCACATCTCCGAGATGGAAGTCGTCGCGACGGCGGCCGACGAGGTGCCGGACGACGTCGACCTCATCTTCTCGTCGCTCCCCTCCAGCGTGGGCGCAGAAGTCGAACCAGACTTCTGCGAGGCCGGCTACGTGGTCTCCTCGAACTCCTCGAACGGGCGGATGGACGAGGACGTGCCGCTCATCATCCCCGAGGTCAACGCCGACCACCTCGACGTGCTCGAAGTCCAGCGCGACGAACGCGGCTGGGACGGCGCGCTGCTCAAGAACCCCAACTGCTCGACCATCACGATGGTGCCGCCGCTGAAGGCACTCGACGACGAATACTCCCTGACGGACGTCACCGTCTCGACGCTCCAGGCCGTCTCCGGCGCGGGCTACTCCGGCGTCACGTCGATGGAGATT